>WBZR01000203.1_pt1 | contig 103603 bp, 84 predicted proteins | sample 5204231 | NCBI WGS metagenome assembly WBZR01 (sample SAMN12412403, study PRJNA552823) | activated sludge metagenome | isolation source: activated sludge from anammox sidestream of wastewater treatment plant... | place: USA: Virginia | collected 2017-08
CCCGGCGGGCACGGCACCCTGAGCGGACACGAAGGCGAAGAGGACGGCGAGATGCCGCTTGCCGACACCGACCAGGACATCCGCGACCACCTGCTCTGGCAGCTCAACCTGACGCCGATGTCGGCGCGCGACCACGCCATCGCCCTGGCTCTGATCGATGCGATCGACGAGGATGGCTACCTCTGCGACACGCTCGCAGCACTGCGCGACAGCCTGCGTCCGGAAATCGAAGCGGAGGTGGCGCAGATCGAGGCCGTGCTGCATCGCATCCAGCACTTCGATCCGGCCGGCGTCGGCGCGCGCTCGCTGTCCGAATGCCTCGCGCTGCAACTGGCCCAGCTCGAATCCTCGCCGGCGCGCGAGCTCGCACACCGGATTGCGCTCGATCATCTGGAAGCGCTTGCGCGTCTGGGCTCCGATCGCCTCGCGGCGCACCTGGGCCGGGCACCCGCCGAGGTCGATGCGGCCGTCCACCTGCTGCGATCGCTCGACCCTCGCCCCGGCGCGGCCTATTCGAGCGCCACGCCCGAATACATCGTGCCCGACGCCTACGCCTACCGCCAGCGTGGCGTCTGGCGCGTGCGCATCGGTCCGGGCTGCACGCCGCGACTGGGCATCAACCAGCACTACGAAGGCCTGATCGGCGTCGCCTCACGCGATGACTCCAGCTACCTGCGCACCCAGTTGCAGGAAGCGCGCTGGCTGATCCGCAGCCTCGAAACCCGCGCCGATACCGTGCTGCGCGTGGCCGAGTGCATCGTCCGCCACCAGCGCGACTTCCTCGACTACGGCGAGGAGGCGATGCGCCCGCTGGTGTTGCGCGCGGTCGCCGAGGAGCTGGAACTGCATGAATCCACGATCTCGCGCGTCACCACGCGCAAGTACCTGCACACTCCGCGCGGCACCTTCGAATTCAAGTACTTCTTTTCCTCGGGTCTGGCCACGGCCGACGGCGGCAGTGCTTCCAGCACCGCGATCCAGGCCATGCTGCGCCGCCTCGTCGAACAGGAAAACCCGCGCAAGCCGCTGTCCGACGCCGCTCTCGTGGCGGCACTGGAGCGCGAGGGCGTGAGCGTGGCCCGGCGCACCGTGGCGAAATACCGCGAAGCCATCGGCATCGGCTCGTCGAGCGAACGCCGGAGGTTGAAATGACGTGCTTGTTTTCACCATTGTTTAACACCATCTCCGGTATTGAAGCGTGGCGCGCGGAGCGCGCATTCCATCCGTCCCGGGCAACCGCACGGGACACCCGCCGCAAGGCAGACACAGGAGGCATGTCATGCATATCGAGATTGTCGGGCACCAGATCGAAGTCACGCCGGCCCTCAAGGACGCCGTACTGAGCAAGCTGGCCAAGCTGGAGCGTCATTCCGAGGATCTCATCGACGGTCGCGTCACGCTGTCGGTCGAGCGCCTGCTCAAGAAGGTGGACGCCACCTTCAACCTGTCCGGCCACACCATCCACGCCGAGGCCAGCGACGAGGACATGTACACCGCGATCGACCAACTGCTCGACAAGCTCCATCGCCAGATCATCAAGCGCAAGGAGAAGCCGGCCCGCCACCATCGCCCGGAGCAGAGCATCCGCAACGCCGAAGTCGGCTGAAATCGGGGAACCACATCACACCTGCCCCCGGTCAAGCCGACGACCGGGGGCGACCCGCGAGCGGGAATCGGTGACAATGTGCGTTTCCGGTCGTGCCCACAGGGGTTTGACACGCCATGCAGCTCATCGACCTTCTGGCCCCGGTGCGGATTCGCGCCGATGTCCAGGCTTCCAGCAAGAAGCGCCTGCTCGAAGTGGCCGCCACCACCCTGATCGAGCCCGGTGACGACACCGAGCTGGAGCGACGCATCTACGACAGTCTCTGCGCGCGCGAGCGTCTCGGTCCGACCGCGCTTGGCCATGGCGTCGCGATCCCGCATGGACGCATCCCCGGCCTCGCGACGCCGGCTGGTGCCTTTCTCAAGCTTGCCGACCCGCTCGATTTCGATGCTGCCGACGGTCAGCCGATCGACCTGGTCTTCGCGCTCGTCGTGCCCGAACATTTCAGCCAGCAGCACCTGATGTTGCTCTCGCAACTGGCCGAGATGTTCAGCGATGCGGAGTTCTGCGCCCGCCTGCGCGCCACCCACGACAGCACGGAACTGCACGCGGTGCTGTCGGAGTGGCAACTCGCCCACCTCGCCGCCTGATCGACACACCGGGACGCTGGCACAATGGTCGCTCCGCCCGATGCCATCCCGCCGATGTCGATCCCGACCCGCATCACCGCCCGCGAACTGTTCGACCAACTCCAACAGCGCCTCGGCCTGCGCTGGGTTGCCGGCGAGCGCGGCGCCGACCAGGTGCTCGAATCGGTCAGCCACCTGGCCCGGCGCCCGGCCCTGGCGGGCTATCTCAACACCATCCACGCCAACAAGGTGCAGGTCGTCGGCAGCGAGGAACTCAACTACCTCGACGAACTCGATCCGCGCCAGCGCCGGGACTTCATCGCGCGCATCGTCAACGACACGCCGCTGGCACTGGTCATCACCAAGGATCGTGAGCCACCGGCCGACCTGCTCGCCGCAGCGAACGAATCCGATACCCCGCTGTGGGTATCGAGCCAGCGCGGGCATGAACTCCTCACTTACTTCCAGTACCACCTCGCGCGGGCGCTCGCGCCACGCACCACCCTGCACGGGGTGTTCATGGAGGTGCACTCGATCGGCGTGTTGATCACGGGCGATTCGGGCCTGGGCAAGAGTGAACTGGCGCTCGAACTGATCTCGCGTGGGCATCGACTGGTGGCCGACGACGCGCCCGAGTTCACCCAGATCGCGCCCGACATGCTCGATGGCACCTGTCCGGAAATGCTCCAGGATCTGCTGGAAGTGCGCGGCATCGGCATCCTCAACATCCGCGAGATGTACGGCGATACCGCGGTCAAACGCAACAAGTACCTGCGCCTGGTCGTGCACCTGCAGCGCCAGGATGCCGGCGGCTGCGGCGAGGGCCACGAACTGGGCCGTCTCTATGGCGATCTCGGCAGTCGCCGCATCCTCGATCTCGACGTGCCGCAAATCACCCTGCCGGTGGCCGCCGGACGCAACCTCGCGGTGCTGGCCGAGGCCGCGGTGCGTGCCCACGGGCTCAAGAGTCGCGGCTTCGACGCAGCCCAGACCTTCATGGACCGGCAGGCCCACCAGATGCGCCGGACGCCACTGCCATGAATACTCCTGCCAACGCGAAACTCCTGGTCGTCAGTGGCCTCTCCGGCTCCGGCAAGAGCGTGGTGCTGCGCACCCTGGAGGATCTCGACTACTACTGCGTCGACAACCTGCCCGCGGAACTGCTGCCGCAGTTCGTCTCCAGCATCGCGGCCTCGGCCCAGGCCGGTGCCCGGCTCGCGGTCGGCATCGACGTGCGCAATCGCCCGGAAGGCCTGCAGCGCCTGCCGCACTCGCTCGCCCAGGTCGGCGCGATGGGCTACCAGCACCAGTTGCTGTTCCTCGAAGCGCGCGAGGAAATGCTGCTGCGCCGCTACAGCGAAACCCGGCGGCGCCATCCGTTGAGCATCGACGGCATGCCGCTGGCCGATGCCATCGCGCTCGAACGCCAACGCCTGCGCCCGCTCGCGGCGATCGCCGACCGCGTGCTCGACACCAGCGGCATGAACGTGCACCAGTTGCGCCGCTGGATCGTCACCGAGGTGGTGACCGATGCACATCCGGGCCTGTCGCTGCTGGTGCAGTCGTTCGCCTACCGCAACGGCGTGCCGGAGGATGCGGATTTCGTCTTCGACGTGCGCTGCCTGCCCAATCCGCACTGGGATCCGAGCCTGCGCCCGCTTTCGGGTCGCGACGCCGAAGTGCGCGACTACTTCGCCGCGCAAGCCGACGTCGCCGCCTACATGAGTCAATCCGCAGACTTTCTCGATCGCTGGTTGCCCAGCTTCGAGGGCAGCACGCGCAGCTACATCACCGTCGCCTTCGGCTGCACCGGCGGACGCCACCGCTCGGTCTACTGCGCCGAGTGGCTGGCCAGCCACTGGCGTGATGCCGGGCACGGCGACGTGGTCAGCTTCCATCGCGAGCTGGGCTGAGGCAACGGGCGACGTGTCGCCGCCCTCGCGCCGTCCTGGCCGCGCCCGAGGCGCGGTCAGGGCCGATCAATCCTCGCTGCCGCCCGCGTCGACATCACCGCTGTCGCCCTCGCCCGCATCGGATCCCTCCTCTGGCGGCACGACCTCGACGCTGGCCAGTTGTTCACCATTGGTCAGGCGGATGAGGGTCACGCCCTGGGTATTGCGGCTGACCCGCGAGATGCCGCCGGCACGGGTACGCACCAGGGTGCCACCATCGGAAATCAGCAGCACCTCGTCACCCGATGTCACCGGCACCGCCCCCACCAGCGCGCCATTGCGCTCGCTGCACTGAATCCCGATCACGCCCTGCGTGCCGCGACCCTTGCGCGGATACTCGACCAGCGGCGTGCGCTTGCCATAGCCGTTGGCGGTCGCGGTGAGGACGTAGATGACGCCGGCATCCTCCTCGCCCTGCGCTCCGGCGACCTCGTCCGGCACGACTTCCGCGATGTCCTCGCCTGCGTTCTCGTCGCTGTCCTCGACATCGTTGCCGGCGACCGCGACGATCATGCTGACGACGCGCTCGCCCTCGGCCAGACGAATGCCGCGCACGCCCGTGGCGGTACGGCCCATCGAGCGCACCGCCGTTTCCGCGAAACGCACGGTCTTGCCATTGCTGGCGAACAGCAGGATGTCATGGCTGCCATCGGTCAATTGCGCATCGACCAGGGCGTCACCTTCATCCAGATTGATCGCGATCTTGCCGCGCGCGAGGCGATAGGCGTATTCGGTCAGTGGCGTCTTCTTCACCGTGCCTCTGGCGGTGGTGAAGAACACGTAGTGATCCTCGTCGTACTCGCGCACCGGCAACACGGCCTGGATCTTCTCGTCCTGTTCGAGCGCGACGAAATTGATGATCGGCCGGCCACGCGCATTCGGCCCGGCCTCGGGCAACTGGAACACCGGCAGCCAGAACACCCGTCCGACGCTGGTGAAGGCCAGCAGGGTGTCGTGCGTGTTGGCGATCCAGAGCCGGTCGATCGTGTCCTCGTCCTTGGTCGCCGCCGCGGCACGCCCACGCCCACCACGACGCTGGGCGCGATAGGCGCTGACCGGCTGACGCTTGACGTAACCCCCATGCGAGAGCGTCACCACCATGTCCTCGGGCGCGATCAGATCGAGGATGTCGAGGTCTTCCTCGCTCTGGCGGATCTCGCTGCGGCGTGGATCGCCATACTGTTCCTTGAGATTGCGCAACTCGGTGCGAATCACCTCCAGCAGCACCTCGGGATGTTCCAGAATCTCGATCAGGCCACGGATCGTTTCCAGCAACACCTTGTATTCATCGGTGAGCTTTTCCTGTTCCAGACCGGTAAGCCGGTGCAGGCGCATTTCCAGGATTTGTTGAGCCTGCACATCGGTAAGTTGGTAGCCGACGTCGAGCAGGCCCACGCCCTGCGGCAAGTCCTCGGGCCGCGATGCGGCAGCGCCGGCCGCACCCAGCAAGGCACCCACCATGCCCGGCTGCCAGGTGCGCGTCAGCATGCGCTCCTTGGCGACCTGCGGGTTCTCCGAGGTCTTGATCAGTTCGATCATCTCATCGATGTTGGCCAGCGCGACGGTCAGGCCTTCGAGGATGTGAGCGCGGGCGCGCGCCTTGCGCAAATCGAAAATGGTGCGACGGGTGACGACCTCACGCCGATGTCGGATGAAGGCTTCCAGGATCTGTTTGAGGTTGAGCAGGCGCGGACGACCATCGACGATGGCCACCATGTTGATGCCGAACACCGATTCCATCGGCGTCTGCGAATACAGATTGTTGAGCACCACGTCGGCGGCATCGCCGCGCTTGATTTCGATGTAGATGCGCATGCCGTCCTTGTCGGATTCATCGCGCAACTCGCTGATGCCTTCGAGCTTCTTTTCCTTGACCAGCTCGGCGATCTTCTCGATCAGCTTGGCCTTGTTCACCTGATAGGGAATCTCGGTGACGATGATGGCCTCGCGCCCGGTTTTTTCATCGACCTCGATCTCGGCCCTGGCACGCATCCGCACCCGCCCACGACCACCGTGATAGGCCGCGTGCACGCCGGCGGTGCCGTTGATGATGCCGGCGGTCGGGAAGTCCGGTCCCGGCACGTGCTCCATCAATTCGGAAATCGTGATCTCGGGATTGTCGATCAGGGCGAGGGTCGCACTCACCACTTCGCCCAGGTTGTGCGGCGGGATGTTGGTGGCCATGCCGACCGCGATGCCGGCCGAACCATTGATGAGAAGGTTCGGCGCACGCGCGGGCAGCACCGAGGGCTCCTGCTCCTTCTCGTCGTAGTTGGGCTGGAAATCGACCGTCTCCTTGTCCAGATCGGCCAACAGTTCGTGCGCCAGGGACGACATGCGCGCCTCGGTGTAACGCATTGCCGCCGCCGAATCACCATCGACCGAACCGAAGTTGCCCTGCCCATCCACCAGGAGATATCGCAACGAGAACGGCTGCGCCATCCGCACCAGGGTGTCGTACACCGACTGGTCGCCGTGCGGATGGTATTTGCCGATCACGTCACCGACGATGCGGGCCGACTTGTAGTAGGGCTTGGTGCTGTGCGCACCCAGCTCGTTCATCGCAAACAGCACCCGTCGGTGCACCGGCTTCAAGCCATCACGCACATCCGGCAAGGCACGTCCCACGATCACGCTCATGGCGTAATCGAGGTAGCTCTTGCGCATCTCGTCTTCGAGGTTTACCGGGATGATTTCCTTCGCCAGATCGCTCATTTTTTTCCTGATTCATCAGACAGATAGGGCACTTCGCCGAATGCATCGACGCGGCCGTTGCGCAACCCTGGAAAAGCTTCGCGCACAAGTGGGCGATTCTAACATGGGAGAGCACGGAACCCTCGTACGAAAGACCTTGAAACTGCTGGAAAACCGGGTCTTGCCTGCGGCCGTGCAGGCGCTGCCACGGACCACTCCCCGAGCCGCTCATGACGGGCGCGTCTTCGCCTTGCAACGAGGCCGATCCGGAGTGTGTTCGACGCTCAGAGCCTGTCCGAAGTCTCGGTGCGGGCCGTGCCGGCGTTGCGCCGCGTGCAGGGCAAGAAAGCGCGAGGGAGCCCATGTCGATGCGAAACCGCGCGATGACGCCGCCATGCACGCCGCATGGTCCATCCCGAAGGGTGGCTGCGCAGCAGCCACACGGTCTGCAGCGAGACTTCGAACAGTGCCATCAGGCCGGGACGCGCTGCTCGGCGCGGAAATGACAGCGGCAGTGCACCGTCACTCAGCGTGCCCGGGTAGCGCCGAACACCCGGAAGCATGAACGGGCGGCATCCTTCCCGCCATCAATACACCATCGTTGGCTCGAACGAGTCGGAAAACATCCGGTTGACGCGGGTGCGGACCAGGGTCACGTCAATGTCGCTCAGATAGCCATTCCCGTTGGTCCAGGCACGCGCGCCGACCATCATCGCCGAATCGGCATCGACCAGAAGTCCCGAAGGAAACGAGGTCGGGGGAAATCCGGATTGGGCGGAAAACTCGAAGCTGGCACTGGCCCGCAGTGCAAAGCCATCCGCCGACCATTGCTCGAGCACTTGATGTACGGGCGTATCTGGCGAATTTGACTCCAGGCGTGACTGTGCGACCACCAGATCATGCGAATCGGGGCGTTCCGCGATGGCCACGGGGTAGATCCCGCCATGACCGGGCCAGTTCGAGCCTCCCCAGCGGACGCCGGAACCATAAAACCCCGTGTCGAAGCTGCCATCGTAATTCAAACGACCGACCCAGGGCTTCGCTACAAGCCCGCCTTGGTTCGCAAACCCGGCCAAGGCGAGCTTGCCACCATTCGCCTGCACGACCAGGGCCGTGACCGCGTTGTAGGCGCACCGGGGCGCGGAACAAACGCCAAGACCATAGGGCACCACGGATCGAATGCCATCGCCATCAAAGGCAACTTCCGGCACGCCGGTCATGGCTTTCAGTGCCACGACATAGCCGTCATGATCGACGCCAGCGTCATCGACACTGTAGGTGCCAGCGACATACAACCGCGTTTGCGCGTCCGGATCGTTGGACAGATCCATTGCGGACACCTGCAAACTGGACTCGGGCGACGAGGTATTGAGTGCCTTGACGTAGCGGCCGTTGGTGCCGAACGGGGTATAGATTGCGCCAGTGGCACGGTACAACGAAGCAATCGCCAAAGACTGCTTGTTACCATCGCCCACCACGCCGGCAACGAGCAATCCGATGTTGGGTCGCACCACCACCCGGTATGGAATGTCACTGTTCGTGCCACCCAGATCGAAGGCAATCCGCGCGGTGCCGTTGAAACCAAAGCCCGGACACTGCCCGCCGTCGGGAGGGATAGTAATGTCCACGCAAGTGACGCCAAAATCGTCACTAGGATAGGGCAACAGCACGTTGTACGTGGTTCCGACAAAGTAGAACTTGCCGGTTGCGGGATCCATCACGGCATCCGCGATATTACTCAGCGGGGTCGGCACGCGGAACTCGTCCACGGCCTCGCCGTTGGGGTTGACTTGCAGGACAACCGCATCCTCGGTCATGTCCGCCTGCACGTGCACCGCGAGCACATACCAGCCTGCGCCTCCCGTCACCGGGTGCACGCGCAAGCCTCGCTCAAAGGGAGCTCCCGCAACCCCCAGGTCGTAGGCCATCTGTCCGGTGCCGAAGCCGAAGTGAATATCGGGATCCAGCTCCGTAACCCCGCCCGCCAGCACATGTTCAAGCGCCGCCGGCTGCATCGCGGGAACAGGGGCACCTTGCGCGGCGCTCCTCTCCCTGCCCTGCGCCCAGGCTCCGCCACCCAGCAGTGCCAGCGCCGCTGTCAGCCACATCCAGTCGCCGATTCGCATTCCCATGTCCGGCCCATCCCGATTGAAGTTGGCCGCCAGCCGGCGGCATGAGCACGATAGGCTGACGACGGCACACCCGACTACTGGCAAATGCCGGTAGTCGGGGCGCGGCCCGAACCTAACCTGGCCCTCACCCCTCTCCCGACGGGAGAGAGCCTCAATGGAACTGAGTTTCGGCGGGAATCAGGCTGCGGTTTGGCGCAGCGGCCGACAAGGCGCTCGCCTATTCGTGGCGACCGGAAAGCGCGGATGCCGCAGAAGCGGGGTCAGCCTGCACGGGAACCACCTGCATCAGCTCGGCGACCAGATACAGCAGCTCACTCTGGCGACGACATCCGGTCTTGTGGAAGATTCTCTCCAGGTAGGCACGCGCGGTGCTGCTGCGAATGCCGCACTGTTTGGCAGCGGCCGAAAGCGATATGCCTTCGGCCAACGCGCACACCAAACGGCTTTCGGCCGCCGACAGGCCCAGCACGATGCACAGGGCCCCTGCATCGATGCGGCGCGCCATCGATCCCGACCGGGAAAACATGACCAGCGCATAGCCATCGTGGAAAATGTCGTCCGGGTGGCGGGCCAGGGGAAACACATAGGCCATTCGGCCGGGCGCATCACCGCTCGGCGCAAAGGCAATGGCGCCGGGTGGCGAGCATCCGGCCAGTATCCGCGCGAGCAACGCATCGCCGTCCGCATCGCCCAACCGGAAACGCTTTTCTTGCTCGGAAGTGCCGAACCCGGGGCCGAGTCCGTCCTTCGCCATGGCGCCGCGCTGGCGCCCCGTCCGATCCAGTAGCACCGCCGGAATGCCCAGGGTGTCCAGCGTTTCCAGCGCCCCCGTCGCCCGCTCCAGCCCGAGCCGGCACGCGATTCTGCCGGCATCCTCGAGGTGCGGCATCAAGGCCTTCACGTGGGCCAGTCGCGCCAAATCGTGTGGTCCATCGGTGAGCTGGCGTTCAAGCGTGAGGACGATGACGTCCTGGCAAGGCAAGGGGATCACGGTGCCCATTTGCCAGCCCAATCCGGCTTCCCGATAGGCTCGTTCGATGACGTCATGTGTCAGTCGCCGGAGCGGCCCCAGTTTCTCGATCCAATGAACTTGCCGGTCCCCGATGCAGGCTTCGAACAAGCGCTCGGGACAACGCTCGGGGAAGATCCAGACATCGGCTTTTGCCATGGCTTCCAGCACCGTGCGACTGCGTCGAGTGGTGCGCCATCGCGGCGGATGGACACCGTCGCAGACCCATATCGTGGCACTGGCGGAACCCGTGATCCGACATAGTCCATCAAGCACCTCATCCCAGTGCTCGGGCGCGATGGCTGCCGCGCGGATGGAATCGATCAGTGCAGTGATGGGCATCACCGAACCCCTGAACATGACCGGATGCGTGTACCGTAGCATGAAAGTGCACCGGCAACACCGTCGGACTCGCACGCAATGATGCGTCGAACTCGCTGACATGTTCGCCGATATGCACCGGGACGTGCGACGAACCTGCCAATCCGATGTTTTGGCCAGTTCCTGCCGAAGAGAGAAAGAAAGGCGATACGCCCCGCGGATTCAAGTGGGCTTTCCGAACACCCAGAAGCGGGAACTGGTGTAGTTCACCAACATGCCGGCAATCGAGCCGGCGGCGACGCCGAACACCGGCCAGGTGCGCACCGTCTCGAACTGGTAGACGAGCACGGCGTAGATGACGTAATTGACACCGAATCCCGCGAGCATCGCGACGAGGTACTGACCGGCCTGGCGCGCGAGGCTGCCGGCGGAGGTCGCGGCGAAGGTGTAGCGACGGTTGAAGGTGAAGGTGGTCGCGACCGCGCAGAGAAACGAGATCACCCGGGCGCCGTACGGGTTCCAGTCGAGGCCGTTGACCAGCACCGAGACCACGCCGGCATCGACGAGAAAACCGAGCGTGCCGGCAAGGCCGAACAGGAAAAACTGGCGCATTCGCTTCACTGGCTCTCAGCCCGGCCCGGCCAGCGCGCGCAGGCCGGCATCGAAGGGCGGACGCACGATACCGCGTTCGGTCACGATGGCATCGATCAGGCTTGCCGGCGTCACATCGAAGACCGGATTGAAAGCACGCACACCCTCGGCCACGACGCGCTGACCGGCATGGCCGAGCACCTCCGCCGGATCGCGTTCCTCGATGTGGATGCCGGCGCCCGTCGTCATCGCCATGTCCAGTGTGGACCAGGGTGCCACCACCATCATCTTCACCCCGAAATGCCGCGCCGCAATCGCCAGTTGCAGAGTGCCGATCTTGTTGGCGACGTCGCCATTGGCCGTGATCCTGTCGGCTCCGACGATCAGCCACTGCACCTGGTCGGTGCTCATCAGGTGCGCGGCAGCGGAATCGGCGATCAGGGTGGCGTCGATGCCGTCCTGCAGGAGTTCCCACACCGTCAGGCGTGCGCCTTGCAGCCAGGGACGGGTTTCGGTGGCGAAAACCCGCGCGATCTTGCCCCATGCGACACCGGCGCGGATCACCCCCAGGGCCGTGCCAAAACCGGCGGTGGCGAGCGAGCCGGTATTGCAATGGGTCAGGACACCACTGCCCGGCTCGATCAGGGCCGCGCCCAGGCTGCCCATGCGACGGTTGGCTTCGAGGTCTTCGCGCTGGATCGCCTCGGCCTCGGCGTGCAGTCGCGCCGCCCAATCCGGCTGTTGTGCAGCGAGCACGGCGCGCATGCGCGCCAGCGCCCAGGCCAGGTTGACCGCGGTCGGGCGAGCCGCATTGAGCCGCTCCAGCACCGGCGCAAGGCGTTCCTGTGCGGCCTCGGACGTGACGTCGCCAAGACTGCGCGCTGCCAGCACCACGGCCCAGGCCGCGGCAATGCCGATCGCCGGCGCCCCGCGCACCACCAGCGCGGCAATGGCTTCGGCCACTGCGTCGGCGTCATTGCAGGCGAGATAATCCTGCACGAAGGGCAGGCGGCGCTGGTCGAGCAGGTCGAGATGGGAGTCGCGAAAAACCACGGCGCGCACCCGGTCGTAGCGGTCGAAATCGATCATGTTTTGGGGATTGGGGATTGGGGATTGGGGATTGCCTGAACATGGCAGAATTCCGTCATTGCGAGCGCAGCGAAGCAATCCAGAGAGCTTGAAAATCAAACGCCTGGATTGCTTCGCTGCGCTCTTCGCAATGACGACTCGTGCAGAGGGTACTCGGACACCTTGGCTGCCGCGTCGCTGCGGGGCACTGCACTCAAAAACCATACGCCTGCCAGATGCGCCAGCGCTGTGGCGGGGCAACATTGACGTGGTCATCCGGGCAGGTTCCGGCGCGATCCAGCGGCCACTGCGTCAGGTACAGAACACGACGACCGGTTTCGCGAATCGCACCGCTCAGAGCCTCGGCCGCGAGCGGATCCTCGTAGTAGGCCTCGGCAATGATCCAGCTCGCCTCGTGCCAGGAGGCGCCGGCGGGATTCTGTTCGCGCATCAGCGCGTCCATCGCGCGGAACTTGTCACGCTCGTCCCATTCGACACCGGCATAGAAGTCCATCGCGAACACATCAGGATAGACACCCTCGTAGACGTAGCGCATGTGGCGCACACGCGAACGCAGACGATTGCGGTCCGCATCCACGAGAAAGGAGAAGCCGATCGTGTCGCTGGTTCCGAACATGCTCCGGTAACGCTGCCAGAGCGTGCGCACGGCGCGACTCCAGCCGATGTTGGCCGGATACTTGTAACGCTCGCCCTCGGGAATGACGACATTGTTGCTGTCGCGCGGCGCGCCCTCGACCATCAGGTCGATGCGGTAGGCAAGGCGCGATGCGACCAGCACCGGACGCATCTGCTGCACGAGGTTCCAGTATTCATCCACGCGTTGCTGGAACTGCGCACTGTCGCGATGCGGAAACTCGGGCTGCGAAGGGTTGATGTTGTTGGTCGGGAAGAAACGAAACAGCACGTCCTCGAAACCGGCGGCGCGCACGTCCTGCAACAGCAGCGCGAGGTTCTGCACAACCCGTGCAACTTGCGCCGGATCGGTCGAATCCACCAACGTGCCGCTCGCCGGGGCCTCGTGCATGAAATACACCCCGAGGCTCAGCCGGCGCATCCCGCCCTTGTACATCGCCGCCAGTTGCCGACGCGCCAGCGCGCGCACCGGGCCGAAGCGTGCGTCGACTTCGTGATAACGCTTGAGCAGGCCATAGGCGTCGCGCGAGGCGACCGAACACTCGCCGCGATCGGCAAACCACAGGTAATTGCCGCCACCTGCAGCCAGCGTCGTGCCGGGAGCGCCGAAATCATCGGCGAACACCGCCTGTGTCGCGGCTGCGGCCGTGCCGATCGCGCAGACGGCGATGAGCGCAAGCCACAATCCGGGCAGCCACATCGGTCGAGGGTTCATCGACACTCGCCAAGCCTCCATCACGCTGCGGCAACACGCCGCCGCAGCCCTGCACCTGCCACTCAGAACGCGCTGATGCCGGTCAATTCACGTCCGATCACGAGCTGATGCACGGTCTCGGTTCCTTCGTAGGTGATCACCGATTCGAGGTTCAGGGCGTGCCGGATCGGACCATGTTCGGTCGTGATGCCGGCGCCGCCGAGCAGGTCACGGGCCTCGCGCGCGATGTCGATCGCCATGCGGCAGTTGTTCCACTTGGCCAACGACACCTGCTGCGGAACCATCGTGCCGGCATCCTTGAGCCGTCCAAGCTGAAGACTCAGAAGCTGCGCCAGGGTGATGCGCCGGGCCATGTCCGCCAGCTTCACCTGGGTGATCTGGTTGGCCGCGAGCGGACGCCCGAACAGGATGCGTTCCTTGGCGTAATCCGTGGCCTCGGTCAAGCAAGCGATGGCGGCACCAATCGGCCCCCAGCTGATGCCGTAACGGGCCTGCGTCAGACAACCCAGCGGGCCTTTCAAACCTTTCACACCAGGCAGGCGGCAGGCGTCGGGAATGCGCACGTTGTCGAGGAACAGCGCCGAGGTCACCGAAGCGCGCAGGCTCATCTTGTGCTTGATTTCCTGCGCGCTGAACCCGGCCGTGTCGGTCGGCACGATGAAGCCCTGGATGCCGTCCTCGGTCTGCGCCCAGATGATCGCGATCTGCGCCAGATTGCCGTTGGTGATCCACATCTTGGCACCATTGATCACCCAGTCACCACCATCCTTGCGCGCGTGGGTTTTCATGTTGGCCGGGTCGGAACCGCCATGCGGCTCGGTCAGGCCGAAGCACCCGATCACCTCGCCCGCAGCCATGCGTGGCAGCCATTCGCGACGCTGCTCCTCGCTGCCGTAGGCGAAGATCGGATGCATGCAAAGCGAACTTTGCACCGAAACGAAACTGCGCAGGCCCGAATCGCCGCGCTCCAGCTCCTGACAGATCAGACCGTAGCTGACCGCGTTCAGGCCGGCACAGCCGTATTCCTCGGGCAACGAGGAACCAAACAAGCCAAGTGCGGCAATCTCGGGAATCAGCTCCCGCGGAAAGCGCGCCTGATCGAAGCACGCACCGATGATCGGCAAAACCTTCTCGTCGGTGAAGCGCGCAACCGCGTCTTGCACCGCACGCTCGTCTTCACCGAGCTGTGAACGGATATCGAAAAGGTCGGTACGATCGAGGGCCATGGGGATTTTCTCGTGCAGGAAAGCGGAACGCGCCGAATGCGGCGATGAACCCCGCATTCTAGCAGTTGCCGCGCCGCAGCCATGCCGACCTTCGACCCAACCCAACGTCGGATCCGGCCTGTCGGGCCTTGATCCGACCTGCGAAACCTCCGCGCATTGCCGCAGGTCGGCTCAAGCGCCGCAGGCGCGGAGCCGACATCGCCGCCGTCCCCGCACCCATGCCGACCTGCGATCCAACTCTCCTCAGTCCTCCTCGAAGCCGCCAACGAACACGCAACGGTGCGGCAACGGGGAGGTGATGTACGGATTGATCTGGACGTTGCTGGCACTGCAACGCTGGTAGCGCGCACTGGATTCGTTGTTGCCGGAGTCGAGCTCGTCTTCGCCCACCACGACCGCCGTGTTGACCAGACCACTGACCGGTTGCGGTGCGATCCAGCCATCGACGATGAAGCGCGCTGCCGCACCCACGGGCAGATCGACGAACACATCGATATCGCCGATGCCTGAGGTCTGTGCGCAGACGCCGCCGCCCACGCCCTGGCAGCTCCAGCCGATCGGATGGTAGGCATCGGGCAAGAGGTCGAGCGCCTCCACGTTCGACATCGCGGCCTCGCCGTTGTTGCGCACCTCGATCTCGAAGCGCACGTAGTCGCCGGCCTGGTCCATCAGCACCAGGCTGTGGCTCACGCGCTTGCTGATGCTCACATCCCTGACCTGCCAGATCGCATGCAGGGTGACATCCATCCCCGGCATCGTGAACGGCGCACCGGGAGCGTAGGCCGAACCCGAACCATCCGCCGCACTGTTCCACTGCGCGAAACGGTAGCCAGCTCGCGTCGGCGCGGCCGGCAGGGTCACGCTCTCGTCCGTGTGCGCGTTGATGTCGGCAACGGCACTACCGCCATGACTGTCGAAGCTGAGCACATGGGCGTTGGCGTCGTACTGCGCCGTCACCGTCAGCGCGGCGGTCACGTTGTCGAAGGGCACATCCCAGCCGCTGAAGCTGTAGCCCGTGCGGATCGGATCGGCCGGTGCCGTGGCTGCGCCACCGTGCGCCACGCTCTCGCTCTTGAGCAGGGCGCCGTTCCAGTCGCGGAACTCGACCGTGTAATGGTTGATGGCGTACTGCGCCGTCACCGTCAGGGCGGCGGTCACGTTGCCAAAGGGCACGTCCCAGCCGCTGAAGCTGTAGCCCGTGCGGCTCGGATCGGCCGGTGCCGTGGCCGCGCCACCGTGCGCCACGCTCTCGCTCTTGAGCAGGGCACCGTTCCAGTCGCGGAACTCGACCATGTAATGGTTGATGGCGTACTGCGCCGTCACCGTCAGCGCGGCGGTCACGTTGCCAAAGGGCTTATCCCAGCCGCTGAAGCTGTGGTTCGGACGGGTCGGGTTGGCCGGTGCGGTCGCCGCGCCGCCGTGCGCCACGCTCTCGCTCTTGAGCAGGGCGCCGTTCCAGTCGCGGAACTCGACGGTGTAGTGGTTGAGCGTGTATTGAGCCCAGACCGTGAAATCGGCGGTCACATGATCGAAGCTGTCGTCCCAGCCGCTGAAGGTGTAGCCCGTGCGGATCGGATCGGCCGGTGCGGTCGCCGCGGCACCGTGGGGCACGCTCTCGGTTTTGAGCAGGTGGCCATCCCAGTCGCGGAAGCGCACGGTGTAATGGTTGATGTCGAAGTTCGCCTGCGCCGTGATGTCATGGGTCACCGCGGTATCGATGCGGGGGTTGGCGGTCGAGCCATCGCTCCAGACAACGAAGTGGTAGCCTCCGGCCGGCACCGCCAGCACCCCGCTGCCGTCGTCACCGTGGGCGACGCTTTGCGGGTTTGGCCCGGCCACGGCGCCGTTCGCTCCGGCGTTGTAGCTCAGGGTGTAGTAGCTCACCTCCGCCGCACCCAGATCGCAGCTCACGCCCAGTGGCCGTGGCACGCCGCGCGCGTCGGTGGCCGGGGCGCCGACGCAGGTGCCGGCGTCGATTGCCGGCGAGCCCGCAGCCGGGAGCTGGGTCCAGGCAAAACCGCCGTGATCGCCCAGTGGGCCGAGCAGCGGATCGGTGCTGAGTAGCGGGGAGTCGTACAGGACGTTATCCGGGAGGGGGAGCTGAATAAGGCTCGGGCCGATATGGGGAACGCTGGTGGCGAACATGTACCAGCTTCTGATCTGCGGATGGTTGGGCGCCGTGTTGCCCCAGAGGATGAGGTTCACCCAGTTCGCGCTGACGCTATCCATACCCATGGGATCGGCACGATAATCAATCGCCCCACCTCCCTCTGCCGCGCTGTTGCTGTTGAAGGTGGCGCTGTGGATGGAAAACGTGCCGGCGGACATGTTTTTGTGGTAGGAAATCGCACCGCCGGAGCTGGCGCTGTTGCCGTGAAAGCTGGCATTGCTCAGGCTGAGGTCGCTCTCCTTGCTGGCAATCGCGCCACCTGAGCCACCGGCGCTGTTGTCGCTGAAGCTGAGCGATTCGAGCGTGATATCGCTGTCGAACAGGTGCAACGCCCCGCCATCCATGTCGGCGTGGTTGCCCTGGAAGCGGGCGTGCCGAATCGTGCTGGCCGATGGCCGGAAAAAGGCGGCTCCCCCGTGGGCAGCGGCGCGATTGCCGCTGAATGCCACCTGTTCCAGGCTCGGGCTGCAGGTGGGCTGGTTGGCGCCAAAATTGGCGCAATACAGACCGCCACCATAATTATTCGGCCAGGCGCCATCGGCCTGCCCGGCGGTGATGATGAAGCCGTCGATCACGGTGTCCGGCCCGTAGGCGTGCAGCGAGGCGTCCAGCTTCAGCACGTGGTAGCTGTTGCGGCCCTGGATGTCGGTGTGGGACTCGGCGATCTGGTTGCCGTCGGTATTGGTGTCGTTGTCGTCGATATCGCCGGACAGGATGGTCGGCTGCGCCTTGGGATCGCGCGCGCTGCGGCTGGTCTCGGTACCGGCAAAGCCGCCGTACAGCGCCACCCCGGGCTTGAGCTCGAAGCTGATGGCCGGATCGGCGCCCGTCGTCGGCAGATAGCGCCCCGCCGCGACCCAGATTTCGCTGCAACTGCCGTCATGCAGCGCCGTTTGCAGGCTGGTGTAGGCGCTGGCCCAGGAGCTGCCGTCGTTGCTGCCGCCGGCGTCGTACTTGACGCGGCAGGTGTCGGCCAGCGCCGCTCCGCTCATCAGCAGGGCAGCCAGGGTCAAAAGCCATGGCCAGCAAGAGCTGCTCCATCCACCCGTTCTCACTCCCGCGCCAGCACTGCTGGCTGTTTCACGCATGTGGCTACGCTTCTGGCAGTTCACGTCATCCCCCCGGGACGGATTGATTCGAGCGCACAGTGTTCGCCTGCGCGGCACACCCTGTACCTGACCCATGTCAAGCCCGTGTCAGAAAAGCGTGAGCCGATGCACACACGGCAGCGGCTTCACGACCAGGGAAGCTCTGAACGACTCGGAGATCTGTCACTGCGAGCGCAGCGAAGCAATCCAGTTGCTTGTTTTCGATGTGGTTTCCGGATTGCCACGTCGTTTTGCTCCTCGCCATGACGCCGTGTTCAAATGTTCCCTGATCGGAAAATCCGATGCACGCTTCCACCACGCCGAAGACCCCCATGCCCAATCCCCTGTTAGCGCCTCTCCTTGCCTGGTTGAAACGCCTGCGTCATCCGCAATTGTTCATCGTCGCGGCCGTGCTGTTTCTGGTCGATGTGATCGTGCCGGATGTGGTGCCCTTCATCGATGAATTGTTGTTGGCAGCCACCACCTTGTGGCTGGGCAGTCGCAAGCACGCGCGCAAAACCGGAAACACCTTCGACGCCGAGCCCTGAGCCATGCGGCTGATCGACAGCCATTGCCACATTGATGCGCCGGAGTTCGACCCGGATCGGGATGCCGTGCTGGTGCGTGCCAGGGAAGCCGGTGTTGGCTGGATTGTGGCACCGGCTGTTTCTGCTGCGACCTGGGCCGGGCTTCAGGCGCTATCACGGGCACACCCGCAGATTGCACCGGCCTACGGCCTGCACCCGATGTATCTGGCCGAACATCACCTCGCGCATGTGGATCTATTGCGTGAGTGGCTGGAGCACCACCGCCCGTGTGCCGTGGGCGAATGTGGCCTGGATCATCATGTTGCCGGGCTCGATCCGGTTCAACAGCGCGAAATCCTGATTGCGCAATTGAAGCTGGCTCGCGAATTTGATTTGCCGGTGATTTTGCATGCGCGAAAGGCGCTGGATGAGGTTATCGCCCTGCTGCGCCGCATCGGTGGCCTGCGTGGGGTGGTGCACAGTTTTTCCGGCAGTCGGCAACAAGCGGAAATCCTCTGCGAGATGGGGTTTTTGCTCGGTATCGGTGGCCCTGCGACCTACGAACGGGCACAGCGCCTGCGCGGCATCGTCGCCGAGCTTCCGATCGAGCATCTCGTGCTGGAAACCGACGCCCCCGATCAGCCCGACGCCGGCATTCGCGGGCAGCGCAACGAGCCGGCACGGTTGGCGGAAATCCTGCGTATCGTGGCGCAGTTGCGGGATGAGTCCGAAGAAACGATTGCCCGTCACACCACGCAAAACGCCATGAAACTGTTTGGACTCGCTCCGCCTGCGGCGGTCTGAACCGTCAAGCTTCGGCTTGCTCGCGCTTGCGCTGCAACAACTCCAGCACTCGCGCCACGGCGGCAAAGGCGAAGCTTCCGGTGACATGGGTGGCGGCACCCAGCCCTGCCCCACAATCCAGTTTCAGTGAGGCATCCGGCCCCAGTTGCGGGCGCAAGCCACAAACCGTGCCATCGGGCTGCGGGTAACGCACATTCTCCAATGAGTACACCGCCTGCACCCCGAAGTAGCGTTTCGGGTTGGACGGAAAATTGAACTCGGTGCGCAACTTGCGCCGGATCAGGGCCAGCATGGCATCGTGCTCGGTGCGGGAAAGATCGCGCACCCGCACCTGGGTGGGATCGGTACGGCCACCAGCAGAGCCCACTACCACCAGCGGAATCTTGCGTCGTCGGCAAAAGACAATCATCTCGACCTTGGTGCGGAAGCTGTCGCAGGCATCGAGCACGACATCGAAACCCTGGGCCAGAAGATCGAGATTGTCCCGCACCAGAAAGCGGGGGATTTCGGCAACATCCAGTTGCGGGTTGATCGCTCGCAGGCGTTGCGCCATCGCGCTCACCTTCAACTGGCCGTAGTGCCCATCCAGCGCGGGCAACTGGCGATTGGTATTGCTCAGGCAAATATCATCGGCATCGATCAGGGTGAGTGAGCCGATGCCACTGCGCGCCAGGGCCTCCGCTGCCCAGGAGCCCACACCACCCACGCCCACCACGACCACGCGCGCCTTGTCGAGTTGCGCAAGCGTGCCCGCACCATAGAGCCGATCAATGCCGGAAAAACGTTCGGACACGTTGGACATGCAACTGAACTGTCATCACGAAACCGGACATGATACGCCGGCACTGGCATTGGGCCGTCCGGATTGGCGACAATGCCGCCCCCGAACCCTCCGAGGAAGCCACCTTGCGTTACATCGCCATGATCCTGCTCGGCCTGTTCATCGGCGCCCTCGGCACCATTGCCGCCATGAGCGCGCTGCGTCAGGGCACTCCCTACAACGACGCCATCATGGCGGTGATGAAGCATCAGATGGGTGCGTTCAAGGGCATGCTCGACAAGAACACCTGCGATGCCGGCGAAGTTGCGCGCCGGCTGCAGTTTCTCGATGCCGCCGCAGCCGAGATCGACGCGGCCTTCCTGCCGGTCGGCGACGACGACCGCTTCCGCGAACTGTCGGGCAAGCTGCGCCAGGCCATTGGCCAGGCCCAGGCAAACCCGCCCGGCAGTTGTGCGGCGTTGAAGCAGGCCTCGGGTGACATCGGCCAGCACTGCAAGGGCTGCCACGACGTCTTTCGCTGAACCTGCGCGCGGCTGAATGCGGCAGGCGCGGACTGACCCTGCATTCAGCCTGTCATGCGTAATGTCGCACCTCGTCGCGGCAAGGCCGCATGCAACGGGGTCTGCATCATGCAATTGCGCATTTTCCTGCTGATGGTTTCTCTGGCCCTGCTCGCCGGATGCGCGACGCCGGGTGGCTATTATTCGGGCCAACGCGGCTACAACGCACCGCCGAGCGATGGTTACGCACGCTGCATGGAATGCGGCGTGGTCGAACGCATCGACCGGGTCTATGGCGAGCGTCAGTCCTCGGGTGGCGGAGCCGTCCTCGGCGGCATCATCGGCGGCATCGTCGGCAACCAGATCGGCCACGGCAACGGTCGTGCCGCCGCGACGGTGGCGGGTGCGGTCATCGGCGGCGCGATCGGCAACGAGGCCGAGCGCAACAGTGCCTCGGCGCCTTGGTACGAGCTTTACCTGCGCATGGACGATGGCCGACGCATCGTGGCCAGCCAGCGCGATCTGAACGGCATTCGCGAAGGCAGCTACGTCCGCATCAGCAGCGGCCGGGCCTATCCCGTCCGCTGAGGAACATTCGAACGAATTGTCATTGCGGGTGCAGGAAGGACATCCCGTTGTTTGATGCCGGCGTGGTTTCCGGATTTCCACGTCGCTTCGCTTCTCGCCATGACGAGGTTGTCGAAGAATTCCTTCACGCGCTGCTTTCAAGCTCTTGCCAGCGCGCATAGCAGCGCTCCAGCTCGACCTGCATCCGCGTCATCTCGTCCTGGTGCGCGATGATCGCGGCGCTGTCGCGCTGGTAGAACGCCGGCTCGTTCATGGCAGCCGCGTGCGCCTCGATCCGTGCTTCCAGTTCCTCGATCCGTCCCGGCAAGGCTTCCAGCTCACGCGCATCCTTGTAGCCGAGCTTGCGTCGGGCGGGCACTGGGGTCTGCGACTTCTCCACGACCGATTTTGTCGCCGGAAGCACCGGCATCGGCACGACCGCGGAGCGTTGCCGCAGCCAGTCGCTGTAGCCGCCGACGTACTCGCCCACGACGCCATCACCCTCCATCACCAGGGTCGAGGTCACGACGTTGTCGAGAAACTCGCGATCGTGGCTGACCAGCAGCAGGGTGCCGGCATATTCGGCCAGCAAGTCTTCCAGCAATTCGAGGGTTTCCACGTCGAGATCGTTGGTCGGCTCGTCCATCACCAGCAGGTTGGCGGGCTGGGCAAAGAGTTTGGCCAGCAGCAGGCGGTTGCGCTCGCCGCCGGACAGACGGGTGATCGGCGCACGCGCGCGTTCGGGCGTGAACAGGAAGTCCTGCAGGTAGCCCAGCACGTGCTTGCGCTTGCCGTTGAGCTCGATGAATTCGCGCCCCTCGGCAACGTTGTCGAGTGCATTCCAGTCCTCACGCAAGGTCGCGCGGTACTGGTCGAAATAGGCGATCTGCAGGCGCGTGCCCGGCTCGATCGTGCCGTGTTGCGGCGCCAGTTCACCGAGCAGGAGTTTGAGCAGGGTGGTTTTGCCGCTGCCGTTCGGACCGATCAGGCCGATGCGGTCGCCGCGCAGGATCGTGGTGGAGAAATCCCGCACGATCACGCGGCCGCCAAAGCCGAAACCCACGTTCTTCGCCTCGACCACCTTCTTGCCCGACGCCGCGGCCTCGGCCAGCTCCATCCGCACGCGCCCATCGAGTTCGCGCCGTTGCGCGCGTTCATTGCGCAGTGATTTCAGCCGCCGCACACGGCCCTCGTTGCGAGTGCGGCGTGCCTCGATGCCCTGGCGGATCCAGGCTTCCTCCTGCGCCAGAAACTTGTCGAACTGGGCGTTCTGCACCGTCTCCGCGTGCAGGCGCTCCTCGCGCCGACGCAGGTAGTTCTCGAAATCGCCCGGCCAACTGCTGAGCTGGCCGCGATCGATCTCGATGATCCGGGTCGCCAGTGCACGCAGGAAACGGCGATCGTGGGTGACGAACACGAGACTGCCGTTCCAATTGCGCAGGAAAGATTCCAGCCAGTCAATCGCCTCGATGTCGAGGTGGTTGGTCGGTTCATCGAGCAACAGAAGATCAGGTGCGCAGACCAGGGCGCGCGCCAGCAGCACGCGCCGCTTCATGCCGCCGGAGAGCCGGTCGAAGGCGGCCTCGCCATCCAGATCGAGGCGCTTGAGCGTGTCGGCGACGCGCTGGTCCGCGCCCCAGCCCTGGACCGCCTCGATTCGCGTCTGCACCTCGGCGAGAGCCCGTGCATCGACCACGACGGCATGGCTCAGGCGATGGAATTGCGCCAGATCCGCACCGATCGTGCCCAGGCCTTCGGCCACCACGTCGAACACGCTGCCACCGGCTCCCGCCGGCACTTCCTGTTCGAGCCGTGCAATCCGCACGCCCGATTGCAGGCGCACCTCGCCATCGTCGGGTCGCAACTCGCCCGCGATCAGCTTGAGCAGGGTGGATTTTCCGGCGCCGTTGCGCCCGATCAGGGCAATGCGTTCAGCCGGCTCGATCGACAGGTCCACGCCGTCGAGCAACAACGGGCCGCCAACGCCGTAATCGACGCGATTCAGGGTGAGGAGAGGCATCGCGACAGTGTAACCGGCACGCCCGCATCAAGCGTGACCCGTCGTTCGCACCGCGCTCCTTTTCCAGCCCTGCATCGTGCTCCCGTCCGGCACGCCTCCGGTGTGCAACTGGATGACTTCGCGCGACGGCTCGGTCAAGGCCAGTGCCAGCCAACCGGCATCCAGATCCCAGCTCCAGCCATCCGCGTTGTCCGGTTCGACCGGAGTCCAGACCTGCTCGCGCAACACCTCGCGCATCAGGCCGCGGCCATCGGCCTTGGCACTGGCCTCGTCGAGGGTCCAGCGGCGAAAGAATCGCGCACGCCGTTCATCGGGTTCGCTGGCCATCAATTCGGCCATGAATGCCTCCGGGTGCAGGGACGCGGCGAGCGCCAGCACATCCCGTGGCCGGGCCACACACTCGATGTCCACGCCGATCCGGCGTTGCGCCACGGCACAGGCCAGGAGTCCGCTGCTGTGCGCGATCGAGACGTGCCAACCGGATGGCCTGCCCTCGCGCAACGCGAGCGGTTCGCCATGCTCGCCGCTTGCCAGCGCCCACTCCCGCCAGTCGCCGCCATCGGCCTGCGCCAGCAGATGACGGGCACAGCCATGTCCGGCACGAAACTGCCCACGCCGCTGCGGGTGCCGCATCACCATCAATCGTGCACGCTCTTCCGGCGTCAACCAGGCATCATCCTGCGGCAGGCGCTCGAGCACTTCGGCAATGGCATGGACGCTCAGCAGGATCGGCATTGGCGTTCTCCACGACGTCGGTCGTGCATGAGGGAATCATACCGTCCGGGCGACGGGATGAACTCGACACCGCCCCGCAATACCATGTGCGCCGATTCCTTCCCGCCCGGAGCACTCCATGTCCCTGACCCAACGTTATCGCGACGAATTGGCCCGCATCCAATCCGACGGCCTGTTCAAGAAGGAATACATCATCACCTCGCCACAATCAGCAGAAATCGTGCTGGAGGACGGGCGCACGGTGCTGAACTTCTGCGCCAACAACTACCTGGGCCTGGCCGATCATCCGCGCGTGATCGAAGCGGCGAAGAAGGCGCTCGACAGTCACGGGTTCGGCATGGCCTCGGTGCGCTTCATCTGCGGCACCCAGGATCTGCACAAGCAGCTTGAAAAGCGCATTGCGGACTTTTTCGGAACCGAGGACACCATCCTCTATGCGGCGTGCTTCGATGCCAACGGCGGTCTGTTCGAGCCCCTGCTGGGCGAGAACGATGCCATCGTCTCCGACGCACTCAATCACGCCTCCATCATCGATGGGGTGCGCCTGTGCAAGGCCAAGCGCTACCGCTACGCCAACTGTGACATGGCCGAGCTGGAGGCTCAGCTCAAGCAGGCCCGCGCCGAGGGTGCCAATACCATCCTGATCACCACCGACGGGGTGTTCTCGATGGATGGCTTTGTTGCTCCACTGGATGGAATTACCGCCCTGGCAAAAAAATACGATGCTCTCGTGCATATCGACGAATGCCACGCCACCGGTTTCATCGGGGCCACCGGGCGTGGCTCGGCCGAGCTCAAGGGCGTGCTGGACAAGATCGACATCTTCACCGGCACCTTGGGCAAGGCCATGGGTGGGGCCATCGGGGGCTTCACCACGGCCAAAAAAGAAGTCATCGAAATGCTGCGCCAGCGCTCACGACCCTATCTGTTCTCCAACTCCATCCCACCGCACGTGGTCGCCGCTGGCATCGAAGCCTTCGACATGCTCGACGAGGCCGGTGAACTGCGCGAACGGCTGGCCGAGAACACCCGTTATTTTCGTGAAAAAATGACAGCCGCCGGTTTTGAATTGCGCCCCGGCAACCACCCCATCAGCCCGGTCATGTTGCACGATGCGCCGCTGGCGCAAAAATTCGCCGCCCGCCTGATGGAAGAAGGCATCTATGCCATTGGCTTCTTCTTCCCCGTGGTGCCCAAGGGCCAGGCCCGCATCCGCACCCAGATGAGTGCTGCCCACACCCGCGAGCACCTGGATCGCGCCATTGCCGCCTTCACCAAGGTCGGCAAGGAGCTGGGGGTGATTGCCTGAAACAAGCCGTGAGCCCGCACGAAAACGCCGCCCTGACCATCGAGGAAATCACCCCTCAGCAAGCCCGACGCCTGCAACAGGCCGGCGCGGTGCTGCTCGACGTGCGCGATGCGACGGCACAGGCAGGCGGCATGGCCGAAGGTGCGGTCGCTCTGGCCTGCGCGGAACTGACCCGCGGCATCGGCGCGCTCGTGCCTTCACGCGACACCTGGGTGCTGACGATCTGTGCCGTCGGACGGACTTCGCTGGCTGCGGCGCGAACCCTGCGTGAATCGGGCTATCTGCACGTTGCCTCGGTCGCCGGCGGCATGGTGCGCTGGCGCCAGGAGGCACTGCCGCTCGACGCCGCACCGGACGACGCCGATTTCCACGAGCGCTACGCCCGCCAGATGCGGCTGCCGCAGATCGGCCCGGCCGGACAACGCCGCCTCGAAGCCGCGCGCGTGGTGTTGATCGGCGCCGGCGGACTGGGCAGTCCGGCGGCGTACTACCTCGCCGCCGCCGGCGTCGGCAACCTCGTCCTCGTCGATGACGATCGGGTCGAGCGCAGCAACCTGCAACGCCAAATCCTGCACACCGAGGCGCGCATCGGCGTGCCCAAGGTCGACTCGGCCGCCACCGCACTGCGCGCGTTGAACCCACGGGTGCGAATCGAGGCACGTTCCCTGCGTCTGACCGCGGACACGGTCGAGGCCTGCCTGCGCGATGCCGACGTGGTGCTGGACGGCAGCGACAACTTCGCTACCCGTTACCTGCTCAACGATGCCTGCGTGAGGCTCGCCAAACCGCTGGTGTACGCCGCGGTGCAGGGCTTCGAGGGCAGCGTCGGCGTGTTTGATGCAGGTCGCCAGCGCGGCCTTGCGCCCTGCTACCGCTGCCTGCACCCGCAACCACCGTTGGCCGGTGATGTCGGCAACTGTGCCGAAGCGGGCGTGCTCGGCGTGGTTCCCGGCATCGCCGGACTGTTGCAGGCGAACGAGACGATCAAGCTGCTGCTCGGCCTCGGCACGCCGCTGGTCGGTCGCCTGCTGGTCTTCGACGCGTTCGCGACGCACTTTCGCGAACTGCGCCTGACGCCCGACCCGGACTGCCCGGTGTGCGCACCGGGACGCGAGTTGCCGAACCACGCGGACCACGCTGCGGCCTGCAATCGCGCGTGAATCAACCAAATTGCAGGACGTGACCGTCGCGATCGAAGCCGGCGAAATCCGCGACCCGCCCGCTGTTGATCGCATTCACCATGAACCGCAAGGGCTGCGCCGCCTCGTCGGAACTGGGCGCGATGCCGCCGCGACCAGCCAGGCTGCCGACGAAGACCAGATCCCAGGCAATGCCGGTGTTGACGGACTCGGCCACCAGAGCGGCAAAGTCGGCGATTTCCCAGGGCGCCTTGTCGACGCACAGGCAGGGTGAAATCGTGCCGCCCTCGCGCCGCGCGAAGCGTTCGCGCTGGGCCTCGGTCGCGGCCTCGGGCAGGTCGATGCGGGCAAAGACGAAGAGCAGGCGCTGGGGTTCAGGCTGCTCGCCGGCGGCGCGCAGCAGATCATCGAAGCTGGAGAGGTGCATGTTTCGCGGATTCCGGCCCGGCTGCGGGCGTGGCTTGATCGGAATCAAAGGATATCGTCGCGCCCGCCACTAGAGTAGGCTCCGTCGCGCCCTCGTGGCCGCGACACCTCCTAGCCCGCACGCCTGGGTTCTCCGGAATATGGCGTGCGGGCCGTGGCATTGCCACCGGGTCGGCAAGGAAACGCGCCGACCTCCCGTGCTTGGAAAGGAGCAACGATGAACGCCCTCATCGACCGCCATGGTCGATCATTTCCGTACCTGCGGCTGTCCTTGACCGAGGCCTGCAACTACCGTTGCAGCTATTGCCTGCCGGATGGCTACCTGGCCGACGGACGCCCGCGCTTCCTCGAACTCGACGAAATTCGTCGCCTCGTGCGCGCGTTCGCCGCCACCGGGATGCACAAGCTGCGCCTCACCGGCGGCGAGCCGAGCCTGCGCAAGGACCTGGTCTCGATCATCGCCACCATCGCGACCACGCCGGGTGTTTCGCGCATCGCGCTGACCACCAACGGCTGTCTGCTGCCACGTCATGTCGGCCTCTGGCGCGAGGCCGGCCTGACCGCACTCAACGTCAGTCTCGACAGTCTCGATCCGGCGCGCTTTGCCGCGATCACCGGCCACGACCGTTTTGCCGAGGTCAGCGAAGGCGTCGAAATGGCGCTCAAGCTCGGCTTTGATGCGGTCAAGCTCAACGCCGTCCTGTTGCGCGCAGTCAATGACGACGAATGGCCGGCCTGGCGCGCCTATCTGCGCGAGCGCGACATCACCGTGCGCTTCATCGAACTGATGCGCACCGGCGACAACGCCGACTACTTCGCCCGCCACCACTACCGCGCCGAAGCACTGGAGCGGCAATTGCTGGACGAGGACTGGAGCCTCGTGCCACGCGCACCCGATGCCGGTCCGGCGCGCGAATACGCACATCCGGGCTACCGCGGACGCATCGGCATCATCGCGCCGTATTCGCGCGATTTCTGCACCGGCTGCAACCGCCTGCGCGTCACTGCGCGGGGTGACCTGCGTCTGTGCCTGTTCGGCGACTTCGGCATTCCGCTGCGTCCGCTGCTGCAATCGGACGCGGACCAGGACACGCTCATCGCACGCATCCGCACCCAGCTCGGACTCAAACAGGCCGGCCACGGCCTGCATCTCGGGCACACCGGCATCACCCCGCACCTGGCTTCCATCGGTGGCTGACCCCATGACGATCCATTCCGACGCGGCCTTCCACATGGCCGACATCCGCAACAAGCGTCCGACCCGCCGCCGCGCCGTGGCGGTCGGCGAGTTCCATCCCGGCGCAACCGCTTATCCCGTCATCGTCGAGCGCAGCCTGCCCAAGGGTGACGCGCTGACCATGGCGGAAATCGCCGGCCTGCAGGGCGCGAAACTGGCCTCGATGCTGATGCCGCTGTGCCACCCGCTCGCACTCGAACTGGTGCGCGTGCGCTGCCTGCCGGTGCCGGAGCGTCAGCTCATCCGGGTGTACTGCGAATGTGCGCTGGAGGCCCGCACCGGGGTCGAAATGGAAGCCCTCGCCGGAGTCAACGCCGCCCTGCTCACGCTCTACGATCTGACCAAGCCGGTCGAACCCGCACTCGCCATCGGCGGAGTGCGCCTGCTGTTCAAGGAAGGCGGCAAGAAGGGCCTGTGGATCCATCCGGACGGCATGAGCGAGGAGGAACAAGCGCACTATCGGCCGCGGGACATGGCGCGGCTTGATGGCGTGGCCTGCGCGGTCATCACCCTGAGCGATCGGGCCAGCAGCGGCGACTATGAAGATCGCTCCGGCCCGGAACTCGTCGCTGGCCTGCAGCGCCTCGGCGCGAACATCATCGGTACGGAACTGCTGCCCGATGGCATCGCGCCGCTGACACAACGACTGGAGGCGCTCGCCGCCGCGGGCGTGCGCATCTGCCTGTGCAGCGGCGGCACCGGACTGGGCGCACGCGACCTGACCCCCGAAGCCTTGCACCGCGCTGCCGCCCGTACCGTTCCCGGACTGGCAGACATGTTGCGCAGCGAGAGCGCGCACCACACCCCGCTGGCCTGGCTGAGCCGCGCCGAGGTCGTGCAGGTCGGCGGAATGCTGGTCTTCGCCTTGCCGGGAAGCCCACGTGCTGCGCGCCAGTGCATGGACATCGTCGCGCCGCTGCTGGCGCACGCACTGGCCATGATCGACGGACGCCCACACCCATGATCGGTTACGACGAAGCGCTTGCCATCATTCGGCGCGAGACCCGACAACTGTCGTCGCAGACCTGCACCGGCAGCGCCGCAATCGGCCGGATTCTCGCCCGTGATGTCATCGCCGGCGAGGATCTGCCGCCCTTCGACAACTCCGCGATGGACGGCTTTGCCCTGCACCTCGGTGCGGAAACGGCGATCGCAGGGAGGGAATTCGCCGTGACCGGAACCCGGGTGGCCGGCGACGAACACGCCCGTGCGACATGCGCCGGGGCCTGGGAAATCATGACCGGTGCACGCCTGCCCGACGGCCTCGATGCGATCGTGCCGGTGGAACAGGTCGAGGTGCTGGAGCACGACGCGCACGAGCGTCCGGCGCGCATCCGCCTGCTCGCCGCCGTGCCGCCGGGACAGCATGTGCGCCGGCGTGGCGAGGACATCGCTCGCGGCACCCGCATCCTTGCCGCCGGCACGCGCATCGAGGCGCAACAACGGATGCTGCTCGCGGCGCTCGGGGTGGAGGACATCACGGTCGCACCAAGGCCGCGCGTCGCCGTGCTGTCCACCGGGCGCGAACTGATCGACGATCCGGCGCGACGGCTGGCATCGGGCGAGATCCGCAACAGCAACGGCCCCTATCTCGCCCAGCGCGTGCGCGATGCCGGTGCCGAACTGGTGCACCAGGACACCGTCACGGACGAAATCGAGGCCTTCCTCGCCGCACTCGAACGCGCGCTCGCCGCCGGCGCGGAGCTCATCGTCAGTACCGGTGCGGTCTCGATGGGGCGTCACGATTTCGTGCCCGAGGCCTTGCGTCGGATCGGTGCGGTGACGCACTTCCACAAGGTCCGCATCCGCCCCGGCAAGCCGCTGCTGTTTGCCAGCCTGCGCGGCGGCCAGGCGTACTTTGGCCTGCCCGGCAATCCCGTCTCGGGCGCGGTCGGCATGCGCTTCTTCGTCGAGCCGGCGCTGCGCATGATGCTCGGCCTCGCAGCCGAGCGCCCGCTCGTCCTGCCGCTGGCGACCGACTTTGTCAAACGCGCACCGATGCGCTTCCATCTCAAGGGTCGGCTGGAGCTTGCCGCCGATGGTCGGCTGCGGGCGCACGTGCTGCCGGGGCAGGAATCCTTCCGCATCGCGCCACTGGCGCAGGCGAACTGCTGGATCGTGGTGGCCGAGGATGCGCCCACTCTGGCCGCAGGCTCGCCGGTACAGGTGTTTGGACTGGGGCACCTGCTGCCCCCACGGATCGACGAGGTGGCGACATGAAAATGCGTGTGAGCCTGTTCGGAGCCTTCCGCGAGTTCGAGCCGGCGGCCGAGGTGACGCTGGAACTGCCGCACGGCGCGCGCGTTGCGGATCTGCGCGCCGCACTCGACGTCCACGCGCGCAACCACTGGCCGAACTATCGCCCGAGCTTGCTGGAACGCTCGGCCTTCGCCAGCGAAACCGCGGTGCTGCGTGACGCCGAGGTCGTACCCGAGGACGGCCGCATGGCGATCCTGCCACCGGTCAGTGGTGGCTGAGATGTCGCGCCATCAACACGCCGTGATCGATGTCGCCGCGGCCCGACTCGATCCGGCCGCGGCGCTGGACTTCGTCTCCGATCCGGGCTTCGGCGGCATCGCGATGTTCGTCGGCCGGGTCCGCGACCTGAACCACGGCCGCATCGTCACCGGGGTGAGCTATGACATGTTCGTGCCGCTGGCACTGAACGGTTTCGCCGCGATCGCGTCACGTTGCGAGGCCGAATTCGGGCCGAAGCTCAGGCTCCACATCTCGCACGCCAGGGGCCGGCTCGGCGTCGGCGACATCGCGGTGGTGGTGGCGGCCGGCACGCCGCACCGCGACGAGGCGTTCCGCGCCTGTCGCATGGCGATCGAGGCGGTCAAGCACGAAAGCCCGATCTGGAAGCAGGAACACTACGCCGACGGCGACAGCGTGTGGAGCGAGGGCTGCTCGCTCTGTCCCGATCCGGGCGACCACGCCGCCACCGGGCCTGAGCACGGGCACGGGCACGATTCCGTATCCGGCAACTCCTGCGCGTGATCCCTCAGGCGAGGATCGCCACCGCCTTGACCTGCGCCCAGACCGCTTGTCCGTGCGCGAGCGCCAGCGTCGTCGCGGAGCGATGCGCGATCCGCGCCAGCAGGCGTTCGTCACCGACCCGCAGGCTGACCTGGACCTGTCCGCCCGGCAATCCGGCCAGTGCCTCGACCGTTGCCGGCAGGACGTTGAGCAGACTGCTGTCACGCTGCGCACTCAGGGCGATGCCCACGTCGCGGGCCCGGACCCGCAGGCGCACGCGGCTTCCAGGTTCGCGCGGCGTGCCATGCGCATGCAGCAGTCCGGCACCCGAAGCCAGGTCGAGCAGGCCATGCGCGTCGCAGGCTCGCACCTCGGCCTCGATCACCGTGCCGGCATCCTCGCGCAACGCCAGTGGCAGGTCGGTACGTCGGAACATCTCCAGCGCCGGCCCGAACGCGACGACGCGGCCGGCGTCGAGCAGAACGAGGTGATCGGCCAGGCGCGAGGCCTCCGCAAGCGAATGGGTGACCAGCAGGATCGGAATGTGGCTGGCATCGCGGATGGTTTCGAGCAAGGGCAGGATTTCGGCACGACGCGGCTCGTCGAGGGCACTCAATGGCTCATCGAGCAGCAGCCAATCGGGCTCGGTGACGAGGGCGCGGGCGAGCGCGACGCGCTGGCGTTCACCGCCTGAAAGCGTCTCGGGGGCACGCATCAGCAAGGCCTCGATGCCGAGCCGTGCGACCCATGCTTCGAGCCCGTGCGCGCTGCTTCCGGCACGTCGCGCGCCGTATTGCAGGTTCGCCCGCACGCTCAGGTGCGGCAACAACGCCGGTTGCTGAAACACGATGCCAACCCGACGCCGATGCGCCGGCAGGGCGTGGGCCGCGTCCTGCCAGGAATCACCGCGCACCCGCAGCCGGCCGTGCACGCCAGGCTCCAGCCCCGCCAGGGCGCGCAGCAGGGTGCTCTTGCCGCTGCCGGACGGGCCGAAAACGACACTGACACCCGAGCCCGGCAACTGTGCTTGGACGTCGAGGTGGAAACCTTCGCGTTGCAGCGTCAGCGCAATCTCGATCCCCGGCTCACCCATGCGCGATCACCGCGCGTCGCCCGAGCCACTGCGCGAGCAGCAGCAAAAGGAAGGAAAACAACAGCAGCGCCGCCGCCAGCCCGTGCGCCTCGCTGTAAGCCATCGCCTCGACCTGATCGTAGAGCAGCACCGAGAGCACGCGCGTCTGGCCATCGATGTTGCCGCCGACCATCAGCACCACGCCGAACTCGCCGACGGTATGAGCAAATCCCAGCACGCTGGCGCTCACCAGGGCCGGACGCGAGAGCGGCAGCACCACGCTGAAGAAGCGATCCAGCGGCCCGGCCCGCAAGCTCGCCGCAGCATCGAGCAGAGACTGCGGCACGGCCGCGAAACCGGCCTGCAACGGATGCACCACGAACGGCAGCGAATACAGGATCGAAGCCAGCAACAACCCCTCGAAGGTGAACGCAAGGCTGCCCAGCCCGAGGGCCTCGCTCAGGCGTCCAAGCGGCCCTTGTGGCCCCATGCCGATCAGCAGATAGAACCCCAACACCGTCGGTGGCAGAACCATCGGCAAGGCGACGATGGCCCCGAGCGGAATGCGCCAGCGCGAGCGGGTGCGTGCCAGCCACCACGCCAGCGGCGCACCGGCGAGCAGCAACACGAGCGTGGTGAGGAATGCCAGCTTGGCGGTAATCCAGGTCGCAGGCAGCCAAGCGGTGGTGTGGATGGAATCGATCATGGCACCGGATCGTAACCGTGCGCGAGGATCACCCGACGCGCGGCCTCGCTGTGCAGGTAGGCGAGAAAGTCGCGTGCCGTCGCATTGTCATGCCCGTGTTCGAGCAGGACGGCGGCCTGCAGCAACGGCCGATGCCAGTCCGCCGGCACCAGCCAGATCGCGTCCACATCCCGATCGAGCACGAGCGAACGCGGCACGAGTCCGAACGGCGCCGCGCCACTGGCGACGAACTGGGCCGCCTGGCCAACGTTCTCGCCGCGCACGATGCGCGGCTGCAGGGACTGCCAACGCCCGACGTGCTCCAGCACCTCGCGCGCGGCCTCGCCGTAGGGCGCCAGTTGCGGATTGGCGATTGCAAGGCGGGTGATCTCGCCCTCGCGCAGCACGTGCTCGCCCGCGGCGCGGATGTCTTGCCCCGGCGCCCAGAGCACGAGTCGCCCGATTGCGTAATCCTGCAAACTGTCGCCCAGCGCCAGATCCTCACGCACCAGACGCTCGGGTGTCGCACGATCGGCCGAGAGCAGGAGATCAAACGGCGCACCGTTGCGGATTTGCGCGTAGAGCTTGCCGGTGGAGGCACTGCTCAGGCCGAGCGTCTGTCCACTGACACGTTGGTAGTCGGCAACGAGTTCCTGCGCCGTGGTGACAAAATTCGCCGCCACCGCGATCTGCGCGTCGTGCGCATGCGCCGTCGGAATCCACCCGCTGCAGCCGAACACGAGGGCCGCGTGAAGCAGCCGGAAAACACGCACGATGATCCGGCAGGACAAGGGCAAGACTCCGGAGAGGAAAACGGCAAAGGATACGACCTCGGCGCCAGCAGGTCGTATTCGCGTCGGTCCAATTCGCGTCGGTCCGACCTGGCATCGGCCCGGACCGGCGGAAACGAAACGGCCGGGCAATGCCCGGCCGTTTCTCCCATGCACCACGCCAGTGTCTACTGCAGTGCCGGAATTTCCAGTGCCAGCTCGCGATGCTCGGACAGGCCGAGTCGGCTCTGATCACTCAGGCTCAGGTCACGCAGCGCGTACGGCGCACCCAGCGAGGGATTCAGCACATTCGCCGGGAAGCGCAGTTCGAGCTGGCCGGAACCCGCCGCGAGCACGTTCGCACCATGCGCGATCGCCATCGGCCGCAGCACGCCCTGCGCATCGGTGCCGTGGAGCGTGCCACGCAGTTCGAAGCGGCCCTCGACCGCCGTCTGCACCGGCAGCGCGAAGACCAGCCCGCCATCGACCCTGGAAACATCGGCACTGCCTTCGAGACGAGCGGTCGGCAGGCTGACCATCACCGCCGTGCGCGCATCACGCAGGACCTCGGCACGTGCGGCCTTGGTCGCGCCGAAGGCATGGATTTCCCATGGTTCGAGGCCACCGCCGGCATCGGCCGGCAACTGGAAACTGGCGGTGGCACGGCCGGACTTGTCGAGCTTGAAGCTCAGATCGAAACTGCGCCCATCGGGCGCGGTGACAAGGCCCATCACGCTCGTGCCGCGAATCGGCTTGCCGGCATCGAGGAACTTGACGTCGAAGCTGACGCGATTGCCGGCAAGAGCCTGGACATGGTCGGCCGCCAACTCCATGGTGAAGGGACTCTGCGGTTCGAGCACATGCATGAGCGCACCGGAACGGGCCTTCGGCAGGGCGACTTCGATGCGCTTGCCGGCAAGTCCGGGGGCCAGTTGGAACACCATCGTGCCCTCGCTGAAACGCGTGCCGACGGCCTTGAGTTCGGCATCTCCGGCGAGATGTTCGATGACCGAGGCGGAATCACGCGCCTTGCCATCGACACGCAGGAGCAGGTCGGCGGTGGCAAGGCTGCGGGCCTTGGCATCGCCCTGCAGGCTGATGCGCACGAGCGCACCGTCGGCGGTCGGAGTGAAAGACCAGCCCGAGCGTGCCTTGGCGGCATCGACCTGGGTCCAGAACTCGCGGCTCTCGGCACGGAACGGCTGGGCGGCACTCAGGGCCGCGTCGGCTTCGAGCGCCCAGGCAAAATACGTTGCATCGGTTTCGCTCGAACCCACCTTCGCACTGGCCTTCTTGGCCGATGCAAGGGTCGTGGGCACGAGGTCGGCATCGCCACGGGCAAGCTGGAAGCTGGCGGCGTTGGCACCAGCAGCGAAGGCGAGTGCCGCAGCCAGGACGGAGATTTTCAGGATTCGCATGGCAGGCCTCACAGATCGTTGCGCAAGATGACGTCGAGACCGAAGCACTGGCGACGGCTCTGGTGGTGGCTCAGGTAGAAGCCGCTGTCGGTGCGCTGGGTGTCGGTGAACCACTTCGATCCGGCGGCACGCTGGCTGTCGCAATTGAGGAAGCCATCCGAGCAACTGTTGAGCCAGGCCTGGGTGATGGTGAGGCCGAGCTGGTACTGGTAGCCACCGCAATAGCTGTTGCTGGTCCAGACCGCGGAACGCACGTTGCTGCCGGTCACCGACCAGAAGCCCTTGGGCAGGGCGGGACGACCGGAGGTGCCATAGAGGTTCTGCGCGTTGTACTGGGACATCCAGTGGGTCTGCTGCATCTTCACCGCATCCGAGGCGTAGCCCATCAGCCAGCCCAGCGACTGTTCGAACACATTGCCGGCGGTCACGGCATTGGCCAGTGGCGTGCCGGCGGACGATGGCGCCAGCGCATTGACCCAGCGGATCTTGCTGATGATGTTCGGATAGCGGCTGTCGTAGGTCGGGTTCGACAGGATCCAGCGCAACACGTTGCCACCGTTGGAATGGGTGATGACGACGAGGTCGGTGATGCCCCTGGAGTTGATGAAACTGGTGAGTTGGCCGGCGAGGCAGCCCGCGGCGCGGGTGTCCCACATGTAGCGCTCGAACTCGCAGTTGATGACGACGTAGTTCGACTGGTTCGAAAGCCCCTTGCGCACCGAATTGACCATGTCGGTCGTCCAGTAGTCGTTCAGCGCGTCGGTCTGGTTGCCGGTACCGTGGACGAAGGCCACACCCGTTACTGCTGCGTTGGCCGCAAACCCGACGGCGGCCAGCGCGAGACCGGCAAGCAGCCGGCCAGCGAATCGTTTCAACACGTCTTTGACTCCCCGATGACCTGACGCACGGCAGTACCATCCCTGCCCCAGTGCCTGCGTCATGAAAATGTGAGCGGCGTCTCCCTACGCCGGCGTGTGGCGCAGCATACGCATGCGAATGTTTCTGGCAAGTCGCTCGATGTTGCGGCGCAATGGAAACCCCATGATGCCATGCGTGACTCGATGCCCCGCCGGACCCCTGGCGTGATCGCGGTCACGGCATGGAACCGCTCAACCGAGCGATATTTGTGCGTTCCAGCGGATTTGCGCCAAGATCAGCCCTACCCATTCCAGGACGTAAAATTCGCATGCCGCGACGCAGCGAGCCGCCTCTCCGGAGCGCGTCGAAACTGCGCAAAATGCGCCGCCCGAACCGTCACCGCGACGACTTCTGGTCGATAATCGCAGATTGCATCGACTCGTCCCCGCGCCCGACACCCTCGCCGCACTCGCCATTTCCACGCATTCCGCACCCACTCGAACGCCCTTCCGTCATGTCCAACTCCGAAGCCTCCCTGCGCCTGAATCTCGATGCCATCCGCACCCGCATCGCCAACGTCTGTCGCGTGGTCGGCCGTGATCCCTCCGAGGTGCGACTGTTGCCGGTCAGCAAGACGGTGGGCGAAGCCCGCCTGCGCGAGGCCTACGCCATCGGCCTGCGCGAATTGGGGGAAAACAAGGTACAGGAGGCAATGGCCAAGGCCGGGGCCATGGTCGATCTGACCGATCTGCGCTGGGTCTTGATCGGGCACCTGCAGACCAACAAGGCCATGCATGTGGCACGTTTTGCCTCTGAATTCCAGGCGCTCGACAGCCTGCGCGCGGCCGCCGCGCTGGACAAGGCCCTGCAAGCGGAGGGGCGTTCACTCGACGTGCTGGTGCAGGTCAATACGTCGCACGAAGACACCAAGTTCGGCCTGGCGCCGGCGGATGTTCCCGATTTCGTCAGGCAGTTGCCGGCGTTTTCCGCGCTGCGGGTACGCGGCCTGATGACCCTGGCGCTGTTCTCGCACGATGAAAACCTCGTGCGCCCCTGTTTCGTGCGCCTGCGCGAATTGCGTGATCGCCTGCGTCAGGAGGCACCCGACGGCATCGTGATGGATGAGCTGTCGATGGGCATGAGCGGGGATTTTGAATTGGCCATTGCCGAAGGTGCCACCACGGTGCGCGTGGGCACGGCCATCTTCGGCCACCGCCCCACGCCAGACAGCGCCTATTGGCCGGGATTCGCCAAAGAAGAAAGGGGCTGAGCACGCTCAACCCCTTCGCATGAACCCCTTGGCGGCGCGTCTTACTCGGCCACGGCCTTGGGCACCACCGGAGCGCTCTCATAGATCAGGTAGGGATCGGCCTGATTGTTGATGACCGATTCGTCGACCACGACCTTGGAGACGTTTTCCAGCGATGGCAGGTCAAACATCGTCTCCAGCAGCACGGCTTCGAGGATGGTGCGCAGACCGCGCGCACCGGTCTTGCGTTCGAGTGCCTTCTTTGCCACCGCCAGCAGTGCATCCGGGCGGAACTCCAGTTCCACACCCTCCATCTCGAACAGTTTCTTGAACTGTTTGGTGATCGCGTTCTTCGGCTCGGTCAGGATCTTGATCAGCGCCGGCTCGTCCAGCTCGTCGAGCGTCGCGACCACCGGCAGGCGACCGATGAACTCGGGAATCAGGCCGTAGCGGATCAAGTCCTCGGGCTCCACCTGCGACAACAGCTTGCCGACATTGGCTTTTTGCTTCTTGCTGCGCACCTCGGCCCCGAAGCCGATGCCACCGGCATCGAGGGTGCGTTGCTGGATGATCTTCTCCAGTCCGGCGAAGGCCCCGCCGCAGATGAACAGCACGTTGCGCGTGTCGACCTGCAGGAATTCCTGCTGCGGATGCTTGCGCCCACCCTGTGGTGGCACGCTCGCGACGGTTCCTTCGATCAGCTTGAGCAGGGCTTGCTGTACGCCTTCGCCCGAAACATCACGGGTGATCGAGGGGTTTTCGCTCTTGCGCGAGATCTTGTCGATCTCGTCGATGTAGACGATGCCCTGCTGCGCCTTCTCGACATCGTAGTCGCACTTTTGCAGGAGCTTCTGGATGATGTTCTCGACATCCTCGCCGACATAGCCCGCCTCGGTCAGCGTCGTCGCATCGGCAATCGTGAAAGGCACATTCAAAAGCCGCGCCAGAGTCTCGGCCAGCAGGGTCTTGCCCGAGCCGGTCGGGCCGACCAGCAGGATGTTGGACTTGGAAAGCTCGACCTCGTCGTTCTTCTGACGGCTCTCGATGCGCTTGTAGTGGTTGTACACGGCCACGGCGAGCGACTTCTTGGCACGCGACTGTCCAATCACGTACTGATTGAGCACGTCCATGATCTCGCGCGGCTTGGGCAGGTGATTGCGCGAAGTGGCAGCGCGCTCCTCCAGCTCTTCACGGATGATGTCGTTGCACAGCTCGACGCACTCGTCGCAGATGAACACCGACGGGCCGGCGATCAGCTTGCGAACCTCATGCTGGCTCTTGCCGCAGAACGAGCAGTAGAGAATCTTGCCGTTGTCGCCGCTGCGTCCTTGCCGTTCTTCGCTCATGCCTTGTCACATCCTGCCATTACGGTCGCGCGTCCGAGAATAGCGCAGGCCGGGAGCCACGCCTAGCGGTTCCCGGACCCCGTTCATTCTCGCTTTCGAAGGGTTCAGCCCGGCTTGACCGTGTCCTCGGGCCGGCGCAGCAACACCTCGTCGATCAGGCCATAGGCCTTGGCATCTTGCGCGTTGAAGAACAGATCGCGTTCCACGTCACGCTCGATGCGCTCCAGAGGCTGACCGGTGTTGGCCGCGAATTCCTCGTTCAGGCGGCGGCGCAAATACAGGATTTCACGCGCCTGGATCTCGATGTCGGTGGCCTGGCCCTGCGCGCCGCCGTGCGGCTGGTGGATCATCACGCGCGAGTTCGGCAGGGCAAAACGCTTGCCCCTGGTGCCGGCCGCCAGCAGGAAGGAACCCATGCTCGCAGCCTGGCCGATCACCATGGTGCTGATATCGGGCTTGAGGAAGCGCATGGTGTCGTAGATCGCCAATCCGGCCGTGACCACACCGCCTGGACTGTTGATGTACAGGTTGATGTCCTTGTCCGGATTCTCCGATTCCAGGAACAGCATCTGCGCCACCACGAGGTTGGCGACGTAGTCGTCGATCGGCCCGACGAGAAAGATCACCCGTTCCTTGAGCAGACGCGAGTAGATGTCGTAGGCACGTTCGCCGCGACTGGTCTGCTCGACCACCATCGGCACCAGGTTGAGGCCTTGCACGTTCATTCCGCTTCTCCCGGAAAGCATCATCGATCAGCCTACAGCCTGCGGCTGCATCACGTCTTCGAAGCTCAGCATCTTGCTGCTGGCATCGGCGTGGTCGGCGATCCAGTCGATCACCTGGTCCTCGATCACGCGATTGCGCAGGCCTTCGAGCAACTGCGGATCCTTGCGGTAGAGCTCGATGACCTGCTCGGGTTCCTCGTAGGTCGAGGCGATCAGGTTCATCATCTCCTGCACCCGGCCGTGATCGATGCGGATCTGGTTCTGTCGCGCCAACTCGCCGAGCAGCAATGCCGCAGCCACACGCGCACGTGCCGGCGCCATGAAGGACTGGTGATCGACCGTATCCGGCACCTGCTGGCCGCGCTGGCGAGCCTGCTCAAGCGCGTTTTGCGCCAGTCCACGAGCCTCGGCCTCGATCATGCGCGAGGGCAGTTCGAGATCGGCATGCGCTGCGAGCAGCTTCTCCACGACATCAGACTTCAGCCGTGCCATCAGGGCGCCCTTGAGCTCGCGCTCGAGGTTGCCGCGCACCTCATTGCGGAACTGTGCGAGATCGCCGTTGCGGATCCCGAACGCGGCGAAGAATTCGGCGTCCAGTTCCGGCAGGGCTGCCTCCGAAACGCGCACGATCCTGACCTCGATCTCGACCGTCTTTCCGGCCAGCGCCGGGTTGCGGTAATCGGCCGGGAAATCGACCTCGAACCGGGCTTCCTCGCCTGCGGACAGACCGACCAGCTTCTCTTCCAGGGCCAGCAGGATGCCGCCCGAGCCCAGCACCGTGCCGGAACGATCGACGCCTTCGGACGGGATCCGTTCGCCCGCCGCATGAGCGACCGATTCGAACATCACCAGGTCACCGTTGGCCGCGGCCCGCGCGACATCGTTCCAGCCACCGCGCTGCTTGCGCAGGGTCTCGATCATGCGGTCGATGTCGGCATCGGTGACTTCCGCGACCGGACGTTCGATCTTCAGCGCACCGACGTTGATCGCGCCGATCTCCGGCATCACCTCGAAGGTCGCGGTGTAACGGAATTCACCTGCCTCGGGCACGCCACTGGTCTCGATCGAAGGCTGCACCGCCGGGCGCAACTTCTCCTGTTGCATCGCCTGGCTGAAAGAGCGCTGGATCAACTCGCCCACGGCCTCGTTGCGAACCTGTGCGCCGTAGCGCTGTTCGATCACCTTGCCGGGAATCTTGCCGGGCCGGAAACCCTTGAGACGCACGGTGCGCGAAAGTTCGCCCAGACGCTGGCGGATGGTGGATTCAAGCTGGTCGGCGGGTACGCTGACGGTGAGCTTGCGGCCCAGCGTGCCGAGGGTTTCAATCGAGATTTGCATGGTCATTCCTCTGATGGGAGGTCGTGGCGCCACCCGCATGGGCGACGACTTGGGAAATCGGGCCCGCCATGATGCCCGGCCCCGGTGCATTCCGCCACTGCGGACGAACCTGACCGGAATCCGAACACGCCGTCGGGGTGGTGCGAAAGGAGAGACTCGAACTCTCACGGGTTGCCCCACTGGAACCTAAATCCAGCGCGTCTACCAGTTCCGCCACTCTCGCGATGGGCATGCCCGTGCTGTCGGCATGGGCTGGTACGCGGACGCCGCCAGACGTGGCAAGTCCGAAGCCTGGGGGAGGAAAGATGGTGGGCCGTGTAGGATTCGAACCTACGACCAATTGATTAAGAGTCAACTGCTCTACCAGCTGAGCTAACGGCCCATCTTTTCACACTGCCGCCCCTGGCGGCCTCGGCCGCGCATTATGCGACATCCCGGGGTGGGGTGGAAGACGGGACTCGAACCCGCGACCCTCGGAATCACAATCCGATGCTCTAACCAACTGAGCTACATCCACCACAGAAAAACAAAACTCGCTCGATCCATCCATGGAGCGCTTGCCGTTCGGCATCCCTGCCTCACCGGCTGCATCCACTCGCTCTGCCATCGGCAGATCGAAGGCCGTGGATGCCGCCACCAACTGAGCTACATCCACCACAGAAAAAACAAAAACTCGCTCGATCCATCCATGGAGCGCTTGCCGTTCGGCATCCCTGCCTCACCGGCTGCATCCGTCAACAACCTTCCAATCTGGCGCGCCCGACAGGAATCGAACCTGTAACCGCCGGCTTAGAAGGCCGGTGCTCTATCCGGTTGAGCTACGGGCGCATCGGACAAGGATAGCGCACCGCATCTTCCGGGTCGGACCGCACCAGGCACGCCGTGGTCGGGGTAGAGGGATTCGAACTCTCGACATCCAGCTCCCAAAGCTGGCGCTCTACCAGGCTGAGCTATACCCCGATGCAGGCATCGACCCGCCGCGGAACCTGCCGTGGAGGGCCGCCCATGATAGGCGGCGCACCGGGTTGCGTCAATCATCAACCATCATCATCAACCATCATCAACCATCATCAACCGCCGGTCTTCTCCCGGCAGGGCGCCTCGGTCTGCGGCTCGCGTCGCACTCTGGCCCGCGCGCGGGGTTGGGTTGCTCAGAAGGTGAAGCCTGCCGCCAGCACGACCCGACTTCCGGTCAGATGCCGTTCGCCCAGCGATTCGGCCAGCGTGTCGTTGTAGCCGGAGGTGTCGAACCACGACAGCTTGAGCGAGACCGGGCCGAACTCGCGTCCAAGCGAGAGTTCGAAGTCGCGATAGCTGCCGCCCAGCTCCGAGCCGAGGTCGAACAGACCTGCACCGGCACCAAGCGTCACGCCGGAATCACCCAATTCCCATTCGCCACCCAGGCGCCAGTACCAGGCCGAGTGCCCGAGGTTGACGGTGTCGTCCGAGTAGACCGCAGTCGCGGTGTAGTGTCCAGCGAAGCCGAAGATCACTTCGAGCTCGTTGAAATTCGAGTTGTAGCCGGGTCTGGAACCGGGATAGAAGACCCGGGTGTAGTCCACGTCCAGGCTCATGTCGTTGCTGAATTCCCTGGTCCAGCCGACGTAGACGTTGCCTTCCCAGCTGATGCCATCGTCATAGTCGGCACCGGGCGGGGTGAAGTCGACGCCGTAGAACTCGCCGCCGACGTAGAAGCCGGATTCGTGTTCGATCAGGCCTTCGAGCTTCCAGGTCGGATCTTCCTGGGTCTGGGAAACGCCACGCCAGACATAGTCGCTCAGTCCCCAGACGCCGCCCGAGAACGACCAGGGCGAGGCATCCCCGGCAAATGCCGGAGCGGTGACGAACAGGAGCGCGGCGGCGGCGGCAAGGCAGGACGGCTTGGGCATCGGTGATCCTCGAAAACGGGGGAAGGCGAGACACCGGTACATTATCGCCGATCGCCATGCCGCTCCAGTGCACGCGCCATTCGACCCTGCCGCCCGACTGCCGTTGACAGCTCCGGCCCTGCTCCCGAACATGCAAGGCTGCGGCGCCCTGCCGCGATTGCCCTCCCGGAGCAGGAATGAACGTGATCAAGCCCCTGATGCTGGTGGTTGCCAGCCTCGCCCTGAGCGCCTGTGGCGACAAGACACCCGAATCGGCGGCGCAGGCACCTGCCACGCCCGATGCCAAGGTGCTGAATGTGTACAACTGGTCCGATTACGTGGCCGAAGACACGCTCGCGCAATTCGAGAAGACCAGCGGCATCAAGGTGGTTTACGACGTCTATGACTCCAACGAAATGCTGGAGGCCAAGCTGGTCACTGGCGGCTCGGGCTACGACGTGGTGTTTCCCTCCGCGCGGCCGTTCGCGCAGCGTCAGATTGCCGCCGGCATCTACGCACCACTGGACAAGGCCAAGCTGCCAAATTTGGGGAATATCGACCCGGCACTCATGGCCTCGTTGAACGATGTCGACCCCGGCAATGCACACGTGGTGCCTTACATGTGGGGCACCACCGGTCTGGGCATCAATGTCGCCAAGGTCAAGGAGGTTTTGGGTGAGGATGCACCACTGGATTCCTGGGATCTCCTGTTCAAGCCCGACAATGCCGCCAAACTGGCCAAGTGCGGCATCAGCGTGCTGGATGACGATCAGGAAACCTTCGGCGCCGCGCTCATCTGGCAGGGTAAGGATCCCAATGCCAACGACCCGGCTCTGACCGAGGTGGTGAAGCAGGTTTATGGTGCGATCCGACCCTCGATCCGCTATTTCAATTCCTCCAAGTACATCGATGATCTCGCCAATGGCGATCTGTGCCTGGCAATGGGCTACTCGGGCGATGTGCTGCAGGCGCGTGATCGGGCCGAGGAGGCCGGCAACGGCATGGAAATCGAGTACATCATCCCGAAGGAAGGCGCGATGCGCTGGATTGACTTGATGGCCATTCCCAAGGATGCCCCGCATCTGGACAATGCCCACGCCTTCATCAACTACCTGATGCAGCCCGAGGTGATCGCCAAGATCACCGACTTCGTCGGCTACGCCAACCCCAACAGCGCCGCCACTGCCCTGGTCGATGCCGACATCGCGCAAGACCCAGGCGTGTATCCACCGGCCGAAGTCATTGCCAAGCTGGTTGATCCGGTGTCCCTGCCCGAGACCCTGCAGCGCGAGCGGGTGCGGGCCTGGACTTCGATCAAAAGCGGACGCTAGAGCGTCCATCACAGGGAATCCAGACACGATGGCCACACCACTGCGGCGCGATCCGAGCATCGCACCTTGGCAGGATCCGGCAGCCCAGCCTTTCCTGCGCATTCAGAATGTCACCAAGACCTTCGGCAAGGTCTATGCCTGCGACGATGTCTCCCTCGACATCTACCAAGGTGAACTTTTTGCCCTGCTGGGTGGCTCCGGCTCGGGCAAGAGCACGCTGCTGCGCATCCTTGCAGGGTTGCTGAAGCCGGATCGCGGCAAGATCCTGATCGATGGCGTGGACATCACCGATCTGCCGCCCTACGAGCGTCCGGTCAACATGATGTTTCAAAGTTATGCCCTGTTTCCGCACATGAGCGTGGAGCAGAACATCGCTTTTGGTCTGAAGCAGGATCGCCTCTCCGGCGGCGAGATCCGCGACCGGGTGGCGCAGATGCTGGAACTGGTGCGCATGAAGGATCTGGGCAGGCGCAAACCGGATCAACTCTCCGGCGGCCAGCGTCAACGCGTTGCACTGGCCCGTTCGCTCGCCAAGCAGCCCAAGCTGTTGTTGTTGGACGAGCCGCTCGGAGCACTCGATCGCAAGCTGCGCGAGCACACCCAGTTCGAACTGATGAACATCCAGGAAAAGGTCGGCACCACCTTCGTGCTGGTCACCCACGATCAGGAAGAAGCCCTCACCATGGCCTCGCGTCTGGCGGTGATGAACGCCGGACTGATCGAGCAAGTCTCGACCCCGGCCGGTCTGTACGAATATCCGGCCACGCGCTTTGTCGCCGAGTTCATCGGCTCCACCAACCTGTTCGAGGGCCGCATTGCTTCGCAAGACGAAGAAGCCGGCACGGTACAGGTTTATTGCGATGCGCTGGAAGCCGAGATCACGGCGCGCTGGACCGATCCTATCCCGGTCGGTACCCCGGTCAGCGTCTCGATCCGCCCGGAAAAGATCGATGTGCATGAATCCGCACCCCAGGCCGACAATGTCGCCTCCGGGCAGGTGGTGGAAATCGCCTATCTCGGGGATGTCTCGATCTATCAGGTGAAGACCGCCACCGGCGCGATCTTGCGGGTGCAGGAAACCCACATCGAGCGCAGCGCCGAACCGCATTACGACTGGGATGACACGCTGTACCTGTCCTGGGAAGCAGGCTCGGGCGTGGTGCTGACGGCATGAACGGCACCGACAGCGCCTTGGCGCGCTTCTGGAATCAGACCGTTTACAACTTCTTCCGCTGGTTCGGAGCCATCGGCAAGGAATTCCGCAGCCAGCGCGGACGCCGCTTCGTGATCGGCATCCCGATGTTCTGGCTCGGCCTGTTCTTCCTGCTGCCCTTTCTGATCGTGCTCAAGATCAGCCTGACCACGGCCCTGTTCGGGCAAACCCCGCCCTACTCGCCAGTCATCGATCTGTCGCAGGAAAACGTGCTGCTTCTGCGCCTGAGTTGGGCCAATTATCTGGCCTTGCTCAAGGACAGCCTGTATCTGAGCGCCTACCTGAATTCCTTGCTGTTCGCCTCCGTCTCGACCCTGGTGGCGCTGCTGGTCGGCTATCCGATTGCCTACGGCATCGCACGTGCCAAACCCCTGTGGCGCTTGATCCTGCTGGTCGGGGTGATCCTGCCGTTCTGGACCAGCTCGCTCCTGCGCACCTACGCCATGATCGGCATTCTCAAGGCCAACGGGCTCATCAATCAGTTCCTGCTGGCATTGGGCATCATCGACCAACCGGTGGAACTGCTCTATACCAATCTCGCGGTCTATATCGGCATCGTTTACAACTATTTGCCCTTCATGATCCTGCCGCTGACGGCCAACCTGATGCGGATGGATTTCACCTTGCTGGAGGCGGCCGAGGATCTCGGCGCGCGCCCCTGGAATGCCTTCCTGCGCATCACCTTGCCACTCTCGATGCCAGGCATCATTGCCGGCGCGATGCTGGTCTTCATCCCGGCGGTGGGTGAGTTCGTGATTCCCGACATTCTCGGCGGCCCCGATGCCATCACCATCGGGCGGGTACTGTGGACGGAGTTTTTCAACAATCGCGACTGGCCACTGGCCTCGGCCGTGGCGGTGGCGATGTTGCTGCTGATCGTGATCCCGACCCTGATCTTCGAGTATGTCGAGAACCGCCAACAAAGCGTGGAGGCCAAGCGATGAACCGCCGCCCCTGGACGCTCTATACCGCGATGGCCTTTGGCTACGCCTTCCTCTACATCCCGATTCTTTCGGTGATCGTGTTTTCCTTCAACAAGTCGCGCCTGGTGACGGTCTGGGGTGGTTTTTCCACCGAGTGGTACGGCAAGCTGTTCCGCAATGAGCAGATCCTGGCTGCCGCCTGGCGCAGCTTCCTGATCGCCTGCTCCAGCGCCACTTTTGCCGTGGTGGTCGGCACCGCTGCCGGCCTGACGCTGGCACGCTTCGGACGTTTTCGTGGACGCGGCCTGTTGTCGCTGATGAACTCGGCCCCACTGGTGATGCCCGAGGTGGTGTTGGGCCTGTCGGCCCTGCTGTTTTTCGTCTTCATGCAGCAATTGATCGGCTGGCCGACACGCGGCATGACCACGATCGCGATTGCTCACATCACCTTCTCGGCCTGCTACGTGACCGTGATCGTGCGCTCGCGCCTGAGCATGATGGACGACAGTCTGGAAGAAGCCGCGATGGACCTGGGTGCGCGCCCCTGGAAGGTGTTTTTTTTGATCACCCTGCCCCTGATCGCGCCAGCCCTGCTCGCTGGCTGGTTGCTGGCTTTCACCCTGTCGCTCGATGATCTGGTGGTGGCGAGCTTCACCTCCGGCCCTGGCGCCAGCACCCTGCCAATGCTGATCTACTCCAAGGTAAAACTCGGCGTGACACCCGAGATCAACGCCCTGACCGCCCTCATCATGGTGTTGGTGATGGCCGTGGTCAGCATCGCCGGTGTCCTGCTGCATCGTCAGCAGAAGGGAGCCGGGCGCTGAGCTGCGCAGCACCGCGAGTGTCCATCCGAAGAGAGGCTCGACGCGCGTCGTCCAGCCGGCATCAGGCGCGCGGCATGGCTCCATTGCGTGCCGCGCGCGGCACGATCGCACGCGAGCGGTTGCGTCGGAAGACGAAGACGGTCGCCGGAGGCACGTTGCGCAACACGGTGCTCCCGCGAACCGAGAACAGGCCGAGCGCGTCGAGCAGGTCGCGCGGCACCGGGCAGGTCGGCGCGTAGGTGAACTGGATGAAACATCCGCCGGGGGTCAGGCATTCGAACGCCGCGCGCAGGATGCACTCCTGGACCTGGCGCGGCATCGACAGCAGGCCGAGTCCGGACACCACCGCATCGGCCAGGCCCTGCTGCGTGTAACCGCAACGCGCCGCCTCCTCGGCCAGGCGACAGGCATCGGCATGCAGCATCGGAACCTCGGGGAACTGCTCGCACAGGTAGCGGTGCAGATCCGGATTGAACTCCAGCACCAAAAGATCCTGCGGCGCGATGCCACGCGCCAGCAGCGCACGGGTCATGACGCCGGTACCGGCGCCCAGTTCGATCACTCGTCGAGCCTCGTCTGGCAACTCCGTCATCATGCCCCGCACCAGATGCGGACCTGATGGAGAAATCGCGGCGGTGGAACGCGGGTGGCGCAGCCACTGGCGGAAGAACCGCCACCTTTCGTCATTGCCCTGCCACAAGCGCTGGAGCGATCCGTGCATCGGGAGATTCCGCATGGAGAACAGGCCGGAATCGGCGGCATCGACACGATGCCAGTCCGCACATCGCGCCCGTGCGCCTGCGCCGGGATGGGGTCTAGCATGATGGCAGCCGCCCCATCCCCACAAGTGGCGTGGGCGGTGCCGGTCGCAGGCGAACTCAGCCCCTGCGGGCACGGATTTCCCAGGCCGCGTGCAGACGGGGATCGCGCCCGAAGTCGGGATCGAAGGTGGCCGCACGGATGTCGCGCACCTCGTACTCGTCCATCAGCACCGGATCCATGCGAAAACGTCGGTAGTTGTTGGAGAACAGCAGCAATCCGTCCGGTGCAAGACGGGCCATGCAGGCGCGGATGAGCGCGAGGTGTTCCCGTTGCAGGTCGAAGTCCTCGGCACGCGCGGAGTTCGAGAAGGTCGGAGGATCGCAGAAGATCAGGTCGTAGCGGTTGCGCTCGGCCGCGAGCCAGCCCATCACGTCGGCCTGCACCAGCCGGTGCGCATGGCCCGACAGGCCGTTCAGCGCAAGATTGCGCGACGCCCACTCAAGGTAGGTAGGCGACAGATCCACGCTCGTCGTGCTGGCGGCACCGCCCAGGCCGGCCTGCACGCTCGCGGCACCGGTGTAACTGAAAAGGTTGAGGACATGCAGCCCGCTGGCCTCGCGCGCCAGGCGCAAGCGCAGTGGACGATGATCGAGAAACAGGCCGGTGTCGAGATAATCGAACAGGTTGACTCGCATCCGGGCTTCGCCCTCGCGCACGATGAGGAATTGCCCACGTGCATCGAGCCGTCCGTACTTGCTGCCACCCTTGCCGCGCTGGCGCGTTTTCACCGCAACGCGGCCGCGCGGCAGTTCGAACACGTCCATGGCAGCGTGCACGAGATCGGTGAGGCGCTGGCGGGTGGTGGCTTCGGGAATGCTCGCCGGTGCCTGATATTCCTGCACATGCAGCCAGGTTTCCGGCGCGGCGCCGGGGGCTTCTTCCGGCACCCCGACATACACATCGATGGCTGCGGCATATTCGGGCAGATCGGCATCGTAGGCGCGCCAGCAGGTGATGGTCTCGCGCTCGCGCCATTTCTTCAGGTTGCGCAGATTCTTGCGCAGCCGGTTGGCGACCATCTGCGCGCCCTCGTTCAGCGGACGCGGTTCGAACGCGCGTTTGCGCGCCGGTTCGATGTGCTCGATCCGCAGCAACTCGCAGGCCAGCGCGCCGTTGTGCAGCGCGTAGCGTTTCTCCGGGCGCAGGCCGAGCGCACGCCCCAGCTCCACATCGCCGGTCAGAATGGCCGCCTGCCAGCCGGAAAAGCTGCGCTTGAGCATCGTGCCCAGGGCGCGATACAGCGTGGCATCGGCGGCAAGGCGCTCGTCGTAGGGTGGATTGCAGACCACCAGACCCGGACTTGCATGTTCGGGAGCAGCAAGCTGCGCCACGTCGGCAGGTTCGATCCGGATGACGCCGGCAAGGCCCGCGCGTTCGATGTTTTCGCGACTGGCGGCCACTGCAGCCGAGTCGATGTCGAAGCCGAAGAACCGTGGCGTCAATGCGCCACGGCCCTGCAATGAACGTTCGCGCGCTTCGGCCAGCAGTGCGTTCCAGATCGTCGCATCGTGCCCGCGCCAGCGGGAAAAGCCGAAATGATCGCGGCCAAGGCCTGGAGCCACATCCGCACTCATGCGCGCGGCTTCGATCAGGAGCGTGCCCGAACCGCACATGGGATCGACCAGCGCCCCACCGCGCGCGGAAATCTCCGGCCAGCCGCCGCGCAGCAATACTGCGCAGGCCAGGGTTTCCTTCAGCGGCGCCTCCACTTGCGGTCCGCGCCAGCCGCGTCGATGCAGTGCCTCACCGGCAAGATCGATGAATACGCCGGCGATATTGCGCCGCAGGCTCAGATGGATGCGCAGATCGGGGCGCTCCACTTCAACCGAAGGACGCACCGCGAAGCGATCGCGGAACTGGTCGACGATCGCATCCTTGACCTTCTGCGCCGCATAGCGCGCATGGGTCAGGTGCGAGGCATGGAGGTTGGCATCCACCGCAAGGGTGCCGTGCTCGGACAGATGCGTGGCCCAGTCGATGGCCTGCACTCCGGCGTACAGCGCGGCTTCGTCCCGCGCCTCGAACTGACTCAGGCGCAACAGCACGCGGCTGGCCAGACGCGACCACAGACAGGCGCGATAGCCGGTTTCCAGCGTGCCGGAAAAATGCACCCCGGCCAGCGCCTCGCGCACCTCCAGCGCCCCCAACTCGCGCAGTTCCTCCACCAGGAGGTATTCCAGTCCCTTGGCACAGGGTGCGAAGAAGATCAGCGGCGCGCTCATGCGAGTGCCCTCAGGAAACGCGCAAATTCGTCGGCAATGGCGTCGAGGTGATTCTCCAGTCGATGATTGTCATCGAGCAACAGCAAGGGCAAGGCGCGCGACTGACACCAGCCCACCACGTCCTGCGCGGGAATCAATTCATCGTGCCAGCCGTGGATCACCCGCGTCGGCACGGCGGCGGCGTCGATGCGTTGCGGATAACCCGGCAAGGCGATGGGCGGCGCCATCAGGAACAGTCCGCATGGCGTCACTTCAAGTGAAGCCAGTGCCGAAATGTAGGCACCCATGCTGGAGCCGGCCAGCACCAGCGGACCTTGCACGGCGTGTGCGCTTTCCAGCAGGCGCGCCAGCCGACGTGGAATGTCACGCACATCCGAATCGGCATCGATGCGTGAATAGTCCGGACGCTCGCTGCTCCAGCCCAGCGCCTCGGCCACCTCGGCCAGCGCCGAAACCTTGCGCGCCGCGGGGCTGCTCTGGAATCCGTGCGAAAGAATGCAATGGCCAGTCATGGTGAGGCTCTACGGAACAGGAAACCCTGCGGAACATGGAACACCGCGTGCATTCCAGATCGCGGGTGATTCGCAACACGATGCGAAACCCGATGAAACGGCGCAGGAAGTCACGAATGGTAGCATGTGCCCCCATGTCGCCAGACCTTGCTCCGCGCTCCGTCATCGCCATCCAGGATTGGCCCCTGCCCCATGTCGCGCGGCTCGCCACACGTCCACTTGATGCCGTCGATCTCGTCGTGATCCACTGCACCGAACTGCCCGACCTGGCCATGGCGCGCGAGTACGGCGAGCGCGTCCTCTACGCCTCCGGCACCGGCAACAGCGGGCACTATTACATCGACCGCGATGGCAGCGTGCATCGTTTCGTGCCGATGGATCGCATCGCCCACCACGTCCGTGGCCACAACGCGCAGTCCATCGGCATCGAGCTGGTCAATACCGGGCGCTTTCCGCACTGGCTCGACTCGCGCCATCAGGCCATGTGCGAGCCTTATCCCGATGCCCAGATCGACGCCCTGATCGCCCTGCTCGATCACCTGTCGATCGAACTGCCCGGCTTGCGTGCGATCGCCGGACACGAGGATCTCGACCACGAGCGCGTGCCCGCAAGTGACGACGCGGCATTGAGCGTTGCGCGCAAGCGCGATCCGGGGCCGATGTTTCCCTGGCTGCACGTACTGGCAACGGTTCCGCTGCAACGGATCACCACCGCAGGCGGATGAAGCCGGTCAGGTGTGACCGGCCACCTTGGCACCACGCGCATTGAGCAGGAAGCCCACGGCCGCCAGGATCGCGACCACCAGTTGCGCCAGCAGCGATTGCCAGGACGGATAGATCCCGAGCAGGTCGATGCGCGGCGCGGCAACGAGGTTCTGCGCCACCCAGCCTGCCTCCTGCAGCGCGGCGATGCCCTTGCCGACCAGGACCACGGCCAGGACCGCAATCAGCACCGAACTCCACGAGAAGAACTTCGCGATCGGCAGGCGCATGCCCAGGCGCAGCAGGGCGAAAGCAACCAGCGCCAGCACCGCGATGCCGGCGACGAGGCCGGCAAGGATCGCGCCCGCATCCTGCGGGTTCCACATCGCGACATAGAACAGGATGGTCTCGAACACCTCGCGGTACACCGCAACGAAGGACAGCAGGAACAGGAACCAGGCCGAACGCCCGGTCATCGCCGCCGAGAGCCGGCTCTTGAGATACACCTGCCAGCGCCCGGCCATGCTCTTCTGGTGCATCCAGATGCCGACGCTGAGCAGCACGAGCGCGGCAAACAGCGAGGACAGGCCCTCGGTCAGTTCGCGCTGCGCGCCGCTGATGTCGATCGCCCAGGTGGCCGCGGCCCAGGTCACCAGGCCGGCGAGCAGGGCGACGATCCAGCCCGCGTGCACCCAGCGCAGACCGTCGCGACGCTCGGCGCGACGCAGGAAGGCAATCATCGCGATCACGATGAGCAGGGCCTCCAGACCCTCGCGCACGAGGATGGTGAAGCTGCCGAGAAACGCTGCGGTGGCATCGGCGGAGGAGGCACCCAGGGTTGATTCGGCACGATCGAAGAGCACGCGCACCTCGTCGGCACGCGCCGTCGCGTCCGCGAGCGAGGCGTGATCACGCAAGGCCGAGCGCAAGCTGCCCATGGCCTGCTCGATCTCACGCAGCAGGGCACGGTCACGCACCGCGAGCATGGGCTCGACCGGCTCGACGCCATCGAGGTAGGCCGACAGCGCCAGCGTCTGCGCGCGCGCCGCATCGCCGGCACGATAGGCATCGAGACTGGCCGTGAGCTTGGCACGCGCCAGCGCCAGGCTCGCGCCATCCTCGGCACGTTCGAGCAGGGCCTGCGGCTTGGCCCGCAGGTAGGCCAGCAGCACCCGTGCCTGGGTCTCGCCCAGGGTCGCAGCCAACTGGTTCTGGCTGCTGCGCGAGAGCACTTCGAGCGACGGGATCGCGGCACGCGCGCCGGTGTCGGTTCGCCATGCTTCCTCGCCACGGGCGCGATCGGCTGCAGCGAAGGACATGCCCGCGACATGGAAGGCCAGGGCCCAGCGCTCGGCATCGGAAAGCTGCGCGTATCCCGCCATGGATGTTCCATCCAAGCCCTGCGTGATGACCTCGTAGAGTGCCAACGGGCTGCGCTGCGCCGCACGCGCGGCATCGGTGAAGGCGATCGGCGGCGGCTCGAGCCCGGCCGCACCGGGGCCATCGCCCGCGCCACTCGGACCATGGCAGAGAGCGCAGTTCTCGGCGTAGAGCGCTGCCGCACGGGTCAGATCGGGCGCACGCTCGGGCACCGCGACGATGCCATAAGTGGAAAACAGCGCGCTGGCGATCGCATGGGCCGCGTCGGCGACTGCGTCCGTCGTGGCACGCGCCTCGATCATCCCGGCCAGGGCATCGGCGTCGGCAACGAGTTGCGCACGCCCGGGATTCTCCGGCAGAGCCGCGATGCGCTCGCGCGCGGTGGCGGCAAACTCGCGCATCTCGCCGTATTCGCCCGCATCGGCCACCACACCCTCATGTACCGCACCGGCATAGTCGACCGCGATGTATTCCAGCAATTGCCAAGCCTGGCGCGCATCGGTCTCGCCCGGCACGGCCGACTGCACCGCGGGGATCATCAGGAACAGCAGCGGCAGGAACAACGAGCGCAAGAACGCGGGACAGGTCACGACATGGATTCCAGCGGATTCGAGCCAAAAGAATAAAGCTTGCAGATGAGAATGAAAACCAGTCTGCCTCGCGCGTGCGCCCCACGATTCAGCCCGCGGCAGCGCTCCAGGAGCGAGCGTGAGCATTGGCACGGACCGGTGACAGCCAGGCTCGAACGCGGCCATCCCGTATACTTTCACGTTCCTACGACCGGAGCATCGCCTTGCACGAGAAAGTCGCCGAACTGCTCGACCTGATGCGGCTGGAGCGCATCGAGGACAACCTGTTCCGCGGCCAGAGCCGCGATATCGGCACGCGCTTCGTGTTCGGCGGCCAGGTGCTCGGGCAGGCGCTCGGCGCGGCCCAGCGCACGGTCGATCCGACTCGCCTGGCGCATTCGCTGCACGCCTACTTCCTGCGTGCCGGCGACATCGAGCACCCGATCGTCTACCTCGTCGACCCGACCCGCGACGGCGGCAGCTTCTCGGCCCGGCGCGTCACCGCGATCCAGCATGGCCAGCCGATCTTCGTGATGTCGGCGAGCTTCCACCTGCCCCAACCGGGCCTGCAACATCAGATGTCGCCACCGGACGTGCCCAAGCCGGAAGACCTGCCGCCGGCGCATCCCTTGCCGGCCGAGGAACTGGCCAAGCTGCCGCCCAAGACCCAGCGCTGGTTGAGCACGCGCGGCGCCTTCGAGTTCCGCCCGGTCTATCCGCGCGACGAGCTCGCCCCGACCAAGCGCCCGCCCAACCAGCAGATCTGGTTCCGCCTGAGCGACCGGATCGGCGACGACACCGCCCTGCACCAGGCCCTGCTCGCCTACGCCTCGGACTTCCACCTGATCGGCACCAGCACGCTGCCGCACGCCGTCTCCTACCTGCAGCCGAACGTGCAGATGGCAAGTCTCGACCACGCCCTCTGGCTGCATCGGCCCTTGCGCGTGGACGAATGGCTGCTGTACGCCTGCGACAGCCCCTCGATGCAGGACAGTCGCGGTCTCGCGCGCGGCAGCATCTACACCCGCGACGGCGTGCTGGTGGCCTCGACCGCGCAGGAGGGCATGGTGCGCATCACCGCGCCCGAGCACTGACATGCGCCAGATCTTCAGTTCGACCCGACTGGAAACCGTGGAAGGCGTGGCAACCCTGCTTGGCCAGCACGGGATCCAGACCCGGATCACCAATGGCCGCTCCTACAAGGGCAACCGGCGCGGGCAGTTTTCCTATCGCGACAACACGCGTGGCAACGAACCGACACCGACGCTCTGGGTGGTCTTTCCCGACGACCAGCCCAGGGCCCGCGAGGTGCTGCGCGAAGCCGGTCTGATGGACACGACGCGCCCGAGCTACCTGCCCGAAACGGCCCGCCCGGCGCAAGCCGTTGCACGCTCCCCGGCACAAATCGCCGCACGCATCCGCATCGGCCTGCTGATTGCGGTCGTGCTGCTCGGTGCGATCACCGTCACCCGCGGCTGCCAGCAGCGTGAAGTGCTGCGGGCACCGGCACGCACCACGCCAGTAGCGCCGGCGCAGCAACCGCCGGCGGAGGATCCGGACAGTCACATCGTGCCGGTCGACACGTCCCTGCTGTAGTCCCGACCCGTCCGACACCTGCCATGACCACCGCCACCGACGCCCTCGTCCTCCTGATCGACCAGCAACTGCCCGCCGCACAAGCCGGCGATGCCGCAGCCTTCGGACGCATCGTCAGCGGCTGCCAAAACGGCATCACCGCGATCGCACTGGCAATCACCCGCGATCTCGGCGCCAGCGAGGACATCGCCCAGGACGCCTTCCTCAGCGCCTGGAAGCACCTGCACCGGCTGCGCAATCCACAGAGCTTCCTGCCCTGGCTGCGTCAGATCACCCGCAACCTGTCGCACGACCACCTGCGCCGGCGTCGCAACGAGCGCCGCATCGACGGCGAGATGGACGACATCCTCGCCGTCGTCGCCGACCCGGCACCGGAACAGTCCGAGCGCCTGGCGCGCCTGCAGGAAGAAGCGATCGCGGCCGATCTGATCGACGAATTGCCCGAGGAAACCCGTGAAATCCTGCTGATCTACTACCGCGAGGGCCAGTCCTCGAAGCAGGTGGCGAGTCTCCTCGGCCTGCAGGATGCGGCGGTGCGCAAGCGCCTGTCGCGGGCACGCAAGAGCCTGCACGAGGATCTGCTCAAACGTCTCGGCGATTTCGCCGCCGCGACCGCGCCGAGCGTCGCCTTCACCGGCCTGGTGCTGGCCGGACTGAGCGTGAGCGAGGGTGCGGCCGCGGCCGGCATCGGCGGCGCCAGTGCCGGCATCCTGGGCAAGCTCCTCGCCGGCAAATCGAACCTTGCCGCCGGTTTCTTCGGCAAGGTCTTCAGCCGCAGCTTCATCGGTGCCGCGCTGAGCCGCGGCGGTGCCAGTCGGGTGCTGGTCGGTGCCGCCGGTGGCATGGTCTTCGCCCTGCTGTTCGGCGTCGCGATGGTGTTCTTCGGCGTGCGTCGCCACTGGCTCACCTCGACCGATCACGAGGAACGCCGCGAACTGGCCTGGTTTGCCGTCGCCGGGCTGGTCGTGGTGCTGTTGTTCACCGCCCTGATGGGCGGCGCGGTGCTGATCCAGTCGGCGTGGCTGCCGACCCTGAGCCTGGTCGGGATGATGGCCGCGCTGGGCGCGATGAATCTGGCCTGGCTGCCGCGCATCCTCGCCCGACGGCACGCGCGCGAAGCCCGTCGCGATCCCGCCGCCGCGGCCGATCGGCGTCGCGCCGAACGCCGCATGGCCTGGGCCGGAATGCTGATCGGCATCCTCGCCGGTGCCAGCGGCCTGCTGTTCGGCTGGAGCAGCAATCCGCCACTTTGACCGGTGGCCGCTTGGCGCGGTTTTTTCACCGTGGCATCGTGCACCTCCCGATCCCGCCGAGGCCGACCACGATGTTCCTGCGCACCCTCACCCTGCTTTCCGGATTCGCCGCCAGCCTGACCACCCTGCCCACTTCGGCGACGATCCAGGCGGTGCCGACCGAATGGACACTCGACGGCACGACCTATGCCGGCGTGCTGGTTTACGACGACAGCAGCCGTGCACCGCGACCCGGTCTGCTGATGCTGCCCAACTGGCTCGGCGTGACCGAGGCCGCGGTCGAGCGCGCCCGGGAAATCGCCGGTTCGCGCTATGTCGTGCTGGTCGCCGACGTTTACGGCAAGGGCATTCGTCCGGCCAATTCGAAGGAGGCCGCGGCGACGACCGCAGCGCTCTACGCCGACCGCGAACTGCTGCGTGCGCGCGCCGGCAAGGCGCTGGAGGTGCTGCGTGACAACGCCGCCGACGCGCCACTCGATCCGCTGCGCATCGGTGCCATCGGTTTCTGCTTTGGCGGCACCACGGCGCTGGAACTGGCGCGCGCCGGCGCTGCTCTCGCCGGCGTCGTGTCCCTGCACGGCGGTCTTGGCACCGATCGTCCCGCCACGGCGCGACCGCCGGCCTCGATCCTCGTGCTCAATGGCGCCGCCGACACCTCGGTGACGACCGATGACATCGTCGCGTTCCAGCAGGAGATGGACCGGTTCCAGGCCGACTGGCAATTCGTCAACTATTCCGGCGCGGTGCACTGCTTCGCCGAATCCACTGCCGCCTCACCACCGAATTGCGTCTACCACCCGCTCGCGGCAAGGCGTGCCTACGCTGCCCTGCATGCGTTTTTCGCGGAACGCTTCGACGCCTCTTCAACACCGTGAGAAGACGCGCCGATCACGGCTCCTGCGGCACCGGCTTGCCCTGTTCCGCCAGGGTGAGAGCCACCTTGTTGCGCAGATAGGCCGGCTGCAGGTGTTCGGGCGCGAGCGCCTCGCCACGCGTCCATGCACTGACGGCCAGTTGCGCGACATCGCCGGCATGCGGCAGCGCATCTGCATCGACCCGGCGCAGGCCGGCAGCAAGGCGCGTCGCCAGCGCACCGGACATGGCGGCAAAGCCGGTGCCGATCCCGAGCCGCGGTCGTTCGGGCACGAGCGCAACCCGCTCCGGCGCAATCACGATCTCATCACCCTCGCGCCGCCATTCGCAGCCCGCGACGCGACGGTACTCGGCCAGGTAGACCTCACCCATGCGCGCATCGATCGCCGCGAGGATGGTTTCAACCGCGCTGTCGCCGACATTGATGGCACGCATCGCCGGCACGGCCAGGGCCTCAAGCGTGGAAACTCCGAGCACCGGGCGATTCAGTCCGAGTGCGAGTCCCTGCGTCAGCGCGACCGCGAGGCGCACGCCGGTGAAGGCACCGGGACCTCGGCTGCAGGCGACGGCATCCAGTTGGCTGCGGGCCAGGCCGGCCTCGGACAGCAACTCGTCCACCCAGGCCAGCGCCAGCTCGGCGTGGCGGCGCGGTGCGAGTTCGTGCCGTTCCAGCACATCACCATCGAGCCAGAGCGCGATGGAACAGGCCTCGGTGGCGGTTTCAAGCGCAAGCAGCTTCATCGGTTCGCGTGGCGCAGCGGCCAAGGTCTCGGCACGGGTCGGGGTCGTACATGGTAGTGCTACGAGCCGTTGCGACCCAGCGTCTCAAGCTCGTGCCTGCGCATCGAGGCGACACTGGCGCAGAAAGCCGAGCACCCGGTCGGGTTCGCGGGTGCGGGCGAAGTCCGGCAGGCTGGCGAGAAAGATCCGGCCATAGGGACGGCTGATCAGGCGCGGATCGCAGAGCATCAGCACGCCGCGATCGGACTCGGTCCGGATCAGCCGGCCGGCACCCTGCTTGAGCGCGATCACGGCACTGGGAAGCTGCCAGTCACGGAACGGATTGCCACCGTTGCGCCGGATCGCATCGAGGCGCGCCTCCAGCACCGGATCATCGGGCGCGGCAAAGGGCAATTTGTCGATCACCACCAGTTGCAGCGCATCACCGGCCACGTCCACGCCTTCCCAGAAGCTCGCGGCGCCCAGCAGTACGCCGTTGCCGGAACGCCGAAAGCCTTCGAGCAGCAGATGGCGTGGTGCCGTGCCCTGGACAAAGAGCGGAAACTCGCGTCGCGCCGCGAGCAATTCCGCCGCCTGGCGCAATGCCCGGTGCGAGGTGAAGAGCAGGAAGGCGCGCCCGTCGGAGGCATCGAGCAGCGGCAGGGCGGCCTCGACCACGGCCGCGACGTGGGCCGCATCGCCCGGCTCGGGCAGGCCCTGCGGCAGGTAGGCGAGCGCCTGGTTGTGATAGTCGAAGGGCGAGGGTTCGAGCAGGGTGCGCGGTGCGTCCAGGCCAAGCTGGTCGGCGAAGTGGGCAAAGCCGCCATCGACCGCGAGCGTGGCCGAGGTATGGATCCAGGCCGCGTCCGAGGCGGCGCGGAACTGGCGCAGCGTGTCGGAGACATCGAGCGGGGTGGTGTGCAACTGGAAGCCGCGCGCCGTGGTTTCGTACCAGCGCACCCGGCCATCCTCACCCAGGGCGAAAACCTCGTCACCGCGCGTCACCAGTTCCTGCGCCCGCGCCGCGCAACTGTCCAGCCCGGCACTGCGCTCGCCCACTGCGACGAGTGCGTCGGCCAGCGTTGCAAGCGCCCCGCGCAGTTCGGCGAGCGCGGCTCCGATCGCTGCGTCGCGCTGCCACAACGCGAGCGCGGCACGCGCCGGCAAGGGTTCCAGCGTCGCACGCAACTGCCGGACCGCGGCCTCCAGCGCCTCGCTCGGCTCCTGCAGCACGGCCAGCGCGCCACTGGCTTCGTCGGCCTCGCTCGTCACGTCGCGCGCGAGTTCCTGCAACTGGCGCGAGGACAGCATCGAGCCGAAAAATTGTGCCGCGAGTTCCGGCAACTGGTGCGCCTCGTCGAGCACGAAGGTGTGCGCGCCGGGCAGGATCTCGCCGAAGCCCTCCTGCTTGAGCGCCTGGTCGGCGAACAGCAGATGGTGGTTGACCACCACCAGGTCGGCCTCCTGCGCGCGCTGGCGGGCCTTGACCACAAAGCAGTCCTGGTAGAACGGGCATTCGACTCCGAGGCAGTTTTCGCTGGTCGAGGTGACCTGCGGCCAGAGCGGTGAATCGTCGGCGAGGAAACCGGCCTCGGCCAGATCACCGCTCGTGCTCGATCCGGCCCAGGCATGCAACTGCGCGAACTGTGCGACCTGTTCGCGCGAGGCAAACAGGCCATCGCTGCGGGCACGCTCCAGCCGGTACCAGCACAGATAATTGGCGCGGCCCTTGAGCAGCGCGCTGCGCAGGCGCGCACCGAGGGCATCGCGTACCCGTGGCAGGTCGCGATGGAAGAGTTGGTCTTGCAACGCGCGGGTGCCGGTGGAGATGATCGTGCGCTTGCCGGAAAGCAGCGCCGGCACGAGGTAGGCATAGGTCTTGCCGGTGCCGGTGCCGGCCTCGGCGATCAATTCGCCCCGGCTCTCGATGGTCGCGGCGATGGCCTCGGCCAGGCGCTGTTGGGCCGGACGCGACACGTAGCCATCGATCGCCCTGGCCAGCTCACCGGTTTCGGCCAGCGCGGCACGCGTCGCGGCTGCGAGATCCATCGTCACGAACCGGCGACTACATCCGGACCGGCGGTGCGACGGTGCAGCGCTCGCCCTGCTGCGTCGCCGCCAGTGCCGCGTCCGCCAGCCCGGCAAGCTCGCGAGCAAGGCGGATCGTGGCCCAATTGCGTCGGCACAGGCCACCCAGGCGCGGCCCGCTCGCCCACGACGCATCCGCGAGTTGCACTGCGGCATCGAGACGCCCGAGCGCAAGCGCGAGTTCGGCCCGCCACTGGAGCAGTTCGGGATCGCCCGGCGCCAGCGCGAGCGCCTGTTGCAGGCTGGCATCGGCTTCGGCATAGGCATGGCTGCGTTCCTGCCGGGCTGCCGTCTCGCGCAGATCCTCGACCAGCGGATCGGCCAGCGGCAGCACCTCGACCCCGTCCAGCGCCTCGATCCCCGCCGCACGCACTTCGGCAATCACGTCGCGCGCCGGCTCCGGCGGCGACTCGGCATCGACCCGTACCGGTGGCGATCCGGCGCAGGCAACCAGCAGGATCATCGCCGCGGCAAGCGCCGGCAGGCGGGGACAGAACCTCCGTGTCATCGTGTTTCTCCGATCCCGAACCATTCGCGCCAACCGCCGCTGCCGGCATCGGCGTGACAGCTGCGCCGCTCCTGCGGCAAATATCCGGCGACGAACGCGAAGCGCCGTGCGCCGGGACAATCCTCATCGGTGGTGGCGAATTCTTCCGCATCCACCCAGGCCCATTCCAGCCCCTGCGGATCGACCACCAACGGGCGCGTCGACAGATGCCGGAACAGCTCCGCCCAGACCTTCATGGCCCCGGTCGAGCCAAACAGGCCGGTCGGCTGGTTGGCGTCGTTGCCGACCCAGACCACGGCAAGATGCGAGCCGCTGTAGCCGGCGAACCAACTGTCGCGACTGTCGTTGCTGGTACCGGTCTTGCCTGCCAGGTGCAGGCCATCGAGATCACTGCCGGCCAGCGCCCGTGCGGTGCCACTGCGCACGGTCTCCTGCAGGGCGATGGAAACCAGCCGCGCGGCAATCGTGTCGCCCTGCTGTGGCGGCTTCGGCTCGGCATCGTAGCGTTGCAGCGCGGTGCCGCGTTGATCGAGCACCCCGCGCACCGCACGCAGGGGCTGGATCTGCCCGCCCGAAGCGATGAACTGGTAGGCCTGGGTCATCTGCAACGGCGACAGATCGACCGCGCCGAGCAACAAGGACGGATGCGGCTCGGCCCGGATCGCGGCGAGCACGTCGAGCAGGCGCGACAGCAGTTCGACCCCGACCTCCATGCCAACGCGCACCGTCGCCTGGTTGTAGGACTGCGCCAGCGCGTCCTGCAGGCTGACCCGGCCATGGCTGCGACCATCGGCATTGTCCGGACTCCAGCGCCGGTTGCCCGGCAATTGCAGGGTGATCGGCGCATCATCGACGCGCGTGGCGAGCGCATAGCGGCCAGGCTGGGCAAGCGCGAGCAGGTAGACGAAGGGTTTGAGCAACGAACCGACCGGGCGGCGCGCATCCAGTGCCCGATTGAAACCATGCGCATCGGCGGCACGCGCACCGACGATCGCCAGAATCTCGCCACTGCGCGTGTCGCTCAGCACCAGACCAGCCTGCAGCGGCGGCCGGCCCTTGCCTTCCAAGGCCTGCAACTGGTTTGCCACGGCGCGTTCGGCGGCCTCCTGCGCCGACGGCGAGAGCGCGGTCAGGACCGTCAGCCCGGCGCCGCGCAGGGTGCCGGGCGCGTAGTCGCGCTGCAACTGGTCGCGCACCAGGGCGAGGAAGGCCGGATAGCGATCGCGCGCCAACGCGCCGCCACGGGTCACGCCGAGCGGACGGGAACGAGCCTCGGCATGCGTCGCGGCGTCGATCAGGCCGGTTTCCAGCATCTGGTCGAGGACACGGTTGCGTCGCGCCAGCGCATTGTCGGGATGGCGACGCGGATCGTGCGCCGACGGTCCCTGGATCATGCCGACCAGGAGCGCGATGTCGGACTCGGAAAGCTGCTCGGGTTCGCGTCCGAACCAGAAATCGGCAGCCGCGGCGATGCCGTGCACGGCCTGACCACCCTGCTGGCCGAGGTAGACCTCGTTGAGATAGGCCTCGAGGATCGTGCGCTTGTCGAAGCGCGCCTCGATGATCAGCGCGTACAGGACTTCGCGCAGTTTGCGCGCGAGCGTCTGTTCACGCCCGAGGTAGAGGTTGCGCACCAGTTGCTGGGTCAGGGTGCTCGCCCCCTGTCGGACCTCGCCGTGGCGCAGATTGATCCAGGCGGCGCGCAGGATGCCCTTGAAGTCGATGCCGATGTGGTTCTTGAAGTCGCGATCCTCGACCGCCTGCAGGGTCGTGACGAGCAGTGGCGGCACGTCCTCCAGCCGCACCAGGCGGCGCTCCTCCTGGGTCTCGCCGTAGAGCGTCGCGATCCGCGCCGGATCGAGACGCCAGCGCCCGACCGGCTGACCGCCGACCTTGAGCGCGGCAACGACGTCGCCGGCAAGTGCGACCTCGACCACCTGCGCCGGCCAGACGCCTTCGAGGTCGGTGAAGCCGCGGGTCGAGATCGTGTAGCGTCCACCGTCGCGGCGCCAGGTTCCCGGCTGTTTCGCCACCGGGTCGGCGACGAAACGCGCCGCGACGAGTTCCGCCTCCAGCGTTTGCGGACGCATCGGCTGGTCGGGCAACAATTCCAGCCCCTGCGCCAGCACCCGCGTCGGCACCTGCCAGGTCAGGCGGGCAAAGGCTTCGCGCACCTGACGATCGGCCAGCCAGACATGCGGACCGAGAAATCCGGCGAGCAGGCCGAATCCGGCGAGAGCCAGCGGCAACAGGCGGCGCAATGCGGTGCGCCAGAACGAGGGCGATGCGGCGGGGCGACTGGAACGGGACGACAAGACGAGAACCGATGAGGGGCAGACAACAGTGTATCGGACCCCGGCTGGCGGCAATGTGGCCATTGCAGGGATAATTGCGGGCCGTTTGCCTGCAACCGAACCTCTTCGGGACTGCCTTGACCCCAGCACCTGCCGCATTTCCCGTCCTGTGCCTGCATGCGGCAGGCCCGGCAGTACCCGGCGCCGGCGCGCTTGCGGTCGAAACCATCACGCAATGCTTCGAAGCCGATCCGGACATCCCGGCGCTCGCGGCCCTGCGTGAATGCGCGCGACGTCACCCCGGTCGCGACATCGTGCTGCTGGCACGTGACACGACGCTGCCAGCGGGCGGGTGGGAACGTCTCTGTGCCACGCGCGCCTGGCCGTTCGACATCGTCTCCCCGCTCTCCGACGCAATCCCCGAACTGGATCCATTCGGCACCGCCACACGCCCTGCGACACCGGCCGACGCCGACGCCTGCCTCTGGATGCTCGGCGAGGAAGAACCGATCCCGGTCGCCGCGTGGTCACCGGCCTGTTCGCTCTGGCGTGCTGCCGCGCTGGCCGAGCTGGCCGGGGATCTCGTCGAAACGCAGGTGCCGGTCGGAATGCAGGCCGCCCTGCTCGACACCCTGTTCGTCGCGACCACCCGGCGCCCGGCCTCTCCATCCCGCCCTGCGGCCACCACGCCTGTCGCGATCGCGGTCCTGCGCAGCCGCATCACGGCACTCGGCGGGCGCATTCCGGTTGCGGTCGGGCGCGATTCGCGCCCGGTGCTGCTGCACATCCTGCACGGCTGGGGCGGCGGGGTGGAGCACTTCGTCGAGAACCTGATGCGCAGCGCCGACGGCTGGCGCCATCTTGCCCTGGTCGCGCGTGGCAGCAGTGCGCGTCGCCAGCCCGGCGAAAGCCTCGCCCTGCACGACGACCTGCACGCCGCACCCCTCGCACGCTGGCCGTTGGCCCTGGGCATCGGCTCCACCGCGCTGGCCTCGGGCGAATACGGCGCGATCCTGGCCCGGGTAGTGCGACGCTTCCGGGTCGGGCGCGTGCTCGTCTCATCCCTGATCGGCCACGGCCTCGAAGCCCTGCGCAGCGGCTTGCCAACCGCCCTGGTCTGTCACGACTACTACCCGCTCTGGCCGCATCTGCACGAGGATTTCGGCGATGCGACGCGCGACTTCTCGGCCGCGGCACTGGCCGGGGCGCTGCGCGCGCCCGGCCCGGAGTTCGCCTTTGCCGAAACCCGTGCCACCGCCTGGCAGCGCCTGCGCGAGGATTACGTCAGCGCGCTGCGCGCACTCCGGCCTTTGTTGTTGTGTCCGAGCCGCTCGGTGCATGACAACCTGGTGCGAATCGAGCCACGTCTCGCCGATCTCGACTGGCAACACCTGCCGCACGGCATCGAACCCTGGCCCGAACCCGTCACGGCGATCCTGCCGCCGGCGCGTGCCGGCCTGCGCGTGCTGGTGCTGGGCCGAATCAACGGCGGCAAGGGCGAAGACCTGCTCGCCAGGCTCCTGCCACTGCTCGACCCGCGCATCGAACTGCTGCTGCTGGGTGCCGGGCGTGCCGGCATGCGCTTCTTCGGCCATGCCGGCGTGCATCTGCGGATGGACTACCGGCGCGAGGAACTGCCACGGCTCGTCCGCGACTTCGCTCCCGACCTCGCCCTGATTCCGGCCAGCGTCGCGGAAACCTTCAGCTATACCCTGTCGGAACTGTGGAGCCTGGGCGTGCCGGTCCTCGCCACCCGCCTTGGCAGCCTCGCCGAACGCATCGTCGAGGGCGAGAACGGACTGTTGGCCACGGCCGACGCCGAGGCCATCGCCGCACGCCTGCACGCCCTGCTGCGTGATCGCGGTCCCTTGCACGAGCTGCGCACGCCACGCGCGCAACCATCGCTGCGCGACATGGCGCAACGCTACGTCGCGGCCTTGTCAACGGCGTCGATGCCGTGGCCGCCCCTGCCCGCGATCGATGCGCCCGGCAGCAATCGCCGCAACGCGCTGGAACACGAGCGCGACCAGGTGCTCGCCACCTTGCACGACGCCGGACAGCGACTTGCGGAACAGGCCCGCGAACTCGATCGGCGCGGTGACTGGGGCGATGCCTTGCAGCAGCAACTGGATGCGCGCACCGACTGGGCGAGATCGCTGGCAAGCGATCTCGATGGCGCAAGGGCGCACGTCGCCAGCCTCGACGCGGAACTCGATGAGCGCAGCCGCTGGGCGCTGTCGTTGCGCGAGGAACTGGACACGACGCAGGCCGACCTCGACACGGCACGCCAGGCACACGCCGAAAAGGAAGCCGAGCTGGCCGCCCTCACGCACGCCCTGCACTCGGCCGTGACACATGGCGAGACCATGCAGCGCGACCGTGACCAGATCCTCGCCAGCCGCTCCTGGCGCATGACCCGCCCGTTCCGCCACGCCGTGCGCCTGCTGGTACGGGCCCGCACCCGGATCAACTTCCGCTGGCAGCGCCTCGGTTCGATCTGCCGCCGCACCCTTGCCAGCCTGCGCAGTCGTGGCGTCAATGGCACCGCGTCGCGCATCCGTGACGAACTGCGGCCGCCGCGCCCGCTCCCGGTCGAGTCATTGCCGATCCCGGCCCGTGCAGCGGACGCCGCCGGCATCCTCCTGCCGGGCAGCGAGCAGCCGCGCATCAGCATCGTGATTCCGGTCTACAACCACCTCGATGCCACCCTCGTCTGCCTGCATGCCCTCGCCCGGACGAAGAACCGCACACCGCACGAAATCATCCTCGTGGATGACTGCTCCAGCGACGATTCGGCCCGCGTGCTGCCACCGGTGCCGGGCCTGCGCTACCAGCGCAACCCGCAGAACCTGGGTTTCATCGGCGCCTGCAATGCCGGAGCAGAGAGCGCACGTGGCGAATACGTGCTCTTCCTCAACAACGACACGGCGGTGCAGGACGGCTGGCTCGATGCCCTGATCGACACCTTCGAACAGCATCGCGATGTGGGCCTGGTCGGAGCCAAGCTGGTGTATCCCGATGGCCGCTTGCAGGAAGCTGGCGGCATCGTGTTCGCCGATGGCTCGGGTTGGAACTATGGCCGTTTCGATGACCCGGCCAAACCCGAGTACAACTTCGTGCGCGAGGTGGATTACTGCTCGGGTGCGGCGATCATGCTGCGCACCGATCTCTTCCGCCGCTTTGGCGGTTTCGATCGTCATTACGCCCCGGCCTATTACGAGGACACCGATCTTGCCATGAAGGTGCGCCAGGCCGGCCTGCGCGTGCTCTATCAGCCGGCTTCGGTGGTGGTGCACTTCGAGGGCATCAGCTCGGGCACCGATACCGCGAGCGGCACCAAGCGTTATCAGCTCATCAACAAGGAAAAATTCCTCGAACGCTGGAAGGATGCACTGGCTTCGCACCCCTCACCGGAACTGGCCACCCAGGAAGGCGTCAAGCTGGCACGCCAGCATCGGGCGAAAAAGCGCGTCCTGGTGATCGACGCCACCACACCACAACCGGATCACGATTCGGGCTCGGTGCGCCTCGTCAACATCCTGCGCCTGTTGCTGGAAGAAGGCTGCGCCGTCAGCTTCTTTGCCGACAACCGGGCCTATGTCGATGCGTACTCGCACGCCTTGCAGCAAATGGGCGTTGAGGTGCTGTGGCACCCTTTCCTGTCCGATCCGGTGCGCTGGTTCGAAGACAACGGCAAATACCTCGACCTGGTCTTTGTATCGCGCCACTACATCGCATCGAACTATGTGGAACTGGTGCGCCGGCATGCGCCCAAGGCCCGCCTGGCCTTTGATACGGTCGATCTGCATTACCTGCGCGAACAACGGGCCGCCGAGCTTGCCGGCAGCAGTGAAATGGCACGCGCCGCGGAAAAGACCCGCGAGCGCGAACTCGCCCTCATCCGCGCCAGCGACGTGACCCTCGTGGTCAGTCCGGTGGAACAGGAGTTGCTGGCGCGCGAGGCGCCCGGTTCGCGCGTCGACATCCTCTCGAACGTGCACGCGGTGTTCGGCCGACGCCGTGGCTTCGCCGAACGCCGCGACATCATGTTCATCGGCGGCTACCAGCACCCGCCCAACGTCGATGCTGCGCTCTGGTTCGCAAAAGAGATCCTGCCGCTGGTCCGCGCGGAACTGCCCGAGGTGAAGTTCCACCTCATCGGCAGCAAGGCTCCGGCAGAAGTCCGCGCCCTGGGCGAACTGCCCGGCGTGGTGTTCCACGGTTTCGTCACCGACATCGAACCCTTCCTCGATGGCTGTCGCCTCGCCGTGGCACCGCTGCGCTATGGCGCCGGGGTCAAGGGCAAGGTCAACATGAGCATGAGCTATGGCCAGCCGGTGGTCGCCACGCCGATCGCGATCGAGGGCATGTTCGCCGAGGCCGGGCGCGACGTGCTGGTGGCGGAAGCGCCGCAGGACTTTGCCCGCGAGGTCGTGCGCGCCTGCCGCGACGAAGCGCTCTGGCTGAGCCTGTCGGATCACGGCCTGGCCAACGTCGAGCGACACTTTTCCTTCGAGTCGGCGCGCGCCGCGATCCGGCGCCTGCTGGACCTTCCCGCCTCGTCCTGATCGACCCGGCAACGGGCGCGACCCGAAGCCGTTGCCGCTGACATTCTGGTCGTCCAGCGCACTCTGCGCGCCTTGGATCGCTTCGCACGCAAGGCTCACCCGCGCTCGGGTGCACGCGAATCAGCCCCCGCCGGCCTGCTCCAGACGCGCCCGCATCGCCGGCAGTTCGACATTGTCCGGGTCCAATTCGCGGGCCTGGTCGACGGCACGCGTGGCGCGTGCGATCTCGCCGGCGCCGATGCGTTCGCTGGCATAGGCGAGATAGCTGCGTGCCAGGCGCTGTCGGGCCGAAGTCAGCATCGGGTCGGCGGGACGGATCACGCCGACCGCATCGAGGGCATCGCGCGCGGTGCCGAGACGGTTGGCCGTCATCGACTCCTCGAACCGCTGCCACGCGCGCTTGGGCAAGTCGGCCAGTCCGGCACGGGCCTCGACATTGTCCGGAGCCTGCGCCAGCACCCGACGATAAAGATCGTAGGCGCTCTCGCCAGGAGGCACGAGGAACTGCCCGGCCTGGGTCGCATCGCGGGCACGCTGCAAGGTGGCCGGAAGATCGATGGCCGCCGTGGCATCGCGTGCCTCGACACGCTCACGCCGTTCGCGCACCTCGGCGAGACGGCGCTCGACCAGGCCCAGCGTCGTCGCCTTCGGGTCGATCCGCCGCGCCGCTTCGACCAGTTCGCGCGCCTCGTCGAACTGGTAGTCGGCGATCCGGCGATCGGCTTGCGTCAACAACGCGGCCGCGACCTTGCGCACACCGTCGAGTGCCCGCGGCTGTGCGGGATCGATCGCCAGCACGGCCTCGAAGGCCTGGAGCGCATTGGGCTGGCGCGGTGGGCGCAACTGCTGGCGCGCGAGCAGGGCTTCGGCCGCATCCAGTTGTCGATTGATGTCATCGACCACGCCCTGGCGCGCCTTGGCCAGGGCGGCACGCGCCTCGGGCAATCCGAGGTGGGCCGGATCAATCGCCGCGACTCGCTCGATCACGCTGGACGCAGCCTCGAAGTCGGCCGCATCGATACGTTCGCGCGCCTGCCCCAACAGACTCTCCAGCACGGCGCGCAAACCCGCACCGGCAATGGCGTTGGCCGGCTCCAGTGCCAGCGCCTTGCGATACAGCGCAACGGCGCTGTCGCCGGAACCATCGAGCACGCCTCGATCGGCCGCGGCCCGGGCCGCATCGAGCACGTTTCCAAGCTCTTCTTCGCGCGTGTCCTGCGCCTGCAGGGTGCGCGCCAGGTCGGCCACATCCGCCGCCGGCAACGCCAGTACCTGCGCTTGCGCGAGAAGTTCCCGTGCCGGTGCGGCATCACCCTGCGCGAAGGCGGCGCGGGCGCGCGCCAACCATTGGCGCCCGACGTCCTGCAGGCCGCGTTGCGCCTCGATGCTGTCGGGGTCGAGCGCCCGCGCCGTGCGATAGAGTTCGAACGCCGCATCCTCGCTGCCCGACAGGCGTCCGAGACGCAACGCCGCATCGGCCTCCTGCAGCAGTGCGTTCATGCGCGTCTGCGGCAACGACTCGCGCAGGGAATCCTGGTAGTGATAAAGCCCGCCGCCGATGCCAGCCAAAACCAGCAACAGGATCAGCCAGATCGCACGATGCCGACGCCGGGGCACGACCGGGTTGTTCCGGATGCGGGTCGGTGCACGCAACACCTCGTCGATGCGCCCGAGGCGCGGCTCGTCGTCCTCGCTGCGTCCGCCCCGCCCGCCGGCGTGCGCCACGGATGCGGGTGCCGACGCCGGCAGCAGCCGGGTCTCGCGTGAAAGTCCCCCGCCATGCTGCAGGGCAGTGATCGCCGCAACGACCTCGCCGCCAGACTGATAGCGCTGCGCCGGATCCTTCGCCAGCATCCGGTCCAGCAGCGGCTGCAGCGCGACGAAGCGCGGCGGCAACTGCGGCAGCGGTGCGGTGATGTGCATGATCCCGATCGCGAGCGAATCCTCGGCCTGATAGGGTGTCTGGCCAACGAGGAGTTCGTAGAGAAGGATGCCGAGGCTGTAGAGATCGGCGCGACCATCGAGCGGCTGGCCACGGGCCTGCTCGGGACTCATGTAATGCGGCGTGCCGATCACCGCGCCGGTGCGGGTCATGCGCGAGGCATCGGCGGCGCGAGCAATGCCGAAATCGGTCAGGACCGCGGTGCCATCCTCGCGCAACAGGATGTTGTCGGGCTTGATGTCGCGATGCACGATGCCGCGCGTGCCGGCGTAATCGAGTGCATCCGCGATCTGGCTTGCGACCGCGAGCGCAAAACCGGGTGGTCGTGGCGTGGACGTGCGCCCCATCACCGGTCCACCCGGCAGGTACTCCATCGCGATGTAGTGGTATTCGCCACAGATGCCGACGTCGTAGACCTGCACCACGTTGGGATGGCGCAGACGCGCCGCGATGCGCGCCTCGCGCAGGAAACGCTCGCCGAACTCGTCATCACCCAGGAGCGTGGTGGACATCACCTTCAGCGCGACCTCGCGCTGCACCGACTGCTGCTCGGCAAGGTACACGGTGGCCATGCCTCCGCGTCCCAGCGTGCGCAGTATCCGGTAGCCGGAAATGTTCAATCGCCCCTCTGCCCTTGCGTCCGATCCACGCTCCCGCGCCGGCTGCACCGACACGACTCACGCACGGCACGTCGTCGACGTGTCGTGCAATCTGCGGCAAGCATAGCAAGCACGGCTCGTCCGGCGCTGCTCTTCCGCGCTGTACTGCGACGCGAATCAATAGGCGGCGTTGTGCACCGACTGCACCGCCCGCCCGGAAGGATCGACCACGTTCTTGAGCGAGGCATCCCACTCCAGCGCTGCCGCAGTGGAACAGGCCACGGAAGGGCCTCCCGGCACGCACTCGGCGGCCCAGGCCTGAGGGAAGTGACGCTCGAACAAGGTGCGGTAAAAATAAGCTTCCTTGGTCAGCGGGGTGTTGCAGGGAAATCGGAAACGGGCATTTTCCAGTTCTGCATCACTGACCTGCTGGGCCGCATGAGCCTTGAGCGAGTCGATCCAGGAATACCCCACGCCATCGGAGAATTGCTCCTTCTGGCGCCACAGCACCTGATCGGGCAGGTAGCCGGCAAAGGCCTCGCGCAGGAATTGCTTTTCGATCCGGCCACGGCTTTTGCCCGAAAGTTTCACTTCCGGGTCCAGGCTCATCGCCACATCGATGAAATTGCGATCCAGGAAAGGCACGCGCGCCTCCACCCCCCAGGCTGCCATGGCCTTGTTGGCACGCAGGCAGTCGAACAGATGCAGGTCGTCGAGCTTGCGCACGGTTTCCTCGTGCAGGGCCTGGGCACTGGGGGCCTTGTGGAAGTAGAGATAGCCGCCGAAGATTTCGTCCGAACCTTCACCCGAGAGCACCATCTTGATGCCCATGGCACGGATGCGCCGCGCCATCAGATACATCGGGGTGGAAGCGCGGATGGTGGTGACATCGTAGGTTTCCAGGTGATACACCACATCCGAGAGCGCATCGATGCCTTCTTGCACGGTGAAATTCAACTCGTGATGCACGGTGCCGATATGCGCGGCCACTTCGCGCGCAGCCTTGAGATCGGGCGATTCACGCAGGCCGATGGCAAAGCTGTGCAGTTGCGGCCACCAGGCTTCGCTGCGATTTTCGTCATCCACCCGGCGTGCGGCATATTTTTTCGCAATCGCCGCCACCAGCGAAGAATCCAGCCCGCCCGAGAGCAGCACGCCATAGGGCACATCGCTCATCATGTGGCTGCGCACCGAGGTTTCAAACGCCTGACGCAGTTTGCCGCGATCGGATTCGGCCCCGGCCACGGCGGCATATTCGCGCCAGCGCGGGGTGTAGTAACGCGCTGGCTCGGCCTCATCACTGCGCCAGTAGTGGCCAGGGGGAAATTCCTTGACGCTGCGACAGACATCGGTCAGAGCCTTCATCTCCGAGGCCACATGCAGGTTGCCGTGCTCGTCATGCCCGTAATACAGCGGAATGATGCCGATCGGATCACGTGCGATCAGCCAGGTGCCATTGGCCGCATCCCACAGCACAAAGGCGAACATGCCGGCAAGCCGATTGAGCCAGGCGTTGATCGACGCCGCATCACTGCCGGCGCGGTACAGCGGCAGAATGACTTCGCAGTCCGAGTGGGTTTGAAAGGCGTAATCGCGCTCCAACTCGGTGCGCAGCTCGCGATGATTGTAGATTTCACCATTGACTGCCAAAACCAGCGCCCCGTCCGGGCTGCGCAGAGGCTGGGCACCACTGTCCACGCCGACGATGGCGAGGCGCTCGTGCACCAGGATGGCGCGGTCGTCATCGTAAACGCCCGACCAGTCCGGCCCGCGATGCCGCATGCGACGCGATTGTTCAAGCGCCTGCGCACGCAGGGCGACCGGATCGGTCTTGATGTCGAGAATGCCGAGGATGGAACACATGGCTGCAGATCGGTTGACGAAGGAAGATGCCGATGCTAACAGGCCGGAGGGCTTTTGTGCAGTGCGGCAATCATTTCCGGAAACCACGACCGGAATCCGAATCACACCCCAAATAAATCACGTTCCAGGGCCATTTTCACCGGGGCATAACTGCGCCGATGCTCCGGGCACGGGCCATGCTCATGCAGGGCCGCCAGATGCGCGGGCGTGGGGTAGCCCTTGTGTCGATCAAACCCGTAGATCGGCCAGCATTCGTGCAACTCCAGCATCAGTCGATCCCGGCTGACCTTGGCCAGGATCGAGGCCGCGCCGATGGCGGCATCACGGGCATCGCCGCCCACCCAGGCTTCACCTGCACAACACAGATCGGGCGGCACCTTGTTGCCATCGATGCGGGCACAGTCGGGCACGATGCTCAAGCCGGCCACGGCCTCGCGCATGCCGGCCATGGTGGCCTGGAAGATATTGAGCGCATCGATGCGCGCGGCCGGAATGATCTCGATGCGATAAGCCAAAGCGTGTGCGCAAATCAGCGGAAACAGGGCTTCGCGCTGACGTTCGCTCAAGGCCTTGGAATCGCCGATGCCCGCAATCGGATGCCCTGGATCGAGGATCACCGCAGCCACCACCAACGGGCCGGCCAGTGGCCCACGCCCGGCCTCGTCCACCCCGGCGATGCGCTGCGAATCACGCCCCATCGAGCAGTTCCGCGATGGCCTGCGCCGCCGATGCCGAAGCATTGCGGCGCAGTTCCACATGGATTTGCCGAAAGCGCGGCTCCAGCGCCTGCATCCGCTGCGGATTCAGCAACCAGCCCAAAACAGCCTGGGCGATCTTTTCCGCCGTGCAATCGTGCTGCATCAATTCGGGCACCACGACTTCGCCTGCCAAGGCATTGGGCAGGCTGTAACTGTTTGTCTTGAGCAGACCAAGGCCTTTGACGATGGCATAGGTCAGGCCCGCAATGCGGTAGGCCACCACCATCGGGCGCTTGGCCAGAAGCGCCTCCAGCGTGGCCGTACCCGAGGCCAGCAGCACCACGTCGGAAGCCACCATCGCAACACCGGCCCGGCCATCAATGACTCTCACCTGGGTCGCAAGGTTCTTCTCCACCAGTTGCGCCTCGATGGCACTGCGGCACGCGGCATTGGCCGCCGGAATCACCACCTGCACATCCGGCAAGGTGGTGGCAATCAGCGGCAGAGCATCGAGAAACACCGGCAGTAGCCGTCGAATTTCGCCCAGACGACTGCCCGGCAACACCGCCAGCACCGCTGGCTCCTGCGCCAATCCAAGATCGGCACGGGCCGTGATTCGATCCGGCTCCAGCGCCATGGCATCGGCCAGTGGGTGGCCGACAAAACGCGCATCCACCCCATGCCGGGCATAGATCGGCGGCTCCATCGGAAACAGGCACAACACCCGATCCGCGCATGCACCGATCTTCTTCGCCCGCCCCTGTCGCCAGGCCCAGATCGAGGGGCTGACGTAGTGCACGGTGCGCATGCCGCGCTGCTTGAGCCAGCGCTCCACCGGCAGATTGAAATCCGGCGCATCGATGCCGATGTACACATCCGGCTGCCATTGCAGCAAGCGCTTGCGAAAGCGTGAACGCAACCACAGCAGGCGTGGCAGGTGCGCCAGCACTTCGGCCAACCCCATCACGGCCAGCTCGGAGCAATCGTGCCAGGCTTCGAGGCCTTCATCCTGCATCTTCGGCCCGCCAATGCCGGCAAACTGCGCCTGCGGATAATGCCGGCGCAGTTCCGCGATCAACTCCGCACCCAACAGATCACCGGAGGCTTCACCAGCACACAGGGCCATGCGCAAGGGTCGTTGCGGATCTTTCAATGCCGATTTCACCGTGGATTCCGGCTCAACATGCGAGGACATGGAGAACAGCCCCGGGCATCCGCACTCAGCGCGCCAGTGGCCGGGTACTGGCCTCGATGAATTCCAGCATCGTGCGCACATCAGAGCTTTGTGTGGCAATGTCGGCCAAAACCTCACGCGCAGGTGCAGTCTTCTTTTCACCCACATACAGCGCACGGTAGGCCCGTTTGATCGCAGCGATCCGATCCGGCTCGAAACCCCGTCGCTTCAGGCCCTCGCTGTTGATGCCGCGCGGCCTGGCATAGCTTTCCTGGGCCACCAGCACGAAGGGTGGCACATCGCCATTGATCAGCGCCCCCATGCCGATGAAGGCATGCGCACCCACGCGGCAAAACTGATGCACCCCGGTGAAACCGCTCAGGATCACGAAATCGCCGATCTCGACATGGCCAGCCAAAGTCGCATTGTTGGAAAAGATGCAATCGTTGCCCACGGTGCAATCGTGCGCGACATGGCAATACGCCAGAATCCAGTTGCGGTGCCCGATGCGAGTGATGCCACCGCCACCCCCGGTACCCCGGTTGATGGTGACGAACTCGCGAATCAGGTTGTCATCCCCGATTTCCAGCTCGACCCGCTCGCCGGCGTATTTCTTGTCCTGCGGCAGGCCACCGATGGCGGCATGACCAATGATGCGATTGTTGCGCCCGATGCGGGTCGGTCCTTCAATCGTGCAATGCGATCCGACTTGCGTGCCGGCACCAATGACCACCTCCGCCCCGATGACGGAATACGGCCCCACCTCCACATCGGCAGCCAGTTTTGCTGCCGGATCGATCACGGCAGTCGGATGAATCCGGGCCGAAGCTGAACTCATGGATTGCGCTCGGCGCAGAGGATTTCGGCGCTGGCGGCTTCCTGTCCATCAACCAGGGCACGACAGACATACAACCCCATGCGGCGCAACATGCGCTTTTGCTCGACCTCCAGCACCAATTGATCGCCCGGCACCACCATGCGTGAAAAACGCGCCTTGTCCACCTTGACGAGGTAATACAGCGGTTGCACCGCGCCCGGTGCACGCGGCGACTCGGACAACTGGGTCAAAAGCCCGGCCGCCTGAGCCATGGCCTCGATCACCAATACGCCGGGCATTACCGGATTTCCGGGGAAATGACCCTGAAAAAAGGGTTCGTTGATGCTGACGTTCTTGAGCGCGCGCAGGCGCTCGCCGGGAACGATATCGAGCACCCGATCCACCAGCAGGAAGGGGTAACGGTGTGGCAGCATGGCCTGGATGCGGGTGACATCGATCGGCATGGCGGGCGTGGGTTTGGCTTCGATCGTCAAGGTTCGGACTCCGGTTGCGACCGTCGCAACGACGATCTGAAGACCGCGCATGATCGCATGTACGGCTGCCGCCTTCCAAACCGTCGCGTGGCTGCGAGATTCAATCCCCGCCCGGTGTTTTGCGCACGGGACGATCCAATCGATTGAGCCGGGCGAGGGTGCGCCGCCAGGTACTCGCCTCGCGCGCCGGGATGCTCGATCCGTACACGCCCGGTTGCTTGATCGAATGGGTGACGAAGCTCATCGCCTGCACCGTCACCTTGTCGGCGATCTCGATATGCCCGGCGATGCCGGCGGCGCCGCCGATCAGGCAATGCCGCCCGATCCGGGCCGAACCGGCTACCGCGACGCAACCCGCCATCGCGGTGTGGGCGCCGATCACGACGTTGTGACCGATCTGAATCTGGTTGTCGAGGCGCACGTCGTCTTCGAGCACGGTGTCATCGAGCGCGCCACGATCGATCGTGGTGTTGGCGCCGATCTCGCAGTCCGCACCGACGCGCACCCCGCCCAGTTGTGGCACCTTGATCCAGTGGCCCTCGTGCAGCGCGATGCCGAAGCCGTCGGCACCCAGCACCGCACCCGGATGAATGCGCACCCGCGGCCCCAGCCGCACCCGGCACACCAGGGTCACCCGCGCCACCAGTTCGCAGTCTTCACCCACCACGCAATCTTCCCCGATCACGCAACCCGGCCCGATGCGCGCCCCGGCGGCGATGCGACTGCGCGCGCCGATGCTGACGTGTGGACCGATGCTGGCGTGGGCATCGACCTCGGCATCGGTCGCGATCACCGCCGTCGGATCGATTCCGGCAAGGACCGGCTCGCGTGCTTCGAATACCGCGGCGATGCGCGCATAGGCCGCGTAAGGATCGGCGGCGATCAGGGCGTCGCCATCCCAGTGTGCAAGATCGGCTGCACGCAGGATCAGCGCACCGGCACGGGTTTCAGCCAGCTCGCGGCGATAGCGCGGATTGGCGAGAAATCCGAGCTGCGTCGGGCCGGCCCGTGCCAGCGTCGAGACGCCCTCGATACGCCGCTGTCCATCGCCGCGCAACTCCAGCCCGAAGCGCTCGGCCAAGGCCGCGAGGGTGTGCCCGGCTTCCATCTCAACGCTCCGCCGCACGCTGCTGGCGCGCGAGCCGGGCCAGCACGTCGTCGGTCACGTCGATGCGCCCGCTGACATAGGCCACCGGGCTGGTGACGATCAGGTCGTAGCCCTGTTCGCGCCCGTGCTCGGCGATGGCATCGTTGATCTGCGGCCAGGCCTTTTCGGTTTCCTCGTCGACGCGCTGGTCGAGCTCGCTGCGCAGGCGCTGGCGGGTGCGCTCGATCGAACGCCGCAGGGCATCGGCCTGGCGGGTCAGATCGGCACGTTCACCCTCGTCGCTGGTCTTGCCGGCGCGCAGCTCCAGTTCGGCAAGGCGTGCCGCGTCACCCCGCAATTCGGCATCGCGGGCGTCGAATTCCTTTTGCAGGCGCGTGCGCGCCGCGAGGATCTGCGGCGCATGGGTCAGCAGGCGCTGCATGTCGACGTAACCGATCCGCACCCCACCCTGCGCCCAGGCGACCGAGCCGGCCAGCGCAATCGCCAGCGCCGCCGCCCAGGTCAGAACCCGGCAGCACTGGCGAACGACCTCGATACGAACGGGCATGGGCATGAAAGGCGAGCCGGTGGCGTGCCTGCCATGCTACTCAGAACTGCGTCCCGAAGGAGAATTGCAGGCGCTCGATGCGATCATCCCGGTCTTTCAGGAACGGATGCGACAGGTTGAGCACGATCGGACCGACCGGCGCCTGCCACTGCAGCGACACACCGATCGAGGCGCGATACTCGCGGAACTCGAATTCCGAGGCGTTGCGGTAGACATTGCCGAAGTCGATGAAAGCCGACAATCGGGTCTGGTCGGTATCGAACAGGGTCGGGAAGATCGCCTCGATCGTGCCCGTGGTCTTGAGCGCTCCGCCCAGCGGCTGGTGCCAGTTGCTGAACTGCGAAACCGCATACGGGCCAAGAGTGTTGTCTTCGAAGCCGCGGATTGAACGCACGCCACCGGCATAGAAGTTCTCGAAGAAGGGCAGGCCCTCGGCCACCGCGGTGCGCGCCAGCTCGCCGTTCTCGTCGTAGATCTCGCGCACCACTCGCTTGCTGTAGGCATCGCCATAGCCGATCTCGGCGGCGGTCAGCAGGACCACGGCACGGCTGAGGCGCCAATAGCGGGCGAACTGGTAATAGAGCTTGTAGTACTCGACGGTCGAGCCGGGCAGGACGATTTCCGCCGAAACTCGCTGGTAGGTGCCGCGGGTCGGATTCCAGTAGGCATTGCGCGAGTCACGCGCCCACGACAGCTCGCTGCGCCAGGAGTGGAAGGTGCGCTGGTTCAGGGCATCGATGTAATCGATGATCGGCTGCGGCGTGCCGTACTGCGGAGTGATGGTGTTGTAGTCGAGACCGAAACTCAGGCCGACGGTGTCGGTTTCGGTCAGCGGCACGCCAAAGATCGCCTTCACCGAGCCGCTGTCGGCGTAGTAGCTGGCGATGTTGTAGTTGCCCTGGTCGAGTTCGCGATAGGCGAGGTTGTAGCCGACCGAAATGCCATCCCTGGTGAAGTAGGGATCGTAGTAGTTGAGGTTGATGCTCTTGGAATAGACGTTGTTCTGCACCGCGACGCCGACGTGGTTGCCGGTACCGAGGAAGTTGTTCTGGGTGAGCGAGACCGAGGTGATGAGGCCAGCCAACTGCGAGTAGCCGAGGCCGACCATGAAGCTGCCCGAGGTGGTTTCCTTGACGTTGAAGACGACATCGACTTCATCATCGCTGCCCGGTACCGCGGGGGTCTCGACCTCGACCTCGCTGAAGAAGCCGAGACGGTTGAGGCGGACCTTGGAGCGGTCGATCGCGGCCTGCGAGTACCAGGTGCCCTCGAACTGACGCAACTCGCGCCGCATCACCTCGTCACCGGTACGGGTGTTGCCGGTGAAGCGGATCTGGCGCACCTGCACGCGCTTGCCGGGCTCGACGTAGAAGTTCACCTTGACGGTGCGGTTCTCCTTGTCCACCTCGGGCACCGGGGTGACGTTGGCGAAGGCATAGCCGATATTGCCGAGCAAGGCGATCATCGAGTCCGAGGTGAGTTCGAGCAGACGCCGCGAGAAGATCATGCCCGGGCGCACGATCACCAGCTTTTCCATTTCCTCGTGCGGGATCACGGTGTCGCCGGTGACGAGGGTCTCGGAAATGGTGTAGGTCTCGCCCTCGTGCACGTTGGCGGTGAGGTACATGTCGCGCCGGTCGGGCGTGATCGAGACCTGACTCGACTCCACGTCGAAATCCACGTAACCACGGTCGAGATAGTAGGAATTGAGTTTTTCCAGATCGCCCGAGAGCTTCTCGCGCGAGTACTGATCATCGCGTCGATACCACGACAGCCAGTTGCTGGTATTGGATTCCCAGCCCTTGCGCAGGATCTTCTGCGGAAAGGTGTCGTTGCCGACGATGTTGATGTGGCGGATGCGGGCGGCTTTGCCTTCCTTGATGTCGACCTGCACATCGACGCGGTTGCGGTCGAGCGGAGTGATCGAGGGCTGGATCGAGACGTTGTACTTGCCGCGATTGTTGTAGGCCCGGGTCAGTTCCTGGGTGACGCGATCCAGTTGCAGGCGATCGAAGGTCTCGCCCTCGGCCAGACCGATTTCCTTGAGGTTCTTGGTCAACTCCTCGGTCTTGATGTCCTTGTTGCCGATGAAGGTGATCTTGTTGATCGCCGGGCGCTCGCTCACCGTGACCACGAGAATGTCGCCCTGGCGACCGAGGCGGACATCGTTGAAGAAACCGGTGCGGAACAGGGCGCGGATGGCGCGCGCCGCAGCGGCCTGATCGACGCGCTCGCCGCGCTCCAGCGGCATGTAGGTGAACACCGTGCCGGCCGAGATGCGTTGCAGGCCATCGACGCGGATGTCGCTGGCGGTGAAGGGCTCGAAGGCCTGCGCATGTGCCGCCGCCGGCAGGAGCAGCACCGAGGCAAGCAGGGAAGAGACGGCGATACGCTTCATCGTGGCATCCGGACTGGGGGCGGCGCGGGGCACCACCGGGTAGAAAGAGGGAACAGCACCCGAACGGCAGGCACCGCGACCGCGACGCGCGGCGCGCCGGAACGGGGAAAGCGGATCATCGGGCAGGAACCTGGATCAAGGGGTTTCACCACGGCAGGAAAAGCTCGGGATCAGGACGACACCAGGCGCAGGATGTCGTTGTAAAACGCCAATCCCATCAACCCGACCAGCAGTGCCATGCCCACGAACTGACCTGCCACCATCGTGCGCTCGCTGACCGGGCTGCCCTTGATCATCTCGATAAGGTAATACAGCAGGTGCCCGCCGTCCAAGATCGGGATCGGCAGGAGATTCATGATGCACAGGCTCAGGCTCAGCATCGCCAGGAACGACAGGAACCAGGCCAGTCCCATCTGGGCCGAGGCACTGGCGTATTGGGCGATCGAGATCGGGCCGTTGATGTTGTCCAGCGACATCGCCCCGCGCACCATCCGCCAGACCACGCCGAGCGTGGTCGTGGTCAGACGCCAGGTCTCGTCCAACGCCGCCCCGACCGCATCGACCGGGCCGAAACGCAGCAGGGCATCGTATTCGACCTGACCGCGCGGCGCGGCAATGCCGAGCAGCCAGCGCGGCGGCGAGGTACTCGTGTCCTGGCGTGGTTCGATCGCCAGATGCCGCCGTTCGCCGGCACGCTCGAACACCACGTCGAGCGACTTCTCCGGTTCAGCTTCGGCCTGCACCCGGGCACCGATCTCGTCCCAACTGCGCAGCGGCACGCCGTCGATCGAAAGCAGACGGTCGCCGACCTGCAAGCCTGCGATCTCGGCGGCACTGCCGGCCGCGACGCCGCCGACCACCGGATCGAGCAGCAACTGGCGCGGCACCAGACCGATGGCGCGCAGCACCAGGGCCGGTTCCGGCGTCTCGGCGAGTGCCGCCAGGTTCAGGCTCAGTTCGGCACTGTCGCCATTGCCGCGCAGGACATCCACCTCGACCGGGCGATGATCCACTGCGGCGGTGGCCAGCGCCATCTGCGCATGGCTCCAGGTGTCCATGCGTTGCCCATCGATCGCGAGGATGCGATCGTCGCGTTCCAGCCCGGCCTGTGCGGCAATGCCGCTCGCCTGCCCGACCAGGGGCTGGAAATCGGCCTTGCCGATCACGAACATCGCCCACAGCAGCAGCACGCACAGCAGCAGGTTGAAGCCCGGCCCGGCGGCGACCACGGCGATGCGTTGCCAGACCGGCTTGCGATTGAAGGCCTCGTCGAGCAACTCCGTCGGCACCTCGACCTCGCGCTCGTCGAGCATGCGCACGTAGCCGCCGAGCGGGATCCAGCCGACCACGTATTCCACCCCGTCGCGTCCGATCCGGCGCAGCAGCGGCCGCCCGAAGCCGACGGAAAAGCGCAACACCCGCACCCCGCAGCGCCGCGCGACCCAGAAATGGCCGAATTCGTGAAAGGTGACGAGGATGCCGAGGCTGACCACCAGCCACCAGATCCAGCCTGCATACTGCATCATTGATGTCATGCCTCGCAGCGTGTGAGCCAGTGCGCCGCCGCGTGGCGTGCCCTGGCATCCAGATCCAGCAACGTGTCCAGATCCTCGGCACGCCGCTCGTGCAGGTGCGCCAGGATGGACTCCAGCAGTGCCGGAATGCCAAGGAAACCCAGTCGGCCCTGAAGAAACGCTGAAACCGCCACCTCATTGGCGGCATTGAGCACGGTGGTGGCGGCCGGCCCCTCGCACAAGGCCGCACGCGCAAGACGCAGGCAGGGAAAGGTGTCCTCATCCGGCGACTGGAAATCGAGTCGGCCGACGGCGACAAGATCGAGTCCCGCCACGCCGGCCTCGATCCGCTCCGGCCAGGCCAGGCCGAAGGCCAGCGCGGTGCGCATGTCGGGGTTGCCCAGTTGCGCCAGGGTCGAGCCGTCGATGTACTCCACCAGCGAATGCACGATGCTCTGCGGATGCAGCACGACCTCGATCGCGGCCGGTGCGGCATCGAACAGCCAGCGCGCCTCGATCACCTCCAGACCCTTGTTCATCAGGGTGGCCGAATCGACCGAGATCTTGCGACCCATGCGCCAGTTCGGATGGGCGCAGGCCTGTTCCGCGGTGACGTGCTCCAGTTGCCCGCGCGTCCAGCCACGGAACGGCCCGCCCGAAGCGGTCAGCACGATCCGGCGCACGCCCGGCCGCGCCGCTGCACCGATTGCCGGCACCGGCAGGCACTGGAAGATGGCGTTGTGCTCGCTGTCCACCGGCAGCAATTGCGCGCCGGATTCCGCCGCCGCCTGCATCAGCAGCGCACCGGCAACCACGATCGATTCCTTGTTGGCCAGCAGGATGCGCTTGCCGGCGCGTGCAGCGGCAAGCGTGGAGGCCAGCCCGGCGGCACCGACGATGGCCGCGACCACGGTATCGCAGGCAGTGGAACCGGCGACCTCGGCCAGCGCCTCGGCTCCCGCCAGCGCCTGGGTCGCCAGGCCAGCGGTCGCAAGCCCATCGCGCAGTGCGGCGTATCCGGACGGGTCGGCGATGACTGCCAGATCCGGCCGAAACCGCAGGCACTGCGCGATCAATCCGGCGACATCGCGGTTCGCACTCAACACACTGGCACGGAATCGCTCCGGATGGCGCGCAATGACATCGAGTGCGCTGGCACCGATCGAACCGGTGGCACCGAGAACCGCGATCGTCCTCACAGGCCGGACCAGTCCTTGAGGATCGCGAACACCGGCAACGCCGCCAGCAGGCTGTCGATGCGGTCGAGGATGCCGCCATGACCCGGCAGCAGCGAGCCGGAATCCTTCGCCCCGGCCTGCCGTTTGGCGAGGCTCTCGAACAGGTCGCCCAACACCGAGGCCAGACCCGCGATCACGCTGATCGCGATGAACAGCGGCAGTTGCGTGAGGCTCACGCCCAACAGCGGCGCCATTGCCAACGCCAGCACCACGACCCCGAACAGGCCGCCCCAGAATCCCGCCCAGGTCTTGTTCGGGCTGATCGTCGGCGCCAGCTTGGCCCCACCGAAACGACGCCCGGCAAAGAAGGCAAAGGTGTCGGCCGCCCAGACCAGCAACAGGCCGTGCAACACCCAGACCGCGCCCGCGGCATGCAGCAGGGCGAAGCCGCACCATGCGGGAATGACCAGCAGGCTGCCGACACCCAGCTTCAGGGCGCAGTTGCGCGAGCCTGCACCCGCACAGAATCCGGGGCGACGCAGCCAGGCGAACGCCAGCAGCCACCATGCGACCCCGATCAGCGCGACCCAGGGAAACAGCGCCGGCCAGCCCTTCCACGCCAGCCAGGCCATGAGCGCGGCATGACCGAGCAGCGCCAGCACGCGCCAGGCATGCCCGACGACGCCGCACAGGCGCGTCCATTCCCACAAGCCGGCGAGCAACACCGCCGCGACGGCCACCATCAAGGCGCTGGCCGGCAGCCACAGAATGCTGCCCAGTACCAGTGGCGCCAGCAGCAAGGCGGTGATCACGCGCTGTTTCATGCGTGCGGCTCCGGCACGAGTTGTTCCGAGATCATGCCGAAACGGCGCTCGCGGCGGGCGAATTCGGCCACCGCCTGATGCAACGCATGCGCGTCGAAGTCGGGCCAGAGGGTGTCGGTGAAATACAGTTCGCAGTAGGCCAGGTGCCAGAGCAGGAAGTTGCTGATGCGCATCTCGCCACCGGTGCGGATGAAGAGATCGGGCTCGGGCAGTCCATGCAGCGGAAAGGCCGCCGCCAGCCGCGCCTCGTCGATCGCCTCCGGTGCCAGATTCCCCGCCGCGACCTCGCGCGCCAACGCGCGCGCCGCCTGCGCGATGTCCCAGCGCCCGCCGTAGCCGACGGCGATGTTGAGGTGCATGCGCACATTGTCCGTGGTCAGCGCCTCGGCCTGCTGCATGCGCTGGCGCAGATCGGCCGCAAACGCCGCGCGCTCGCCGATGAAGCGCAGGCGCACGCCACGCCGATGCAGTTCCGCGACCTCGCGATCCAGCACCCGCAGGAACAGTTGCATCAGCGTGCCGACCTCTTCCGTCGGGCGCCGCCAGTTCTCGCTCGAAAAGGCAAACAGCGTCAGCACTTCGACCCCGAGGTCGAGACAGGCATCGATGCAGGCATTCACCGCCCGCACCCCGGCACGATGGCCGATGCTGCGCGGCCGATGGCGCGCCTTCGCCCAGCGCCCGTTGCCATCCATGATGATCGCGATGTGCCGCGGCGTGCGGGAATCGGGAATCGGGGGTCTGGAATCGTTCAAGCGCAATCCATGTGCCTAGGAGTCTGTCGGACTTTGGATGATCGGCCTGCAGTCGTCTGCGCGGTTCATTTTTCCGCCGCTTTTTGCCCTGTAGTCCCACTACAGAGCTGCAAATCGTCGAAAAACTGCCCTCGAGCAGCCAAATTTTCGGCTAGATCCCCAAAGTCCGACAGGCTCCTGGCCGCACACCGGAAGCGATGCGTGGCATGGGTGATTTCCATTCTCCACTCCCGATTCCCCATTCCTGACCCCACTCACACCGCCATCAATTCGTCTTCCTTGGACTTGACCACCGACTCGACGTCCTTGACGAAACGGTCGGTGAGCTTCTGGATGTCATCCTCGGCGCGGCGCCCGTCGTCCTCGCCGATCGACTTGGCCTTCTCCAGTTCCTTGACCTGTTGCAGGGCATCGCGGCGCACGGCGCGGATCGCGACCTTGGTGCCCTCGCCTTCGGAATGCACGTGCTTGACCAGCTCGCGACGGCGCTCTTCAGTCAACGGCGGCAGGTTGATGCGGATCACCGAACCCGCGGTATTGGGCGTCAGGCCGAGATCGGAAGCGTAAATCGCCTTCTCGATCGGGCCGACCATGCCCTTCTCCCACGGCGTGATCGTCAGGGTACGGGCATCGGCAACTGCCACCGTCGCGACCTGCGAGAGCGGCATGTCCGAGCCGTAGTAGGACACCTTGATGTTGTCGACCAGGCCGCTGCTGGCGCGGCCGGTGCGCAGCTTGGTCAGCTCGAAGCGCAGGGCATCGATCGACTTGGCCATGCGGGACTGGGCGTCGTTCTTGATGTCGTTGAGCATGGTTCAGGCTCCGATGATGGCAAACAAGGATCAATCGGCAAGTATATTCGAAACCCGCTTGCCGCCACCGCCCACCTGCGAAGATCGTGCTGTCGGCTCCACGCCTCAGGCGCTGCGCCCGTGCACCAAAGTGCCGATCGCCTTGCCTTGCACGATGCGACGCAGGTCGCCGGGACGAGTGATGTCGTAGATGCGCAGGGGAATCTCGTAGTCGCGGCACAAGGCGATCGCGGCGGTGTCCATCACCTGCAGGTCGCGCGCGATGACTTCATCGTAGGAAAGCTGCTCGAAACGACGCGCATCCTTCTTCTTCTTCGGATCGGCGTCATACACCCCGTCGACCTTGGTGGCCTTGAGCAAGAGATCCGCACCGATCTCGACCGCACGCAGCGCGGCGGCCGAATCGGTGGTGAAGAACGGATTCCCGGTACCGGCGGCGAACAGCACGATGCGGCCCTTTTCCAGATGCCGGATGGCGCGTCGACGGATGTAGTCCTCGCAGACCTCGTTGATCTTGATTGCACTCATCACGCGCACGTTGGCGCCGAGCTTTTCCAGCGCGTCCTGCATCGCCAGCGCGTTCATCACCGTCGCAAGCATGCCCATGTGGTCGCCGGTGACCCGGTCCATTCCGGCCGAAGCCAGGCCCGCACCACGAAAGATGTTGCCACCGCCGATCACCAGCCCGACCTCGACCCCGTCGTGCTGGAGTTCGATGATTTCCTTGGCCAGGCGCCCGAGCACCTCCGGATCGATGCCGTAATCGGCGGAACCCATCAGCGCCTCGCCGCTGAGTTTGAGCAGGATGCGGCGGTACTTCGGCGCGGCGGCGGCATTCATGTCGGGCTCCGGGGGACAAAACGGGTGAAGTGTAAGGCCATGCGGACCGCGCCGCACTCGATTTTCGACGAGCGCCTTTTCCCGCCTTGATTCTGGACGACTGGATATCGCTTCCCCGGCCCGACCCGCATGCGGCACACTGGCCCGCATGGACATCATTCTCGCCGCCGCTCTGCTGTCGGCCCTGCTCGCCACATCGATCGCGCTGGCGATCCTGCTCGCGCGCGCCAGACGCAGGCTCGCGCGCCTGCAACAGCGCTCCCGCAGCGAGCAGCTCGAACGCGAGGCCGCGCTGCGCGCGGAAGCCGTGGCGGCGGAACGCGAACGCATCTACGGCAACCTGCACGATGACCTCGGCGCCAAGCTGCTGAGCCTGATCCACGGTGCCCAGACGCCGCTGCAAGCCGATCTCGCCCGCTCCATCCTGCAGGACCTGCGCGACGTCGTGACCCGTTCGCGCGGCACCCCCGGAACGCTCGGCGACGTGCTTGCCGACATCCGCGGCGAAGCCAGCCAACGCCTCGCCACCGTCGGCATCGGCATGAGCTGGGAGGAACCCGACGACCTGCCCGATCCACCGCTCGACACCGAACGCGCCCTGCATCTCTACCGCATCGTCCGCGAAGCCATCAGCAACACCATCCGCCACGCCCAGGCACGCCGCCTGCGTTTTCGCCTGCGCCATGCCGGCGACCATCTCGGCATCGAACTGACCGACGATGGCGAGGGCGGCGCCGACGCTGCCGCCCGGCCCGGCTCCGGCATGCGCTCGATGCGCTCGCGTGCCGCCGAACTTTCCGGCGACATCCACTGGACACCCGGCACCGAAGGCGGCACCAAGGTATTGCTGTCCTTTCCGCTGCCCGGCGAGGAACGCCCATGAGCCGCCATGCCCGCGCCCTCGTGGTCGACGATCTCGCCTCCAGCCGGGAATGGCTTGCCGATGCGCTCCAGCTTGCATTTCCCGGCATTCGCATCGACTCCGCCGGCAGCCTCGCCGAGGCAGCCCGCCTGATCGAGCCGCCACCACCGATCGCCCTGATCGACCTCGGCCTGCCCGACGGCTCCGGCATCAGCCTGATTGAACGCCTGCGCGGCTCCTGCCTGTGCATCGTCGCAACCGTGTTCGACGACGACGCCCACCTGTTCCCGGCCCTGCGCGCCGGCGCCGAAGGCTACGTCCTCAAGGATCAAGCGCCCGAAACCCTCGCCGACATGCTGTGCGGCATCGCCGCCGGCCAGCCGCCCCTGTCACCCTCGATCGCGCGCCGCCTCCTGCGTCACTTCGCCCCCGTCCCGACCACGAGCCCGGCCGCCAACGACGCCGACCTCACCCCACGCGAAACCGACGTCCTGCGCCTCACCGCCAAGGGCCTGACTCGCCAGGAAGTCGCGCAATTGCTCAACCTCTCGACCCACACCGTCGCCGGCTACCTGAAGGACGTCTACCGCAAGCTGCGCGTCGGCACCCGCGCCGAGGCCACCCTCGAAGCCGCGCGCCGGGGTCTGGTCGGCTAGGGAAACGCCGAACACATCAGAACGTCGTCATTGCGAGCGCAGCGAAGCAATCCAGGCACTTGATCTTCAACGACTTCTGGATTGCCACGTCGCTTCGCAATGACGACGTGTTCACGCGTCGCCACACTCCTCCGCCATGATGACGTGTTCCGACGCTCCCCGAGCGAACGCCCGACATCGTGCTCACCGTCAACCACGTCTTCAGACGCCGCAGCAGCGGCTTGCACACACCCGAGCCGACACGACAAAATGTGTCCCGCATCACCACTTCGCAGAACGCCGGAACCCTCCGTCATCCATCGATGGCACATTTTTCCACCCGACTGCGTACTACATGTCCAAGCCAACGAGGGCACCGCCTTCGACGGCCCGAAGTTCCTCCCGGCGTGACCATCGCTTGCACTGCATCCAGCGTGTGTTAAGCTTCGTCCCGCTTGCGGGGATACCTGTGCATCCTCCATGGACCAAACTCGACAAAGTGAAGGGGTATCGAACATGAAAATTTCCTCCCGAACCCTCCTGGCAGCGGCGCTGATCGCCTCGTTGCCGATGGGCAGTGCACTGGCTTGCACCACCTCCAACTGGAACGGCGGTGCCGCAGGCGGTGCCGCAGCCGGCAACCAGAAGGGCCGCAACAGCGAGCCCGCCGTGCCGCGTTACGCCGGCACCTGCGCACTCAAGGCCGCCAATGCCGGCAGCAGCCACGTCACCGACAACAGCCCGGGCTCCGAGGCCGTCTATCGCTCGCGCTTCTACGTCTTCACCGGCTCCGCCGCCAGCGGCAGCAAGATCTTCGCCGCCTCGGCCGATGACAACAACGGCGGCGCGGAAGCCTTCTCGATCACCATCAACAGCAACGCCTTCAACTTCGCGGTGAACGGCACGACCGTCCCGACGATCCCGGCGGCGGCCAACAAGTGGTATGCGGTGGAAACCCTCTACCGCGCCAGCGGCGCCTTCCGTGCCACCGTCCGTGGTGCGGGCGCAGCCACCGAAACCGTCGTCAACAGTGCCGGCAATGCCGGTGCCGTCAACGTCGGCTCGGCCCGCCTCGGCGTCCTGAGCGCCACCACCAACGCCACCGCGATGGCCTTCGACGCATTCGAGTCCACCCGTTCGGCGGATACCGCGATTGGGCGGTTGTGCCCGGGTGATGCAGACGGCAGTGGCGCCCTCAATGCTGCAGATTCGATCAAAATTGCCAACGAATACCCTTCGAACGGCGTATACGCCACCGGTCAACCAGACTGCAATGAAGACGGCTCCATCAATGCGGCAGATGCGATCTGCGTTTCAAACCGGTACGCCGTAACCGCACAGCGCAACTGCGCCGCCAACTAATTCATTCAGGAGCAAGCACATGAACATGAAAACTCTCGGTGCAGCCGCGTTGATGCTGGCGTTTGCAGCTTCCGCCGGCGCCGCCGACCTGCTGTTGACCCAAGGTGCCGCCAAGCGCGGCGACAAGGCCTCGATGGTCGGAATCGATATCGTCAGTGACGGCGACGTCCGCGGTTTCGATTTCGTGATTCCGGTCGAAAAGGGCATGAAGGTCGACACCTCGCGCTGCCTCTCCAACATGCCAAAGGGCTTTCAGGGCACCTGCACCTTCAACGGTACCGAAGTGGCCGGCTTGGTGTTCTCATGGGAGCCACAGACCCTGCCGAAGGGCGTGCATACCGTCGGCACGATCAGCTTCTCCGGTCGCACCCTCGCCAAGTCTGCTCTCACGGCCAAGTTCAACGCGGCCGACACCAATGCCCAGCCCATCACGGGCAAGGTCATCGTGGACTGATGATCCGCGGTTGCAATAAGAAGTGACGATTACCCTACTCAAGTAACGCTAAGGAAACACCCAGCCATGAATAACTTCAAGAATCTCACTCGCCTCGGCTTGGCCACGGCCCTGCTCGCCAGCATGGGCGTTGCGAGCGCGGCAACGCTTACCATTGGATCCGGGACTGTCCCCAGTGCGTCCGGCGGTCCTGTGACGATTGCAATCACGTTTGACCCGCAAGGCGATGTCGTTGCCGGTTACAACACTGAGTTTAGTTATGACAACGCGATTCTCACCGCAGACCCGGTTCCCAGCAACGGCACCTGCACAATTAACAATGTCGCGCATACGATCGCATTGATTCGGGCAACATTCCCAGCTGCGGCAATTCCTGCAGAAACTACTTGCACGATCACTTTCCAAGTAGCTCCTGGCACAGCCGTTGGCGCTTACCCGCTAACTAATGACATCACCGCAACCGGATTCTTCGACACATCCGCCAATAACGTCGCCGGCACCGTCACCGACGGCGCCATCAACGTCGTCGCCACCGGCCCCGGCACGATCAGCTTCCCGGTCGCACCGGTCACGCTGCCGAATGCCACCTACGGCACCAGCACCTCGGCCAACATTCCGGTGAATTGGGCACCGGGCGGCGGCAACAACCCGGGTGACACGGCCTCGTTCACCTGCACCGCGCCGGCCGGCTTCACCGTCGCGCCGTTGTCGGGTGGTCCGTACACCAACACGGGCACGCCTCCGGCCAATCTCGCGGTCTCCTGTACCACCGGCGCCGCCGCGGTCAACGGCAACGTCGAGTGCACGGCCACGAACACGGCTCCGAGCAGCACCAACTACACCATCCCGGTCACCTGCCCGGCCGGCACGATGGCGCCTCCGAACCTGACCCCGAACCCCGCCAGCGGCTCCACGCTGACCGTTCCGAGCGGCGCTCCGGGCGCCAACTCGTGCCAGTCGTTCTCGATTGCGGCCACGGGCGGCGCGGGCGTCAACCCCGCAACGGTCACCTGCTCCTCCGCTGATGCAGCCGTTGTCGTGACCCCGGCCACCCCGCTGAACTTCCTGCCCGGCGCTGCCGCGCAGAGCGTTCAGGTTTGCACCACGCTGACCAACGCTGCGCAGAGCTTCAACAACGTCGTGCACTGTGCTGGTGCGGATGGCGCGGGTGCCATTGACTGGGCCTTCAACGTTGCGGCTCCGGCCGGCGCGGTTGCCCCGACCTTCGTGCCTGCTTCCTCGCTGTGGTCCAAGCTTGCCCTGTTCGGCATGCTCGGCGCGCTCGGCATGCTGGTCATCGGCCTGCGTCGCAACCACTAAGCAACACGCAACATGTTTGACAAAAAAGGCACCCTCGGGTGCCTTTTTTGTTGCACGTCATCAGCCCTTCGCGGCTGAAGCTGCTCCCACGAATCGCGGTTGAAGTCGCTCCCACGAGCCTGTCGGATCCGGCCCTGCAGGCCTTGATCCGACCTGCCCGCCTTTCGGCTTTGTCGGAGCGGGTTTACCCGCGAACGCGCATCGCCGAAATCTCGCCATCCCTTCGCGGCTGAGGTCGCTCCCACGAATCACGGCTGAAGTCGATCCCACGAGCCTGTCGGATCCGGCCCTGCGGGCCTTGATCCGACCTGCCCGCCTTTCGGCTTTGTGGGAGCGGGTTTAGCCGCGAACGCACATCGCCGAAATCTCGCCAGCCCTTCGCGGCTGAAGCCGATCCCACGAATCGCGGCTGAAGTCGATCCCACGAGCCTGTCGGATCCGGCCCTGCGGGCCTTGATCCGACCTGCCCGCCTTTCGGTTTTGTGGGAGCGGGTTTAGCCGCGAACGCGCATCGCCGAAATCTCGTCAGCCCTTCGCGGCTGACGCCGATCCCACGAATCGCGGCTGAGGTCGCTCCCACGAATCACGGCTGAAGTCGATCCCACGAGCCTGTCGGATCCGGCCCTGCGGGCCTTGATCCGACCTGCCCGCCTTTCGGTTTGTGGGAGCGGGTTTAGCCGCGAACGCGCATCGCCGAAATCTCGCCATCCCTTCGCGGCTGAAGCCGCTCCCACGAAAATCCCGCGAATACCTCCCCGCGGGCCTTGAGCCGACATCCCTTCCCTACTGTTCCATCGGCTCACCCGCTACAGTGGACGCATCACCGCCGCCCGAATCACCCATGCCCACCGCACCTCGCATCGCTTTCCTCGCCAGTCGCACGCCGGACGGACAGGCCTTGCTGGCGGAGCTGGAGGCCCGTTACGGGCATGTCTCGCCCGAGCAAGCCGACGTGCTGGTACCACTCGGCGGCGACGGCTTCATGTTGCAAACCCTGCATCGGCACATGGACCTGCACAAGCCGATCTACGGCATGCGCGCCGGCTCGGTCGGATTCCTGCTGAACGAGGCGCGGACCGACGGCTTGCTCGAACGCATCGTCGTGGCCGAGGCGACCACCTTCAAGCCACTCGAAATGCAGGCCGTCACCGATGCCGGTGGCAGCGTTTCGGCGGTTGCCTTCAATGAAGTCTCGTTGCTGCGTCAGTCCAAACAGGCTGCGAAGATTCGTGTTTGCCTCAATGGCCGGATGCGGCTCGACGAACTGGTTTGCGATGGCGTGCTGGTTTCGACGCCGGCCGGCAGCACCGCCTACAACCTCTCCGCGCACGGGCCGATCCTGCCGCTGGGCAGCGAGGTGCTGGCGATGACCCCGATCAGTCCGTTTCGGCCGCGGCGCTGGCGCGGCGCGATCCTGCGCAACAGCACCGAGGTGAAATTCGAGATCCTCGATGCCTGGAAGCGTCCGGTGAGCGCGACCGCGGACTCGTTCGAGGTGCGCGACATCGCCGAGGTCACGATTCGGGAATCACGCGACAAGACCGTCACCCTCTTGTTCGACGTCGAGCACAACATGGAGGAACGCATCCTCAATGAGCAATTCACCGTCTGAGTCCACGTCGACCGATGCCGGCACGCCCGGCGGGAACGACGACAAGCTCGTCGTCGCCCTCTCGGCGCGCGCGCTGTTCGACCTGGAGGCCAGCCACGCGGTCTTCGAACACGACGGCGTGGATGCCTACTCCGAGTTCCAGCGTGCGCGCGAGGACGAGCCACTGGAGCCGGGCATGGCGTTTGCGCTGGTTCGCAAACTGCTTGCGCTCGATGCACTCGATCATCCGGCGCTGCCGCGCATCGAGGTGATCCTGCTGTCGCGCAACTCCTCCGATACCGGCCTGCGCATCTTCAATTCGATCGAGCACTACCGGCTTGCGATCGTGCGCGCCGCCTTCACCAGCGGTGCGCCGGTCTGGCCCTACATCCGCCCGTTCGGCGCGCACCTGTTCCTCTCGGCCAATCCGGAGTCGGTGCGCGGATCCTTGCGCAACGGCGTCGCTGCGGCGACGATCCTGCCGACACGCACCAGCAGCCGTCCCAACCACGGCCAGTTGCGCATCGCCTTCGATGGCGACGCGGTGATCTTCGGTGACGAGTCGGAGCGGATCAATCAGGAACAAGGCATCGAAGCCTTCGCCCGCAACGAGCGCGAGCTGGCGCAGACGCCGTTGTCCGCCGGCCCGTTCCAGGGTTTTCTGCGCGCCCTGCACCAGATCCAGGCGGCATTCCCGGATGAGGAGAAAAGCCCGCTGCGCACGGCCCTGGTCACGGCGCGCTCGGCCCCGGCACACAAGCGCGTGATCCTGACCCTGCGCAGTTGGGGCGTGCGTCTGGACGAGGCGCTGTTCCTCGGTGGGCGCGACAAGGGCCCGTTCCTGGAAGCCTTCGGCGCCGACATTTTCTTCGACGACTCCAGCGAGAACATCGAGAGCGCGGCGCGCCACGTCACCGCCGGCCACGTCCCGCACGGCGTCTCCAATCCTGATCGCTGATCGCCCGTCGCACGGCCTGCGCGCGAGGACACGCATCGGAGGAAGACCCGACCATCGACTCATGCTCCGAGGAACATCCAAGCACGTCGTCACTGCGAGGAGCGAAGCGACGTGGCAATCCAGAGACATTGAGAACCAAGCGGCTGGATGGCTTCGCTGCGCTCGAAATGACGGGGTTCTGTCTCGCACGACGGAGTTCTGTCTCGCATCGCCGAGCGCACAAACGAAATGGGCCGGAGCAAAAAGCCCCGGCCCATTGTCACGATCGCGCTTCGAGATCGATCAGTACACGTCGTGCACGGTGTTGTAGACGTTGAACTTGCCGGTCGGGGTGACCAGGCGCTCGTCGTTCAGCACCGCCTTGAGCTTGCGCGTGCGGTCATCGACCACAACGATGGCGGAGCGCTGGTCCTTGCCATTCCAGACCGAGAACCAGACCTCGGTGCCGTCCTTGTTGTATTCGGGCTGCACCACGCGCTTCGGGCCTTCGCCCAGGTTCGCCCATTCGGCGATCGGCAACACTTCGTAGCCCTTGCCGAGGTTGTCGATGTCGAACACCGCAATCGACTGGCTGACCTTGGCCTTCGGGTTCATCGTGGTATCGACCCACAGGTTGCGCGAAGTCGGGTGGGTCTTGACGAAGAGCGAGCCGCCACCCTGGCCACGCAACACCTCGACCACCTTCCAGGCATATTGCGGATGCTTCACCGGATCGGTGCCGATCAGGGTGATCTTCTCGTTGCCCAGCGCCGAAGTTGCCCACACCGGGCCATAGGTGGGATGCACGAAATTGGCGCCACGACCGGGATGCGGAATCTTGTCGACGTCGATCAACGCGGTCATCTTCTGGTCGCGCGAATCGACCACGGCGATCTTGTCGCTGTTGTTGGCCGCAGTCAGGAAGTAACGCTTGGTCGAATCCCAGCCGCCGTCGTGCAGGAAGCGCGCGGCGTCGAGCGTGGTCACGCGCAGGGCGTCGAGGTTGCTGTAATCGACCAGCAGGATGCGGCCGGTTTCCTTGACGTTGACGATGAACTCGGGATGCTCGTGGCTGGCGACGATTGCGGCGACACGCGGTTCCGGGTGGAACTCCTGGGTATCGACCGTCATGCCGCGGGTCGAGACGATCTTGATCGGCTCCAGCGTCGGGCCATCCATGATCACGTACTGCGGCGGCCAGTAGGCACCGGCGATCGCGAGCTTGTCCTCGTAGCCCTTGAACTTGGAGGTTTCGACCGAGCGCGCTTCCAGGCCGATCTTGATCTCGGCGACGCGGTCGGGAACCTTCATCCACAGGTCGATCAGGTCGATCTTGCCATCGCGACCGATGGTGTAGATGTAGCGACCCGAATGCGAGACGCGCGAGATGTGCACGGCATAGCCGGTCTTGATGATGTTGATGATCTTCTTGGTGTCGCCATCGATCAGGGCAATCTCGCCGGCATCGCGCAGGGTGACCACGAAGATGTTGTCGAGGTTGTAGCGGTTCATCTTCTTCTTCGGTCGATCCTTGACCGGGATGATGACGTTCCAGCTCGCCTTCATCTCTTCCATGCCCCACTCCGGCGGATTCGGCGGGGTGTGCTGGAGGAAGCGGGCCATCAGGTCGACCTGCTCGGCGGTCAGCTCGCCGCCGGTGCCGAAGTTGGGCATGCCACCGGGAGAACCGAAGGTGATCAGGGCCTTGAGGTATTCGGTGCCCTTGGCCTGGGTCAGGTCGGGCGTGAGCGGCTTGCCGGTCGCTCCCTTGCGCAACACGCCGTGACAGCCGGCGCAGCGCTGGAAGAAGATTTCGCTCGCCGCGGCGAACTCGTCTTCGGTCATGTTCGGCGCGCCCGGCGTGCGCACCTGCTTGATCTTGGCACCCGACAGGGACGTCGGCGCGCCTTCGAATGCGGCCGCCGCCTGGCTCGTGCCCGGATGCGACTCGCCCTGTGCCGGATCTTCGGAAACCGCCAGTGCGGCGCGCTCGGCCTTGACTTCGACCTCCGTCAGCGTGCCGCCCGGATTGCCCCAGTTGCCCAGCACGTAGTTGATCGCGGCAGCGATGTCGGCATCGCTCAGATGGCTCTGTGCCGGCATGACGTTGTTGTAGGTCGTGCCGTTGACCACCATTTCACCCTGGATGCCGGTCAGCACCGAGGACGCGATTTCACTCGGAGTCTTGCCCTTGATCCAGTCGGAACCGGCGAGCGGCGGGAAGGCGCCGGCAAGGCCCTGCCCGTCCGGCTGGTGACAGGCGGCGCAGTTCTGGGTGTAGACCGCCTTGCCGGCGTCGTCCTGCGCACTGGCCGGCAGTGCAAAGCCAAGGCCCAGGGCCAGGATGGTCATCAGGAGATGCGGTGTCCGTTTCATGCGGATGCCTCTTTCGGGTTGGGGAATCAATGGCCTTTCAGCCTCGTGCAATAGTGTTGCATGTGCAATGGGCGGAAGGCTTGACCCCAGTCAAACCCACTCGGCACGAACCTGGGAAGGCCTGAACGCGTCGTCATTGCGACCACAGCGAAGCAATCCCGTCGCCTGATGTTCAATGCCTCTGGATGGCCACGTCGCTTCGCTCCTCGCAATGCCGATGTGTCCAGTTCTTGCCTTGGTGGCGATCCGACTGGCCGATCGCTTTGATGCCGGTCAAGCCCGGTTCCGTCATGCGCGACGAGAATGTGTCGCAACTCAACGATGTTTTCCGCAATGACCCTGCTCCCGATTCCCGCCGCACTGCTCTGCCTTTGTGCCAGCCCGCTTGCTTTCGCCCTCGATATCCCGCCTGCCAAAGAGGCTGATGCGGCCAAACTCGACAGCATCGTGGTGGTCGCCAGCCGCGCGCCCGAGCCCCTGAGCCAAGTGGTTGCCAGCGTGGCTCAGGTGGAGCGCGCCGATCTTGACCGCTATCTGACTCACGATCTTGAAGGATTGACCCGCTATGTGCCGGGCATCAGCGTGCCGCGTGAGGGGCATCGTTTCGGCTCCGATGGCTTTGCCATTCGAGGACTGGAGGGCAATCGGGTGCGCATCCTGGTGGATGGCGTTCCGCTGGCCGACGCTTATCGCATTGGCCAGTTCGCTTCGGCCGGACGCGACATGGTCGATCTGGAAATGCTGGAACGGGTGGAAATCCTGCGTGGCCCGGCTTCCACGTTGTATGGCAGTGATGCGCTTGCCGGGGTGGTGACTTTCCGCACGCGTGACCCGGCTGACCTGCTGGCCTTTGCCGGGGGCAATCACGCCTTCGGAGCACGACTGGCTTGGGATGGCATCGATGACAGTCACCTGCTGGCGGCGCACTGGGCCGGAGAAGACCATTCCAGCCGCTGGCAGGCCCTGGTGGCCGTGGGCCGACGTGATGGACACGAGGCCGACAACCGCGCCTGGCGTGCTGTCGATGCCTCCAATCCGACGGACTATCGGCGAGATAGCGTACTGACCAAGCTGGTGCACGATGCCGGCAGTGCGGGGCGCTACACCCTCACCTTCGATGCCAGTCGACAAGAGCGCGAAACCTCGGTGAATTCCTTGCGCTTTGGCGCGGGCCGCTACAGCACCACCTATCAACTCGATGGCGATGATCGCGATCGCCGCCATCGCATCAGCCTTGCCGGCAATTGGCGTCCGGGCCTTGGTTGGCTGGATACGCTCGATGCCCAGCTTTACACCCAGGACACCTCCGTTCGACAGGAGAGCGACCAATACCGTCTGCCTGATCGCGCCACCCCATTTGAATCCTTGCGCTGGCGGCGCTTTGATTACTCGGCCCAGGCCAATGGCCTGTCCATGGTGGGGCAAGCCCGGCATGAAGGCTCGCAAATCCGGCACTGGCAGGTGTTTGGTCTGGATCTTTCCAGTCAGCGTTACGAAGGTTTGCGCGATGGTCTGGAAACCAATCTTGCCACCGGGGCCACCAGCTCCAAGGTATTGGGTGAGCCGCTGCCGGTGCGCGATTTTCCCAACAGCGATACCCGTACCCACGCCCTGTTCTGGCAGGATGAAATCAGCATTGGCAAGCATCTGGCGCTGATTCCCGGCGTGCGGGCCGAATGGTATCGGCTGCGCCCCAAGCCGGATGCGATCTTCATCGAGGATTTCCCCGACGCCACGCCAGCCAATGTGGATGAACGCGAAGTCACGCCTCGGCTTGCCCTGCGCTGGTCGCTGGGTAACGGGCACAGTCTGTTTGCGCAATACGCGCGCGGCTTTCGCGCTGCGCCTTTTGGTGATGTCAACATCGGTCTGATCCTGCCGGTGTACAACTACGAGGTGCGGGCCAACCCGGATCTGCGTCCGGAGAGCAGCCACGGCCTGGAACTGGGCTGGCGGCATGTGGGAGAAAGCCTGCGCGCAAGTGTTTCCCTGTATGAAAACCGCTACCGCGACCTGATCGAATCGCGTGCCAATCTCGGCATCGATCCGATCACCAAGCACTTGGTTTTCCAATCGGTGAACCGTGATCGCGCCCGTATCCGTGGCATCGAGGCCGATGCCCTGTGGCAGTTGCCGATGTCGAGCCGTGCCCCGGGGAACTGGGAACTGCGTGGCGCCCTGGCTTGGGCACAGGGTGACGACCTGCGCCGCGCGGTGCCGCTCAATACCATCGACCCGGCCCGGGCCACGCTTGGCCTGCGTTTCGAAGCCGATTCGGGGCACTGGGGCAGCGAACTGGCCACCGTGGCCGTACACAGAAAAACTCGCATCGATCACGGAGCCACTGAATTGTTTGCTCCGCCCGGCTACGCCCGCTTTGATCTCTATGGCTGGTTCGAGCCGTGGCAGGGTGCGCGCATCAATGCCGGGCTTTTCAATCTCGGCAATCGCCGTTACTGGGAATGGGCTGCCGTGCGTGGGCTGGAAGCGGATGTGCGCAATCTGGAATCCAATGACGAGAGCATCGGGTTTTACACCAGCCCAGGGCGCAACTTCAGCCTGAGCCTGACCGTGCAGTGGTGATCGCCACACGCAAACCCGCCGATGCGCAAACGTGGTCGCACTCGAACCCGACCGGCTTGGGTAAAATACCCGCATGAGTACATCCCTGTTCACTCCCGGCCAGCGCTGGTTTTCCACCGCCGAGCCGGAATTGGGTTTGGGTACCGTGATGCGCCTGGTCGGGCGCTCGGTCCAGATCGTTTTCACCGGTACCGGCGTGGTGCGCCAGTACGCGCTTGAATCCGCGCCGCTGGCGCGCGCCGAGTTCCGCGCCGGCGACCGGGTGCGCGTCGACGGGCACGAGTGGGCGGTGGAGCGCGTGACCCTGGTCGAAGGCCTGATCACCTACGCCGCCGGCAACGAGGTCTTCTTCGAGGGCCAACTCGACGCCCAGCAACCGGTGTCGCAGGCCGATGCACGGCTGCTCTCCGGCCGCCTCGATCGCAACGATCAGTTCGACTTCCGCTGTGAACTGCTGAAGCGTCGCGCCGAGGCCCAGCGCCATCCCGGCTGGGGCACGCTCGCGGCCCGCATCGACATCATCCCGCACCAGTTGCGCGTGGCCGAAGTCGCAGCCGACCGGCGCCCGCCACGGTTGCTGCTGGCCGATGAAGTCGGCCTCGGCAAGACCATCGAAGCCGGCCTCGTCATCGCCCAGCAACTGGCCTGCGGCCGCGCCTCGCGCGTCCTGGTGCTGACGCCGGAAAGCCTCGTGCACCAGTGGTTCGTGGAACTGCGACGACGCTTCAACCTGGACTTCGCGATCTTCGACGAGGAGCGTTGTGAATCGATCGGCGTCGCTGGCGACGCACGCAATCCGTTCGAGGACGAACAGGGCGTCATCGCCAGCACACGCTGGCTGGCGGACACACCGAAGCGCGCGGCGCAGGTGCTGGAAGCCGGCTGGGATCTGGTCGTGGTCGACGAGGCTCATCATCTGGCCTGGTCGGAGCAGGCTGCCAGTGTCGAATACCAACTGGTCGAACGCCTTGCCGCACGCACGCCCGGCGTCATCCTGCTGACCGCGACGCCGGAACAGCTCGGCCTCGGCGGCCACTTCGCTCGCCTGCGCCTGCTCGACCCGGCGCGCTATCGCAGCCTCGCCGAATTCGAGACCGAAACCGCCGGCTTCGTGGCGCTTTCGGCCACGGTCGAAAAGCTGCTGGAAGGTTCGCCCCTGGCGACGCACGACACCGACCTTCTGGATGCGATGCTGGGCAAGGACGAAGAGGAACTCGGCACGCTCCTGGCTCGGGTCCGGCAGCAGGACGAGCGTGCCGCGCAGCGCCTTGTCGACAAGCTCATCGACCGCCACGGCACCGGCCGGGTGATGATCCGCAATCGACGCGCGGTGGTCGGCGGCTTCCCGCAGCGCCTGCCCCGGCTCGAACGGATCGAGGCCGAAACCCACGATCCGGCACTCGATGGCGAACTTCTGGCCGAGTTTCTCGCCGATGCCGGCGTGGCCGATCATCTGGAGCCGGCACACGACTACAGTCGCGATCCGCGTCTCGAATGGCTGCTCGCCACACTCGATGCACTCGCGCCGCACAAGCTTTTGCTGCTCTGCCGTTCGCGCGCCAAGGTGCAGGCACTCGAAGATGCACTGCGCACGCGCAGCGGCGTCGCGGTGGCGCGCTTCCACGAGGGCATGAGCCTGTTGCAGCGCGACCGCAATGCTGCCTGGTTCGCCCAACCCGATGGCGCGCGCCTGCTGATCGCCTCGGAAATCGGTGCCGAGGGTCGCAACTTCCAGTTCGCCCAGCATCTCCTGCTCTGGGACCTGCCGCTCGACCCCGACGTGCTGGAACAACGCATCGGCCGACTCGACCGCATCGGCCAGCAGGGTGCGGTCAACATCCACGTCGCGGCGCTGGCCGGAAGCCCGCAGGAAGCGCTGCTGCGCTGGTACGACGAGGGTCTGGATGCCTTCCGTCGCTCCTGCGCCGACGGCCGTGAACTGATGCGCCTGTTTGCCCCGCGTCTGCTTGAGGTGGTCACGCATTACGGCGCCGGCGAAGCACGCGACGAGGTGCTGGACGAACTCATCGCGGCAACCCGCAGCGAGCACGCCCGCCTCGGCGAAGTGATCGCACGCGGTCGCGACCGCCTGCTGGAACTGGCGAGCCGCCGCGGCGCGGAACAAAGCCTGCTGCGCGACGCCATGGCGCGCGACGACCGTGCCGCCACGAACGACGAGTTCCCCTGGCGCCTGCTGGAACACTTCGGCATCCAGCACGAGTCGCTCGACCCCAGGATCGTGCTGCTCGACCCCGAATACCTCACCCTGGATGCGTTCGAAGAATTCAAGGCCGGGCCACGTCAGGCAACGATCGATCGTGCCACTGCGCTGGCGCGCGACGACCTGCTCTATCTGCGCGACGACCACCCGATGCTGCTGTCGGCCCAGGAGCTGCTGCTGTCGGCCGAAACCGGCAACGCCACCTGCCTGATCGACGATTCACTGCCACCCCGCAGCGTCCTGCTGGAGGTGATCTTCGTGCTCGAATGCATTGCCGATCGACGCCTGAACGTCGCCCGCTACCTGCCGCCGTTGCCACTGCGCGTGGTGGTGGACACGCGCATGCACGAACGCGCCGACTACCAGCCCGGCACACGCGCACTGCAACGTGCCGGCGACCGACCGCTGGACCTGACGCGCCATCGCAAGGTGCTGAATGCACTGGTGCCGCCGATGCTGGACGCCAGCCGCCGCCTCGCCGATGCCCAGGCCAGCGAGGAAACCGAGCGTGCGCTCGCGGCCGCGGAATCCCTGCTCGGCGACGAAATCACTCGCCTGGAAGCACTCGCGCAGGTGAACCCGGCCGTGCATCCGGACGAGATCCGCGCCTTGCAGGAGGAACGCGAGGCACTGCGCAAGGCCCTGCCGGGCGCACGCCTGCGGTTGGACGCGCTGCGTCTGATCGCCAGCCCGGATTTCATGGCGCTGCGCGGCTGAATGCCGCCACCGCCACGGGTGTCAGTCGATGCCGAGCTTCTTGAGCTTGTAGCGCAGCGCGCGAAAGGTGATGCCGAGCTTGGCCGCGGCCTTGGTCTTGTTGTAGCGGCTTTCTTCCAGCGCCTTGGTGATGACGTCGCGCTCCATCCGCTCGATGTAGTCCGGCAGGTCCGCCGGCACCGGCGCAGAGCCAGCGACGACTCCGGCGCGCACCGGTTGCGCTGTGGCCTGCGCCTGTGCGTGCACACCATTGGTTTCGCGCTGGCTCGGCAGGCGCAGGTCGGCGACCGTGATGCCATTGCCGTCGGAAAGTGCAAGCGCGCGTTCGAGGATGTTCTCCAGCTCGCGCACGTTGCCGGGGAAAGAATAGGCCATCAACTGCGCCATCGCGTCCTCGCCAATCGGCGGCGCGGCTTCCTCCAGTTCGGCCGCCAGCCGCGCCAGCACACTGCGCGCCAGCGCTGGAATGTCACCACGGCGCTCGCGCAGCGGCGGCACGATCAGTTCGATGACATTGATCCGATAGAACAAGTCGTGACGGAAGCGACCCTCTTCGACCAGTTGCGCAAGGTTCTTGTGCGTGGCCGAAAGGATGCGCACATCGACCGGTGATTCGAGGTTGGCACCCACCGGGCGCACGGATTTTTCCTGGATCGCACGCAGCAGCTTGACCTGCATGTGCAACGGCAGCTCGGCGACTTCGTCGAGGAACAGGGTGCCGCCGTTGGCGCTCTGGAACAGGCCATCCTTGTCGCTGCCGGCGCCGGTGAAACTGCCTTTCTTGTGACCGAAAAATTCGCTCTCCATCAACTCGGCCGGGATCGCGCCGCAATTGACCGGCACGAACGGGCCGCTGGCGCGCGGTCCCTGCTCGTGGATCAGGCGGGCGACCAGTTCCTTGCCGACGCCGGATTCACCGCTGATGTAGACCGGCGCCTGGCTGCGTGCCACCTTGGCGATGGTGCCGCGCAGGATTTCCATCGCCGGCGAATCGCCGAGCAATCGTCCGCTGCCGGGAGCTTGACCCTGCTGCGCGCGACGTTCCTCGCCAAGGCGCAGGGCGTTCTGCACCAGACGGCGCAACACCGAAAGATCCACCGGCTTGGAAACAAAGTCGAAGGCACCGGCCTTGAGCGCCTCGACCGCAGCATCGACATTGCCGTGCGCGGTGATCATCGCGACCGGGGTTTCGGGGTGATGCGCGGCAATGTGCTCGATGATCGTCTGGCCCGAACCATCGGGCAGGCGCATGTCGGTGAAACACAGGTCGTAGTGACTCTTGCCCAGTTGCTCCAGCGCCTGGCCGACATCGGCCGCGGTATCGACCCGCAAACCCATGCGCCCGAGCGTCAGGACCAGCAGTTCACGGATGTCGCGTTCGTCATCGACGATCAGTGCGGTGCGCGGGGTATTCATGGGCGGACCGGAAGATCCATGCGGGGATAGGAAAACAGCGGAAACCTTAACGGTTCGGACCCATTCTGCCAACTGTCACGCACTTCATCGGTGCTTGCCAAGACGGCAGCCGGAACGCTGCTTCGGCACGGTGACGCCGGATCACGTGGCAACCGATGCCACTGGCGATGCCGGCCGGTTTGCCCGAACATGCAGACCCCGCCACCCGCGAGGTTCGTCGATGCCCACGTTCGCGTTTCCGCCTGCCGCCTTTCCCTTCGTTCCCGTCGTCGGTTCCAGCTCCGTCTTTCCGGTCCACCGCATCTACTGCGTCGGACGCAACTTCGCCGAGCATGCGCGTGAAATGGGCGCGCCGGTCGAACGCGGAAACCCGGTCTTCTTCACCAAGCCCGCCGATGCGGTACTGCCGGGCGGAGGCCGCCAGCCCTATCCATCGGCGACCTCGGAACTGCATCATGAAATCGAACTGGTGGTTGCACTCGGGCGCAATGCCGCCGGCGTGGTGGCGCGCGCGGACGCCGCCTCGCTGATCTTCGGCCACGCCGTTGGACTCGACCTGACCCGCCGCGACCTGCAGGCCGCGGCAAAAGCCAAGGGTTTGCCCTGGGACATGGCCAAGGGCTTCGACCGCTCCGCGCCGATCTCGGCGATCCTGCCGGTGACGCAACAGCAACCCGCGCCCGATGCCCGGCTGTGGCTTGAGGTCAACGGCGAGCGCCGCCAGAGTGCGACGCTTTCGGACATGATCTTCTCCGTCGCCGACATCCTCCACGAGCTCTCGTTGCGCTTCGAACTGCGCGCCGGCGATCTCGTCTTCATGGGCACACCGGCGGGCGTCGGCCCGCTGCATCCGGGCGACCACTGGGAAGCGGGCATCGATGGCATTGCCCATCTTTCGGGCCATATCACGCCGGCCACGACGGTGTAGATTGCCCCCACCATTCCATCCACATACAGGAGCCAGAGCACGATGGGCATGTTGCAGGAGTTCAAGGATTTCGCGATGCGCGGCAGCGTCATCGACCTCGCCGTGGGTGTGGTGATCGGCGGCGCCTTCGGCAAGATCGTCGGCGCACTGGTGGACAAGATCATCATGCCGCCGATCGGCTGGCTGATCGGTGGCGTGGACTTTTCCGCCTGGGTGATCACGCTCAAGGAGGCCAGCGTCGATGCCGCGGGCGCGAGCGTGCCGGCGGTGGTGATCGGCATCGGCGACTTCCTCAACACCGTCATCCAGTTCATCCTGATCGCGTTCGCGATCTTCGTCGCGATCAAGGCGATCAACTCCCTGCACAAGAAAAAGCAGGAAGCGCCCGCCGCAGCGCCGGAGCCGAGCGCGGAGGAAAAATTGCTCGGAGAAATCCGCGATCTGCTGAGGCAACGCAACGAATCCGGCCGCTGAGCGGACCGCCACCCACCCAAGCCTGCGCCGGAGATCCCCGATGAAACACGCCCTGCTCGCCTGCCTGCTGGCTCTGCCACTGGCGGCAAACGCCATCCAGCCGGTCACGGCAGCACCCGATGACAGCCTCACCCTGGCGACGCAACTGCGCGAGAGAGCAATGGCCGGCAGCGGCGCCTTCGACCTGGTGGAATCGCTCACCACCGAGGTCGGCCCGCGCATGGCCGGCAGCCCTGGCGATGCCCGCGCCGTGGCCTGGGCGGTGGCGAAGTTCCGCAGTCTCGGCTTCGACACGGTCTACATCGAACCGGTGCGCTTTCCGGCCTGGCGCCGTGGCCACGAGCGTGCCGAGGTTCTGTCGCCATTCCCGCAGCCGTTGCACCTGACCACACTTGGCTACAGCATTGGCACCGGCGGTGCGGCGCTGGAAGCCGAAGTGGTGGAATTTGCCACCCTCGACGCCCTCAAGGCGGCTGCGGCGGGAAGCCTCGATGGCAAGATCGCCTACGTCAGCAACCGCATGCAGCGCTTCCGCAGCGGCAAGGGCTACGGCGAGGCGGTGGCGGCGCGCGGCGCGGCCTCGATCGCCGCACAACGCGGCGCGGTCGCCTACCTGTTGCGCTCGATCGGCACCGACCATGATCGCCTGCCGCACACCGGGGTGATGCGCTACGAGGAAGGCGTGCGCCAGATCCCGGCCGCGGCCCTGTCGAATCCCGACGCCGACCTGCTCTCCAACATGCTGCGCCGTGGCCAGAAGGTCGTGCTGCGCCTCGACATCGATGCCGGCATGGAGGGCGAGTACGAATCGGCCAACGTGATCGGCGAAGTCCGCGGCAGCGAGCGCCCGGACGAGGTCGTGGTGATCGGTGGCCACCTCGATTCCTGGGACTTGGGCACCGGCGCGATCGATGACGCCGCCGGCGTCGCAATCTCGGCGCGCGCGGCTGCGCTGATCGCCGCCCTGCCCCGCCGCCCGCGGCGCACGATCCGGGTCATCGCCTACGCCAACGAGGAACAGGGCCTGATCGGCGGCTTTCAGTACGCCCAGGCCCATGCCGACGAGGTGAAGCAGCACGTCATCGGCGCCGAGAGCGACTTCGGCGCCGGACGCATCTACGCCTTCGCCACCAGCCCGGTACCGGAGGCGACGCGTGCCGTGGTCGAGACGATCGCAACGGCGCTGGCACCGCTGGGCATCGAATACCGTCCGGGTGAAGGGGGTGCCGGCCCGGACGTGTCGCCGATGGTGCAACGCGGCATGGCCTGGGCCTGGCTGGCGCAGGATGGCAGCGACTATTTCGACTGGCACCACACCGCCAACGACACCCTCGACAAGGTCGAAGCCAAGGCTCTCGACCAGAACGTTGCGGCGTATGCGGTGTTTGCCTGGCTGGCCGCCGACAGCCTGGCCGATTTCGGCAGCACGACGAAGCCACAGGCCGTCGGCAAGGAGTGACGTCCGTCAGGAAACATCCGAACCCTTCGCCATTTCGTCATTGCGAGATCCCTTTTCCGGCCCGAAAATGCACACGGGCCATGAACCCGGTGTGGGTCTGGTCCGGGATCGTCGCGTGAGCAGCGTATCCGCCTCTCGCTCTGGCGCCTTGTGCCCGTT
>WBZR01000204.1_pt1 | contig 103151 bp, 94 predicted proteins | sample 5204231 | NCBI WGS metagenome assembly WBZR01 (sample SAMN12412403, study PRJNA552823) | activated sludge metagenome | isolation source: activated sludge from anammox sidestream of wastewater treatment plant... | place: USA: Virginia | collected 2017-08
AGATCCACGACGAGCAGTCCGACACCTGCCCGCCGGAGGACCTCTGGCCCAACATCCCCGAGCCCGGCCCCGCCAGCGATCCGCTCGGCGCCGGCGCCGGCTTCTAGCCGCGGGGCTGTGCAGCCGCCTACGGCCGGGGCTTTCCCGGCCGTAGGGGCGGCGGGCCCCCTTCCATATGGCTTGTCCAGCGGCCGGGTGCGATGGCCTGCACCCGGCCGCTGTGTTCGCACCGCAGAGAACATTTGAACCGCTGCACGACTTGAAGGAGCTCCAACCATGACCCAGCGTCGCCTCGCGATGTTGCTGCTGGGCGCCACCCCACTGGTGTTGACGGTGGCGGCCTTCGGCCTCCTGGCCCGCACGGCGCCGTCCGGCCAGGCCGCGCTCACGCCGACGCCGCCCGCCGGAAGCAAGTGCGTCGTCGGCCTGCAGAAGTCCGTCGATCCCGGGTCGGTGATCCTGGGCGACACGGCCCAGACCACCCTGGTGATGACCCACACCTGCCCCGCCGACATCCTGCCCATCGACCTGATCTTCCTGGCGGACGTGTCGGCCTCGATGACGCGCGGCAACCCGCGCGACACGCAGCCCGGCCTCGGCACCCCGACCGCCCCCGGCCCGGACCCGACGGAGGTCCCGCCGGATCCGCCGTTCCAGCCCGGCCCGGGGCCGGGCCCCGGCCCCGACCCGACGAAGGACGCCTCGCGCCCGGGCGACGACCCGCCGGGCTGCGGCACGCCCGGCGGGAGCGAGCCGGGCCCGGGTCCAGGACCCGGACCGGGCCCCGACCCGACCGCGGTCCCGCCGGATCCGCCCCTGGCGGCCGGCCTCTTCGGCTGGCTGGCGCAGGACGCGCCCGGCGCGGGCGACCAGCCCGGCCCCGGCCCCGGCGACCCGACGGCCACCCCCAAGGGCGGCGTCGGCGCCAACGACGAGCCGGCGGGCTCCGAGGACCTCATCCGCGGCGTGCAGCAGCAGATCCGCGAGATCCTCGACCGCCAGGAGATCACGCGCGACGTCCAGCGCGGCAAGCTGCGCGTCGGCCTGGCGCAGTTCAACGACCGCGGCAGCAAGCTCGTCGACCTGACCGACGACATCCAGCGCGTGCGCACGCGCGTCGGCAGCCTCAAGGGCGGCGGCCACTCCCGCATCGACCTCGGCATGCGCATCGTGCAGACGATGTTCAGCCAGCGCGACCGCAACGGCCGCATCGTCAACGACAACAGCCGGGTGAAGATCCTCGTGATCCTGTCCGACGGGCTCTACTGCCGGCGCGACCTGCGCCTGACGGGCCAGGCGGCCAGCGAGATCAAGGTCGTGACGATGGCGGCCGGCCGGGGCGCCGACACCCGCAAGCTGCGCCAGCTGACCAGCGAGGCCCAGTACGCGCTCAAGCTCGGCGACACGATGGAGTTCATGCACCTCTACAACGCCGTGCTGCCCATCGGCCGGCAGGTGACGCTCACGGCGCTGACCGTCCGCGACGAGCTGGCCGGCAACATGGCGCTCGTGCCGGGCTCGGTGCAGCCGCCGACCGTGACGATCACCGGGCAGCTCCTGGAGTGGGCGCTGCCGCCCCCCGTGCGGTCGCCGCTGACGCTGACCTACCAGATCCAGCCGCAAGAGGCCGGGCTGTGGCCGATCAGCGCCGCCGCCTCGGCGAGCTGGACCGACTCCGAGGGCATGAACGGCTCGGCGCCGTTCCCGAACGTCGAGATCGACGTCATCGCGCCGACCCCGACGCCGACGAACACGTCCACGCCGACCGACACGCCGACCCCGACGCCGACCTTCACGCCGACGCCGACCGACACGCCGACGGCCACCCCGACGGCGACGCCGACGCCGGCGCCGGGCTACCTGCCGATCACCTACCGTCTGTGGCCCGAGCCGACGCCGACGGCCACGCCGTGCGTGCCGGCCGACCAGGTCGTCGACATCGCGGTGGTGATCGACACGTCCAACAGCATGAGCGACCCGACGCCGGGCAGCGCCGTGCGCAAGATCGACGCGGCCATCGGCGCCGCCAAGGGGCTCGTGAACCTGCTCCTGCCGGCCGGCCGCCTCACGCAGGCCCAGGTCACGGTGATCTGGTTCAACGGCCAGTCCAACGCGGCGATCCCGCTCAGCGGCGATCGGGCGGCGGTGCTGGCGGCCCTCGACAGCCTGCCGGCCACCCAGGCGGGCGGCACCCGCATCGACCTCGGCCTCCAGAAGGGCCGCGAGATGCTGGGCGCCACGACGCGCCTGACGGCCCGGCAGTCGTTGATCCTGGTCACCGACGGCGAGCAGGAGGCGTCACAACAGCCGCTCGTCATCGCGGCCGCCGACGCCATCAAGGCCGCGCGCACCGAGCTGTTCGCCATCGCCCTCGGGGCAGACGCGGACCAGGTGCTCCTGCGGCAGGTCGCGACCGACGCGGCGCACTTCGTGTACGCGCCCGGCGCCGAAGACCTGCAGGCGATCTACACCGAGATCGGCGCGGTCATCCCGTGCCGCTAGGTGCCTGACGGCGGGCGGGCGGGCGGGGGATCGTCCCCGCCCGCCCGCCGCCCGACGTCGGCGGGACGGGTATAATGGGGGACCGTGATGAACGCCCGACCGCCGACCTGGAGCCGCCGATGACCGCCGTCGCGTCGCGCTGCGCACGCCGCGTTCGCGGGGCGGGCGCGATGGCGCCGCTTGCGGCAGCGTTGCTGTTGGCGAGCGATCCCGGGCACCCGCCGGCCGCCCATGCGGCGCCCAGCGAGGCCTATCGGCTGGCCGCCACATGGCGCACCGACGCGAGCGTGCTGCCGGAAGAGGCGTTCCTCGACCCGCGCGGGATCGACGTCGACGTCGACCCGTTCGACGGCACGCTGCTGGTCTACCTCGTCGACGAGGGCAACGCCCGGGTGCAGGTCTTTGCCGGCGACGGCACCTTCGTCCGCACGCTCGCCGGGCCGGGTCCGGCTCCGGCCGGGCTCACCGACCCCCGCGACGTCGCGGTGCAAGGCTCGTTGGTCTTCGTCACCGACTACGGCGCCGACCGCGTGGCCCTCTACACCGTCGACGGCGCCTACGTCGGGGCGTGGACCGGCCTGTCCGGCCCGTGGGGCATCGCCGCCGACGACGCGGGCTCGATCTACGTCGTCGAGAACACGGCGAGCCGGATCGCGCGCTTCAACAGCGACGGCAGCCGGCCGACCCCGCCGACATGGGGAGGCTTCGGCGGCGGCGTGGGGCAGCTCAACCGGCCGGAAGGCGCGGCGGTCATGGCCGACGGCCGGCTGGTGGTGGCCGACGCCGGGAACGACCGGCTGGTGGTCTGGCAGGCGTCGCCGGGCCGGGGCGACCAGGTCGACGAGTCGGGCGCGCTGCCGGCGACGCCGGTGGACGTCGACGTCGACCCCGCGACGGGCGACCTCTTCGCCGTGCGCAGCGACGACACGATCGGCCGGTACGACGACCAGCTCGGGCTGCCGCCGGTGGGCGGCGGCCTCACGCTGACGGGTGCCGCGGGCATCGCGGCGGGCCGCGACGCCCGCGGCCGCACCGTGCTCTATGCCACCTTCCGCGACCTCGCACGGGCGTTCCACGGCGTGCGCCGTTGGGAGGGCAGCCCGCCCACCCCGCCGGTCGAGCGGCCGGAATGGGGCGGCGTGCCGGCGCCGCTCGGTCGGATCGAGGCCCCGTTCCGGATCGCGGGCGCGCCGGCCGGCGGCGAGGCGGCCCTGCTGGCGGACCGCTGGCCGCGGGTGCAGGTGCTGGACGCGGGTGGCGCGGCCGTGCGGCAGATGCCGGCCGGCCGCCTCGAGGACATGGCGGCGCTGCCCGACGGCGGCATGGCGGTGGCGGCCGACGACGGCGTCGAACGCATCGCGGCCGACGGCACGCGCGCGTGGCGGCGAACGCTGCCCGCCGCGGGCGGCGAGTACGCGTGGGCGGTGGCGGTGGACCACGCGCCGGCCCAGGACCGGCTGGCGGTGCTGGATCTCGGCGGGCAGCGCGTCCGTCTGCTCGACGGCCAGGGCAACCCGCGCGGCGAGTGGTCGTTCCGCCCCGCGCCCGGCGCGGCGGCGCAGCTCTGGGACCTGGCGCCGGCCGGCCCCGACGCCTTCTGGGTGGTCAACCGCAGCGCGGACACGCTCGAGCAGCGCCACGCCGCAACCGGCGCGCGCACGGCGGCGTGGCCCGTGCCCGGGCGGCCGGTGCGCGTGGCGGCGGACGCCGCCGGCAACGCCTACGTGCTCAACTGGTTCGGCTGGGTGCTCAAGTACGACGCCGCGGGCGACGTGCGCGCGGCGTGGGCCGCCACCGACCCGCAGGACCCGGCCTCCGAGGCCCGCGACCTGGCCGTCGACGCCGCCGGGCGCGTGCTGGTGGCCGACAGCGCGCTGGACGTGGTCCGGGTGTTCGAGCCCGATCCCGCCGGCACGCCGGGCCCGGTGCCGGACTTCGAGCCCGCCTGCCGCGCGTCCGGCGACAAGTCCGCCAGCCCGACGCGGCTGGCGCTCGGCGAGGAGACGACGATCACGCTGGCGGTCGGCGGCGCATGCCCGGACGTGCGCGGCCGGGTGGACGTGGTCCTGGTGATCGACCACTCGGGCTCGATGCTCGGCCCCGGCATCGCGGCGGCCAAGGACGCGGCCAACGCGTTCGTCGACCTGGTGGACCTGGGGCAGGACCGGGTGGCGCTGGTGGGCTTCAACCAGGCGGCGCTGGTGATCCAGCCCTTGACCGGCAACGCGTCGAACCTCCGCCGCGGGATCGGCGGGCTCCAGGCCGGCGGCGGCACCGACATCGCGGCCGGCGTCGACGAGGCGCGGCGCGAGCTCACGGGTCCGCGGCGGCGCGCCTCGGCCGCGTCGGTGATCATCCTGCTCACTGACGGCGGCTCGGACCCGGTGGCGGCGGCGCGCGCGGCGGACCAGGCCAAGCTCGAGGGCGCCAGGATCATCACGATCGGGGCCGGCAACGGCGTCAACGAGCCCCTCTTGCGCGCGCTGGCATCCGCCCCGGACGACTACTACTTCGCCCCGACGTTCGACGACCTGGGCGGCATCTACCGCGCCATCGCCCGGCGCATCACCGCGAGCGTGCTGTTCGCGGTGCTCACCGTCACCGACGAGCTCCCGGCCAACATGGCATACGTGGCGGGCAGCGCGGCGCCCCCGCCGAGCGCCGTGAACGGCCAGACGCTGGTCTGGCAGCTGGCGGACGTCCCGATGGCGGGCACGGCGCTGACCTATCGCGTCCGACCGCTCGAGACCGGCACGCACCCGACCAACGTGTTCGCCCTCGGCGAGGGCACCGACGGGTTCGGCCGCCGGGGGCGCGTGGACTTCCCGATCCCCACCGTGGTCGTGGTGGCGGTCACCGGCACGCCCCCGCCCACCGACCCGGCGCCCGTGCCGACCCCGACCCCGTCGGCCACGCCGACGACGCCCCCCACCCCGACGCCGAGCGCCACGCCGCGCCCGACGGCGCCGCCGCGCCCGATCTACCTCCCGTTGGCCCGCAAGGACGTGTGCCTGCAGCGCCGCCAGCACGTCGACGTGGCGCTGGTGGTCGACACCTCGGACAGCATGCTGGACCGCACGTCGGCCGGGCGCACCAAGCTCGCGGCGGCCGTCGACGCGGCCGGGCAGTTCGTCGCCTTGCTCGACCTTGCCGGCGGCGACGCGGCGGCGGTCGTCGGCTTCAACAGCGCCGCGGACATCCGGCAAGGGCTGACGCGCGACGCCGCGGCGCTGCGCGCGGCGCTGGCGGGCCTGCCGCAAAGCCCGGGCACGCGCATCGACCTCGGGCTGGCGCGCGCGGGCACGGCGCTGGCGGGGCCGGGCCGAACGGCGGCGAACCTGCCGGTGGCGGTCGTCCTCACCGACGGCCGGCCGACGGGCACGACGGACGCGGCGGTGGCGACGGCCGCGGCGGACCTGCGGGCGGCGGGCGTGCGGGTCTACGCCATCGGCCTCGGCGACGACGTCGACGCGGCCTTGCTCGCGCGCGTGGCGAGCGGCCCCGACCAGCTTGTGCTGACCCCCGACGCCGAAGACCTGGCGCGGATCTACACCGCGATCGCGCGCGACCTGCCGTGCGTGGTGCCGTGACCCATGCCGAGGGCGGGGCGCCGGCCGCAAGCCGCCCGCGCCCCGCGACGACTTCAGGGAGGACCCCCATGCCGCCGTCCCCGCGCCCCCGAGCCCATGACCTGGCGCTCCTCGCCGCCGTCGCCGTGACCGCGGCGGCGGCCGGCGCACTCTGGGCCGCCCGCGGCAGCGCACCGCTCGCCGCGCAGTCGACGCTGAAGGAGGCCTATGCCCTCGTCGACACGTGGGACGGCACGACCCAGCAGAGCGCGCCGGGCGCCGTGCTCTACCCGGCCGGCATCGACGTGACGGCGACGGCGGTGTACGTGGCCGACCGCGGCAACCACCGCATCGAGGTGTTCGACCGGCGCGGCGTGTTCCAGCAGGTGTGGGGCCGCAAGGGCACAGGGCCCGGCGAGCTCGTGGACCCGCAGGACGTCGCGGTCGACGGCGGGCGGGTCTACGTCGCCGACACCGGCAACCGGCGGATCGTGGTGCTCGCCGCCGACGGCCAGCCGGTCGCCGCATGGACCGTGCCGGGCATGGGCGCCCCTTGGGGCATCGCCGCGCGTGCCGGCAAGGTGTACGTCACGTCGCCGGACAGCGACGAGGTCGTGGTGCTGGGCGGCGACGGCGCCGTGGCCGCCCGCTGGGCCGCGCTGACCGACCCGCGCGGCATCGACGTCGGCGCCGACGGCCGCGTGTACGTGGCGGACCCGGCGGCGAGCGCCGTGTTCGTGTACACCCCGGACGGCAAGATGGTGTTCACGCTCCCGCAGCCGAACCTCGAGCTGGCGCCGCGCGACGTGGCGGTCGACGAGAACGGCGACCTCTACGTCCAGTCGCGCAAGGCGCTGCTGTGGTACACGGCGGGCGAGACCGTGAGCCGGCAGGCGCTGTACCTCGACGACCTCCAGGGCGTGGCCATCCTGACGGGCAACGCGATCTACGCCACCCGCGCCGACGACGCCCGCGACTGGCACGGCGTGGTCGCCTGGGCCTGGCGGCCGCGCGAGGGCGTGGTGGCGGCGGAGTGGCCGCTGCTCAACTACCCGCCCGGCCGCCTCAACCGCCCGCACGCCGTCCACGCCGGCGCCGACGGGCGGATCTGGGTGCTCGACGGCTGGCCGCGCGTGCAGGCGTTCGCCCCCGACGGCACCCCGCAGGTGCAGTGGCGCCCGCGGCTGACGCCGCAGCGCCTCTTCGAGCCGGTCGACATCGCCGTCGACGACCGCGGCGAGGCGCTGGTCGGGGAGCCGACGTGGCTCTCGCGGCTGCGGGGCGACGGCACGCTCTCCAACACCCTGCGCCTGCGGCGCGGCCGCGACACCTATTGGCTGACGGCGCTGGCCGGCCACGCCGACCGTCGGCGGCTGACGATGCTCGACAGCGCCGGCATCGCGGCGCGCGAGTACGGGGTGACGCGCACGGTACAGGAGACCGCGGCCTGGCCGCTCGAACGCGGCGGCGCCGGCTGGACGTACGTCGGCGACCTCGCGGCGCCGCGGGACGACGTGCGGGGCCGGGTGTACGCCGTCAACCGTTGGGCGCGGACCATCGGGGTGTACGAGAACCGGGCGCCGGTGGCGACGTGGCCGGTCGACGGCATCCCGAGCCGCGCGGCGGTCGGGCCCGACGGCCACGTGTTCGTGCTGACGACCGACGGCGTGGTCAGCAAGCTCGCGCCCGACGGCGCGGTGGTGGCGGCGTGGGACGCCGGCGCATACTCGGCCGCGAGCTCGGACGTGGCGGACCTGACGGTCGATGCCGCGGGGCGCGTCTACACCGTCGATCGGCTGGCCGACACGATCCGGGTGTGGGCGGTCGACCCGGCCGCGACGCCCGAGCCGCCGCTGGTGCGGCGCGGGGCCTGCCGGGTGCGCGGCGACAAGCGGGCGGCGCCGGCCAGCGTTCAGCTCGGCGGCGCGGTGACGGTGACGCTCGCCGTCGGCGGCGACTGCCCGAGCATGGCCCCGGGCGCCGACATCGTGCTGGCCATCGACCGCTCGGGCTCGATGAACGAGACCAACAAGCTCACCGACACCATCCGCGCGGCGCTCAGCTTCGCCGATTCCATCGACTTCAGCCGCGACCGCGTGGGGGTGGTGGCCTTCAACAACGGCGCGAGCCTCGTGCAGCCGCTCACCAACGACCGCGCGGCCGTACGGGCCGCCATCGGCGCGCTCAAGGGGCTCGGGGGCACGAACATCGCGGCGGCGCTCCAGGTGAGCACGGTCGAGCTGGCCGGGCCGCGGGCGCGGGCGGGGATGCAGCCGATCGTCATCCTGCTCACCGACGGCAAGGACGACTTCCCCGACACGGTGCTGACGGCGGCCGCCGCGGCCCGTGCGCGCGGGGTGCGCGTGTTCACCATCGGGTTCGGCGACATCGACCCGATGATCATGATCCGGGCGGCGTCGTCGCCCGAGGACAGCTACTACGCGCCGGACGGCTCGAAGCTCGTGGCGATCTACGCCGAGATCGCCCGACGCCTGACGGCGACGGTGCTGGCGCGCACGATGACGGTGGTCGACGAGCTGCCGGCCAACATGCGCTTCGTCGGCCCGCGCGCCGGCCCGGCGCCGGCGGTGAGCGGGCGGACGCTGACGTGGACGTTGGCCGACGTGCCGCTCACCGGCCTGACGCTGGCCTATCAGGTCCTGCCGCAACAGCTCGGCCGTCACCCAACCAACGTCGACGCCTCGGCGGCGTTCGTCGACGGCCTGGACCGTGCCGGCCGCCTGCGCTTCCCGGTGCCCGAGGTCGACGTGCTCGGCGCGCCGCCGACGCGCACAAACACGCCCACCCCGTTCCCGACGGCGACGCCGCGGCCGACCGAGACGCCCACGCCGACCGACACCGCCACGCCCCCGCCGCCGATCTTCCTGCCGGTGCTGCTCGCCCAGCGCTGCGAGGACGCGTTGATCCGTGCCGACGTGGCGATCGTGATGGACACGTCGGGCAGCATGCGCGAGCCGGCGCGGCCCGACGATCCCGGCCGCAGCCGGCTGGCGGCCGCCGTGGACGCGGCCAAGCGCTCGGTGGACATCCTTCTGGCGCTCGCCGGCAACCGCGCGGCCGTCGTCAGCTTCAACGAGGCGGCGGCGCTGGTGCAGCCGCTGACGAGCGACCGCGCGGCGCTCTTGGCGGCGCTCGACGGGCTGGTGACCTTCCAGGGAACGCGCATCGACCTCGGCCTCGACGTGGCGACGGCCGAGCTGACGGGGCCGGGCGCGGTGCCCGCCAACAACCGCGTGATCGTCCTCCTGACCGACGGCCGGGCGACGGGGGTCGAGAACGCCGCGGTGGTGGCGGCGGCGGACCGTGCCAAGGCCGCCGGCGTGCTGGTGTTCACCATCGGCCTGGGCGCGGATGCCGACATCGACATCGACCTGCTCCAGACGCTGGCCAGCCGGCCGGACTACTTCTTTAAGGCGCCGGACGCGGCGCAGCTCGAGCGCATCTACGAGCGCATCGCGTTCACCATCAAGTGCGTGAACCTGACGTGGCCGTGAGCGCGGGCGTTGGCCGCGTCGGGAGCCGAGGCGTATAATGGCGGGGTGGATCGGGGCGTAGCGCAGCCCGGCTAGCGCACCTGCTTTGGGAGCAGGGGGTCGGAGGTTCGAATCCTCTCGCCCCGACCATCTCGCGGGCGTAGCTCAATGGTAGAGCTCCAGCCTTCCAAGCTGGTGGTGTGGGTTCGATTCCCATCGCCCGCTCTTGCCCCGGGGCCCATAGCTCAGCGGTGAGAGCAGTCGACTCATAATCGATTGGTCCCAGGTTCGAATCCTGGTGGGCCCATGCCCGGACCCCGTGCCAAGGAGATCGCCATGAGAGCCGTGCTTGCCCGCCTCAGCCCGTCGCCCGACACCCGTCGAACCCTGGTGCGGCCCGCCGGTCCGGCCGCGGCGGTCGCCCGTGTCGCGGCGGCCGCCGCCGCGGTCGCGCTCGCCGCGCTCGGCCCGGCGGCGCCCCCGGCGACGGCCGCGCCGGCCCGGCAGGCCACGCCGATCCCGCCCTTGGCCTGCACGTGGGACAAGCTCCCGGTGTCGGCGACGCAGGGCGTCTACTTCATGGCCACGGCCTACGACACGCTGCACCACAAGCTGTACGCGTACGGCGGCGTGGACCAGAGCGGGGACCTCGTCAACATCGTCGGGGCGCTCGACGTGTCGGACGCCGACCCGGCCAAGGCGGCCTTCCAGCCGGTCGTGCCCTCGGGGTCGCGCGTCGAGCGCTACGGCACAGCCGGGGCCTTCCGCCCCAAGGGCGACGACTCGGCGGTCTACTGGATCGGCGGCGCCGACGACAGCGGCGGCGCGACGACCGAGGTCCAGATCTTCAACATCAAGGCCAACACGTGGCGCAAGGTGACGCCGGCGGGCTCGCAGAAGCGGGCGTTCCACGCGGCGGCCTACGACCCGGTGCACGACGTGGTGGTCGTGCACGGCGGCACGAAGCAGTGCAAGGTGGTCGACGTGCAGCCCACCGACGACTGCGAGGGCGACAACCTGCGCACGCAGTTCCTGGCGATCGACGCCAACGGCGACGTGAGCTGGGTGAACGGGCCGCAGGGCGGGCCGAGCCAGATCCTGGGCCTGACGATGGTCTACGACAGCGTCCGCAAGCGCATGATCGCCTACGCGGGCACGAGCGACGGCAGCCTGGCCACCGACCGGGTGTGGGTGCTGCGGCTGCACGACGCCGACCTGGCCAACGCCACGTGGTCGAACCTCAACGTCACCGGCACGGCCCCGCAGGGGCGGTTCTTCCACAGCGCCGCCTACCACGCCGACCGCGACATGATGGTGCTGTACGGCGGCGTGACGCAGATGCCGTTCAGCAACCGCGAGAACGCGCTGGACGACACGTGGGCGCTGCGCTTCACCGGCGCCACGACGGCGGTGTGGGAGAAGATCGACGCCTCGATCCTCGACCGCGTCGGGGCGTCGATGGAGTACTCGCCGAAGCACAAGGTCCCGATCATCTTCGGCGGCCGCGGGCAGCACCGGACCGGCACGCAGGCCGTCAACCGCGACTACTTCGCGCTGCCGTGCGGCGTGGCGCCGACGCCGACGGCCACGCCGCGGCCGGCCACGCCGCCGCCGCCGGGCGGCACGAGCCCGAAGGTGTGCACGCTGATCCGCAACCGCGTGCCGGCCGCGGTGATCAACGCGGCGGTGGCCAACCCGAACGGCGTCCGCGGCTTCGGCGAGCCGTGCAACCAGAGCCTGCCGCCCGACCCGTTCTCCAACCCGCCGAAGCGCTACCTCTCGCTGCAGAACATCGGCATCCCGTGGGACACGCTGGGCAACCCGCTGATCTACAAGTGCGGCTGCCCGTAGGCGGCGTCGTCCGCCCCGTCGTCGGCGGCCGCCAACAGCGCCGCCTGCCCGATCCACCACACGGCGGCCAGGTCGACGAGGAAGAAGCTGTTGTCGACCAGCCCGTGCGCCACGGCATACACCTGCATCCCGAGCGCGGCGACGGCGAGCGGTGAGCCCGCCGCGGCATCCGCCGCGGCCGAGGCCGGTGTCTGCGGGCTGCCGTCGGCGCGGGCGCGTGCGACCGTGGTCCGGCGGTCCCACGCGCGCACGGCGCGCCGCCCCGCGCGGGCGTTGCCCAGGGCGAGCGCCAGCCACACGACCAGGCCCGGCAGCCCGAGCCGCGTCCACCAGTCCAGCAGCCAGTTGTGGGGGTGGTTGAGCGACCCGTCCTGGATGACGTCGCGCCGCACGTAGACGTCGCGGTAGTGGTAGAGGAAGTTGTCGAGCCCGACGCCGAGCCACGGGTGGTCGCGCGCCATCTCGACCGCCGACTGCCACAGCCGGACCCGGATGTAGAGCGTGGTGCCGGGCTCGAGCCGGAACGTGTCGCGGACGCGGGGCGTGCCGGCGAACGGGGCGAGCAGCACCGCGACGACGGCGAGCGTGGCGACGGCGCCGGCCAGCGCGCGCCGCGCGCGGCGCCCCGACACGGCGACGAAGGTGAGCGCCAGCGCCGGCACGCCCGCCACGATCAGGCCCCGGCTGAAGGTGGCCACGAGCGCCGCGGCGATCGGGATGCCCGCGAGGGCGTATGCCCGCCGGCAGGTGTTGTTGGGACCGCGAACGCCATCCATGCCCGTGCCGCCAAAGACGACATATGCCGCGATCACCGCCGCGACGCGCCCCAGGAAGAGTGCGAGGTTGTTGGGCGAGCCGTACGGCCCGAGCGCGCGGACCACGCCCTCGGCGCTGACGCCCGACAGGCCCGCGACCGACACGCCGGCCAGGGCGGCGGCGACGCCCGCCAGCCCCCAGACGGCGGCGACCGCCCCGCCCAGCACCAGGCCGTCGGCGGCCGCCTGGGCCGCCGCGCGGCGGTCGGCGGCGGTGCGCAGGAGCGCGTAGTAGACCAGGGGCTCGACGATGACGGTCCGCCACTGGTACAGCGCCGGCGCCCGGTGCTCGGACCACGCGATCGACAGCGTGGCCCACACGGCGAGGCCGGCGGCGAGCGCGTCGAGGCTCCGCCCGAGCGGATCGGCGGCGCGGCGGAGGGTCGGCGCAGGCCCGACGGCGGCCTCGTCCGGCAACCTCGGCGGGCGGTTGGCCGACGCGGCGCACCACGCAGCCGCCCGGCCGGCGACGGCCAGCGCCACGAGCAGCTCGACGGGTGAGATCGGGCGCCCGGCCAGGCGCAGCGCCAGGCCGTAGTTGAACGGCAGGGCGGCCGCCACGGCGCCGAGCGCGACGCGCGGCTGGCCCGCGAGCAGCCAGGCCAGGGCGGCGAGGGTGGTCACGCTGACGGCGGCGACCAGCCAGGGCGGGGCGAGGCCCGACGCCGCCAGCGGGCCCGTGGCGACGTTGGCGACCCCGAGCGCGCCGGCGAGGACCGCGGCGGTCCGGGCCGGGAGCCGGGCGGGCGGGGCGAGGACACGGCACAGCGATCGCCCGAGCGCGGCGCGCCGCCGCATCGGGGCCACGGCGGCGGCCGCGGCGGCGATCAGCGCCGCGAGGGCGAGCCACGGCCATGCCCGGCGAAGACGCTCGGCGGTACTGCCGGAGACGGCCGGCGGCCCCGGCGGTGCGTCCCCGGCGGCGATGGCGGCGACGGCGTCCCACAGGGCCGTGGGGGCGCCGGACGGGTCGAGCAGCGCGAACCCCCACACGGGGTCGTCGGGCGGCGCGTGCGGCTGGAGGTGCCACACGAACATCGGCCCCATCCACGGCCACCCGGCGCGGGCCCGCGACCAGCCCTCGCCGAGCCAGCGCGCGGCCACGGCGGGCGGGTGCGTGCCCCACGGCGACTCGGCCGGGGCATGCGGCGGCGACGTCGAGGAAGGCGGCGAGGCCGCCGCCGCATGCCAGCCCCACGCCACCGCCCACAGCGGGCGGTCGACGTGCCAGCGTGCGAGCGTGGCATGCAGCAGCTCGGCGCGCGCGAAGCCGAGCGTGTCGCGCGTGGGCGAGACCGGCTGGGGACCCTCCCTCAGTCCGAAGGGCTCGATCCCGACGGCATCGACCGCATCGAGGAAGCCGCCCCGCGCCAGCCGGGCGAGGAACACGGCGTCGGACATGTAGCACACCCCGACGTCGGTCGTCGGCGCGAGGCCGGCCGAGACGACGAGCGCGGTGGGGTCGGCGCCGCGAACGGCGGCGGCGGCAGCGGCCAGCAAGCGGCCGTAGGCCTCGGGATCGGGCCCGGTGCGCCGCCAGCGCGGCAGGATGTTGGGCTCGCGCCAGACCTCGTAGGCCCACACCCGGCCCCGGTAGCGGCCGGCGACGGCGCCGGCGAAGCGCGCGAGGTCGGCGGGATCCGTCGGCGGCGCGAGGGCGGCGTCGGCGGGATCGATGGCGGCCGCGTCGGCGCACAGGAACCAGTGCGGCGGAGGCGGCGGATCGCGCCGCGCCCAGGCAGGGCTGGTCTCGAGGGTCAGGAGCACGGCGATGCCGGCCGCGTCGAGCGCCTCGACCACGCGGTCGAGAGGCTCCCAGACGAGAGCGCCGGGCGCCGGCTCGAAGTCGGCCCACCGCACGGGCTGCCGCACGGCCCGCACGCCGGCGCGCGCCAGGCGGTCGACGATGGCGGCGAGCCCGACCGGGTCGTGCCGGGCCAGATCGGCGTTGACGCCGAGCACGGGCGCGGTCGGCCGCGCGGCGCCGGCCTGCGCCGCAGGGGACGACGCGGCCGTCGGGAGCGCGGCGCCGGCCTGCGCCTTCGCGGGCGGCGCACCGGCTGTCGCCACGGCGGCGGCCAGGCCCAAGGCTGCGGCGAGGCCCAACGCGGCCGCGCTCCGGCCGCCGCGTGGCACGTTCACGCGCGCAACCCGAACCGGCGCGACCACGGCGACGGGTGCATGGAGCAACGATCGCCAGCGTCGGCGTTGGGGCCCGTCACGCCCGCAGGACGGCGTGGCGGGTGGCCACCGACGCGAGCCAGGCGTCGGTCGGCCGGACGCCGAGGCCGGGGCCGTCGCCGGGACGCGCGCAGCCGTCGTCGCCCGGGCGGACCGCGCGGCCGTCGCCGACGGGCTGCGCGTGGGCGATGGCGCTGGGCCAGGTGATGCCGGCGTGCGCCGCCAGCGCCAGGTCGGCCGCGGCGCCGACGGTGGTCTCGGCCGTGCCGACGACGGCGGCCGGCACGCCGCGGCCGGCGGCGAATGCGGCGATGTGCGCGGCCTCGGTCAGGCCGCAGATCCCGGGGTCGACGAGCAGGCCGTCGAGCGCGTCGAGGTCGTACGCGCATTCGGCCTCGGGCGCGGTCCCCCAGCCGCCGAGCGCGACGGGCGTGCGCAGCCAGCGCGCCAGCGTCACGGCGTCGGCCAGGCGGGCCGGCGTGGCGGGTTGGCCGAACCACAGGGCGCCCAGGCCGTCGAGGGCCTGGAGGGCCTTGAAGTCGGACGGGCGGTACGCCCCGCCGAGGTCGACGGCGAACCCGCCGGGGCCGCCCGCGGCGAGCTCGGGGACCACGCGCCGGTCGGCGTTGGGGCGCGCGGGGTAGACGAGGTGCCGGTAGCCATAGGCCACGAGGTGGTCGCGCGACGCGCGGAGCGCCTCGGGCGTGCCGCCGCGCACCTGGGCGGCGAGCACGACCGGCCGGGCGGCGATCCCGAGGGCGGCGGCGAGCGACACACCGCGGCGCCGGGCCCACAGGTCCCACAGCGCGGCCTCGAGCCCGGCCTCGGCGCACGGGTTGGTGGCCAGGCCGGACCACACGACGCGCAGCTCGCTGGGCACGGCGATGGGCTCGGTGAGGACCGCGGGGGCCAGCGTGTGGACCAGGCTGGACCACAGGCCGTGGGTCTCCCAGGCCAGGCGGCACTCGCCCCAGCCGACGTCGCCGCCGGCCTCGGCGGCGACGAGGACGGCCCGCCGCTCGCCGAGGTACACCTCGTACAGGCGGACGGCGTCGAGCTGGATGCGGGCGGGGGCGTCGGGCGCCCACTCGAGGTAGGGCAGGCCGGCCAGCGTGCCGGCGGCGGGCGTCGCCGCGGCAAGCCGGTCGGCCCACCGATGCAGGTGGGCGCGGAACGACCCCAGCGCCAGGCCGAAGTGGCCGTCCGGCGCGGGGTCGAGCTTGTCGGTGGCCCAGGTCAAGAGGCGGCGCGCGCCGGCCGGGTTGTCGTGCACCACGTACTTGTGGAACGCGGCCCCGGCCTGGATCAGGCCCTGGAGGATCGTGCGATCGGCGGGGGGCGCCACGTGCCACGCGGCTTCCCAGTCTTCGTGGCTGCCCCAGAAGTCGCCGCGGTTGAAGCGCACGCGGCCGCGGGCGATGCCGGCCTCGACCTCGCACGCCCGCGGCACGGTGTCCCCGCCGGCTCGGGCCGGCGGTGGGGTCAACTGCCGGACTGGGCTGCCGCGTCGATCGCGTCGCGGAGCGACTGGACGGTGGCGCCCTTGAGCATGGTGTCGCCGATCATGAACGACGGGGTGCTGTCGACGCCGTTCTCGTCGCCGAACTGGCGGTCGGCCTTGACGCGCTCGGCGGTGGCGCTGTCGTCGAGGCACGCGCCGAAGGCCTCGGCGTCGAGCCCGATGCCGGTGGCCATCTCCTCGAGGCGCGCGCGCGCGAAGCCGCCGGAGTTGCTGGCGGCGGCCTGGTTGGCGAACAGCCAGTCGTGCATCTCCCAGAACTTGCCCTGCTCGCCGGCGCACGTGGCGGCGCGCGCGGCCTGGATCGACTCGTCGCCGAGGAACGGGAAGTTGACCCACACGAGCTTGACGATGCCCTTGGCCACGTAGTCGGTCTTGATGGCCTTGGCGTCGATCTGCGAGAAGTCGCGGCAGTGCGGGCACTGGAAGTCGGCGAACTCCATCACGGTCACGGGCGCGTCGGCCTTGCCGACGTAGGGGCGCCCGTCTTCGGTCATGCCGTGCTCGAGGGTGATGTCGGGCGCGGGCTGGAGGGCGATCTCCTCGGGCGGCGCCACCGCGGCGCTCGACGATCCGCCCTGGGCCACCCAGAACAGGATGCCCACCACGAACACGCCCAGCACGGCTACGATGCCGATAAGCTCCCACGAGATGCCGCTCTGGCGTCTCCGCTTCTGTGCCATGTCGTCTCTTCCTCCGTCGTTGCGTCTTGAGGGTTGGTCGTCCGGTCCGCATCCACGACCGCCGGGGCGAGGCGGGCGACGTCGGCCGCGGGGAGTATATCGGCGACGGGGGCGGGGGTCAACAGGGCCAAAGGCATCGTTCGGTCGTCCCAACACGGCGGCGGAGCCGGGTCGATGAACCCGGCTCCGTCGCTGCAGTGGCCCGCCTGTTGCGCCGCGTCGCCATCGGCGCATCGGCAGCCCACCTCACCGGCACGCGGTGCCCACCTCCGCGTACCATGTCGGATCCCACCCTGCCCAATCGAACATGTTGACGATCCCGTCCATGTTCAGGTCGAGATGGCGCTTGCTGGAGCTGCTCGGGGCGTCATCGCCCAGCGACATCTGCATGAGCGCGCGATCCGCGGCGTTGACCACGCAGTCGCGGTTGCCATCGGTGATCCCGGCCTGTCGCCCGCGCTCGGCGCGCATCGAGAACGTAGTCGGATCGCCGGAGACGTGGGTGACGGCGATGTTGTACGGCGGCCTGCCGTTGCCGTCGAACACCAGGAACCGGTCGTGAGCGCTGGCGATCGGGCTCCCGTTCCGGTCGTACACCTCGATCGCGAGCCATGGGTTGTCGTCGTCGGCGTAGACCCGGACCGTGTGCGGGCCGCTCGTGTCGCCGTCCAGGCAGTAGTCGCGACGGTTGGTGGCGTCGATCCACGCCCGAACGGGGGTCGAGAACGCCATCCGCTCGCCCCGGCACTGGGCCGTCGCGGCGTGCGTCCGGCCACAGCTCCAGTTGCTGCCGGCGGAGTCGCCCCAGACGTTCCGCGCCATCACCTGGTAGCAGATCTCGCTGTTCGGCGCGAGGCCGCGGACGGTGTATGACGTCGTGTTGGCCGACACACCCACGTTCAGGCCATGTCCATACACCCGGAACTCCGTCTCATCGCTGCTGTTGTCGCGCCACGTCAGGCGGATCTCGGAGCTGCTCAGGCCTTCGGCTCGCAGATCCGACGGTGCGGCGGGTGCCATGGGCCAGGTCGTGGCCGCGGGGTCTTCGCACACGCCGAGGCGGTAGTCGCCCGTGCTTCTCGCCTGGTAGCTCGTCACGCGGATGGTCCACCGCCCGCTGGAGCCCGGTGCGTAGTCGATGCGCGGGTCCGTTCCGCCGGCCGAGTCGTCGTCCCAGGCGACCTCTCGACCGTTGGGGTCGTACAGGCTCAACCAGCCGTCGAGGTTGCCGCTGGTGCGGGTGGCGCTGAGCGAGTACATGAAGCCGGTTCGAAGCTCGACCGTCCAGTACTCCGCGTCGTTGGCCGGGTCGATCCGACCGTTGCCGGACCCGCACGTGGCGCTGGGGCTGTCGGCCGCAGCGCCCGGTGCGTGGGCCGCGGAGAGCTCGATCTCCCCTCCGTCCGCCACCGACGTGTCCGACCGCACCGCAGCGCCAGCCGCCGGCCCGACGGCATCGGTGGGCACAGGCGTCGCGGCGGGACCGACGGCCTTGTCGATCGGGGGCGCCTCGACGGCAGCGCTGCCGGCAGCGGTGGTGGCATCCGGCGAATCGGCATGGGCGACGTCGAGACTGGAGACTGCCGCCAGCAACAGCATGGCGGCAGCAGCGCGACGGACCGTTCGGCGGCTCGAGGCCGGCGACGTCGTCGCGCCATGGTTCCATTCGCTGGGTTCCGAGTCGGCGAAGGTCGTAACGGCGATGGTCGAACGGCTCATCGTGCTGCTCCTTTTGATGCGGTCTTGCGAAACATCCATCGTCACGGACAGTATGGCTGCCGCGGGGCGATCCGGGAGCCAGGCTTCGGACAGCCGAGTGACGGGGGAGTGACACGTTCGAGACCGTGGTACAATCCTGGTGCACTGGCCATCGGCCCAACCTCGCGCGAGCACACCCTCAGATCTTGCAGGGCACTGAATGGACGCACGCGACATCACACCCGACGAGATCCGCGAGACCTTGCGGGCCGTGCGATTCGCCAAGCCGCTTGGAGCGAGCCCGCTCTTGGGGCTCGACGCCCTGACCCTTGCGTTGCGGGAATCGGGCGCCGGCGACACCCCGGAGACGCGGGCGTGGATGCTGGGCCGCCTGCTCGGCCGCCTTTGTCGCGACGGTCTGGCACGGGCGCGCGGCGGGCCGCCCGGCGAGCCCTCCGACGCGCCGGAGCCAGCGCTCGCACAGCTCGAGGCGGACTTCCGACGCGACCGGCCCGACCTCGAGGCGTGGAGCGCGGTGTGGTTCCGTTACTTCGTGCTGACGCGTCTCGAGATGCGGGAAGTGGCTTCGGCCGTGGGGGTGGTGTACCGGACGCTGGCGCGGCGGCTCGCCCACGGGCACGCGCTGGTGGCCGACGCGCTCATCGAGGCGGAACGGGCGGCCACGGCGCAGGTGGCGGTGCACCCGGGCGCGCCGCCCCGGGCCCGCGTGCACATCGCCGACGCGGTGAGCGCGCGCGACGGGACCGAACCCGCGGAGGTGGACCCGCGCCGAGCCTTGGCGACGCTCCTGGCGGCCGTGCGCAGCGACGACGAAGTGGCGCGGCTGGCCCCCGCCGAGGTCGCCTCGATCGTGCGCTGGCCGGTGGCCGACGCGGTCGAGTACCGGCTGGGCCGAGTCGCGGAGTGGAGTCAGCCGCGCTACCGACTGGACGAACGGTTCGTCGCCCTGTCGCTGCTCGTCGATGCCGGCGAGGACGCCGCGGCCGGGCGGTGGCAGATGCAGGCGAAGCGCTACGACGACCTTGCTTCGCTCCTGGAGGACATCGGCGCGCCCGCCATCGTGTTGCTGGGGCCGCCCGGGAGCGGTAAGAGCACGATCCTGCGCCACTACGAGCTCGAACGGGCCGTCGAAGGGCTGCGCGCCACCGGCGAGGTGTTCACGTTCTTCATCCAGTTGAACCGGTATGCGGCGGGCGACGGCGACGCAGCCGATCCTGAGGGTTGGCTGGCCGCGGCGTGGGCGGACCGTTACCCAGTCCTGCCGCCGTTGCCTGAGCTCGTGCGGGCGGGGCGGATGGTGCTGTTGCTCGACGCCCTCAACGAGATGCCGGCGCGATCGACGGGCGAGTACCGCGAGCGAATCCTGGCGTGGCGGGCCTACGTGCAGCGGGTGGCCGGCACGGGGAGCCGGGTGGTGTTCAGCTGCCGCAGCCTGGACTACTCGGCCCCGCTGTCGACGCCGGAGCTGCGTGTGCCGCAAGTCCAGATCGAGGCGTTGGACGAGGGTCAGGTGCGGCGCTTCTTCGAGGCATACGCCCCGGGGATGGCCGATGGGCTGTGGGAGGCGGTCGCCGGAACCCATCAGTTGGAGCTGATCCGGGTGCCGTACTTCCTGAAGCTGTTCGTCGAGCACGCCTGGGCGCAAGGCACGATGCCCGAGAGTCGGGTGGGGTTGTTCACGAGCTTCGTGCGACGTGCGCTGGCGCGGGAGATCGAGCGCGACAACCGGTTGTTCCGGCCGGGCGTGCTGATCGCCGAACGCGACTACGAGCGGGTGGTGCAGGCGTCGCGCTGGGAGAGCGAGCACGCGCTGCCCGAGCGCGGGCGGCTCTTCGGGTTGCTTGCGCGCCTGGCGTACGGCATGCAGGCGGGGCGGACCGCGGGCGAAGGGACGCAGGTTCGGGTGCGCTACGACGAGGCGCTCGGGCTGGCGGGCGGCGAAGACGCCGAGGACGTGCTGCGGGCGGGGGCGGCGCTGGGGGTGGTGGACGAAGACCGCGGGCAGGACGAGGTGCTGTTCGCCCACCAGCTCATGCAGGAGTACTTCGCGGCGCGTGCGCTGGCGAAGGCCCCGAACCCCGAGCTGGTGCGAGCGCCGTGGCGGGCGGCGGAGATCGTGCCGGGCGTGCGGGAGCTGATCGATAGCCTGCCCCCGGCGGAGGAGCTGCCGGCGCTGGCGGCAACGGGCTGGGAGGAGACGACGGTCCTGGCAGCCGCGATGGCGGCGGAGCCGGAGGGCTTTCTGCGCGGCGTGATGGAGACGAACGTGGTGCTCGCCGGGCGGGCGGCGGCGGAGCCGGGCGTCCGAGAACGACTGCCGGACGGATTCCTCGACGAGCTCCGCTGGGCGCTGGTCGAGCGCAGCCGCGACCGCGATGCGGACCTGCGCGCACGGATCGCGGCAGGCTTGGCGCTGGGCTGGCTGGGCGACCCCCGGTTCGAGCGGCGCGTGGGTCCGTTTGGGGAGTACCTCGTGCCGCCGATGGTGGAGATTCCGGGCGGGGTGTATCCGATTGGGGACGATGAGCCGATCTTCGATCCGGAGACCGGCGAGGACGAGCGCGCCCACATCCCGCGGCATGAAGTCGCCATCGGGGCCTTCGCGATAGGGCGGTACGCGGTGACGAATGCGGAGTACGCGTGCTTCATGGCGGCGGGGGGGTACGACGACGAGCGCTGGTGGGACACCGAGGCCGGCCGTGCCTGGCGACGGGGCGAGGGCACGGCGGAAGGACCAAAGCAAAGCGCGCGTGACGTTCTGCATGGCATTCGGGACAACCCACAGGCTCTGGAGGGCTGGCATGACAGCGGGCAGATCGATGACGAGACCTACGAGCGCTGGCTGCGGCGGCTGGCGATGACGCCAGTGGAGTTCGAAGCCCACCTGGCAGAGCTGTATCCGGGAGGGCGGGAGACGGAGCCGCGCTGCTGGCAGGACGGGCAGTTCAACAACCCGTCTCAGCCGGTGGTCGGGATCTCGTGGTACGAGGCGCGGGCGTACGCGGCGTGGCTCAGCGCCCAGACGGGAAAGACGTATCGGCTGCCGACGGAGGCGGAGTGGGAGGCGGCGGCGCGCGGTGCGGCCGGGTGGCGCTACACATATGGTGAGGCGTTCGACGCAGCGCGGGGCAACACGCTGGAGACGCGCATCAAGAGACCGACGCCGGTTGGGGTATTCGCCGAGGGAGATACGCCGGACGGCACTTCCGACATGGCGGGAAACGTCGCGATGTGGACGTCGAGCCTGTGGGGCGAGGGTCTCGACGAACCGGACTTCCAGTATCCCTACGATGCCCCCGACGGGCGCGAGGAACCGGATGCGGGCCCGAGAATCCGCCGGGTGGTGCGGGGCGGGTCGTGGTACTACCCATCGAATAACGCGAGCGCCGCGTACCGCTCCTGGTTCTTCCCCGACAACCGTGACTGCAGCGTCGGGGTGCGGCTCGCGCGATCCGCCCCCATCTCGAGACACTGATCACTGGTGCCGGGTGCGGCGCCGAGACGCAAATGTGTTTTCGGAGCAGAGGCGCATGACGACTTCACGTCCCACGCCGCTCCGCCCCGGTGCCATCATCTCGCCCCTCCCCACGCTACCCGCAGCGCATCCAGCCCGTCGAACACCCCGTCGGGCCGCACCGGCCCGCGCACGGCCGCCTCGGCGTCGTCGACGCCCGTCGTCACGAGCGCCGACCACATCCCGGCCCTCCGCGCGCCGAGGATATCGGTGTCGAGCCGATCGCCGATCGCCAGCGTACGGTCCGGGGCGACGCCCAAGACCGCGCACGCCGCCGCGAACAGGTGCGGCTCCGGCTTGCCGACGATGATCGGCGCTTGCCCCGCGGCCGCCTCGATGGCCGCCAGGATGCTCCCGGCGCCCGGCGACAGGCCGTCCTCGGCCGGATACGTCCGGTCGGGATTGGTGCCGACGAAGCGGGCGCCGCGCGCGAGGTGGCGGGTGGCGTCGCGCAAGCGCACGTACGTCAGGTGCATGTCGAAGCCGGCGACCACCACGTCCGCCGGCGGCTCGAGGCCGTCGACGAGCGTGCACCCGGCGCCGCGCACCGCGGCGCGCAAGGCCTCCCCGCCGACGACGTAAGCGCGGGACCCGCGCGCCACATGGTGGGTCAGCCACGCGCCGGTCGCCACCGACGACGTGAGGATGCGATCGACGGGCACTGCGACGCCGAAGCCCGCCAGCTTGTCGACGTAGTGCGCCGGCGCCCAGTAGCTGTTGTTGGTGGCCAAGACGTAGGCGATCCCACGGTCGGCGAGGAACGCGAACCACGCCGCGAGCCCCGGCAGCGGCTCGCGGCCGCGCCACAGCGTGCCGTCCATGTCGAGGACGACGGCACGAAGGCGAGCGAAGGGGATGGCAGGCAGAGGAGTCATCGGCGCGGGCGGGGCAAGTATCGCGCTCGCGTGCCGCAGGGTCAAACGAGCGGTCAGTCGACGCGGCTCCGCCTCTCGACAGCATCTGCCGGGCTCGATAGACGCCACCACCGTGACGCGCCGCCCACGATCTCAAGAGCAGCAGCACCGACTCCTACTGCGATCCGCGACCAAGATGCCAGGGGGATGCCACCAAGTCCGCATGGGATCTCGCGGACATCGTCCTCCACGCGGTACCGCCGATTCCACGGCGCGCCCGGCCATCGTCGCCCGCCCCGCGCCGACATCCCCCAACGCGCACGCCGACACCCCCGCCAACGGTCGAGGCGGGTTTGAAACCCGCCCCTACCCCATCCCGGCCGCCGGCGACCATGCCCACCGCACGCCCGCCACCCCTCCGCCTTACCGTCCGCAGCCAGTCCACCTCGCCCCGCCTCCCGCCCCCCTGGCGCTCTTTCGTCGCGCAGCCTACGCCACCGCCATCCGCTGGCAGGGACCCCGCCCCGCCCTCCGGATAGACATGGGATCGCTTTAGGGGGTCTGGGGGGGGAACCCCCCCAGCGTGGGGGTCCAGGGGGGGGCGCCCCCCCTGGGAGCCACCCCACGGATCGTCTCCATCCCCACCCGCATCCCACGAACAGCCGCCATCCCCACCTGCATCCCGCGAACAGCCGCCATCCCCATCCGCATCCCACGAACAGCCGCCATCCCCACCCGCATCCAGCAATCCCACCACCCGCCGCCCGCCCCGCACCGCCCCGAACACCACCTCCACCCGCACCCCGAAGCCCGCAAGCACGTCGCGCACCCACCGATCGACCGCCAGCCTACAGCCCCGGTCGATGCCGTCGATCACCAGCGCCGGCCGGCCGCGAGCGTCCAGCGCCCGCCGCAGCGTCAAGTCACAGCCTTTCACCCGGACCGTGGCAGCCGCCGCATCGTCATCATCCCCGCCACCCCCACCGCCACCACCACCACCACCACTGCCCTTCCCCACAGCATCTCCGGTCGCCCCACCCAACACCACCCGCCCCAGCAGCGGCGCCATCGACACCGACCGGTGCCGCAACCCCCGCAGCCGCGGCGCCACCACCGCCTGCACCCGACTCTTCCCCAGCGGCACCCCCAGCACCCCCAGCGCACGGCTCACGTCGCGAAACGAGAGGCCAAGCAAGTGCAACGCCGCCGCGAACCGCTTGATCCCCACCGCCACGTCCCCGCGATCCACACCCCCCGGGTACACCCGGAACGTCCGCCCGCACGCGCGACAGACGTACCGATGCACGGTCACCGTCCGCACCGCCGCCAGACCCCTTGCCCTGCCGAACGGACACGCGGGCACACCGTCCAAGCCAGACGACGACAGCCCCGACACCCCGCCCGTCCGCGACCTGCCCAGTCCACCCAACCGCTCGCCGCCATCCGCGGCGCATCCGCGCACCGGCTTCGCCACCGCCTGGAGGAGCCGCGGGCGCCGCCCGCCACAACCCGCGTATGGGCACGCCGCGGGCGGCCGAACATTCCGATTCACTTCCGTGCCGGGCACCAGCCAGAGCTGCATGGCGATCGATCCTGTGGTTCGCGTGGTCGCGTGAAAGCCAACCCAACGTCCGTCGACGCCGAGCTGAACAGCCCAGACGTTCCCCGCCGGGAAAAGGTTCCGTGGTTTGCCAGCAGCAATCCGCTCCCGTCGGCCGACCCCGCACCACCACGCTCCCGCGCATCCGGCGAGCGCCGAAGCGCACGCACGTCGGCTCCCTTATCCGCCCCTTCCGCCACCACCCCCCAAACCCGCCTCACGCGCCTTGATGATCGCTTGCGCGCGGTCGGCCACCTGGAGCTTGCCGAAGATGTTCGACGTGTAGTTGCGCACCGTCTTCGGGCTGTAGCCCAGCCGCGCCGCGATCGCGTCGTTGTTCGCGCCCGTGGCCAGCAGGCGCAGCACCGCGTGCTCGCTCTCGGTGAGCTCCGGAAACACGTCGTCCGCCGCCGCCGTCCGCACCGAGAAGAACCGCATCATCCGCGTCGCGATCGCCGGGCTGAAGATCGCCTCGCCGTTGCCGACCGCCAGGATCGCGCGCCGGATGTCGTCGTCCCCCGCGTCCTTGAGCACGTAGCCGCGCGCACCGGCGCGCATGGCCGCGAACACGCTGTCGTCGTCCTGGAACATCGTCACCACCAGGATCCGGATGTGCGGGCTCGTCCGCACGATCGCACGGATCGCCGGCAGCCCGCCGCCCTGGGGCATCTGCAGGTCCAGCAGCACCACGTCCGGCTGGAGCTGCTCTGCCAGCCGCTCCACCTGCGCGCCGTCCGCCGCCTCGCCCACCAGCGCCACCTCCGGCATCGTCGCCAGGAGCGCGCGCAGACCCGTGCGGAAGAGCGGATGGTCGTCCGCGATCAACACCGTCAAGCGGTCCATGGATCCCTTCCCCCCGCGATCGCCCCGCCCTCGGCTGGGCGCAGCGGCAGCCGCGCCACCAACCGCGCGCCGCCGCCGTCCGAGTTCCCCAAGACGACCGTCCCGCCCACCTCTGCCGCCCGCTCGCGCATCGAAGCCGTGCCGACCCCGGCCGGCCACTCGGCCGGGAGGCCCGCACCGTCGTCGCGCACCTCGAGCCGCAGCTCGCCGGCCGCCATCTCGAACCGCACCGTACAGCGCGACGCGCCCGAGTGCCGCATCGCGTTGTGCACCGCCTCGCTGGCGATGCGGTACGCCGCCACTTCCACCGCCGCCGGCAGCGGCGGCAGCGGATCCGGCGCCTGCACGTCGAACGCGATCCCGATGCTGTCCCCCTCCTCGCAGAGCTGCCGCACCGCCCCCACCAGGCCGAACACGTCGAGCGCCGGCGGGCGGAGGTCGTGGACGAGGCGGCGAATCTCCGCCGTGGCCTCCCGCAGCCCCGTGCGCAGCCCCTGCGCCAGCGCCTCGGCCTCGTCCGGGCGCTCCCGCATCAGCCGCACCACCGTGCCGAGCTGGAGCTGCAGCGACGCCAGCGCTGGACCGAGCCCGTCGTGCAGGTCGTTGCGGATGCGCCGCCGCTCCTCTTCCCGCGCCGCCACGAGGCGCTCGCGCGACGCCCGCAGATCGACCGTAAGCGCGGCCGCGTGGAGCGCAGTCCCGAGCTGGCGTGCGGCGCCGGCCAGGAGCGCCAGGTCTTGCCGCGCCAGGGGCCGGCCCCGCGTCCGCGCCCCAGCGACCAGCGTGCCCATCGGTCGTTCGAGGTACGCGATCGGCAGACGGTGGACGGGTGCGTCCGCGACCGGAGCGCCGAACCCGAACGCGGCCGGCGGCGGGAGCGCGACATCGATGTCGGGCGCGTCGTCACGCGCGGGCCGCGCGCGCCCCGGGCGCTCGCCCCCAGGCGCGGGCCGCCCGTCCGCGCTCGGCGCGCGGGTCTCGACGACGACGTACGGCAATCGCAGCTCCGTGGCGATCAGCCGCGCCGCACCCGGAAGGGAGGCCGCCGGGCTCTCCATCGCTTGCAGCTCGGCGTCAAGCTTGCCGATCAGCAGGTACCCGGCGTCCGGCCGAGCGCTCACGACCTCGTCGACCCCCGCGCGGACCCAACGCCCCACCGGGACGACCGTTGCGGCGAACACCGCCGACGCGGCGACGAAGACCCACCACGGCGGCCGCGCCGCGACCGACGCGTCGCCCGTGAGCCAAAGCCCCGCTGCGATCGCCCCGATGTAGACCAGCAGGGCGTGGCAGAGCATGAGCAGGACCACCAAGACGCCGCCGAGCACGGCAGCGCCGTTCGGACGCCAAGTCACTCGGGTCGCGGGCCGGGAGGGTTCCCATGCGGGGCCCGTCCCGACCCAAGGATCCGTGGCCGTGCCTTCCCCGACCGGCGCGTCGCGCGGCCGACGCGGGCCGGCCGCGCCGCCCACCATGCGCCCGGTCAAGCGGCGGCCGGCGCCGCCTCGCGCCACAGGACGAGGGCGATCACGGTCACGTAGCCCGCCACGGCCGCGGCAAAGACCGTCGTCATCGCCGCGTCGCCCAACAAGATCCCTCCGACCAAGTCGCCCGCACCGAACACCGCGTTGACCGCGCACGTCACAAGCGCGACGACCTTGCCCCAACGCTGGCCGCTCCACAGCCCGTAAGCGCTGAACAGGCTGGCGACGGCCAGGGCGAAGAACATCAGCCCGGCCCAGAACGGCGGGCCGCCCATCGCCTCAGCTCCCGCCGGCGGTGGCAGGCCCTCGCTGCCCGCCGCGAGGATCCGGACAGCGGAGAACACCCCCGCGATGCCCGCGATGACCTGCAAGCCGGCCGCGGCCCGCAGGCGCTTCTGCGCGTTCATGACCCATCCTTTCCCGTGTGCGCGAATCGATGCACCGAGTGTACGGGGCCGGCGTCCCGGGCGACAGGGTCAAACGTCACCGCCGCGACGGGACACGGGCGGGCGGCTCACCCCACGCGCACCGGCAGCCGCGCCAGCCCGCGCACGACCAGCCCCGGCCGCCAGCGCAACCGGTCGCGCGGCACGGCCAGCCGCACGGCCCCGAAGCGCGCCACCAGCGACCCGATCGCGATCTGGCCCTCGAGCCGCGCCAGCGGGGCGCCGAGGCAGTAGTGCACGCCGTGGCCGAACGCCACGTGGCGGTTCGGCTCGCGCGCGAGGTCCAGCGTGTCGGCGTCCGGGAACTGCCGCGGGTCGCGGTTGGCCGACGCCAGCACCGCCAGCACCAGCTCCCCGCGCGGGATCGTCACGCCCGCCACCTCGACCGCCTCGCGCGCAAAGCGCTCCGTCGCCATCTCGACCGGGCTGTAGAACCGCAGAAGCTCCTCCACCCCCGTCCGCACGAGCTCCGGCTCGGCGCGCAGCCGGGCATAGGCCTCCGGGTGCTCGAGCAACGCCAGCGTGCCGTTGCCGATGAGGTTGACCGTCGTCTCGTGCCCCGCCACCAAGAGCAGGAACACCATCGCCACCAGCTCGTCCTCCGACATCTGGTCGCCCGACTCCTCGGCCGCCACCAGCGCCGAGAGCAGGTCGTCGCCCAGCGCCCGCCGGCGATCGGCGATCAGGCGCCGAATGTAGCGCAGGAAGAAGTAGAGGTGCGGCAGCGCCGGGAGCATGCCCCAGCGCGACGCCGTCGCCTGCACGATGCCGCTCGACCAGCGCCGGAACCGCGGCTGGTCGCCGGCCGGCACCGCCAGCATGTCGGCGATGATCGCCGTCGGGATCGGCTCCGCATAGTCCGCGATGACGTCCATCGCACCCCGCGCCAGGGCCGCCTCCAGCCGGGCGTCGGCGAGCGCCTGGACGCGGTCGCGCATCCGCTCCACCAGCCGCGGCGTGAACGCCTTGTGCACGAGCCCGCGCAGCCGCAGGTGGTCGGCGCCGTCGAGGTCGAGCATGTTGCGCGTGAGCGGCCGGACCATCGCCGGCATCCACGGCTCCCGGCGCACCTGCTCGGCCGTGAGCGCCACCCGACGGTCCTTGACCAGGCGCGGATCCTTGAGCGCTGCCAGCACGTCGTCGTAGCGCGTGACGAGCCACGCCCTGCGGCGGTCCGGCAGCACCACCGGCGCCACCGGCATCTCGTCCCGCAGGCGGGCATACGTCGGGTAGGGGTCCGCCTTGAAGGCGCGGCCGGCGATGTCGATCGGGACCGGAGGCAGGGTGGTGGAGGCTGGCATTCCACGGATTCTAGCACGCGCGGGCCGGTCGATTCGGGTGCGGACCTGAGCGCATGTTCGCCGCGAGGGGGCATCTCGATCCAGCCGAACACATACCGCGGGCGAAGCATGGAAGCGAGCCCGCACGACTTGCACATCCCGCGCGGGTATGATATGCTGTTGTGTATGCATCCCACGATGGCGCGCCAACAGCACCGCGACGGACGGGTCGGTGGCCCGGACGTGTGGATGTGGCTGCACCATCTCGACAGTTTCAACTGTCGCCAGACCGGCGAGGGGGCGCGGGAGAAGCGCTAGGCGTCAGGCTCCCCCCTCCTCGCGGCGTGAGACCCCGGTGTCCACGCCGCTTTGCTTTTCCGGGCGGGCAGGCTGCCGCTCCGGGCCGGGTCGATACCTTTACAGCGCCATAGTGATCATGCAAGTCCCCGTAGCTCAGTGGATTAGAGCGTCTGGTTGCGGTCCAGAAGGCCGGAGGTTCGAGTCCTCCCGGGGATACTGCCGACATGGCAGCGCCGGGGTGGCGGAATTGGCAGACGCGCTACGTTCAGGGCGTAGTGGGAGTACTCCCGTGCGAGTTCGAGTCTCGCCCTCGGCACACGCGCCCTCCGCTCGCGGGGCGGCGCGACGGAGTGACATGTCCGCGGGAGTGGCGGAATTGGCAGACGCGCTAGGTTGAGGGCCTAGTCCTCGATTACGAGGGTGGGAGTTCGAGTCTCCCCTTCCGCATCGCACGTATCCAGGTGTGCCGGGTCGATCCGCCGCTGGCCTCCGGGCCAGAGGAACTTCCCGACTGCCACATACAGGTGGGCCCCGTGAAACCGGAAGCGGGGGCGCGCCGCCCGCGAGGGCGCGCGACGACAGCCGCAACAGAGAGAAGACCTGCCGCCGGCCCGTCCGGGGGTAAGGGTGAAAGCTCGCCGGAAAGGCGAGGGTGTGGCCCGGCGACGGGCGCACGCAGGCGAGGCGACCACGGCAGCAAGGCGGGTGGGCAGGGCGGCTTCCCACGGGAGGCGCGGCGCTGTCCCGTCGCAGCGGAGCCGGTGAGGACGGGCAACACCCGTCAGGCCAGGCGACGCCAGGCCCGCGCGCGGGCCTGAGATAGATGGCGGACACGACAGAATCGGGGGTATGACGCCCGGCATACCTGGATACAAGCGCACGCCCTCGTAGCTCAGAGGATAGAGCGCCGGCCTCCGGAGCCGGGTGCGCAGGTTCGAGTCCTGCCGAGGGTACCTCAAACCGCACGCCGGGCGGCGTAGCTCAGGGGTTAGAGCGATCGGCTCATAATCGATAGGTCGTTGGTTCAAATCCAACCGCCGCCACAGACGGATCGCATGGTCACGGGCACATCGTTGCGGGGTGGAGCAGTGGCAGCTCGTCGGGCTCATAACCCGAAGGTCACAGGTTCGAGTCCTGTCCCCGCTACCTCGAGGCACACCGCCGCGGCGCCGCCACGGCGCTGCGGTGGCGGGCGCCTCGGACAGTCGAATAGCCGGATCGCCGGCGGCTTGGCCCCTTCGTCTAGAGGCCCAGGATACTGCCCTCTCAAGGCAGAGACACGGGTTCGAATCCCGTAGGGGCTACAGGATGGGGGATAGTCTAACGGTAGGACAGCTGACTCTGGATCAGTAGGTCGGGGTTCGAATCCCTGTCCCCCAGCCAAGTCACCTTAACAAACGGATCTTGACAAGACCCGATTCGCGGGGAGGTTACCATAGCCTGGTAATGGGGCGGCCTGCTAAGCCGTTGCGGGCTTCGGCCCGTCGCGGGTTCGAATCCCGCCCTCTCCGCCTACGGCGACGTCGCCAAGTGGTAAGGCAAGGGTCTGCAAAACCCTCACCGCCGGTTCGATTCCGGCCGTCGCCTTGTGGCAAGCCGAGGTAGCTCAGTTGGTAGAGCACTTCACTGAAAATGAAGGGGTCCCCAGTTCAAGTCTGGGCCTCGGCACTGCTATGCTTACGGCGCATCCGCGCGGATGCCGTAGGTCCCCCGGGGCCAGCCACCGCCGGAGCGGTGGCGGCCGGCTCGCCGGGCCAACATCGCGCGGAAACGCAATCCGGCATAGCTCAACGGTAGAGCATCCGGCTGTTAACCGGAGGGTTACAGGTTCGAATCCTGTTGCCGGAGCCTGGGTGAGGGCGATTAGCTCAGTTGGTTAGAGCACTCCTCTGATAAGGGAGAGGCCCCTGGTTCGAGTCCAGGATCGCCCACTGACGACACGGAGATCATAGCTCAGTCGGCAGAGCGTCTGATTGTGGATCAGAAGGTCGCGGGTTCGAGCCCCGCTGGTCTCCCTGCGGCGCACGGGCGGCGCCGGTCGCCTTGCCGGCAGTGCACGGGTCGCGGGGCTGTAGCTCAGCTGGGAGAGCGCTTGAATGGCATTCAAGAGGTCAGGGGTTCGAATCCCCTCAGCTCCACTGGCGTGCCGGGTGGCGCCGAAGATCGGGCGGGCGTAGCTCAGTGGTAGAGCATCTGCTTCCCAAGCAGAGGGTCGTGAGTTCGAGTCTCATCGCCCGCTCCTGGTCGGTGCATCGTAGACGGGGCGTAGCGCAGCCCGGTTAGCGCACTAGTCTGGGGGACTAGAGGTCGGAGGTTCAAATCCTCTCGCCCCGACCAAGCGGCCGCGGCCGCCGATACACGAGGGTGCGTAGCTCAGTTGGTTAGAGCGCACGGTTCACATCCGTGAGGTCAGAGGTTCAAGTCCTCTCGCGCCCACCTGGCCGTCGGCATCGCCGGCGGCCGGCCGGCGGGCTCGGGCCCGCCGGGACCAGGGTCCGGTCGGTTCTTTTTCGGGGAGTAGCGCAGCCCGGTTAGCGCGCATCGTTCGGGACGATGAGGCCGGAGGTTCGAATCCTCTCTCCCCGACCTGCCGCGGGGCGCGTGTGGTCCGCAGGATCGCACGCGCCCCGCGCGGTCTTTCGCCCACGTAGCTCAGGGGTAGAGCACGTTCTTGGTAAGAACGGGGTCGGCGGTTCAATCCCGCCCGTGGGCTCTCCGTCGTTGACGATCGGCTCGCAACGGCCAGGCCGAGGTGGCGGAACCGGCAGACGCGCGCGACTCAAACTCGCGTGGGGTTACACCCGTGTGGGTTCGAATCCCACCCTCGGCACCACACGGCCCGCCGCGGCGCGGTCCACGCCGCCGTCCCCGTCCGCCCGTGCCCGAGCGGGTGTGCGCGGCCTCGCGGCAGCCGCCGCTTCTTGCCCGTCCGCCGCCCCCGGCGCACCGCGCTTCCCATCCAGGAAGCGCGTTTTTTTATGCTCCCGACCCGCCGCCCAACGGGCCGGAATTTTTCGCGCGGCAGCGTGCCGGAGGCTATACTTTTGTCCATCCGGCGCCTTGGAGAGCGCGGAAAAACGCATGTCCGTCCTGGTGCTCAACGCGTCCAACGAACCCTTGAACGTCGTCTCGACACGGCGGGCCATCGTGCTGCTGCTCAAGGACAAGGCCAAGCTCGTCGAGGCCGCCGGCGCCAGCGTGCGGTCGGAACGCGTCGCGCTCCCGACGCCGCTCGTCATCCGCCTGGTCGCGTACGTCCGCATCCCGCACCACTGGCGCCTGCCCGTCTCTCGGCGGGGCGTTCTGGCCCGCGACCTCTACACCTGCCAGTACTGCGGCCGGCAGCCCGGCCGAAGGGGCCTCACCATCGACCACGTCGTCCCGCGCGCGCAAAACGGGCCCAAGAGCTGGGAGAACCTCGTCGCCGCCTGCATCGCGTGCAACCGCCGCAAGGGAGGGCGCCGGCCCCACGAGGCCGGCATGCGCCTGTCGGCGCAGCCCTTCGTCCCCCGGCTCATCGCGGTCGCCTTCGTCACCAGCGCCACGCAGCACGCGAGCTGGGAGAAGTACTTTCGCGAGAGCGGCCTGGTCCTGCCGCCACCCACCGAAGACGATGCCGCGGTGAGGCCGGGCCAAGGGGCCCTGGCGCGGTGAGCAAGATCGTCGTCGTCGAAGACGACCCCACGCTGCGCAGCACCCTCGCCCTGACGCTCGAATCGCACGGCTACGCCGTCGATGCCTTCGAGGACGCCACGCGGCTGGTCGAGCACGTGCGCGCGCACGAGCCGCGCCTCGTCATCCTCGACGTCATGCTGCCGGGCCTCGACGGGCTCACCGCCTGCCGGGCGCTGCGCAACGCCGACCTCGACGTGCCCGTGCTGATCCTCTCGGCGCGCTCGGGCGACCTCGACAAGATCGTCGGGCTCGAGAGCGGCGCCGACGACTACGTCACCAAGCCCTTCAGCACCGGCGAGCTCCTGGCGCGCGTGCGCGCCATGCTCCGCCGGCAGCCGGCCACCCAGAGCCACAAGCTGGAGTGCGGCGACCTCAGCGTCGACCTCATCGCTCGGCGCGTCATGCGCGGCGATCGCGAGCTGCGGCTGACCCACAAGGAGTTCAACCTCCTGGCCGAGCTCGTCCGCAACCGCGGCGTCGTGCTCAGCCGCGACCTGCTCCTCGAGAAGATCTGGGGCTACGACTTCCTCGGCGACAGCCGCACCGTCGACGTGCACGTCCGGTGGCTGCGCCAGAAGATCGAGCCCGACCCGTCGCTGCCGACCCGCATCGTCACCATCCGCGGCGTCGGCTACCGGTTCGACGGCTAGCGCGCGTCGCTTCGGCGCGCCCTTCACGCGACGGCCCGCCGCCATGCCAGCGCAGCCCATCGTCGTCCTCGTCGCCGCGGTCGCGCTCGCCGTCGGGTGGTACGTCGGGCGGCGCGCCTGGCGGCGCGACCGGGAGGCCGCGGCCGCCGCGCTGCGCCAGCTCGAGGCCCAGCTCGCGCGCGAGCGCGCCGAGGAGGCGCGCATCCAGGCGCTGCTCGACGCCGCCGGCGAGGTCGTCAGCGACGCGATCATCGTCGTCGACCCGCGCCTGCGGATCCGCTGGGCCACCGGCGCGGCCCGGGCATGGTTCGGGCTCGACCTGGCGCAGCCCCAGACCGTGATGACCGCGGTGCGCAGCATCGAGATTCGCGACGCCGTCGCGTCGGCCGCACACGGGCAGCCGGAGTCGCAGACGGTCCGCATCCGCGACCGCATCTACCGCCTCGGCCTCGTCAAGCTCGACGACGGCGACACCGTCATCGCGCTGCGCGACGACACCGAGCTCGAGCGACTCGCCCGCGCGCGCCGCGACCTCGTCGCCAACGTGTCGCACGACCTGCGCACGCCGCTGACGTCGATCGGGCTGTTGGCCGACGCGCTGCTCACCGCGCGCTTCGACGACGCGTCCCGCCGCACGGCGGTCGTCGCCCAGATCCGCGACCAGCTCCAGACGCTCCAGACGCTCGCCGACGACATGGTCGCGCTCAACCAGATCGAGAGCGGGCGGGCGCTGCTCAAGCTGCAGCCCGAGCCGCTGGCGGACCTGGTGCGGTCGGTCGCCGACCGCATGGCCCCGCAGATCGAAGCCGCCGGGGTGCGCCTGGCGATCGCGATCCCGGATGACCTGCTCGTGTTGGTCGACCGCATGCACATCGTGCGCGTGCTCACCAACCTCATGGACAACGCGCTGCGGTTCTCGCCGCCGGGCGGGCAGGTCGCGGTCGGTGTCGAGCCGGCCGACGAGCCCGACCGCGTCGCGGTGTCGGTGTCCGACGAGGGGCCCGGCATCGCGCCGGGCGATCTCGAGCGGGTGTTCGAGCGGTTCTACCGCGCCGACCGCGCGCGCACCCACCGCAACGCCGGGCTGGGGCTGGCCATCGCGCGGCACATCGTGGGCGGGCACGGGGGGCGGATTTGGGCCGCCAACAACCCGGGGCGGGGGGCGACGTTCCGATTCACGGTGCCGGTGGCTACATCGGATCCAGGTCGTCGAGCTCCCCCGTGACCGTGAAGATCACCCGCTGGCAGATGTTGGTCACGCGGTCCGCGCTGCGCTCGAGGTTGTGGGCGATCCACATCAGGTAGTTGGCGCGCTCGAGCGTCGCGGTCAGGTCGCCCGCCGCCACGCCCGGCAGCGCCCCGTTGGGGTGCATCGCGATGCCGAAGATCTGGTTGAACAGGTCGTCGATGCCGTCGTCTTGTCGGATGATGGCGTGTGCCGCCGGCAGGTCGCGCCGCGCGAACGCGTCGAGCGCGCGGTCCAGCATGTCGCGGGCACGCACCGACATCTCGGTGAGGAGGTCCCACACCGGCTGCGCGTACGGCGCGTCGCCGAGCTTGAGGCTGATGGCGGCGATGCCCTTGGCGTAGTCGCCGATGCGCTCGAGCTCGCGGGCCGTCTCGAGCACCGCGGCCAGCACCCGCATGTCGGTGGCCACCGGCGCCTGCGTCGCGATGAGCGTCAGCGTCGCCATCTCGATGGCGTGGCACTTCTCGTTGACCCGCCGGTCCCAGGCGATGAGGCGCTCCGAGCCCGCGCGGTCGCGCGCGCAAAGCTGGCGCACCGCTTCGGTGATGCTGGTGGCCACCATCGTGCCCAGCACGCACGTCTCGTCCTGCAGCCGCTTCAGCTCGGCGTTGAAGTGCTCGCGCGTCATCGTGCGCCTCCCTGGCGCCGCCACGGCGCCGGTCGCGATCGGCCGGCCCGCGCCGGCGCGGTCATCCGAAGCGGCCCGTGATGTAGTCCTCGGTCCGCGGGTCCTTGGGGTTGGTGAACAGCTCGGGCGTCGGGCCGAACTCCACGAGGTAGCCTTGCCGCCGGTCGCCCATGTTGAAGAAGGCCGTGTAGTCCGACGCGCGCGCCGCCTGCTGCATGTTGTGCGTGACGATGAGGATCGTGTAGCGCTCCTTGAGCTGCTGCATCAGGTCCTCGATGCGCAGCGTCGCGATCGGGTCGAGCGCCGAGCACGGCTCGTCCATCAGGATGACGTCGGGCTTGACCGCGATGGCGCGGGCGATGCACAGCCGCTGCTGCTGGCCGCCCGAGAGCGACAAGCCGCTCTGGTCGAGCTTGTCGTGCACCTCGTCCCACAGCGCCGCCTGGACCAGCGCGGCCTCGACCAGGTCGTCGAGCTCGCGCCGCGTGCCCCTGAAGCCGTTGATGCGGGCGCCCCACGCGACGTTGTCGTAGATGCTCTTGGGGAACGGGTTGGGCTTCTGGAACACCATGCCGATGTGCCGGCGGACCTCGACCGGGTCGACGCCGGGCGCATAGATGCTCTGCCCGCGGTAGACGATGTCGCCCTCGACCCGCGCCGTCGGCACGAGGTCGTTCATGCGGTTGAACGCCCGCAGCATCGTGCTCTTGCCGCAGCCCGACGGGCCGATGAAGGCCGTGATGCGGTTGCGGGCGATCGGGAGCGTCACGTTCTCGATCGCGCGGAACGCCCCGTAGTACACGTGCAGCGCGCGCGCCTCGAGCACGTTGTCGCCGCCCATGGGCGGGTTGGCCCCGTTGCGCGCGGTGCGGGCGCGCGGGCCGGCTTCCAGTGCGACGGTCATGGCTTAGTACCTCACTTGGGCGCGGTTGCGCCCGTAGATCGCCGAGGCGTTGAGCGCCACCAGGAGCACGAGCAGCACGACGCTCGCCGCGGCGGCGATGTGGTGGAACTCGGGCTGCGGGCGTGCGGTCCACTGGTAGATCTGCCCCGGCAGCGTCGTGAACTTGTCGAACGGCGAGCTCGGGTCGAACGTGATGTAGGTCGACATCCCGACCACGATCAGCGGCGCCGTCTCGCCGATGGCGCGCGACATCGCCAGGATCGTGCCGGTGAGGATGCCCGGCAACGCGCCGGGCAGCACGTGGTGGCGGATGGTCTGCCAGCGCGTGGCGCCGAGACCGAAGCTCGCCTCGCGAAGCGACGACGGCACGGCCCGGATGGCTTCCTGCGCGTTGATGATGATGAGCGGGAGGATGAGCAGCGCCATCGTCAGGCCCGCCGACAGGATGGTCCGGCCGTTGGCGGTGGTGGGGTCGGCCGCCCCGAACGCGCCGCCGCTCGAGAGCGGCTCGAGCGCCCGGACGAAGACCGCCAGGCCGAGCATGCCGTAGATGATCGACGGGACGCCCGCCAGGTTGCTGATGTTGGTCTGGATGGCGCGGTTGAGCCACCGGGTGTGGTCGGCGTACTCCTCGAGGTAGATGCCCGCCGCCACGCCGACCGGAACGGCGACCGCCATCGTGATCACGATCACCCACAGCGAGCCCAGGATGGCGGTGCGGATGCCGGCATACTCGGCGTCGCCCGATTGCGGCGCGGTGACGAACGCCGGCGAGAGCCACGACGTCAGCCGCAGGTCGGCGTCCGGATGCCGCTCGGCGACGGTGGCCTCGATGGCGGGGCGGTCGAGCACCGAGTCGGTCAGGTTCCACGCGGCGGCCGCGTGCGTCTCGAGCACGCGCTCGTCGACGAGCCGCCGCAGCTCGGCCTGGCTCCGCTCGGCGAGCGGAGCCTCGCGCTCGAGCGTGGCGACCTCGCCAGGCGAGAGGTTGGCCGTCAGCACCGCCGCCAGCTCGGGCGCCGACAGCGCGGCGAGGTCGCGCCCGCCCGGGAGCACGGCGGCGGGGTCGGTCTTGTGCTCGTAGGCGACCAGGCCCGCCGCCTCGTTGGCGATGTTGTAGAGCAGCGCGCCGAGCACGACGATGCCGACGATGGTCGACAGCTGGAACACCGCGAGCCCGGCGCGGCCGACGCGGTGGCGGCGCGCGACCTGGCGTGCCGCGTCGGAGGTGGCCAGGCCGATCGACCCGGGGGCGAGCGCGGTCATTCGTACACCTCGCGGAAGCGGCGGACGATGCGGCCGCTGAGGATGTTGAGACCGAGCGTGATGACGAACAGCGCCAGCCCGATGGCGAAGATGCTGTCGTAGTCCACCGAGTTGTAGCTCAGGTCGCCGCCGCTGATCCGGCTGATGTAGCCCGTCATGGTCTCGGCCGATCGCAGCGGGTTGGCGGTCAGCCGCGGGCCGGCGCCGGCGGCGATGGCCACGACCATCGTCTCGCCGATCGCGCGCGACATCGCGAGCATGAACGCGGCCGCGATGCCCGACAGCGCGCTCGGCACGACGACCTGCAGCGACGTCTCGAGGCGCGTCGCCCCGAGGCCGTAGGCCGCCTCGCGCAGCGCCCGCGGGACCGCCTGCAAGGCGTCCTCGCTCATCGAGGCGACGAGCGGGATCACCAGGATGCCGACGACGAGGCCGGCCGAGAGGACGTTGTAGATGTCGACGGTGCGCGCCCCGAGCGCCCAGCGGAGGATCGGCGTGACGAACGTCAGCGCGAAGTACCCGTAGATCACCGTCGGCACGCCCGCGAGGATCTCGAGCGTGGGCTTGAGGCGGTTGCGCACGGCCGGCGTGGCGTACTCGCTGAGGTAGACCGCGATCGACAGGCCGATCGGCAGCGCCACGACCATCGCGATGCCGCTGACCATCAGGGTCGCGTTGAGCAGCGGCAGGAGCCCGAACTTGCCGAGCTGGGGCTGCCACACCGTCCCGGTGAGGAAGTCCACGAGCGAGACGTCGGGGTTGCGGAAGAAGTGCAGGGCGTCCTTGCCGAGGACCACCACGATCGCACCGGTGGTCAGGATCGACACGAAGCCCGCCGCGAAGAGGACCGCCTCCACGGCGTCCTCGCGCCACCGGCGGCGGCGCCCCAGCGGCACCGTGTCGGCCTCGGGCGCAGCCTCGACGCCCCGCAAGCGCGTTGTCGTCACCGTCATCGCCTCCTCCTGGTTCGTCACGTCGCACGGTCGCCGTGCCGGCGGGCGCCCGTGTCCGTCGCGCTTCACGGCCCGCCGGGCACTCTGCAGGCCGGCGAAGGCGGGCGGCGGCGTCAGTCGGCCGCCGCCCGCCCCCGGACGCATCCTCCGCCCGCGGTCGCGGCATCCGCGCGCGGGCCGTCGGCGCAGGCCGGTCGGGCCTATTGCCCCGTCGCCGCCAGCCAGTTGTTCTTCGCCGCGTCGAGGGCCTCGCCGCTCGCCGGGAAGTAGCCGGCGTCGCCGATCAGGTCGTTGACGTTCGTCAGGAAGAAGTTGACGAACGCCGCCACCTGGGGCTTCTGCTGCATGACGTTGGCGTCGCTGTAGATGAACAGCGGGCGCGACAGCGGGTAGGTGCCGCTCTCGGCGCTGTCGAACGACGGCGCCACGCCGTCGATGGACAGCGCGCGCAGCGCGCCGCCGCTTTCCTGCAGGTAGGCGTAGCCGAAGTAGCCGATGGCATACGGGCTGCCGGCCACGCCCTGGGCCAGGACGTTGTCGTCCTCCGACATCTGCGGGTTGGCGCCGAGGATCTTGGTGTTGTCCTTCTCGTAGACCGCCTCGACGAAGTAGTCGAAGGTCCCGCTGTCGGTGCCCGGGCTGAAGAGCTGGATCGGCTCGGCCGGGTAGCTCGGGTCGAGGTCGGCCCATGCCTTGGCCGTGCCGGCGAACACGTCGGCGAGCTGCTGCATCGTCAGGTCCTGCGCGAAGTCGTTCTCGGCGCTGACCACGACCGCCAGCGCGTCGGTGCCGACGCGGAACTCGACGGGCGTGCGGCCGATGGCGGCGCAGCTCGCCGCCTCCTCGTCCTTGATCGCACGGCTGGCGTTGGCGACGTCGGTCTCGCCGGCGACGCAGAACCGCTCGAAGCCGGCGCCGGTGCCGACCGAGTCGATCGTGATCTTGCCGGCATAGCCCTCGCGCTCGAACGCCTTGGCCACCGCCTCGCTGAGCGGGTACACCGTCGAGCTGCCGGCGGTCACGATGTCGCCGGTCACCGCGGCCGCGTCGACCGCGGGCAGCTCCACCGTGCTCTGGGACACCGTCACCGCCTCGGCGGGCGCCTCGGTGGGCGCCTCGGTGGCCGGCGCCAGGGTCGGCGCCGCGGCCGCGGTCGGCTCGGCGGGCGCCTCGGTCGGCTGACCGCCGCAGGCGGCCGAGAGGCCGAGCACCGCCGCGGTCATCATCAGCGACTGGAATCGCATCGCATTCTCCTCCATCAAGGTTGAGCTGTGTGTGCGGGCACGCCGCGGGAATGCGAAGCGCTCCGCGCGGCACCCGGGGTGCGTCGTGCCCCGTCGTGGGTTCACGGTGGACAGGGTATCACCGGCGGCTTGCAGCGTGATCAAGCCTCCGTTAAGGGGTGCGGAAATGACCGTGAAGAATCGTTAATCACGGATGGGACGGATGGCTCGGAGGGCACGGAGGGGGCGGTGGGGGATTCGGGAGGGGCAGGTTTGGCCGGAGGGATTGGCGGGGGGTGAGGGGATCGCGGCGCGTCGGGGCGGGCCGGGAGCGGCGGCGTCGGGGATGGCCCGCAGCGGGGAGGGGCGCGGCGGCGGTGGCATGCAGCGACGGGGCCGGCGCGGTGCCGGCCCCGTCGAGCGGAGGGTCTGGCGGTGGCCCGGGCGGGCCGTCAGCTCACGGGCAGCCGCACTTGAACACCACGCCGTTGAAGATCGGGTGGTAGGCGGCGCTGCGGTTCTGGAGCGTCAGGCGGCTGCGCCACGTGTTGGTCGGGCTCTCGGGCAAGCCGGGGGTGCACAGCTGCCCCCACCCCAGGACGGCGGGCGGGTTGGCGAGCGCGGCGTTGATGACGGCGACCGGCACGACGCGGTCGAGGTTGGGGCAGGCCTGCGCGGTGAGGCCCGGCACGGGCGTGGCGGTCGGGGCCGGCGCGGGCGTCGGCGACGGGACGCCGGAGCCGAACGGCGCGTACGGATCGAGGTTGGCGCAGGCCTCGCCGGTCACGTCGGGGTAGAGCGCCCACACCTCGTCGAACTCGTCGATCTCGTCCGATCCGCCGCGGCCGCCGAGCACGAAGAGGCGGTTGTTGCGCCAGTCGTAGACGTTGGGGATCGACCGCCGCCCACCGGCGCCGACGCCCTTCATGTTGTCCTTCGCCAGGCGCTCCCACGTCAGCGGCGCCGCGGCATCCGCGAGCTGGGCGAGGCTGACGCGCCACAGGCCCACCGTGCGGCTCGCGCCGTCGGGGATCCCCGAGCTGCCGCGGCCGAACCACGTGTAGAGCGTCTTGGTCGCCGGGTTGTAGGCGCACGCGCCCTCGCGCCGCGCCCCGTAGTCGGCCATGTTGGCGAACCGGGCCGTGATGTTGGACCACTCGCCGCTCGCCGAGCGCGAGAAGTCCAGCCACCACACCTCCTTGTAGGTCTGGGCGCCGGTGCCCGGCGGCTGGCCCTCCTGGCCGCCGACGACGATGACGCCGTCGACGCCGGTGTCCGGGTCGTTGACGTAGGCCGCGCAACTGCCGTAGCGGCGGGACGGGATCGGGCCGCCCGGGAGCAGGAGGTTGACCTTCCACTGGGCGCCGCCGTAGTTGACGGCCGCGTAGACCTCGTCCCGCGTCGTCTCGGCCCGTTCGTCGTTGAAGGCGCCCTGGCCGAACACCAGTCGGCCGCGCCGGGTGTCGTAGGCGGCGAACGCGCGTGCCAGCTCGCGCCGCCCGGCGTCGAGCTCGGTCGGCACGGCGCCCTCGATGGCGCTGCCGGCCCGCCAGCGCACGCCCGCGGGCGAAGCGCTCGCCCCGACCGTGAGCTCCTTGATGTCGCCCCGGCGCCGCGTGGTGCCGTCGCACCCGTCCTTGCCGAGCACCGACAGCCAGCGCGACGCGCTGACACGGACGCTCGACATCTCGCGGCAGCCGCGGTCGATGTCGCGCAGGTAGCCGACGGCGTTGCCCTCGTAGGGGACCCGGGTCCAACCGCCGGCGGAGCCGTCGAGCTTGAGGGCGTAGAGGTCGTGGTACGAGATCGTGTTCTCCTCGGAGCGCTTCTCGGCCCCGCCGGCGAACGTGAGCACGCCCGTCTCGTCGTTGTAGGCGCCGAAGCCCCCGTACAGCGCCCGCGGCAGGTCGGGCAGGCGCACGTAGCACGCGTTGTCGGCCTGGAGCCGGCCGCCGACCGGCACAGCGGTCGCGGTCGGCGCGGCGGCCGTGGCGCCGGGCTGGGCATGCACGGCAGGGCCCACAGCGCCCCCCAGGCCGCCCACGGCCCACACCGCCACCCCGGCGCCCGCGACGAGACCCGGTCCCACGAGCTTCAACCAACGTCGATTCATGCTGTCCCCCTGTGTGTGGGTCGACCGTGCGAAGTGCCGGCGGACCGTGTGCAGCCCAGCGGATCGACTGCGAGGCGTGTCACCCTCGCCGCCGGGCCGGCGGCCGGACGGGCGGCATGCACCCGTGGACCGGGGCGCCGGCACGAGCCCTCGCGCCACACGGTCCGTTACCTATTAACGGCCGTGGGCGGCCGTTGGGTGCGACCGCGCCGGAATTCGGTGCCGGCGGCGCCGCCGGCTGCCGCGCGCCTTGACGCGCGTCGGGCATGCGGCTACGATAGCCGCCGGCGTGGCGGGGCGATCTCGCACGTGAACGAACTCGACTCGGTGGCCCAACCCGATGCCGTTTGACCTCCAATCCCCTGTCCGCACAATCCAGGCCGCGGCCGACGTGCCCGGACCCCGCCCGCGGCGCGCGCCGGTCGGTCGCGCGGTCGCCGTCGCCCTGGCCGTCGTGCTCTCGGCCGCCGCGCTGTCGACCGCCGGCTGCCGGTCGGGATCCGGCGATGCGGCCGACGCGCAGGCGGCCGGCACCGGGCGCGCCATCCAGAACAAGGGCTCCGACACGCTCGTCAACCTCGCGCTGGCCTGGGCGGAAGCCTACCGCGGCGTCGCCCCGGACGTGTCGATCGCCGTCACCGGCGGCGGCTCGGGCACCGGCATCGCCGCCCTCGTCAACGGCACCGTCGACATCGCCAACGCCAGCCGCGAGATGAAGGACGAGGAGATGGCCGAGGCGCGGGCCAAGGGCATGGACCCGCAGGAGTTCGTCGTCGCCATCGACGCCCTCGCCGTCGTGGTGCACCCCTCCAACCCCGTCGACCGCCTGACCGTCGACCAGCTCGCCGACCTGTTCAGCGGCCGGGCGACCAACTGGCGGGACGTCGGCGGGCGCGACGCGCCGGTCGTCCTGGTGTCGCGCGAGACCAACTCCGGCACGCACGTGTACTTCCTCGAGGAGGTCGTGCGCAAGGGCGACGCCGACAACCCCGACATCTTCGCCCCGCAAACGCTGCTCATGCCGTCTTCGGTCGGCATCACGAGCGAGGTGCAGCGCAACCCGAACGCCATCGGGTACGACGGCCTCGGCTACGTCAACCCCGCCCACGAGAAGCTCGTGGCCGTCGGGCGCGGTGGCTCCGCGCCGTACGTCGTGCCGAGCGTCGCCAGCGGCGCCGACGGCAGCTATCCCATCGCGCGCAACCTGTACATGTACACGGCCCACCCGCCGACCGGCGCCATCGCCGCGTACCTCGACTGGGTGCGCGGCCCGCACGGCCAGCGCATCGTCGCCGACCTCGGCTTCGTGCCGCTGCCGAACGGCCCCGATGGGGCCGCGCCATGACCGCCACGCCGGCCGAGTCGGCCGTGCCGCCCGAGCCGACCGCGCCGCCCCGTGCCGCGCGGTCGTCGCGCCTCCTGGCCGAGCGCGTCATCGAGGCCGCGATCGCGCTGGCGGGGGTGTCGACCGTCGTCATCGTCGCGCTCATCTTCCTCTTCCTCCTCCGCGAAAGCACCGCGGCCTTCCTCGACGTCCCGCTGCGCCAGCTCATGGGCACGCGCTGGTACCCGATCGAGGGCCTGTTCGGCTTCCTGCCCCTCATCGCCGGCTCGCTCGTGGTCACGATCGGCGCGGTGGTGATCGCCGTCCCGCTCGGGTTGATCACGGCGATCTACCTCGGAGAGATCGCGCCGCCGTCGCAGCGCGAGGTCCTCAAGCCGATCATCGAGGTGTTGGCCGGCATCCCGTCCATCGTGCTGGGGTTCGTCGGCTGGGTGGCGCTCGCGCCGCTGGTCCAGCAGCTCGGCGCCACGACGGGGCTCACCGCCCTGACGGGGTCCTTGATCCTGGCGTACATGGCCCTGCCGACCATCATCAGCATCTCCGAAGATGCGCTGTACGCCGTCCCGAAGGCCTACCGCGACGGCGCGCTGGCCATCGGCGCCACCCAGTGGCAGACCATCTGGCGCGTCGTGCTGCCGGCGGCCCGCAGCGGCATCGTCATCGCCGTGATGCTCGGCATCGGCCGCGCCATCGGCGAGACCATGGCGGTGATGATGGTCACGGGCAACGCCGCCAACATCCCGGCGCTGGGCCCGGGCCTGTTCCTGCAGCCCGTGCGCACCATGACCGCCACCATCGCCGCCGAGATGGGCGAGGTGCAGCGCGGCAGCCTCCACTACAGCACGCTCTTCGCCATCGGCGTCGTGCTGTTCGTCATCACGTTCGGCATCAACTACGTGGCCGGCCGGCTCATCGGCGCCAGCGGCGGCCCCCGTCGGCGGGGGCAGCTGTGACGCGCCAGCAGTCGCACACCCTCGCGGTGCGCGCGATCACCGCCGTGTCCGTCCTGGTCATCGTCCCGATCCTCCTGGTGATCGGCTACGTCGTCGCACACGGCATCGGGACGGTCGACTGGACGTTCCTCACGCAGCCGCCGCGCGACGGCATGCGCGCCGGCGGCATCATGCCCGCGCTCCTCGGCACGCTCGTCCTGGCTGCCGGCACCGCCGTCGTCACGCTGCCGGCCGGCATCGGCGCGGCGATCTTCCTGGCCGAGTACGCCGGCGACAACCGCATGACGCGTGCGGTGCGCCTGGCCATCGTCAACCTGGCCGGGATCCCGTCGATCGTCTACGGGCTGTTCGGCCTCGGCGCGTTCGTGCTGTTCCTGCGCTTCGGCACGTCGATCGTCGCCGGCGCCCTGACGCTCGGCATCATGACGCTGCCGGTCGTGATCAGCACGGCCGAGGAGGCGATCCGCGCCGTGCCGGACCAGTTCCGCACCGTCAGCCTCAGCCTCGGCGCCACCCGCTGGCAGACCATTCGGCACCATGTGCTGCCCCACGCCCTGCCGGGCATCCTCACCGGCATCATCCTCGGCCTCGGCCGGGCCGCCGGCGAGACCGCCCCGATCCTGTTCACCGTGGCGGCGTTCTACCTCCCCGAGCTCCCCCGCAGCATCTTCGACCAGACGATGGCGCTGCCGTATCATCTTTATGTCATCTCGACGCAGGTGCCGGGCATGCCGCTCGGCATGCAGTACGGCACGGCGCTGGTGCTCCTGCTGCTGGTGCTGTCGATGACGCTGTCCGCCACGCTGATCCGCACGCGCATGCGGCGCCGGCGGGAGTGGTGAGGCCGTGACCGCCGTGCCACCGCCGCCCGCTCCGGCCATCGCGATCCGGCAGCTCTTCTTCACGTATGCCGACGGCACCGAGGCGCTGCGCGACATCAGCGTCGACATCGCGCCGCGCCAGCTCTTCGTGCTCTTCGGCCCGGCGCGGGCCGGCAAGACGACGCTCCTGCGACTGCTCAACCGGCTGTCGGACCTGATCGGCGGCACGCGGCAGCAGGGACACGTGCGCTTCAACGGCGCCGACATCTTCGAGCGCGGCGTCGACGTCACCGACCTCCGGCGGCGCATCGGGATGGTCTTCGCCATGCCGACGCCGTTGCCGGGCAGCATCCGCTCCAACCTGACGTTCGGCCTGCGGATGGCCGGCATGCGCGACGCGGCGGCGCTCGAGGCGCGCGTCGAGCAGTCGCTGCGCCAGGCGGCGCTGTGGGACGAGGTCAAGGACCGCCTCGAGAGCTCGGCGTTCGCGCTCTCCGGTGGGCAGCAGCAGCGGCTGTGCCTCGCACGCAGCCTGGCGCTCGAGCCCGAGGTCATCATCCTCGACAACCCGACCTCGGGCCTCGACCCCCTGTCGACGGCGGCCGTGGAGGAGTCGCTGGACGCGCTCAAGCAGCGCTACACCATCATCATGGTGCCGCACAGCGTGCAGCAGGCCGCCCGCGTCGCCGACAGCGCGGCGTTCCTCCTCGACGGCGAGCTGGTCGAAGCCGGCCCGGCGCGCGAGCTGTTCGTCAACCCGCGCCACAAGCGCACCGAAGACTACATCAGCGGCCGGTTCGGCTGAGGCGCGCGAGGCAGGCATGTCCCCCAAGATCGAGATCCGCGGCTTCAACTTCTTCTACCGCGACTTCCACGCGCTGATCGACCTCGACCTGCTCATCCCCCGCAACCAGATCACCGCGCTCATCGGGCCGTCGGGGTGCGGCAAGTCGACCTTCCTGCGCTGCCTGAACCGGATGAACGACACCATCGCCGGCACGCGCGCCGACGGCCGCATCCTGCTCGACGGCGACGACATCTACGCGCCCGACGTCGACGTGACGGGGCTGCGGCAGCGCGTGGGCATGGTCTTCCAGCGGCCGAACCCGTTCCCGCAGAGCATCTACGACAACGTGGCCTTCGGCCCGCGGGTGCTCGGCCTGGCGTCCGCGCGGTCGCTCGACGGCATCGTCGAGGAGAGCCTGCGCGGCGCCGCCGTGTGGGACGACGTCAAGCACCGCCTGCACGACCCGGCTCAGGCCCTGAACCCGGGGCAGCAGCAGCGGCTGTGCATCGCGCGCGCCATCGCGGTCAAGCCCGAGGTGATCCTGATGGACGAGCCGTGCTCGGCGCTCGACCCGGTGGCCACGCTGCGGGTCGAGGACCTGATGCAGTCCCTCGCCAGCGACTACACGATCGTGATCGTCACCCACAACATGCAGCAGGCGGCACGCGTGTCGCACCAGACCGGCTTCTTCTGGCTCGGCCGGCTGGTCGAGTTCGGGCCGACCGGCGCGCTCTTCCGTGCGCCGCGCGACCCGCTGACCGAAGCGTACATCACGGGGCGGCGAGGGTGAGCCGCGCACCACGGGAGGCTGGGACATGAGCTTGCGCGAACGGTTCGGCCGATCGCTCGACGCGCTGCGCGACGACGTGCTGGCGATGGCGAGCCTCGTCGAGAACGAGCTCGACCTGGCGCTGCGCGCCCTGGAGACACGCGACCCGGTGCTCGCGGGCGAGGTGCGAAGCCTCGACCACAAGGTCAACCAGGCGCGGTTCGACATCGAGCAGACCTGCGTCGGGCTCCTGGTCACGCAGCAGCCGGCCGCGCGCGACCTGCGCAGCGTGGTGGCGGCGATGAACATGATCACCGACCTCGAGCGGATGGGCGACCAGGCCAAGGGCATCGCCACGGTCGTGTGCCATCTCCAGCGCACGCCGGCCGAGGACCTTCCGCCGGAGATCGCCCAGATGGGCCACGCCGTCAAGCACATGCTCCGCGAGACGATGCTCGCCTATGCCCACGACAACGTCCCCCTCGCGCGGACCATCGCCGCGCAGGAGGAGGGCGTCGATCGCCTGTACACCCGTGTGTTCCAGCACATCCTCAAGCGCACGGCGGAGGTCGGCGAGGCCGACACGATCGAGGCCGTGTACCTCGTCCTGCGTGCCGCCCGCGAGCTCGAGCGCTTCGGCGACCTGGCCTCGAACCTCGCCGAGCGCGTGATCTACATGGTGACCGGCTCGCTCGAGACCCTCAACGCCGACGACGTCGTGGGCTGACGCCGTCGACCGGCGGCGATCGCCCTCGGCCGCCTCAACCTTCGGGAGGCCCGGCCTGTCGCGCCGCCCACGCCACCGCGGCGATGCCGGCCACGAACGCCGCCGCCAGCACCACGACGACGGACGTCGGGAACCTCGACGCCGCGGCGGCCGGCGCGCTGCCGCGGACCCCGCCGCCGGCGGCCGGGAAAGTGCCCGTGATGACGACGGCCGGCACCGTCGCGCCGGCCGCGGCGGTCGCGACCTCGGGCGGCACGGTCGGCGGCGCCGGGCTGCCCGCACGCCCGCCGGCGGCCGGGGCGGCGCCGGTGACGGCGACGCCGCCGTCGACCGGCGCCAGGAGCGCGAGCGGAGCGCCCAGGGTGTCGGTGGCGCCGACGACGTCGACGCTGACCGGCACGTCGACGGTGGCCGTGAGGGTCGCGAGATACGCCGCCCGCGTGGATGCCCACAGGTCGTCGAGCCCGTCGAGCCCGACCACAACCCGGTCGGTCTCGGCCGGCGTGATCGCGAGGTCGAGCACGGCCAGCAGCCGATCGGCCAGCGGCGCGGCCAGACCGGCCCGATCGAGGCGGGCATACAGGCTGTCGGGCCGGGACCGTCCGGCGGCGAGCATGGCGTAGGCGCCGGAGAGCGCCTTGGCGACCTTCGGGAGGTCGCCGAGCCGGACGTGCCGTCGCGCGTCGGTGGCGGCGGCCTCGAGCACGGCGACCTCCTCCCGGGGGAGGTACTGGCGAGCGTCCACCGTGGCGGACCGCACCTCGAACTGGAGGGTGGCCAGGATCGGGTTGCCGGCGGGGCCGGTCGGCGCCTGCGGGAGCACCAGCGCCGCCACGCCGGCGACGTCGTCGCGGAGCACGCGCCCTTCGGCCGCGTCCCACGCCACGTCGGCCAGGCGCAGCGCCGTCGGGCTCCAGCGCACCCGGAGGTCGAGCGAGCCCAGGCCGATCTGGGGGATCGCCTGGCCGATGATCGGCACCGCGACGATCTCGCCGACGGCGCCGCGAACCTCGAACACCCGGAAGCGCGCCTGCGCCCCGGCCGGCGTCGGCGTGGCGGCGGGCAGCGCCCCGAGCGCTGTGAGCACGGCGTCGACGGCTTCGGCGTAGAGCGCGGCGGCCGCGTCGGTGTCGGCGGCCGACTGGTCGAGGGCGGCGATGAAGAGCCGTTGTCCGAAGATACGAACGCGGTCCATCGCGCCCTGCGCCCCGGGCCCGGCGGCCCGCACCACCGCGCCGGCCTGCCGTGCGATGTCGTCGTTGACCTCGATCATCGCGTTGCGCATCTCGATCCACTGCCCGGCGCGGCCCTGGGCGACGGCCGCGGCGGCCGCGTCGCGCCAGCCGGCGACGCGGTCGACCACCGACCCCGGCACCGCGGTCAGGGTCACGTCCGGCACGAGCGCGCCGAGGCGGGCCTGGATGGCGGCGACGGCGACGTTGAGGCGCACGACGTCCTCGGCGGTCAGCGCGGCCTCGAGGTCCGGCAACCGCTGCTCGCTCTCGGCCAGGGCCGCGGACGCGGGCTCGCCGAGCGCGGCCACGAGCCCGGGGCGCTCGGCGTCCAGCGCCGCGACGGCGTCGTTGTAGGCCGCGTCCGCCTGCTGCCACGCCCCGTCGGCGGCCCGCTGGCCGATGGCGTCGAAGGCCGCGATGATCCGCGCCACGGCGGCGCCGGCGTCCGGCCCGGTCGGGCCCGTGGGCTGCCCGCGAGCCGTCAGCGGCCCACCGAGCATCGCCGCCAGCGCCAGGCCGGCGGCGAGCGCCGCGGCCGGCGTCGCCGCGCGGCGTCGGTGGCCCTTCGACACGATCCCCATCCTCGCCTCCCCCACACTGAAGTCCTGCGTGCGGCGGGCGCCGCGCGGCTTGCGGGCATCCGACCGCCGGCCAAGAGAGCGCCCACCCATCTTCGCGGCGACGGCCGCGGCGCCGACCGCCAGACGTTGACGGCCCGACACGGTCGGATTATACTCGCCCGGTCGTCGCGCCCGGCCGTCGGCGCCGGGCGGGCGGTCGTCAACGCCCCAGCAACTCCCATGCCACGACGGAGGCCCCGGTGCCCGACTACAACTACTCGGACTTCGACGATCAGAGCGACGAGCCCACCCCGGGCGGCGAGGCCGCCCCGATGCTGCCGGGCGGGATCAGCGTCCAGGCCGCGGCCACCGGCCTGCTGATCGTGGTCCTCCTGGCGGCCCTGTGGCTGTTCTTCGGCCCGACCGGCGACGAGCCGGCGGACCTGCCCACGGCAACCCCGGCCGCGGCGTCGAGCCCGACGTCGGCCGTGGGCGGCGGCGCCGGCGGTGGGACGCCGGTGCTCGGTGGCGTGCCCGCCGTCACCGCGGCCGCCTCGGTCGCGCCGGCCAGCATGGGCACGGCGGCGGCCACCGCCATCGGCGCGGCGCCGACCGCCGCGGCGGCGTCGACCTCGGCGAGCGGGACGCTCCCGACCTCCGGCGTGCCCGCCGCCACGGCGGCCCCGGCCACGCCCGCGGCGCTGGTCGCCGGCGGGTTCGTCAAGGTAGGCAACACCGACGGCTACGGGATGCGCTTCCGCTTCGGACCGGGGCTCGACAACGCCACCATCCGCATCGTCGAGGAGGGCGAGACGCTGAAGGTGATGGGCGACCCGGAGGCCGGCGACGGCGTCACGTGGTACCGGCTGCAGGATGCCCTCGGCAACGTCGGCTGGGCGGCGCAGACCTACCTGTCGCCGACCGCCGCCCCGGCCGGCTGGAACCCGCCGGCGGCGTCGCCGACGTTCGAGTCCGACGGCTGAGCCCGCCGGGGCGCGGCGGAGCGGCGCCCGCGGCGGTCGGTCACACCTTGAGCTCGACCGTCATGCGCGTCCCGTCCGGCGCGCTGGCGCCGCGCGGGCGCGCGCCGCGGGCGACCAGGGCGACGTCGGTGTTGCAGTCCTGGCACACGACCGTCTCGCCGCGCAGCACCTGGTCGCGCAGCACGGCGAGGCGCTGGCCGCAGAACGGGCAGCGGAACTGGATCAGGTGGTACGCTTCCATGGCGATGCGCTCCCGCGGTCGAAGGGGTGTCGGGCCGATGGCGGCGAGCGGCCCCGGCCGGGCCGCGCCGTGGCGGCGGTCAATTGTGCCACAGGCGGCCGGGCGGCCGCGGCCGGCACGACACGGGGCGGCGTGATGGCCGGCGTGCACGTCGTCACCGACAGCGCAGCCGCGCTCCCGCGCGGCGTGGTGCAGGACCTCGCGATCACGGTCGTCGCCGAAACGGTGGTGCTCGACGGCAAGGCGTTCCACGCCGGCGGCAACCTCGGCGATCCCGCGTACTTCACGGCGCTGCGGGCCGCCGCCGGCCCGGCCGGCGTGGCTCCGCTGGCGGCGGCGGACTTCGCCGACGCCTACCGGCGCGTGCTGGCGTGGGGCGTCGAGGTCGTGTCGCTGCACCCGCCGGCCTGGCTTTCGGCGAGCGCGTCGACGGCCCGCGCGGCGGCGGCCGCGCTGCCGGCGGGGTCGCCGGTCCGCGTCGTCGAGACCCCATGGGTGGCGGCGGGGCTGGGCATGGCGTGCATCCATGCCGCGCGCGCGGGTCAGGACGCGACCGGCATCGACGACGTCCTCCCACGGCTGCCTGAGCCCGGCGCGCCGATGGCGGTCGTGATGGTGTGCGGCGACCTCGACTACGCCCGGCGGCAGGGCCGCCTGCCGATCGGCGGGCCGGCGGGCCACGGCGCGCCGACCCATGCCGTGTTCGAGCTCGGAGCCGGGACGTTCGCGCCGATCGGGCCGCCGTCGGACGTCGCGACCGCCCTGCGCGGGCTCGTCGAGCGGGTGGCGCGCGCGGCCGGCGCCGGCGCGCTGCACATCGGCGTGTGGAGCGCCGACGCCGATGCCGAGGCGGCCGCGGTGGCCACGTTCCTGGAGTCGCGGCACGCACCCGTCGAGCTCTGGGTGGCGCCGGCCGACCCCCACCTCGGCGTCATCGGCGGCCCTGGCAGCTTCGGCGTGGCGGTCTACACCGCGCCCGAGGGCTGAGCCGCCGCCGGCCGCGCCCCCGGGCCGGCGGGCGCCGCGTCGGCGGCGTCGCTGCCCAGGACGGCGGCGAGGATCGCGGGCGCCACGTCGGTGAGCGCCGCCGGAACGACGGCCGGGGCCGGACCGCACCACGCGCCGAGCGCGGGGTTCCGGGTGTGGGTGGCCACGCGCATGTCCTCGAGGTTGCCGTGGTCGGACGCCAGGACCACGACGTCGCGCGGCGCCCACGTCGCCAGCACGCCCGCGATGAGGTCGTCGAGGCAGCGCAGCGCGTTTGCCGGCGGCCAGCGGTCGGGGTGGTGGCCGGCGAGGTCGGTGGCGTAGTACTCGAACAGCGTGAAGGCATGGTCCTGCGCCAGCGCGGACAGCCGTCGCCCCGCGGCCGCGGCGTCGATGTCGGGCAGCTCGGGGTGGCCCAGGCGTTCGCGCCACCCGGCGTTGGTCACGAAGGCCGACAGCGCGCGGCCGGCGCGCAGGTCGTCGGGGCCGCGCAGGCGCACCCCGGCCAGGTGCGCCGCGCGTGCGATGGCGCCCATGCGGCCCGTGCCGGGTGCGGCCCGCTCGAGGTAGGGCGCGGGGAACGCGTTGGCCAGCGCCACCGGGCGGCCGGCGTCGCGCAGGCGCCGGAACAGGCTCGCGGCCGCCAGCACGCCCTTGAGCGCCGCCGTGGGGTAGGGCCCCTGGTGCTCGCCGACGGCCGCCGGGGCGTTGACGCCGGTCAGGAGCGTGGTCTGCCCCGTGCCGCTCTGCGGCAACCCGGCGACGCCGAGGCACGCGTCGAGCGCGAGGAGCCGGCCGCCGACGGCCGCCGACGGGCTCGACGGGGTGGCGCCCGCCACGGGGCGCGTGCCGCCCAGCAGCGTCGCGAGGGCCGGCAGGTCGAGGGCGGCCAACGGGTTCGTCTCGCGATCGTCCGCGCCGACGCCGACGCCGTCGACGAACACGAAGAGCACGCGCGGCGGCGTCACGTGACCCCCCGGCGTACGGGCCACGGCCTCAACCCGGCGGCGGCGTGACCACCGGTCCGAGGCCGCGGTAGCGCGTGTTGTGGTAGATCAGCGGCTCGGGCGCGTCGGGCCGGGCGTAGGCCGCGACGACGCGGCCGAGGAACACCGTGTGGTCGCCGGCCGGGTGCGCCTCGGCCACGGTGCAGTCCAGCCAGGCGACGGCGTCGACCAGGCACGGCGCACCGGTGAGCGCGGCGGCGGTGGCGATGCCGGCGAAGCGATCGGGCACCTCGCCATGGCGGCCGGCGAAGCGATCCGACCACGCGCTCTGGCCGGCGCCCAGGATGTTGACGCAGAAGGCGCCCGCCGCCTCGATGTGCGCATGCGACCGCCAGCGCCGGTCGACGACGATCAGGACCATCGGCGGGTCGACCGAGACCGACGTGAAGGCGCTGGCGGTCATGCCGTGCGGGCCGTCGGGGCCGCGCATCGTGATGATCGTCACGCCGCTGGGCCACAGGCGCATGGCGGCGCGGTACGCATCGGCGGCAGCGGAAGGGATCGGATGTGACATGGGTCGTCAGTTCCTGGCGTTGAGGGCGGATGGGATGGATGGGAATGGCCGGCCTTCGGGCGGGGGCGGGGCCGCGGCGCCGGGGCCGTGCCCGGCCTGCGACGCCCACGGGAGGTAGCCGAGCGGCCAGGCCGCGGGGCACGGGACCGCCGGAGGGCGCACGGTCTGGGTGTCGATGGCGTAGGCTGCGGCCGTCACGCGCGACGGGTCGACGGCCGTGCGGACGCCCGGCCACGTCACGGCGAACCGCTGGCGTTCGCCCGGGTCGAGCGCGTCGTCGAGCGACAGCACCGCCCGGCCGAACTCGAGCAGGCGGCCGTCGCCGTCGCGCGCCTCGACCACGATCACCACGAGCGCCACGGCCACCGCGCCGCAGCTGCGCAGCTCGCCGCGGACGACGATGCCTTCCACGTCGCGGTGCGCGGTCACGGCCTCGGCCGCCAACGGGACGGGGAACACGCCGGTCGGGAACGGCGCGGCGAACGTCCACACCTGGTAGCGGTCGAACGGCACGTCGGGGAACGCGATGGCCCACGGGTACGCCACGCCGGGCGGGTGGCTCTGCCCGGTCGGCGCGTCCGGCGTGTAGAACACCGGGAGCCGGGCCGTCTGCAGCTCGACGAGGTCCTCGCCCTGCCAGAAACCGGCGTAGACGTCGGTGGCCGACGCGTTCAGGTACGCGGCGCCGGTGTTGCGGAGGTGGCCGTAGATGCGCCCCTCGCCGTCGACGGTCTGCTCGTGGAGGCCGTCGACGGCGAGATCGCGGTAGCGCGGCGCCGGCGCCGCCGCGGCCGACGTCGTGAGGTCGTAGGCCCCGATGTCGGGCAGGCAGCAGAAGCGCACGCCGACGCTGAACGGGCCGCTCTCGCCCTCGTCGAGGGCATCCAGCCAGCTCACCCCGCCGCCCGTGCCGACGATCTCGCCGCCGGGCGTCCGGCGCGCCGTCAGCGAGACGTGGATCGCGTGCGCCGGCCCGGGGCCGCGGTTGACGAGCATGCCGCGCACCGTCACCGAGCGCTGACCGCCGAGCTCGACCTCGGCCGGCGTGAAGCCGACGACCTCGATCACCGGTGCGGCAGGCGCGCGGAGGGGCGCGGCCCGCCCCGGAAGCACGGCCGCGAGCCAGAGCCCCGCCGCGGCCCCGACGGCCGCGGCGGCAGCCGTGCTCCGCGCGCCGGCGCTCACGTCGCGCCGTCGGCCGACGGGGCCGGTGCGCCGTCGCCGTCGGCGGCCCCGTCGGATGGCACCGGCACGGCGGCCAGGCGCTCGAGCGCCGCCGCGGCGGCCGCCTGCGCGGCCTCGGACTTCGAGAGGCCCGTGCCCTCGCCCCAGACCGTGTGGCCGACGTGCACCTGCACCACGAAGGACTTCGCGTGATCCGGCCCGCTCTCACCCACCGTGACATAGCGCGGTGTGGTCTGCCAGGCCCGCTGGGCGAGCTCCTGGAACCGGCTCTTGGCGTCCCGGTCGCCCTGGCGCGCCAGCACGGCGTCGAGCTCGGGCTCGATGAAGTGCACGACGAAGCGCTCGACCGTCGCCAGCCCGTGATCGAGGTAGATGGCGCCCACCAACGCCTCGAACGCGTCGCACAGCAGCGGCGCACGCGCCCGACCGCCGCTCGCCTCCTCGCCCCGCCCCAACCGCATGAACCCGCCCAGCCCGATGGCGCGCGCGAAGCCGGCCAGCGCCGACTCGCGCACCAGTGCCGCCCGCAGCGTCGTCAGCGTGCCCTCGCGTGCCCCCGGCAGGCGGCGGTACAGGTGGTCGGCGGCGACGAAGTCGACGAGGGCATCGCCGAGGAACTCGAGCCGCTCGTTGTCGGCCGTCTCGGCCCGCGCCACCTCGTTGAGGTACGAACGGTGCGTCAGCGCCGTGCGCAAGAGACGGCGGTCGCGAAACGCGATCCCGATGGCCGCTTCGAGCGCGGCAAGGTCGGGCAACCCGGCGTCAGGGCTCATAGCGGGCGAAGACGAGGCTGGCATTGTGCCCGCCGAACCCGAACGAGTTCGAGACCGCCGCGCGCAGCGGGCGCTCGACCGGCCGTGGGACGTTCGGCACGTAGTCGAGGTCGCACTCCGGGTCGGGCGTCTGGTAGTTGATCGTCGGCGGGATGACGCCGCGCAGGATGGTGAGCGCCGTGATCACGGCCTCGACGCCACCGGCGGCGCCGAGCATGTGGCCGTGCATGCTCTTGGTCGAGCTGACCGGGATGCGATAGGCCCGCTCGCCGAAGACGGTCTTGATGGCGCGCGTCTCGGAGATGTCGTTCATCACCGTGCTGGTGCCGTGGGCGTTGATGTAGTCGATCGCGTCGAACGGCAGGCCGGACTTCTGGACCGCCAGCCGCATCGCCTGCGCGGCGCCCGACCCGTCCTCGCGTGGCGCGCTGACGTGGTACGCGTCGGCGGACGCGCCGTAGCCCACCAGCTCGACGAGGGGGTGCGCACCGCGCGCCAGCGCATGCTCGAGCGACTCGAGCACCACGAGGCCGGCGCCTTCGCCGAACACGAAGCCGTCGCGGTCCTTGTCGAAGGGGCGCGAAGCGTGCTGGGGATCGTCGTTGCGGGTCGACATCGCACCGGTGCGGTGGAACGCGGCCACCCCGAACGGCGTCACGCCGGCCTCGACGGCGCCGGCGAGCATGGCGTCGGCGTCGCCGCGCCGGATGATCTCGAACGCCTCGCCGATGGCGTGCGAGCCCGTGGCGCACGCCGACACGACGCAGTAGTTCGGCCCACGCGCGCCGACCGCGATCGAGACCTGGCCCGACGGCATGTTCGGCAGCATGAGCGCCCCGGTGAGCGGGCTGACGCGGTTGGGCCCGCGGCTGAGCAGGGCTTCGAAGCCCGTCTGGAGCGTCTCGAGGCCGCCGATGCCGGTGCCGACGATGACGCCGACCCGTTCGGCGATCTCGGGCGTGACCACCAGCCCGGCCTGGTCAACGGCCTGCCGCGCCACGGCCATGCCAAACTGCATCCCGCGGTCGGACCGCCTGGCCTCGTGCACGTCCATCCAGTCGGTGGGGTCGAAGTCGTCGACCTGGCAGGCCATCCGGACCTGGAACGCCGACGCGTCGAACCGGGTGATCGGCCCGGCCCCGCTGCGTGCGGCCATGAGCGCCGCCCACGTGGGCTCCAGCCCGATGCCCAGCGGCGTGACCAGCCCCATGCCGGTGACCACGACCCGTGGCCTTTCGCTTGCTCGCGTCATGCTGCTCCCCTCGTTGGGCCGCCGGCCGGGTGCAGTACGCCGGTCGGGCCCGTCATCCGGCGGCCGCCGACGACCGCAGCACCATGCCGACGTCGTCGCTGGCTTCGACGACGGTGCCGATGCGCGCCGCCAGCACGCCGTGCGCGGCCAGCTCACCGGCGAGACGATCGGTGGCCCCGGGCGCCACCGCGATCAAGAGCCCGCCCGACGTCTGGGGGTCGAACACGATCGACGACCACTCCGCCGCCAGACGCGTCAGGCCGGCGACGCGGGGTCCGAACGCGTCGCGGTTGCGGCCCGTGCCGCCCGGCGCCATGCCGGCGCCGGCCAGCGTCCACGCCCCGGGCAGGAGCGGCAGCGCCTCGACGTCGATCGACAGCGTGACCCCACTGCGCTCGGCCATCTCCAGGCCGTGCCCGGCCAGCCCGAAGCCGGTGATGTCGGTCGCCGCCGACGCGCCCGCCGCCACCGCGGCGCGCCCGGCCGCCGCGTTCAGCGCCATCATGCTCTCGACCGCCGCGTCGACGGTCGACGGGTCGGCCTCGCCGCGCTTGAGGGCCGTGGTGACGAGGCCCGTGCCGAGCGGCTTGGTCAACACGAGGTCGTCGCCCGGCCGGGCGCCGGCCTTGCGGAGACAGCGCGCCGGGTGGACCCGCCCGACGACGGCGAGCCCGTACTTCGGCTCGTGGTCCACGACGCTGTGGCCGCCGGCCACCACGCCGCCGGCACGCCGCACGGCCTCGGCCCCGCCGCGCACGATCTCGGCGCCGATCGACGTGTCGAGATCGGCGGGCAGGCCCAACAGGTTGAGCGCCAGCATGACCTCGCCCCCCATGGCGAACACGTCGCTCATGGCGTTGGCGGCCGCGATCGCGCCGTACTGGTACGGGTCGTCGACGACGGGCGGGAAGAAGTCGGTGGTCGCCACGAGCGCCAGGTCATCGGTCAGCCGATAGACCGCGGCGTCGTCGGCGCCGTCCAGCCCGACCAGCAGGTCCGGGTATTCGGTTGCCGGGAAGAGTCCGGCCAACGGGCGCAGGACCTGCGCCAGGGCTTCAGCGCCCAGCTTGGACGCTCACCCGGCGCACGACGCCCGCTGGGTCAGTCGGATCTCCGCCCCGGTCATGCCGACCGTGCTGCGAATCATCGCTCGTCGCACCCCTTGGGCCGGCGCGGCGCCGGACCCGTGAAAGCGGATGGTGCCCAGGCCCGTGTGCACGTCAGGCCTTCAACCCGCTGCCCGTCAGCGGCACGACGACGGCCGCGCGGGGCGGGAGGCGGTCCAGAAGCTTGATCATACCACAGACGCCGACGGCGGCCGTCGGCTCGATGTACCAGCCCCAGCGGGCCGCCTCTGCCCGAGCGGCCCGGATCTCGGCCTCGGCGACGCCCACGAGCGTGCCGCCGGTCGACCGGACGGCGGCGAGCACGGCGCGGCCCCGCGGCGGCGCCGCCACGGCCACGCCGCCCGCCGCCGTCGGACGCGGCGCGGCGGGGACCGGCGCCGCCGCGCCGCGGGCAAAGGCCGCGGCCAGCGGCGCGCACGCGTCGGCCTGCGCCCCGTGCAGCGCGGGCACGCGCTCGACCAGGCCGGCCCGGGCGAGCGCCTCGAAACCGTGGTAGAGGCCGAGCAAGAGGAGGCCGTGCCCCGCCGGGACCACGACGTGGTCGGGTGCGCGCCGGCCGAGGTCCTCCCAGATCTCCCACGCCAGCGTCATCTGCCCCGCCAGGAACCACGGGCTGTACACGTGGCTCGCATATGCCGTCGCCGGCCCGATCGCCGCCTGGGCGCGGTCGGTGGCGGCTTGACGGGAGGGTGCGTCGGCGACGACGACGGCGCCGTGCGCCAGGGCCTGGCGCCGCTTGGCGACCGGCGTGCCGGCGGGCACGAACAGCCTCAGGGCGATGCCGGCGCGCGCGAGGCAGGCGGCCAGGCTTGCGCCGGCGTTGCCCGACGAGTCCTCGACCGCATCCGTCACGCCGGAGCCGGCCAGCGCGGCCGCGAGCACGGCCGCGCCGCGGTCCTTGTACGCGCCCGAAGGCTGGAGGTGCTCGAGCTTGGCCCACACGCGGCGGCCGGCCAAGGGCACGTCGGCCAGCGGCGTCCCGCCCTCGCCCAAGGTGACGGGCGGCACGGGGCCAAGCGGGGGGAGGTTCGCGGCGTACCGCCAGACCGTCCGGGTGCCGTGCGCGATCGCACCCGGGTCGAACGGCGGCACGACCGGTGTCCACGCGGCGCCGCACGCACAGCGCCAGTCCCGAACGGTCACGCGGCCGGCCCCACCGCAGGCCGTGCACACCACCGCGATGGCCGGGAGCGTGACCGTGGGGTCGGCAGGCGCCGGTGGCCCCACCGCCCGAGTCACCCCGTCGGCGCCTCCGCCCGCCGCCAGTCGCCCCCGGTGCCGCCGCGCTTCTCGACGAGGCCGACCCCGGTGATCTCCATGCCGCGCTCGACGGCCTTGGCCATGTCGTAGACCGTGAGCAGCGCCACCGACACGGCGGCCAGCGCCTCCATCTCCACGCCGGTCTTGCCGCGGGTCCGGACCGTCGCGGTCGCGCGCAGGCCCGGAGCGTCGCGGTCGGGCGCCAGGTCGACGGCCACATGGGTGAGGGGAAGGGGGTGGCACAGCGGGACGAGGTCGCTGGTCCGTTTGGCGGCCTGGATGCCGGCGATCCGGGCGACGGCCAGCACGTCGCCCTTCGGGAGGCCGCCGGCGACGACGAGGGCGAGCGTGGCCGGCGCCATGCGGATGAGGCCCGTCGCCACGGCCACGCGCTCGGTGTCGGGCTTGGCGCCGACGTCGACCATCGCGGCCCGTCCGTCGGCGTCGAGGTGTGTCAGCTTCGGGGAGGACATGGGAGCACCCGCTACGCCCGTGCGGCGGCGCGGCCGTCCTTGGAGGTGAAGCGGACGCGCAAGAGGCCGCGGACGTCCTCGAGGGCGGTGCTGACGATCTTGACCCGGGTGTCGAGGTCCTCGATCCATTCGACCGGCACCTCGGCGATCCGGTAGCCGTGCTGCTCGGCCCGCAGCAGCAGCTCGCTGTCGAAGAACCACTCGTTGTTCTCGACGATCGGGACGAGGTGGTCGGCCGCCCGGCGGCTGACGGCCTTGAAGCCGCACTGCGCGTCCGAGAACGAGCGCGTGGGGAACACGAGCTTGATCATGAGGTTGTAGGCGCGCGAGATCAGCTCGCGCTTCCACTGCCGCGTCACACGTGCCCCGTGCTTGAGGCGCGAGCCGATGGCCACGTCGTAGCCGCCGTGGACGATGCTCTCGACGAGCGGAGGAAACGCGTCGAGGTTCGTCGACAGGTCGACGTCCATGTACGCCACGACGTCGGCGTCGCTGTCGAGCCAGGCCCGCCGGAGCGCCCGGCCGCGCCCCTTCTGCTCGAGGCGCAGGTAGCGGACGCGCGGGTTCGCCGCGGCCACCGCGCGCCCCACCGCCGGCGTCTGGTCGATCGACGCGTTGTCGGCGATGACGATGTGCCAGTCGTAGGGCACCGCCTCGTCCAGGAACTCGCTGAGCCGGGCGACCGAGTCGGCCAGCACGCGTTCCTCGTTGTAGACAGGGATGACGACGTCGACGTGGACGTCGGAATCAGACATGCATGGCCTCCGCGGCTCCAGGCGGCCCGGCGCGACCGCCGCGAGAGTATAGCATAGCGGCGGGGGGGTGGATGCCGGGCTTGACGCCTCGCCCGCCGTCTGCCAGACTGGAAGGCCCGGCCGCGGCGCGGCCGCCCACGACGCCTTCACTGCCACGAGCGAGGTCCACGATGAACGATGTCAAGCGCCGGACGATGGCCATGGCCGCCTGCGCGGCCCTCGCGGCCGGCTCGGCCGTCGCGTGCGCCGCCCCGCCGGCGGACCCGGCCACGCCGGCGGCCGGCGTCGTCGCCGAACCGGTCGGCGGATCGACCGCACCGGGCGCGGCCTCCCTGACCGCCGAGACCGGGGACGCGCCCATGCCCACCGGCGCTTCGGCCGCCGAGCCCGCCACGGCGGCCGGGCCGGGCAGCGAGGCTGCCCCCGGGGGCGCAGACGCCACCGCCCGCCCGGCCGGGGATCCCGCCGACCTCGCGGGCGCCCTGGGCCGCTTGGTCGACGCCGAACGCGTCGCGGAGGCGCGCCTGGCGGCGGCGTGCGGCAAGAGCACGACGTGCCTGGCCGAGCTCGACGCGGTGGCACGCTACATCCGCAACGACTGCCCGCGCGACTCGACGTGCCCGTCCACGGCGGCGGCCTTCCTCGAGCCGCCCGCGGCGGCGGCCCCAGGCGGGCTGCCGGCGACCTACCCGACCGTGTCCGACATCCGCGACCTCCTGTGGAAGGCGATGTACGACGAGGCGAACGCGGAAGGCGGTCGCTCGGGGGCGCCCGGGGCCGCCGGCACGCCGAGCGCGCCCGAGCCGGCCGCGCCCGACGCGCCGCCTGGCGCCGAGACGCCACCGCCCCCGGCCGCCGACACGCCGGCCGCCGTGGCAAGCCCACGGGGTTGACCCGACCAGACGGGTGCGATAAGATCGTCCGCGCGTTCGCGGCGGCGGGAGGTCCCACGCCGCGACCATCCCAAGCCAACCTGTCCCGTGTGGAGTATGCACATGCATCGGTCGTTCGCGTTCCTACGCCGGCTCGCGCTGCTCGCGGCCGCCGTCGCCTCCTTTGCCTGGGCCGGCGCGGCGCCGGTCCTGGCGCAGACGGGCACCGCCGAGCACAAGGGTGAGTTCGACCTCGTCTTGCCGGACCTCGGCAGCGTGACCTTCCTGGGGGGGATCGACGGCCACACCCTGCTCATGTACGGCATCCTGGTCTGCGCCCTCGGCCTGTTGTTCGGGCTGTGGATCTTCCGGTCGATGCGCCGGCTGCCGGTCCATGCCTCGATGCACGAGATCTCGGAGCTGATCTACGAGACATGCAAGACCTACTTGATCCAGCAGGGCAAGTTCCTCCTGATCCTCGAGGTCTTCATCGGCGTGATCATCTTCGTGTACTTCGCGGTGCTCCGCGCCGAGCCCCTGGCCAAGGTGCTGATCGTCCTGCTCTTCAGCCTCATCGGCATCGCCGGCAGCTACGGCGTGGCGTGGTTCGGCATCCGCATCAACACGCTGGCAAACTCGCGCGCGGCGTTCGCCAGCCTGCGCGGCATGCCGTACCCGGTGTACGCCATCCCGCTCCAGGCCGGCATGAGCATCGGCATGCTGCTGATCTCGGTCGAGCTCGTCCTGATGCTCTTCATCCTGTTGTTCGTGCCCGCCGACCTGGCCGGGCCGTGCTTCATCGGCTTCGCCATCGGCGAGTCGCTCGGCGCGTCGGCGCTGCGCATCGCCGGCGGCATCTTCACCAAGATCGCCGACATCGGCTCGGACCTGATGAAGATCGTCTTCAACATCAAGGAGGACGACGCCCGCAACCCGGGGGTCATCGCCGACTGCACCGGCGACAACGCCGGCGACTCGGTGGGTCCGAGCGCCGACGGCTTCGAGACCTATGGCGTCACGGGTGTGGCGCTGATCAGCTTCATCCTGCTCGCCGTGACCGACCCGGTGGTCCAGGTCAAGCTGCTGGTCTGGATCTTCGTCATGCGCATCATGATGGTGGTGGCCAGCGGCGGGTCCTACCTGATCAACGAGGCCCTGGCGCGCAGCCGATACGGCTCGGCCAATCACATGAACTTCGAGGCACCGCTCACGTCGCTGGTCTGGATGACCTCGGTCGTGTCCGTGGCCCTGACCTACGTCGTGTCGTACCTCCTCATCCCGGAGCTCGGCGACGGCCTGTGGTGGAAGCTGTCCACGGTCATCACGTGCGGCACGCTGGCCGGTGCCATCATCCCCGAGTTCGTCAAGGTGTTCACGTCGACCGACAGCGGCCACGTGCGCGAGGTCGTCAAGTCGGCGCGCGAAGGCGGCCCGTCGCTCACCATCCTCTCGGGGTTCGTCGCGGGCAACTTCAGCGCCTACTGGCTTGGCTTCACCATCCTGGCCCTGATGGGCGTCGCCTACTGGATCAGCCTGCAGGGGCTGGCCGCCCTGATGCTCGGCCCGGCCGTGTTCGCCTTCGGCCTGGTCGCGTTCGGCTTCCTGGGCATGGGGCCGGTGACCATCGCGGTCGACTCGTACGGCCCGGTGACCGACAACGCGCAGAGCATCTTCGAGCTCTCGTTGATCGAGCAGATCCCCGGCATCCAGCAGTCGCTGGCCAAGGACTACGGCTTCGAAGCCAAGTTCGACGTCGCCAAGCACCACCTGGAAGACAACGACGGCGCGGGGAACACCTTCAAGGCCACCAGCAAGCCGGTGCTCATCGGCACCGCGGTGGTCGGGGCCACGACGATGACGTTCTCGATCATCATGGCGCTGACGCACGGCCTGACCGAGAACCTCGACGGCCTGTCGGTGCTGCACCCGCCGTTCATGCTGGGGCTCATCGCCGGCGGTGCGGTCATCTACTGGTTCACCGGCGCCAGCACGCAGGCGGTCACCACAGGCGCCTATCGGGCGGTGGAGTTCATCAAGCGCAACATCAAGCTCGAGGGCACCACGAAGGCATCGGTCGCCGACAGCAAGAAGGTGGTGGAGATCTGCACGCAGTACGCGCAGCGCGGCATGTTCAACATCTTCCTCGCCGTCTTCTTCACCACGCTCGCGTTCGCCTTCTTCGAGCCGTTCTTCTTCATCGGGTACCTGGTCTCGATCGCGCTCTTCGGGCTCTTCCAGGCCATCTTCATGGCCAACGCCGGTGGCGCATGGGACAACGCCAAGAAGGTCGTCGAGGTCGACCTCAAGGAGAAGGGCACGGAGCTGCACGCCGCCACCGTCGTCGGCGACACCGTCGGCGACCCCTTCAAGGACACGTCGTCGGTGGCGATGAACCCGATCATCAAGTTCACGACGCTGTTCGGGGTGCTCGCCGTCGAGCTGGCGATCAGCCTCGGGGAGCGGAACGCGGTGCTGACGTCCGCGCTGGCCGCCGCGTTCTTCGTGGTGTCGATGGTGTTCGTGTATCGGTCGTTCTACAACATGCGCATCGAATCGGAGATCTGAGCCCGGTCCCGACGCAACCCAGGCCGGCGTCGGCGTCCGGGCGCGCGGGCCGGCCCGGCGATCCGGCGGCACGAAAAGCAGCGACACGGCGCGGTGGGGTCATCCCACCGCGCCGTGTCGCGTTCCATGGCGTGCGGGGCGGACGCCGCCGACCCTGGTGCGCACCGCCGGGAGAGTCCCCGGCACGTTTCCGGGAGAGGCGCTGCGTATGCTTGCCCTCGCCGCGTGTCGCGATGTCGCTGCGTGAGGCCGGCCCGTTGCACATCCGGCCCTAACGCGCGCGTCGACTTCGACGTCGATCACACCCATCAGGAGTGCCCCCCAATGGTCAATCATGTTGCCGGCAGGACAAGCAGGCCTGGTCGCCGCGTCGCCCGCATCGCGCTGGTCGCCGCCGCCGCCTTCGCCCTGGGCATGTCCACGCGGCAAGCGCGGACGGTCGATGCCCAGGGCGGCCCGTGCGCGGTCGTCGTCGCATCACCCGCGTTCGCGTACCTGCACGCCGTCGCCACCGGAAGCCCCCCGGCCAGTCCGAGCCCGTACCTTGCCGACTGTACGTCCGAGCCGCACCCCACCATCTCCGGCCTGGCCGTGACGTCGGTGCGGATCACCGATGACGGAGAGGTCCGCCAGACCGTTGTCGCCGACGTCGACACGGCGACCGACGCGGTCGGCATGGTGACGTTCGGGGAGGGCCGCGATCGCCCGCGCCCGCAGGCCATCGACTACCGGCTGCTGTTCGCCAACCACGCCGCCACGGCGGCATCGGATCCGGCGTCGGCGGCCGTCACCGTCGCCGGCCCCACCAGCGGCACCTACGACCCGGTCGTGGGCGGGCTCGTGGGCTTCGCGCTTCCGCCCTCGGCCGACCCGCACGGCACATGCGCGCTCGTCACGGCGCAGGCGTTCGCCGATGCGTGCGCGCGCTTCGACACAGGGTGCGCGGAGAAGGCGGCTTCCGTCGCCGCGCAGGTGTGCGCGGTGATCGCCCCCTGACGGCGCGCGGGACGGCCGCGCGCTGCGGCGTCCGGGCCCTCGGCCGGGCTTCCGGGTCGGTCACCGAGAGAGCGCCAAGCCCGAGACGACGATCTCGGGCTTGGCGCCGGACCGCCCCTGGCGCCAGCGACGGAGCTCGGCCACGGCGTCCACCGTCAGCAGCGTCTCGACGGCCGCCTCGTCCCACGCAAGCCCGCTGGCCCGAAGGCCGAGCTCGAACAGCGCCTCGTAGCGCGAGGGGCCGAGCAGCCGCTTGAGGCTGTACACACATGTGCGGAGGTCCTGCCGTTCGCCGGCCGGCAGCCCGGCGCCGATGATGGCACGCAGCTGCTGCTCGACCCCCAGGAGATAGGCGGCGCGCTCGAGCTCCTCGGCGGCGACCAGGTGCATGGCATACAACCGCAGGGCCTGGGCCACCCCGTGGCGCTCCCCGAGGCGCGCCCGAATCCGCAGGCTCTCCTCGACGGTGCGCCGCGCCTCGTCGGGAGGCTGCCTGCCGTCCAGGGCGATGCGCCCCAAAACGTGCAGCGCATCGGCCACTCCCGACGGGTCGGCGAGGCGATGGTACAGGTTCAGCCCCGCCAACGACGCGGCACGCGCCTCGTCGACGCGGTCCAGGCGGTAGAGCACGCCCCCGAGCAGGTTCTGCGAGGGCGCCAGGCCCGACTCGTCCGCGAGGTCGCGGCTGATCGCCACGCTCTGCTCGACGTAGTGGCAGGCGTCGGCATAACGCCCCTGGGCCGCAAACGCCAGCCCGACGTTGTGCAGCGCGGCCGACACGTCGGCGGCGTCCCCCTGCTCGCGGCGGAGGCGCAGGCTCTCGTGGAAGAAGCCGCCGGCCTCTGCGAACCGCCCTTGCCGGAAGCACACGTTGCCGAGCGCCGACAGCGTCGCGGCGATCGCGCCGGGGTCGCCGATCGCGCGCTGCAGCACGAGGCTCTCTTCGCACAGCGCGCGCGCCGCGTCGAACTCGCTCTGGCGGCGCAGCACCAGCGACAGGTTGGTCAGCACCGTCGCCAGGCGGCGGGGGTCGCCGATGCGGCGTTCGAAGTCGAGGCAGGCCTCGTAGTACCGCCGGGCCGCCGGGTAGTCTCCGAGCAGGAAGGCCAAGCTTCCCGCACCGTTCAAGGCCTGCGCGTAGACCCCGACGTGCGCCTCGCCACCGTCGAGCCCGAGGGACTGCTCGACGTGGCGTCGACCTTCGGCGATGAAGCCGCGGGAGGCCCAGTAGGGCCACAGCGCAACGGTCAGGCGCAACGCCACCAGGACGTCGCCGATGGACTGCGCAGCCCGGAGGGCAGCGAGGCAGTTCGGGTGCTCCACGTCCCATTCCGCAAGCGCCGACGCCGAGTCCGCCCCGCGCAACCGCGCGCCGAGCGCGTCGGCCACGTCGGCAAAGTGCCGGGCGTGCCGGGCCGCGATGGATGCGCCCTCGCCGCTCGCCTCGAGATGCTCGGCCGCGTAGCGGCGCACGAGGTCCAGCATTCGATACCGCGTCGGCAAGCCGGGAACGCGCTCCGTCAAGACGAGCGACTTGTCGATCAGCGAGCGCAACACGTCGAAGCGGGCGTCCGGTGCGGCCGGCGCGTCGCCCCGGTCCGCTGCCGGGCGGCAAACGGTGTCGATCGCCTGCCACGTCGCGCCGCCCGCGAAGATCGACAACCTCCGGAACAGCGCGCGCTCGCTCGGCGTCAGCTGCCGATGGCTCCAGTCGATCGTCCGGCGCAAGGTCGAATGGCGGCTCGGCGTGTCGCGCTCCGTGCCCGCCAGCGCGTCGAGGCCGCGGTCGAGCAACGCCGCCGTCTCGGCCAAGCTCAAGTAGACCGCCTGGCCGGCCGCCAGCTCGATGGCCAGCGGCAGGCCGTCGGTCCGCGCGCAGATCTTCGCCACGGTCTGCAGGTCGTCCGCCGACAGCACGCGTTGCGGGTCGCGCCGCGTGAGCCGGTCGACGAAGAGGTCGACGCTTTCGGCGCTGGCCGGCGATTGCCACGCGCCGGCGTCCCACTGGGGCAACGTCAGCGGCGCGACCGGCCACACGACCTCGGCCGACAGGTTCAGGCGCTCGCGGCTGGTCACCAGCAGGCGCAGCTCGGGGCAGGCGGCCAGCAACCGGGCCGAGAGCGCGGCGCAGGCGTTGAGCACGTGCTCGCAATTGTCGAGGACCAGCAGCGCGCGCGACTTGGCCAGGCGGGCGGCGATGGATGCTGCGCTCACCGCGGCACCGCTGCTCGCCGCGTCGACGGCCGAAGCCACGGTGTGGACGGCGTCGTCGGCCCCCGCCACCGATGCCAGGTCCACCCAGCAGACCGCATCCATCGACGCTCGGCAGCGGCGCGCCACCTCGATCGCGAGGCGGGTCTTGCCGCAGCCCCCGGGACCAGTGAGGGTGACCAGCCGCTGGTCGTGGACCTGCTGCTCGATGGCCTGCACGGTGTCAGCCCGGCCGACGAAGCGCGTCGGCGTCTCGGGAACACGCCCGAACGATCCCAGGCGTTCGCGGTCCGCGGGGGCGGAACGCGGCGGGTCGCCGGCCGGGCCGCCGCGCACCGTCAGCCGCGGATCGAAGACCAGGTCGGTCAACGTCTCGAGCGCGTCGCCGGCACGGATCGATCGCGCGAGCTCGGCGGTGGCCGGCTCCGGCAGGACGTCGAGCTCACGGCGCAGCACCGCCTCGCATTCGACGAACTGGCGCAGCGCTGCCGATCGTTCGCCCTTGACCATGTGGGCATACATCGCGATGCGGTAGGCGGACTCGCGCAGCGGGTCACGCGCCAGCAGCTGTCGGCACACGTCGACGGCCCGGTCGGCCTGGTCATCCAGCACATAGAGCTGCGCCAGGCGCTCGAGCAACCGTTCGTACCGGCTGGCGAAAGCCTTGCGCTCGGCCTCGATCCACTCGTCGGCATAGTCCTGCAGGAGCTCGCCGCGGTAGAGGCGTCGCGCCCGTTCGAGGTCCTCCACGGCGCTGCGGAGCGCGTGGCCGTCGCCCACGCCCATCCCGCGGTCGCACCGTTCCTGGAACTCCTGGATGTCGAGCCACGACGGCCGGTCGCCAGACCACTGCAGCTCCGACGTCGACGCCTTCAGCCACGGCCCGTCGCCGCGGCCGGCGGCCGGCGGGAGGAACTCGTGCTGAAGGCGGTAGAGCGTGCGGCTGAGCTGGGCGCGTGCGCTCGACTCGCTGCCGTCCGGCCACAACACGAACGCCACGGTCTTGCGCGCAAGGGGGCGGTCGCGGTAAAGCAAGAGGTACGCCAGCAAGCGGATCACGTCATGGCGGTCCGGCATGGGCAGCGCCACACCGCTCTGGCTGGCCTGCACGGGTCCGAACAAACGGATTCGCAACATCGGTTGGACCTCCGTCACCATTTCCGGCCACCACCAGGATACCCATGCCGCGCGGCAAGCAGCGCGGTGGAGGTGGCATCCCGGGATGAAACCGGGAGAGCCGATGGCTATGCTGTAAACCCTATCGATGGCAGTGCCATGGCAGCCGTCGGTATCCGGTTCTGTCGGCGCGCGTCAAGTGGCCCAGCCTTGCGGCACCCGGCGCCGGGCAGCATCGCACCGTATGAACCAGCAGAATGCTATTCGAGTGTGCGCGAAACGCAAACCACAGGCACCGATGCCGATCGTCCACGATCGGCGCGACACGGTTGCACGGTGTGGGCAGGCCGTCGCACGGCAGGGATGACGGCTTGGCGGCGCCGACGCCCTCGACACCCGACACATGATCCGCCGCACCACGGCGAGAGTACAGGGAGAGAGTACCGCGCGTGTTGACCGTTCGGCTCTTCGGGGACGACCTCACGGCGTTTCACGACGACCGCGAGCTGGCGCTGGACCCCAGCTGCCGCATGATCCTGGCGTTCATGCTGCTGCATCGCGATCGGCACTTCACGCGCCAATCCCTTGCCGAGCTGGCCGTTCCGGCCACGGGCCATGCCCCGGTCACCATCGCCGACGTCAACCTCCAGCTGCGCAAGCTGCGCGCCGTGTTGGAGCCCGAGCCCGCCCTACGCGGCACCTACATCGCCGTGTCGCTGGGCGGCGAGGTCGGCATCAACCCGCACGCGACCTGTTGGATGGACACCGTGGAGTTCGAGCTGTGCGCGGAAGCGCTTCTGGCCAAGCCCATCGACATGCTGTCGCTCGACGACGTCGAGGCGGCCGAGGCCACCACCAAGCTCCACGCCACCGACCTGCTCCGCGGCTACGGCGCCGCCTGGGCCGTCGCCGAGCGCGATCGCCTGCGCTTTCTGTGCCTCGACGTGCTCACGCACGCACTGGTCTACACGTGCCGTCACGACCTGCGACGGGTGGGACTGCACTTCGCGACCCGGATCGTCGCGATGGACCCCTGCCGGGAGGACGTGCACTTCGAGATCATGCGGATGTACGTCCAGACCGGCCAGGCACAGCTGGCCATTCGACAATACGAGCACTGTCGGTCGATCTTGGCGGACCGCCTGGGCGTGCAGCCGATGGTCGAGATGCAGGCGCTCTACGACGTGCTGGCACGCGGCGAGCCGCCCGCGCCCAAGACGCTGGAGTCGGTCATCCTCCGCGCGCAGGGGCCGATGGCCGCGCCCCGACCTGCCGTCACGGCGTGACCGAGTCCGGCGCCATCGGCTTGATCTGAACCTGCGCCGTCATGTTCCAGCGCAGCCGTGCGTCCGATCGCCCCGGGACGATGGTCACCCGATAGGTGATGTCGCCCAAGCGGTTCTCGCCGAACATCCTGATGCGCGCGACCCGGCCGGGCAGCACGAGCCCTTCGATGGCATCGAAGGCGATGTCCACCGGCGCGTCGACCGCCACGTCGACGATGTCGAGCTCGGTCAGATCCTGGGTCTCGACCTGCCACGCCGACGTGTCGCCGATCTGGAGCACTGGAGCGCCCGGCGCCACCACCTCGCCCCGGCGCACGTCGACGGCACCCAAGAGGCCGGCGAACGGCGCACGGAGCACTTGATCGTCGAGGGCGACGCGCGCTTGCTCCAGCCGGGCGCTGGCCTGGTCCACCTGCGCGCGCGCGGCCGACACGTCGGCTTCGTCGGCCCCGCGGCGGACACGGGCCAGCTCGGCTTCGGCCTGCTCGACACGCGCGGCCGCGGCCGCCCGCGCGCTCTCGGCCTCGCGGACCTGCGCCCGCGCCGCGGCCACGTCCTCGGCACGACCGCCCGCCTTGATGCGCGCGAGCTCGAGCTCGGCGATGCCGACCTGCTCCTCGGCCTGCGCCACCCTGGCCCGGGCGCCGTCGCAATCCGCCTGGTCGGCGAAGCCGTCTTCGACCCGCCCGCAGAGCGTGTCGCGCTGGGCCTGTGCGCCCCACAACGCGTCCTTGGCGAGCGCGACCTGCCGCTCGCCGACATCGGCGTCGTTCGACGAGCCCGACACGACGCGCGCGAGGTTGGCCTGCGCGCTGGCGATCCGGGCATCGGCCGCCGACACGTCGGCGCGCGCCACGTCGACGGCGGCCGCGGCCGCCGCGACCGACTCGGCGTCGGCCCCGCGCGCAACCTTGCGCAGGCCGGCCTCGGCGGCCACGAGGTCCGCCTCGGCCTGGAGCACCGCGGCGGCCTGGCGGGCGCTGTCGAGCTTGACCAACACGTCGCCCGCCTCGACGCGGTCGCCCTCCTGGGCATCGACCGCGCGCACGGTGCCGCCCACCGCGAAGCTGAGCGCGGCGCTGCGCACCGGCACCACGCGCGCATCGGCCACGACCACGCGATCGGCCAACACCGCGGGCAGCGGGGTAGCGGTCGGTGATGCCGCCCCGCCAGCCGCCAGCCAGCCGCGCTCGCGCGCCAGCGCGTAGGCGCCGGCAGCCGCCAACCCGACCACCGCGATCACCGACATCCACCTACCGTTCACAGGAACACCTCCGTCACGGATGCGGCCGATGGGGCGCGCCGCCGTCGGTCACTCATAGGCCAACACCGACCGTACGCTGACGCGCGTGGCGCTGCGCGCCGGGAGCACGCTGGCCAGCGCCGCCACCACGAGCACGATGCCGAGCCAGGCCGCCGCGCCGACCGGCGAGAAGACGGTCTTGAGCGCGCTGCCGAGCAGCGCGCCTCCGAGCGCCCGGGTGATCGCGATGCTGAGCGGCACCGAGACCACGAGCGCGAGCGCCCAGCTCAGGAAGCCGATGAGCATGCCTTCGGTCACGAAGATGCGCAGGAGCGCCAGGTCGGATGCGCCGATGGCTCGCATGACGCCGATCTCGCGCGTGCGCTCGATCACGTTGAGGCTCATGGTGCCGGCGAGGCCAAGCCCGCCCACCACGGCGAGCAGCCCGACCATGACGAGCAGGAGCGCGAGGATGCCCTCGAAGATCGCCGCCACCTCGGCGCGCTCCTGGTGGATCTCGGCGATCAGCCCGACCCGCAGCCCCGCCTGCTCGAGCTCGGCCTCGAGCTGCTCGGCGATGCCGCCGAGCGCTTCGGGATCGTGACGGTCGGTGACCACCGCCAGCCACTGGGCGCGCCCGGCCTCGCGCACGAGCGCGCTGAAGTACGGGTAGTTCGCGTAGACGAACGGCATCGGTCCGATCCCCTGGGTGACCCCGACCACCGTCCAGGTCGTGTCCCGCCCGCCGATGCGCAGGGCGAGCCGTCCACCGACGTCGAGACCCGCCTGGTCGTCCAGCACACCCGTGGTGACGACGATGGCCTGCTCGTCTTGCGGGACCAACCACCGCCCGCGGATCAGCGGCGGCTTGATCAGGCGGCTCTCGGCCGGCGGCGCGAAGACGATCAACGGCACCGAGAACGAGAGCAGGCTGCTGCCGCCCCCGCCGGTGGCGCTGGTGTGGCGCGCCGTGGTGTAGCTCCAGCCCTCGGCGGCCACGACGCCCGGCACCGACAACGCGGCGTTGCGCAGACGCTCGACGCGGTACGACTGGCTGAACTGAGCGGCGATGTCCCATTGCCAGAGCTCGAGCATCCCGTCGAGCGTGCGCGTCAACGAGGCGTTTACGCTGAAGGTGGCGATGAACATCGCCCCGGCCATCGTCAGCGTCGCCAGCGTCAACGTCAGGCGCGCCTTGCGCCGGAAGGTGTTGCGCAGCGAGAGCAGGGTCGGGCGCGACAGGCCGCGGACGCGTTCGACCCACCGATCGAGCCGGTGGGTGCCGAAGCGCCCGGTGCCGAGGCCGTAGGCGGCGATGGCCTCGCGCACGCTGATCCGCGTGCCGGCGACGATCGGCACCGCGGCCGCCACCAGGGGAACCACCAACGCGATGCCGACTTGCAGCGCGAGCACGGCCGGGGGAACGCGGGCGTCGGACACGGTGAGGTTGAGGTAGCCTGCCATGAGCTGCGTGAACGCACGGGTGCCGAGGATGCCCGTCGGCACGGCCACCACAAGCGCCAACGCGCCGTAGGCCGCGACCATGCCAGCATACATGCCTGCGATCTGCTGGCGCTGCGCGCCGATCGCCTTCATCACCCCGATCTGCCACGTCTCCTGGGCCAAGAGCGCCGCCACCGTGTTGGTCACCAGAAAGCCGCTGAGGCCGAGGGCCAGGGCTCCCATGACGCCCAGGAGCAGCAGCATGCCCTGGATGGTGCTGTCCAGCGGGTGCTTCCCGGGCTCGGGGATGGTCATGAAGAAGATGGCCCGGCCGTCGCGCTCCACCTTGTCGCGGACCTGCTCGACGACGTCGGTGATGTGGTCGCGATCGTGGCGGTTCTCGGCCACCGTCAGGTGCAGCTCGTTGTAGTCGCGGGGTTCGCCCAGCCAGGCCAGGGTGTCGTAGGTGATGTAGCCGAAGGCCACGCCGTCCAACGTGTAAGGCAGGGCGTAGGCGTCGAAGGCGAGGCCGGCGAGCCGCATGGTCTTCCGACGGCCGCTCGGCGTCTTGATCACCACGTCGTCGCCGACCGCGTGCTGGACGAGGCCGATCGCGGAGCGCTCGATCAGCACACCGCGCTCCGGGGGCGGCCACGCGCCGGTCACCGGCAGCACGCGGTCGAGCGTGATGGCCCGGAAGTCCGGGATGGCGATCAGCTGGACATTGGTCCAGACACCCGGGGCCGTCTCGAGGCGCACGTAGACCGTACGACGGCCCTCGGCTTCGGCGACGGCAGGCATCGCCGCGACGGACCGCACCAAGTCGGAGCCAAACGGCGCGAGGGTCTGCAGCGTGGCGCTGGCCGGGTTGATCGACGCGAAAGAGGCTTCGAGCTCGCGCGCCAGGATCTGCCGGGTGCCGGCGACGACCCCGACCGCGAAGACCCCGACCGCGATCGACACGACGACCAGGACCGTGCGCGATCGATGCAACCACAGGTCGCGCCACACCTTGCGCCAACGGGGCGGCAGCGGCATCACGGCGGCCCCCCACCGTCGTCGACCCTGGCCGCGGCCGCCGCGGAAGGAACGGGCACGGCGGCCGGCGGCCCGGCCCCGACGGGCACGCGCCCCGCGCCGCCCGTGTCGTCGACGATCCGACCGTCCGACAGCGTGATGAGGCGGCTCGCCCGCGACGCGAGGTCGCGGTCGTGCGTGACGAAGACGATGGTCTTGCCGTGGCGGACGAGGTCGGTGAACAAGGCGAACACCGCGTCCGCCGTTCGCGAATCCAGGTTCCCCGTGGGCTCGTCGGCCACGATCAGCGGCGGGTCGTTGGCCAGGGCGCGGGCGATGGCCACCCGTTGCTGCTCGCCGCCGGACAGCTCGGCCGGGAGCTTGGCCGCCTGGTCGCCGAGCGCGACGTCCGCCAGCAATCGCCGCGCGCGGTCCAGCCGCTCGCGCGGCGGCCACACCCCGCGGAAGTCCATCGGCAGCATCACGTTCTCGATCGCCGTCAGCGTCGGCATGAGCTGGAAGAACTGGAACACCACGCCGACGTTCTTGCCACGCCAGGCGGCCAGCTGGTTCTCGGTCAGGCGATGGACCGCCGTCGTGCCGACGTCGACGGTGCCTTGCGTCGGCCGGTCGATCCCGGCGACGAGGTTGAGGAGCGTGCTCTTGCCGCTGCCCGACTTGCCGACGATCGCCACGAACTCCCCGCCCTCGATCGACAGGCACACATCCCGCAAGGCGAAGAACTTGCCCGCCGCCGTCTCGAACGACTTGCCGACGTCTTGGATTCGGATGAACGCCATGCCGTAAAGCATAGCACCGCGCCGGCGCGGGAAGCCGCGGGGTTATGCTAAAATAAAGGCATGGGGGGACTCCGCTTCGACGTCGTCGCCAGGGACGGCGCCAGCTTGGCCCGGCGCGGCGTGCTCTACACGCCGCACGGCCCCATCGCCACCCCGGCGTTCGCCCCGGTCGGCACGCAGGGCGCCGTCAAGGCCCTGGCGCCGCGCGACCTGCTCGGCCTCGGCGTCGAAGTCGTCATGGCCAACGCCTACCACCTGGCCATGCGACCGGGCGCGGACACCGTCGCGGCCCTCGGCGGGCTGCACGCGCTCAGCGGCTGGGATGGACCGCTGATGACCGACTCCGGCGGGTTCCAGATCTTCAGCCTGCAAGGTGCAAGCCGGGTCGACGACGACGGCGTGACGTTCAAGTCGCACGTGGACGGCAGCATGCACCGCTTCACTCCGGAGTCCGTGGTCGCGCTCCAGCAGACCCTGGGGGCGGACTTGGTCATGCCGTTGGACGTGTGCACCGGCCACCCCGCGCCCCGTGCCCGGGCCGCCCACGACATGCGCGTGACGCTGCGCTGGGCCGAGCGCGCCCGCCGATCCCACACGCGTCCGGACCAGTGGCTCTACGGCATCGTGCAGGGATCGGTGTATGCCGACCTGCGGGCAGAGAGCGCACGGTCGACGGCGCAGCTCGGGTTCCCGGCCTACGCCATCGGCGGCGTCAGCGTCGGCGAGAGCAAGCCCGAGATGTTGGCGGCGGTCGAGGCCGCGGTGCCGCACCTGCCGCCGCACGCACCGCGCCACCTGCTCGGCGTCGGGCATCCCGAGGACATCGTCGAGGGCGTCGCGCGAGGGATCGACACGTTCGACTGCGTCATGCCCACGCGGGTGGCCCGCACCGCCGCCGCGCTGACCATGGACGGACGGATCAACCTGCGCAATGCGAGCCACGTCGCCGATCTCCGCCCGCTCGACCCCGCCTGCGGATGCTATGCGTGCCAGCGGTTCAGCCGTGGGGCGATCCGCCACCTGTTCATGGCCGGCGAGATGCTCGGCCCGCACCTCTTGACCCTCCACAACGTCCACTTCACGCTCGACCTCCTGCGTCGGATCCGCGCTGCGCTCGAGTCCGGCACGTTCGGGGGCTTTCGGCGCGACTTCCTCGCGCGATACGCCCACGGCGCGTACGCCCCGGCGCGCATCGCCACCGCGACGGCTGGCTAAGGAGCCGCACCTTCCGATGAACGAACGATCCATCCTCGAACAGCGGGTCGTCACCCTCAACGGCTTGCTCGACATCCCCGAGGGACCGCTCGGGAGCAAGGCCGGCACGCTCGGCCGGCAGTTCCGAGAACGCTGGCGGGCCGAACGGCGCCTCATCCAGCGGATCCTCGAAGAAGCGCCGCAAGACGCCGCCGACGCCGACATGACCGCGACGCTGGCGCTGTGGCGCGATCGGACCACGGCGTTCATCCGGGGCACGAACGACGAACAACCGTCGTGGACGGACCGACACGGCACGGTCTGGGACGCCCACCTCGTGCTCGCCTTGCTCGACGACGTTCAGGAGCGGATCGAGGCGTGGAAGGCCCCCGACGTCGTCGGCGACGCGCTGGACGCCGACGACGAACCGGCCAACGTCGGCCCGACGGGCTGACACCCGCGCCGAGGAAGCCGTGGGCGCGCTTCGACACCCGCCCGATCGCGAGAGGGTCGGTCGCCGGTGACCCCCGACGCCGCCGGCGCGTCCGGTGCGTTCGTGCTGCACGGTGCGCGAATCGTGACCAACGGCCACCCGCCGGTCGCCGAGGCGATGGCCGTGCGCGGCGGGCGCATCGTGGCCGTCGGATCGGGTGCGACCTGCACCGCCGCGGCCGGCACCGGCGCGACCGCCGTCGACCTCGGCGGGCGAACCGTCCTGCCCGGCCTGATCGACGCCCACCTCCATTGGCCGAACCTGGCCCTGATGCGCCGGCGCCTGGGACTCGACGCAACGCAGTCGCTCCCCGAGGTCTTGGCCGCGGTCGCGGACGCCGCCGCGCGCGGCTCGCGCGAGGGCTGGGTGATCGGCCGCGGCTGGGATCACAGCCGGTGGGGGCGTTGGCCTGATCGCCGCGATCTCGACGCCGTTTGCGCCGACCGGCCGGCGATGCTGACCCGCAAGGACGGCCACGCCGCGTGGCTGAACGGACCGGCGTTGGACGCCGCGGGCATCACCGCCCTCACGCCCGATCCCGAAGGCGGGGCGATCGTGCGCGATGCCGACGGTGAGCCCACCGGCATCCTCCTCGAGAGGGCGATCGACCTTGCCCGGCGCGTGGTGCCGGAGCCCAGCCCGGCGGAACGACGCGCAGCCATCGTGGCCGCGTGGCGAGACGCCTGGCGCGTGGGGCTCACCGGCGTGCACGAGATGGGCTTTCGCGGCGTGGACTTCTACGACGACCTCGTCGCGCTCCGGCACGCCGGCCGCCTCGGGCTGCGGGTCGTGTGGTACGGCCTGACCGACGCGTTCGACACGATGCTCGCCCGTGGCTGGCGCAGCGGCGCCGGCGACGCGTGGCTCCGGATCGGCGGGCTCAAGCTGTTTCTCGACGGGACGCTCGGCTCGCAGACGGCCGACATGCTCGCACCTTACGCGGGCCAGCCATCGAACCGCGGCCTCGCGACCATGGCGTTCGAGGACTTCTGCGATTGGGTGGATCGCGCCGCCGCCGCCGGGCTCGCCACCGCGGTGCACGCGATCGGCGACGCCGCCAACCGCAAAGCGCTCGACGGGTTCGAGCGCGTGCGTCGGCTGCGGCCGGCGGCACGCGGTTTGCGTCAGCGCATCGAGCACTGCCAGATCGTCGACCCGGTCGACCACGGCCGCTTCGCCCACCTCGGCGTCGTGGCTTCGATGCAGCCCGTGCACGCCACGGCCGACATGAGCGTGGCCGACGCCTACTGGGGTGACCGTGCGGCACACGCCTACGCGTGGCGCTCGCTGGCCGCCGCCGGCGCACACCTGGCGTTCGGCTCCGACGCCCCGATCGAGACGCTGAGCCCGATCGCCGGCCTGCACGCCGCGGTGACCCGCCAGGACCCGGCGGGCCGGCCGGCGGGGGGTTGGCGTGCCGGCCAGGCCGTGTCGCTGGCGGCAGCGCTGACGGGCTACACGCTCGGCGCCGCCTGGGCCGGTGGCGCCGAGCACGAGGTCGGAAGCCTGGCGCCCGGCAAGTGCGCCGACTTGGTCGTCCTCGATCGCGACCCGTTCGGCGTTCCGGCCGCCGAGCTCGGGACGTTGCGCGTGCTGGCGACCATGATCGACGGCGAATGGGTGTGGCAGGCCGACGAGATCGACCTGCCCGGGCCGGACCGGCGCCCGCGCCTTGCGTGATCGGGCGGCGGGGGCAGCCGCGACCGGCCGGCTGCGGCCCCCTGCCCGGGTCGCCCCGCGCACGGCTCACCGCGTTTGGCAGGCTCCCGCCGGCATGGTACCCTGAGCGCCATGCCCCTGTCGACCGTCGTTCACGAGGCGCGGCTCCGCGTCCGATACGCCGAGACCGATGCGCAAGGCATCGCGCATCACTCGAGCTACGTCCCGTGGCTCGAGGTCGGACGCGTCGAGTGGCTGCGCGCCGCCGGCGTCCGCTATGCCGATCTCGAGGCGCAAGGCTACAGCCTGCCCGTGGTCGAGCTGCACCTTCGTTATGTCGCGGCCGCCCGCTTCGACGACGCGCTCGTGGTGCGCACCGGCCTGGCGGATGTCCGCAGCCGCAGCGTGCGCTTCGTGTACGAGATCGTGACCGACACCGATCACCCGCGGCAGGTCGCCAACGGCATGACGCGGCACGTTTGCCTGTGCCAGGGACGGATCAGCACGCTGCCACACGCGTTGCGCGATCTCGTGGCCGTGCAGGCGCCGGAAGCAGGCACGCAAGCCTCGCCCACCGCGGCCGATCAGGCCAGCGCGACGACGTCGACCGCCTGAAGCCCGCGCGGCGTGCGCTCGACCTCGTACTCCACCGGCTGACCCTCGAGCAACAGGCCCTCGACCGCACCGCCGATGACCGCCGACATGTGGACGAACACCTCGCCGCCTTCGTCTTGGGCGATGAAGCCGTACCCCTTGTCGCGGTCGAACCACTTGACGGTGCCGAAGTGCCGAAAGCGGAGCTCGGTCTGCCGTGCCCGATCCTCGCGCGCGCGCCCCCCGCGGCCGCCGCCGCGGCGCTGCGGTCCGCGCTCGTCCGAGCGGCCCCGTGCCGGCCCCCGGCCGCCTGCGCGATCGCGGCGTCCGCCCGGGGCCGCGTTGGCCGGCCCGCGGACGCCGCCTCGGCCTCGCTCGCGCCCCCCGCCGTTGCGCCCGCCGTCGCGTTGTCGGGCCTCCGGGCGATCCCGCCAGCCGCCCCCGGCAGCGGGAGCCGTGCCCTCGCCGGCATCGGCGGCGACGCGCGGCGCGGCGGCCGGAAACGCGGCATCGGCCAATCGGACATCGGCGCCGCGGCACTCCGTGCAAAATGCCGGGGGCTCGAGCGGCATCCCGTGCTCGGCCCGGTAGCGCTGCTCCTTCACCGTATAGACGAAGGTCTTGCCACATGCGCCGCAGCGCACGAGGTGATCCTTGAACACCATGCTAGCCTCCCACTACCGCCGATGGCCGACGGCGTGCAACACGTGCATGCGGCACGGCCTTGCGACCCAACGGCGCATCGGTCTCGATACGCGCATCCCGCGCATCGTCTTCGGGCGTCCGTGCAACCGGCTGCGCGCGGGCGCTACGCGTCCGTCACCGGTGCATCGCCAGCCTGCGCCGCCGTGTCCGCGTCGTGCGGTGCCGCATCGGCGTCGTGCATCGTGGCATCGGTGTCGGGAGCGTCACCCGCACCCGCATCGCCAGCGGCGCCCGACGGGGCGGGCGGTTCGTCCGCCGCCTCGTCGTGGACGTGTCGGAGGTGCGGGGGCACGCGCCGAATGCTCAGTCCCACCCTTTGGCGACGCGGGTCGATCGAGATGATCTCCACCGTAACGCGCTGGCCGGGCTTGATGGCCTCGCGCGGATGCTCGACATGCTCATCCGAGAGCTCGGAGATGTGGATCAGGCCTTCCAAGCCGTCGTCGAGCCTGGCGAAGGCGCCGAACTTGGCCAGGTTCGAGATCGTCGCCTCCATGAGCTCGCCGACGTAGTGCTCCTGCTCGACCGAGGCCCACGGGTCGGGGCGCAAGCGCTTCATGCTGAGGCCGATCCGGCTGTGGTTGCGGTCGATCGACAAGACCACGACCTCGACTTCGTCGCCGACCTGGACGATGTCCTTGGGGTGCTTGCCGCGCTCGTGCGACATCTCCGACACGTGGACGAGGCCGTCGGCCCCGCCGAGGTCGACGAACGCGCCGAACTCGGCCACCGAGCTGATGCGCCCGCGCCGCACGTCTCCGACCTGCAGCGTCTCGAGCAGCTCGCGCTTCCGCCCCGACCGCCATTCCCGCAGCGCCTGCCGCTCGCTCGCGATCAGCCGGCCCTTCCGGCGGCTGACCTCGATCACCTTGACGGGGATGCGGGTCCCGAGCAGTCGCTTGGCGTTCTCGTCGTCGGAGCTGCCGGCATGCATCTCCGACAGCTGGCTGCGCGGCACGAACGCCTGCAGGTTCCCGAACCCGACCAGCGCACCGCCCTTGTTGAAGCCGACGATCTCCATCTCGCGGATCTCGCCGCTGTCGAGGAGCGCACGCGCGTCGTCCCAGTCGTTCATCGTCAGGGCGCGGTAGATCGAGACGATCACCTCGCCTTCGGGGCGCATGATGATGCCCTTGACCTTGTCGCCGACCTTGACCTCGTCGATGAACCCATCGGGCATCCGGAGAAGGTCGTCGCCCGGAACGATGCCTTCTTGCTTGGCGCCGATGTCGAGGACGAGCTGGTGCTTGTCCTTGCGGACGACGATGCCTTCGACGACATCGCCACGCTGGAACGTGCCAGGGAAGAAGCCCCCCTCCTCCATCAAGAGGTCCTGCATCGTCATGCCCTCGGCCTCAGGATGGCCCGTTGAGGGGGCGGACGAGGCGCGCGCCGCCGTGCCCGACGATGGCCCTTCGGCCACGGCCACCGCGCCGGCGGCATCGGCGTCGGTCGGCGCCGGCGCGCGGTCGGCGGCATCTTCGTCCGCCCCGCGCGCCGACGGCGCCGCGTCGGCGTCGGCGTCGGCGCGCGCCGTCGGCGCCGGGTCGTCCGTCACGGGCGCTTCGGCCGCGGCCGAGTCGCCGCCGGCGTCGGGAGGCGCCGCTCCGGTGACATCCGGCGCGGGCAGGTGCGCACCTCCGGACTGCTCGGCAGCGGTCGGCTCGGTCTCGTCGTCCTGGTTCTGAATCTCGTTGGCGTCGTCCACTACTCAGTCCTCATCGTAGGCTTCGGCGTCGAGGTCGGAGTCGTCCTCGAACTCGACGTCCACGTCGTCGAGGGGCTCCTCGTCCTCATCCTCTTCCGGTTCGTCGTCACTCTCGAAGAGATCGACCTCTTCGTCGTCCTCGTCGTCCACGGCCTTGGCCAGATCCGAATCGGCCACCGCGAGCACTTCATCGTCGACCTCGTCGCCGATGAACACCAGCCGCTCGAGGTCGGTCTCGTCCTCCAGCAGCTCCGCCAGCACCTCCTCGGAAAGGTCCAGCCCGATGCCGTCGTCGCCGCGGGCGATGGTGTCGTCGCCGAGGTTGGCCCGGCGTCGGAACCCGGTCCCGGCCGGGATGAGCTTGCCCAGGATCACGTTCTCCTTGAGCCCGACGAGGCGGTCGGTCTTGCCCTCGATCGCGGCCTTGGCCAGGATGTTGATGGTATGCTGGAAGCTCGCCGCCGACAAGACGCTGTCGGTCTCCAAAGACGCCTTGGTGATCCCCAGCAGCATGGGCTGGTAGGTGGCCGGCCGCCCGCCTTCCGCCACCACCGTGGCGTTGATCTCGTCGATCGCCGCGCGATCGATCAGGTCGCCGGGCAGGAGCAGCGTGTTGCCGGGACGCAGGATCCGGACCTTGCCGAGCATCTGCCGCACGATGATCTCGATGTGCTTGTCGTGGATCGAGACGCCCTGGCTCCGGTACACCTTCTGGATCTCGTCGAGCAGATAGGTCTGCGTGGCCTCGACGCCGAGGATCGCCAGGATGCGGTACGGGTTCTGCGACCCTTCCGTCATCTGGGTCCCGGCCTGGACGGTGTCGCCGTCCTTGACGTAGAGCCGGGCGCCCGCCGGCACCACGTACTCCTCCTGCTGGCGCGTCTCGCGGGCAACCACCACCTCCGCATCGCCGACCTGGGCAACGCCCGCGTGATCGGCGACGATGCGGTGCTCGCCACCGTCCATCAGCACCTCGCCGGCCTTGACGTCATCGCCGTCCTTGACCCGGATGGTGTACCCGTCGGGGCGCGGATAGGCATCGCGCACGACCCGAGCGTCGGTGATCCGCAGCGACAGCACTTCCCCGTCGCGGTGCAGCGACACGCGGCCCGAGATGTCGGCCAGGATCGCCTCGCCCTTGGGGTTGCGCGCCTCGAACAGCTCCTGCACGCGTGGCAGGCCGTGGGTGATGTCGCCCCCGCCGCCCGTCGCCACGCCGCCGGTGTGGAACGTGCGCAGCGTGAGCTGCGTGCCGGGTTCGCCGATGCTCTGCGCCGCGATGATGCCCACGGCCTCGCCGACATGGATGAGCCCGCCGCGCCCGAGGTCCTGGCCGTAGCAGAGCTGGCAGATGCCATGGCGCAGCGAGCAGCCGAGCGGCGATCGGACCCGGATCTCGATCACGCCGTGGGACTCCATCTTGGCCACGTGCTTGCGGTCCAAGATCGTGGCGGCGTCGACGACGACCTCGCCCGTCCGGGGGTCGACGACCGGGTCGAGGGTCACGCGACCGAGCGCGCGCTCCGACCATCGCTCGACGAACTCCTGCGGCGAGCCCGCCGCGAGGACGATGCCATGGCTGGTCCCACAGTCGTAGTCGTTGATGATGGCATCCTGGGCCACGTCCACCAGGCGCCGCGTGAGGTAGCCGGCGTCGGCCGTCCGGAGGGCCGTGTCGGCGAGCCCCTTGCGGGCGCCGTGCGTCGAGATGAAGTACTCCAGGGTGGTCAGGCCCTCGCGGAAGTTGGAACGGATCGGCAGGTCGATGATCCGCCCCGACGGGTCGCTCATGAGGCCGCGCATGCCGGCAAGCTGCCGGATCGGCGTGAAGCCGCCCTTGGTCGAGCCGCTGGCGGCCATCATCCGGATGGAGCCGTAGGCCGGCATCTCGTCGGTCACGGCCGACGTCAGCTCCTCGGTCGCGCGATGCCACTCCTCGATGGTGCGGGTGTAGCGCTCCTCGTCGGTGATGAGGCCGCGGCGGAACTGCCGGTTGAGCTGGAGCACGATGTCGTCGACCTCGGCGATGATCTCCGACTTGCGCCGTGGCACGGTGATGTCGTCGACGGCGATCGACAGGCCGGAGCGCGTCGCATACTGGAACCCGATGTTCTTGAGCTCGTCGAGCAGCTCGGCGGCCCGGCTGGCTCCCAACACCTCGATCGACACGGCCACCAGCGCCTTGACGCCCCCCTTGTCGAGCGGCGTGCCGGGATCGTAGAAGCGCATCGGCTCGGGCAGCACCATGTTGAACAGCGCCCGTCCGACCGTGGTCTCGATGAGCTCGAGGCGCGGGCCGTCGGTCAGTCGCTGGGCCTCGGGCCCGAAGTAGGTGGGCGTCAGCAGCTTGATGGGCGCGTGAACGTGCACGTACCCCAGCTCGTAGGCCATCTGCACCTCTTCGAGGCTGCTGAACGACTGCCCCGCGCCCTTGGTGTCCGGCCGGCTCACCGTCAAGTAGTACATCCCGAGCACCATGTCTTTTTGAGGCTCGACGATGGGCTCGCCACTGGCCGGCTTGAGGAGGTTGCGCGTCGACATCATCAGCACGCTGGCCTCGCGCTTGGCCTTCTCGGAGAGCGGCACGTGCACGGCCATCATGTCGCCGTCGAAGTCGGCGTTGAATGCCGCGCACACCAGCGGGTGGATGTGGATGGCCTTGCCTTCGACCAGCACGGGCTGGAAGGCCTGGATCCCGAGGCGGTGCAGCGTGGGGGCGCGGTTGAGGAGCACAGGGTAGTCCTGGATGATCTCCTCGAGCACCGACCACACGACCGGGTCCATCTTCTCGATCAGCCGCTTGGCGCCCTTGACGTTGTGCGCGTAGTTGTACTCGACCAGCTTGCGCATCACGAACGGCCGGAAGAGCTCGAGCGCCATCGTCCGCGGCAAGCCGCATTGGTGAAGCTTGAGCTGCGGGCCGACCACGATGACGGACCGGCCGCTGTAGTCCACCCGCTTGCCGAGCAGGTTGCGGCGGAAGCGCCCCTGCTTGCCCTTGAGCATGTCCGAGAGGCTCTTGAGCTTGCGCCGGCCGCGCGCCGAGACGGCCTTGCCGCGCCGGCTGTTGTCGATCAACGAGTCGACGGCCTCCTGCAGCATGCGCTTCTCGTTGCGGATGATGACATCCGGCGCGCCGAGCTCGATCAGGCGCTTGAGGCGGTTGTTGCGGTTGATCACCCGGCGGTACAGGTCGTTGAGGTCGGAGGTGGCGAACCGTCCGCCGTCGAGCTGAACCATCGGCCTCAAGTCGGGCGGAATCACCGGCAGGACCTTGAGGATCATCCACTCGGGCTTGTTGTGCGAGCGGCGCAGCGCCTCGATGATCTTCAGCCGCTTGGTCGCCTTGCGGCGCCGCTGCTTCGAGCGGCCGTGCAGGATCTCCTCGCGCATCTCGTGCGCCATCTCGGTCAGGTCCATCTTGGACACGATGTCGTACAGGGCCTCGGCGCCCATCCCGGCATCGAAGACCCCGCCCCAACGCTCCTTGATCTCCCAGTACTCGGCTTCGGTCAGCAGCTGCATGACCGCCAGGGCGTTGAGGTCGTCGCGCATGCGCCGATGATCGGCCTCGATCTTGGCGACTTCCTCCTCGACCTGCAGGTTGCGGCCGTGCACGCGCCCGTCGACGTCGCGCATGAGCTTCTCGCGCTCGGCATCGAAGCGCGCCTGGAGATCGCGGGTGGCGTCCTCGGCTTCGACCTGCAGGTCGCTGATCCGGGCGCTGACGAGCTCGTTCAGACGCTCGAGGTGAACCGCCGACACGACCTCACCCTTCGGGGCCACCGTGGCGCCGGTCGCCTCGAACACGACGTCCCGCGCCGCCGGCTTGTCCCGCAAGCCGTTGAGGGTATCCTGCAGCGCCTTGCCGGCCGCCGTCAACGCCATGATCTCGCTCTCGAGGCGCGCGTTGGCCTCCGCCCGCCGCGCCTCGACCTCGGCCTTCAGCCCCGCGAGCGGCGCCTCGGCCTCCGACCGCACGGCTTCGATCTCGTCGGCCACCCGCGCGCGCGCCGCGTCGATGTGCTGGCGATGGTCCTCCTCGAGCCGCTTGAGCACGCGGGCGCGCTCGTCCTCGTCGACGTGCGTGACGATGTACTGCGCAAAGTAGAGCACGCGGTCGAGGTTGCGGCGCGAGATATCGAGCAGGATGCCGAGGTAGCTCGGGACACGCCGCGTGTACCAGATATGGGCGACCGGGCTGGCGAGCTCGATGTGCCCCATCCGTTCGCGCCGCACGCGCGCTCGGGTCACCTCGACGCCGCACTTGTCGCACACGATCCCACGGTAGCGAATCTTCTTGTACTTGCCGCAATAGCACTGCCAGTCCTTGGTCGGACCGAAGATCGCCTCGCAGAACAAGCCGTCCTTCTCTGGGCGCAAGCGGCGGTAGTTGATGGTCTCGGGCTTCGTGACCTCGCCGTGCGACCAGGTCCGGATCTCATCCGGCGACGCGAGGCTGATCCGAAGGGCGTGGAAGTCCTTGATTGACAACGACAGGCCTCCTGAGTGGATTCTCGTCGATCGCACGGTGCGCACCGCTGCATCTGCATTCGGTCGCCCGTCATCGAGGTGGCTGGCACACAAGCACCAACGGCGCGCCCGGGTGCTTCCTGACGCGCCATCGCCGTCCGACCACTGTGTCCAGAATTGACATCGCGCCGGCACCTGCGCGAGCGGTGACCGGACGCTATCTCCCTAGTTGATATTCTAGTCAGGCGGCATGCGTTGTCAATTTTCCGGACCGGATCCGGTCCACGCCGCGGTTTTTGACTCGCCTCTGGGCACCGCCTAGACTTGCCGCCGCGTCGATCGCAGCCAAGGATCGAATCGGTGATCTATCGTCCCCCGGAAGCCTCCTCCCCCACACCCGACGTGCGCACCAGCCGCGAGATCGTCGCCGGGTTGTTGGGAATGGCGTTTCTCTTCGCGGCCCTCATCTGGTACACCGCCGACCTGTGGTGCGGCAAGGCGCCTTGGCTGTGCCTCGAAGGGCTGGACGGCGGCGTCACCATGGCCGGCGGGACGCCCACGACCGTCGCCACGCGGGCCCCGCTCGCTCCGTCCACGGCCGCGGCCCCGCCGCCCGTCGTCGAAGCGACGCCGGACCCCGCGTTCGGTGCCATGCCCTTCGCGCCCGCGCTCGAAACCCCGTCGTTCGCACCGCCCGCCGCCGCCGTGGCGACGCCCGAGACACCGTGGGGCGACACCCTCGATCTCGCGGGCGCGAGCCCGACGTCGTCGCCGGCGGCGGTGTCGGCCCGCCGTGCCGCGATGACGGCCACCGCCGAGGCGTACGGCACGGTGGGGGGCGCCCCCTCCCCCACACGCCCCGGTGCGCCCTTCGGTGGCGGGGCCCCGTCGGCGACCGCGACGCCGGCCGACAACACGTACCCCAGCGCCGGCTCCGCGACGGCCAGCGCCACCGCCGCGGCCACCGCCACCGACGCCGCGTACCCCTGATCCCCGCCGCGCCAGCCCTCGCAGTCCCCGCGCATGGATCCGGCCGATCTCGAGGTGTTCCGGCACCGCATGGCCTCCGTCGCCGAGGCCATGGGCGCGACGCTGCAGCGCGCCGCCTCGTCGCCGAACATCAAGGAGCGCCTGGACTTCTCGTGCGCCGTCTTCGACGGCCGCGGCCGACTGGTGGCGCAGGCGGCGCACATCCCCGTCCACCTCGGCGCGATGCCGGCCGCCGTGGCGGCGGCGCGCGCCCACGGCGGCGAGCCCCACCCGGGCGACATCCTGGTGCTGAACGCCCCCTACCTCGGGGGCAGCCACCTGCCCGACCTGACCACGGTGTCGCCGCTGTGCATCCCGGGCGACCCGTCGCCCCGCTACTACCTGGCCACCCGCGCCCACCACGCCGATGTCGGCGGGTCGGCGCCCGGCTCGCTCCCCAGCGCGGCCGATCTCTTCGGCGAGGGGCTCGTCCTGCCGCCGGTGCACCTCGTCCGCGCCGGCCGCCTCGTCGACGACATCGTCGACGTGATCTGCGCGAACTCCCGCACGCCCGACGAGCGGCGCGGCGACCTCGAAGCCCAGGTCGCCGCTCACCTCGTCGGGGCCGAACGGCTCGCCGCGCTGCACGCCGGCACGCCCGACGGCCTCGACGCGGCGATCGAGGCGCTCCTGGCGTACAGCGCGCGCCTGACGCGCGCGGCGCTGCGGGTCGTCCCCGACGGGGTCTATCCGTTCGAGGACTGGCTCGACGACAACGGCCACGGCCTGGGGCCGCTCCGGATCGCCGTGCGCGTCGACGTGCTCGACGGGCGCATCCGAGCCGACTTCGAGGGCACCGCGCCCGAGACCGGGGGGGGCGTCAACGCCCCGCTCGCGGTCGCCCGATCCGCCGTGTGCTACGTCGTGGCCTGCCTGGCCGGCGACGCCCCCATCAACGCCGGGATGTTCGACGGGGTCGACGTCGTGGCGCCCGCGGGTTGCCTGCTCAACCCATCGCGTCAGGCGGCGGTGGCCGGCGGCAACGTCGAGACCAGCCAACGCGTCGTCGACGTCGTCATGGGGGCCCTGGCGCCCGCGCTGCCGTCCCGCATCCCCGCGGCCAGCCAGGGGACGATGAACAACGTCGTCGTCGGCGGTGTCGACCCGCGCGATGGGCGGGCGTTCGCGTACTACGAGACCATCGGCGGCGGCGCCGGCGCCGGTGCCGGCGGGCCCGGCGCGCACGGCATCCAGGTGCACATGACCAACACCCGCAACACGCCGGTCGAGGCGCTCGAGATCGCGTATCCCATCCGGGTCGACGCGTATCGGCTGCGCCGGGCGTCCGGCGGGGCGGGCCGCCATGCGGGGGGCGACGGCGTGGAACGGCGGCTCCGTTTCCTGTCGCCCGCGCACGTCTCGCTGTTGACCGAACGGCGCACCCGCGCGCCGTGGGGCCTGGCCGGCGGCCGGCCCGGCCGGCGCGGCGAGAACCGCTTGGTGCCGTCCGGCGATACGCGCGAGACGCCGTTGCCCAACAAGGGCGGCTTCACGGTCTCCGAAGGCGACGTGCTGATCGTGCGGACCCCTGGCGGGGGCGGCTGGGGCCCGCCGGTCAGGGCAGGAGGTACAGCATCACCAGGAGCGACGTGAGCCAGCCGACGCCCGCCGACAAGAGCAGCTTGTCGCGAAGGACCAAGTCCTCGGGCGCGCCGCCCATCCCCAGCACCTGCACGAGGTACATGTAGCGGAACAGGGCGTAGATCACGAACGGCACCGTGAGGAGCAGCATGTTCGGCGAGACGGCCGTCGGCCGATACGGCGTCGTGATGGCGTACAGCGCGTAGGTGACGATGGTCGCGGTGGCGGCCACGATGATGAACTGGTCCAAGAGCGGTATGGTATACTGGCTCAGGCTGGCGCGGTGTTCTCCGGCGGCATCGGCCAAGACCTGCAGCTCGTGACGGCGTTTCGAGAACCCCTGGAACAGCGCCAGGAAGATCATCGACAGGTAGAGGTACGACGAGATCGGCTCGTCGATGGCGGCGCCGCCCACCAGCACCCGCAGCACGAACCCGCCGGCGATCGCCATGACGTCGACGATCAGCATGTGCTTGAGCACGAAGGTGTAGGCGATCTGGAGGATCAGGTAGGCCAGGATGATCAGGCCGACCATCGGCAGGCCGTTCGCGCTCGGGCCGAACAGGAACCCCCCGCCCACGCCCGCCGCGACGAGCACCCCCGCCGTCAGGAGGGCCGTGCGCGGCGAGATCTCACCGGTGGCCAGCGGGCGGAACCGCTTCTCGGGGTGCTGGCGGTCGTTGGCGATGTCCGAGACGTCGTTGATGAGGTAGACCGCGCTGGAGATGGCGCAGAACAAGCCGCACACGGCCAGCACGGCCAGGGTCTTGGAGCCGTCGCCCAGCCCGCGGGTGAGGATCAACGCCGCAAACACGACGCCGTTCTTGATCCACTGGCGGGGACGGAGGGCGGCGAGAAGCGCGCGCGGGGGAGCGCGGCGGAGGCGTGGCGGCGTGTTCACGGGAAAGCATTCTAAACGGCCGGGAGGTGGGGGTCAACCCCGTCGCCCGTCGCGCACCGTCGCCGGCGGCAGGGCGTGACGGCGCGCCGCGAACGGCTCGACGTCCTCGTCGCCGAGCGCCATGGCATCGCGTCCCGCGCCCGCGCCCAGGCGTTGATCCGGGCCGGCGAGGTCGAGGTCGACGGCCAAATCGTCGACAAGCCCGGCCATCTCGTCAACCGCGATGCGCGCATCGACCTCCGCGCCCGACCGCTCTACGTGAGCCGCGGGGGCCTCAAGCTCGCGCACGCCCTCGATCGGTTCGGGATCGACCCGCGGGGCCTGGCGTGCCTCGACGTCGGGGCTTCGACGGGCGGGTTCACCGACGTGCTGGTGCAGCGCGGGGCACGGCGGGTCTACGCCGTCGACGTCGGCTGGGGCCAGCTGGCGTGGGGCCTGCGCGGCCACCCGGCCGTGGTCGTCCTGGAGCGTACCGACATCCGCACGGTGGCCGCGCTGCCCGAGGCCGTCGACCTCGCGGTGATCGACGTGGCGTTCATCTCGCTGCGCCTGGTCCTGCCCGCGGTGCAGCGGCTGCTCGCGCCGGACGGGCAGGTGGTTGCGCTGGTCAAGCCGCAGTTCGAGGCCGGGCGCGCGTCGGTCGGCCGCGGGGGCGTCGTGCGCGATCCCGACGTCCATCGCGCCGTCGTGCACGACACCGTGGCGATGTCGACCCGCGCGGGCTGGCGCGTCCTCGGCGTCACCGCATCGCCGATCACGGGCGCCGACGGCAATCGCGAGTTCCTGCTGTGGCTCGCGGCACCGGGCACCGAGGCCGCGAGCGTGCCGTGGGAAACGCTGCGCGCCCAGGCCGGGCTCGACGACCGCGACTGAGGCACACCGGCGAGGGCAACCGTCGATCGACGGCGGACACCGGTGCGGTGGTCGGACACCGACGGCGGGCGCGCACCGATGCACACGACCGGTGCGCGCAACCCCGGCACCCCGCCATCGTGCCGGCGTGGCGCCACGCCGCGGCGCTGGGCCCGGAGCGCGGTCGAGACGGCCGCGCTCCGGGCGCCTTCGCTTCCTCGCTGGCGGAGGATCAGCGCTTGGTGTACTGCGGCGCCTTGCGCGCTCGCTTGAGGCCCGGCTTCTTGCGTTCCTTCTCGCGCGGATCGCGGGTCAGGAAGCCGCCCCGCCGCAGCTTGCTGCGCAGGTCGGGCTGCGCGACCACCAGCGCCCGCGCCACGCCTTGCATCACGGCCCCGGCCTGCCCGGTCACGCCGCCGCCCGCGACGCGCACGGTCACGGTGAACGCGCCCAATCCGGCCGCGCGGAGCGGGCCCTCGATCGCGTTGCGGTCGACCAGGCGCGGGAAGTACTCTTCCACGGGCTTGTTGTTGACCACGATGGCACCGTTGCCGCGCGGGTACACGCGGACCTGGGCGGACGATGTCTTGCGCCGCCCGACGCCGTAATAGAAGTCGCCGTCACTGCTCATGCATCACTCCCTGACTGTCGTCGACGCTCATGCGTCGCGGGCCGCCGCGACGTCGATCGCGAGCGGGCTCGGCGCCTGTGCCTCGTGTGGGTGGCTGGGGCCGGCGTACACACGCAGCTTGTCGAGCATGTGCCGCCCCAGCCGGTTGCGCGGGAGCATCCCCCGCACGGCCAACCGGATCACGCGCTCGGGATGCCGCTTCAGCATCTCGTCGAGCGTCATCTCGCGCAGCCCGCCGGGGTAGCCGGAATGGCGGTAGTACATCTTCTGCGCCCGCCGGTCGCCCGTCACGGCCACCTTCTCGGCATTGACGACGACGACGTAGTCACCGACGTCGGCATGCGGCGTATAGGCAGGCTTGTGCTTGCCGCGCAAGACGGTGGCGAGCTGCGAGGCCAGCCGCCCGAGGATGAGTCCCTCCGCATCGACCACCCACCAGCGCCGCTCGATCTCCGCCGTCTTGGGCGTCCACGTCTTCATCATCGTCCACTCCCTGTCCGTGTATCCATGTCCACGCGGGCGCCGTCCACACCGTCCGCGCCCGACGGGTAATGCACCGCCATCAGCGTCAGGCCGTGCGCCGGCACCCGGCGCGGCCTCACCGCCGCAACCTCGCCGCTCAGCGCGCGGCCCACCGCATCGGGCGGGTACCAGCCGCGCCCCACGTCGAGCAGCACCCCGACCATGCGCCGCACCTGATGGCGCAAGAACGCGTTGCCGTCCACCTCGATCCACAACTCCGGTCCCTCGGCTTCCACCGCGCACCGGTCGATCCGCCGCACCGTCGTCCCCCCGCGCACCGGCGGCGTGCCGAACGCGGCGAGGTCGTGCGCGCCGACGAAGCGGGCGGCGGCATCCGTCATGGCCGCCACCGACAGCGCGTGCGGCACGTGCAGGCTCGTCCGGCGCCGCAGCGGCGATCGCACGGCGCCGCGCCAAAGCGCGTACCGATACGACCGCCGCACCGCGCTGTAGCGGGCGTGGAAATCGTCCGGCGCCACGCCGACCGACACCAGCGCCACGTCGCGCGGCAACACGGCGTTGAGCGCACGCTGCAGCACGCCGTCCGCGTGCTCCCACAGGCTATCAAAGTGCACCACCTGGCCCACCGCATGGACGCCGACGTCGGTGCGACCCGCACCGACGACCGCCGTCGGGGCCCCCGTCACCTCGGCCAGCGCATCCTCGAGGACGCCCTGAACCGTCCGCCGGCCGGACTGCCGCTGCCAGCCGTAGAAATCGTGCCCGTCATACTCCACCGTCCCACGGAAACGCGTCATCGGGCGCCGAAGGCCCCGGCGGTGCGCCCAGGCGCACCGCCGCACCGCCTCCCGTCAGAGCAGCTCGAGATAGACCATCGGCGCCGCGTCGCCGCTGCGCGGCCCGAGCTTGATGACCCGGGTGTACCCCCCCGCGCGCTCCTGCATGTCCGGGCCGATGACGTGGATCAGCTTGTCGACGATCGATTTGTCGTGGATCTCGCGCATGATCTGGCGGCGGGAGTGCAGGTCCCCGTTGCACGCCAACGTGATCAGGCGTTCGGCCTCGCCACGCACGGCCTTGGCCTTGGCCTCGGTGGTCCGAATGCGCTCGTGATGGAACAGCTCCGTCATCAGGTTGCGGAACATCGCGCGGCGATGATCGGACTCGCGACCGAACTTGCGCCCCACCTTCGCATGCCGCATGGGTTGACCTCCTCGTGCACCTAGTAATCAGTCGAATCGCGGCATGTAGTCGCCGAATCCCTTGGCGACCAACGCGTCCTTCAACTCGTCCAGAGACTTCTGGCCGAAGTTCCGGATCACCAGCATCTCTTCGTCGCCCTGCGCCATGCGCTCGAGGATCTCCCCGACGCGCGTCAGGCCCGCGCGCTTCAGGCAGTTGTACGCCCGCACCGAGAGGTCGAGCTCCTCGATGGCCGTCTCGTACACCGGCGTCGGGATCCCGTCGCCTTCGGGCTCCGTGGCCTCCACCACCTGGCTGCCGAGCCCGGCGATGAAGCGGAACTTCTCCGTCAGGATGGCCGCAGCCTGGGCCAGCGCCTCCTGAGGCGCCACCGAGCCGTCGGTCCAGATCTCCATGGTCAGGCCGTCGTGGTCCGACAGCCGGCCCACCCGCGTCTTGCTGACGCTGAACGCCACCCGCCGGATCGGGCTGAAGATCGCGTCGACCGGCAGCTCGCCGATCGCCAGCTTGCCGCGCTCGTCGGCCGGCGAGTAGCCGCGGCCGCGCCGGACCATCAACTCCATCTGGATGTCGGCGTCGTGCGAGTCCAGGGTGAGGATGGGCTGTTCCGGATTCATGACCTCGAGGTCGGGGGGCAGATGGAGGTCTGCCGCCGTCACCAGACCCTCGCCGTTCGCGATGAGCCCCACCCGCCATTCCTGGCTGCCGTTGAGGTCGAGAGGCTTGAACCGCACCTGCTTGAGGTTGAGCAGCAAGCGCGTCGTGTCCTCGCGTACGTTCGGGATGACCGAGAACTCGTGGTACACATCCGCAAGCTTGATGCTCGTGATGGCCACGCCCCCGAGGCTGGACAGCAGGACGCGCCGCAAGGCGTTGCCGAGCGTCGTGCCGCTTCCGCCCTCCAAGGGGCTGATGAGGATCTTGGCGTAGCGCTCGGTGGCGCGTTCGACCTCGATCCGAGTCTGCTCCAACGTGTTGTTGTCCAAGCCGATTCTCTCCGCGCTCTCACCGGGGATGACCCGGGCCAGGGGCAGACGACCGCCGCCGTCAGGGGCCTACACGCGCCGCTTCTTGCGCGGCCGACAACCGTTGTGCGGAATGGGCGTCGTATCGGTGATCGACCGGATGGTCAAGCCCGCCTGCTGCAGCGATCGGACGGCCTGCTCGCGGCCCGGCCCCGGCCCCTTGACGAACACCACCACCTCGCGCATGCCGTGGTCGGCCGCCTGCCGCGCGGCCGAGTCGGCCGCCATCTGCGCCGCGTAGGGCGTGCTCTTGCGCGAGCCCTTGAACCCCACGACCCCCGCGCTCGACCACGTGACCGTGTTGCCCGAAGGGTCCGTGATGGTGACGATGGTGTTGTTGAACGTGGCGTTGATGAACGCGCACCCGCTCGGGACGTTCTTGCGAACCGCACGACGGACGACCCGTCGCCCGCCCGCTGCTGCCTTCTTCCGTGCCATCTCTCGACCTCCGAAGTGTTACTTGCCGGCCCGCCGCTTGCCCGGGACGGTCTTTCGGGCCCCGCGGTTGGTGCGGGCATTCGTGCGTGTGCGCTGGCCACGGACGGGCAGGCGTCGCCGGTGCCGCAAGCCGCGGTAGCACCCGATCTCCTGGAGGCGCTTGATGTTCTGGAGCACTTCGCGCCGCAGGTCACCCTCGACCTTGTACGACTGGTCGATGAAGCTGCGCAGACGCCGCACCTCGTCCTCCGTGAGGTCCTTGATGCGCGTGCTGGGATCGATCCCGGTGGCCACCAGCGCCTTGCGGCTGGTCGTCGGGCCGATGCCATAGATGTAGGTCAGCGCCACCACCGAACGTTTGTCCCGCGGCAGATCGACGCCCGCGATACGTGCCATTCCCCTCTCCTCTCGAGGCCTTGAGGCTCTGGTCTGTAGCCTGGCGCCAGACTAGCCCTGGCGCTGCTTGTGCTTGGGGTTCTCGCAGATCACGAAAACCCGCCCATGTCGCCGGATGATCTTGCATTTCTCGCAGCGTCGCTTGACGGCCGGATGGACCTTCATGCCAGCACCTCTCCCCATCGTTCGCATGGCCTCGTCGTGAAGGCCAAACAATAATGATACGCGCACAGCCTCCGAACGGCAAAGGTCCGCGCGCGGCCGGCGGTCACGGCCGACCGCCGCGCCCCGAACTACATGAAGCCCTCGTAATGCCGCATCAGGAGCTGGGCTTCGAGCTGGCGAATGGTGTCGAGCACGACGCCCACGACGATCAGCAAGCCGGTGGCGTTGATGATCAACGACTGGTTGGAGGGCAGGTTGGTCACCAGGGTGGCCAGGAACGGCATGACCGCCACGAGCCCGAGGAACAGCGCGCCGACCAGCGTGATGCGGTGCATCACGCCGTTCAGGTAGTCTTCGGTGCGCTTGCCGGGTCGCAGCCCCGGGACGAAGCCGCCGTTGCGCTGCAGCGACTCGTGCAGGTTCTGCTGTCGAAAGACCACGTCGGTGTAGAAGAACGTGAACAGCACCACCAGCACGAAGTAGACCAGGAAGTACTGCCACCCCTGCTGGTTGAACCAATTCGTCAGCCAGAACCCGGTGTCCTTGAGCCATTGCGGCTCGAGGTTCTGGAGCAGCCCGCCGAGCATCGCCGGGAAGATCAAGAGGGAGTTGGCGAAGATGAGCGGGATCATGCCGGCCGAGTTGATGCGCAACGGGATGTAGGTGGTCTGACCGCCGTACGTCCGTGTCCCGCGCACCCGCCGGCCGTACTCCACCGGGATCCGACGGTGCCCTTCCTGAACGACGACGATGGCGGCGACCGTGAACACCGTCAGCAGCAACACGATGAGCAGGGCGACGGGCGTGTTGACCAGCCCCAGCAGGCCGGACGGAATCCCCGCGACGATGCCGCCGAAGATGATGATCGACACCCCGTTCCCGATGCCCGACTCGGTGATCCGCTCGCCCAACCACAGCGACAGCATCGTGCCCGCGGTCAACGACAGCAGCACGGTGGCGGTGTTCAGCGGGTTGGCCGCGCCGAACTCCACGACCTGGCCGCCCGTCGCCGACGTCAGGCTGCTGTTGAGCAGCGCGACCTGGGCCACGCCCTGCAGGATCGCGAGCGGGATGGTCAGCCAGTACGTGTACATGTTGATCTTGTTGCGCCCCGACTCGCCTTCCTTCGACAGGTCCTCGAGCGCGGGCACCAGCGGGACGATGAGCTGGATGATGATCGACGCGGTGATGTACGGGTACACGCCCATCGCGACCACCGAGAAGTTCTCGAGCGCGCCTCCGGAGAGCAGGTTCAGGAGCCGCGCCGCGTCGGCGGTGGCCGACGTCTGGTCGAAGAAGGCCCGCAGCGCGGCCTGGTCCAGCCCCGGCACCGGCACGTGCGCCGCCAGCCGGAAGATCACCAGGATGCCGAACGTGAACAGCAGGCGCCGCCGCAGGTCCGGCAGCCGAAAGGCTTGTGCGAATGACTCGAGCATGTCGGGCTCCCCCGTCTACCTAATCGTTCATCGGCGCCGGCCGCGCTTGCCGCAACCCACGCCTTCGATCATCCGAACCGCTTCGGGCGCGGCCACCGCGTGTGCCGGCGCCCCGGGATCACCCGCGACGCGACGCCCTCGATGGTCTGGCAGACCCCGCCGGCCGCTTCGATGGCCTGGCGCGCCGTCCCGCTGAAGCGCGGCGCATGGACCTCGAGCCGCTTGTGCAGCGCGCCGTCGGCGAGCACCTTGTAGGGCTCGTGGATGTCGCGCAGGAGGCCGGCCGCGCAGAGCGCGTCAGGCGTGACCGCGGCCCCGGCGTCGAACAGCGCCTCGAGCTGCGTCACGTTGACCGGCGTGAAGGTCACGCGACCGATCTGCTTGAAGCCGCGCTTGAACGGCAGGCGCCGGACGAAGGGCAGCTGGCCGCCCTCGAAGTACGCCGCCTTGGTGCCGCCCGAGCGCGAGCCCTGGCCCTTCCGGCCGCGGCCGCCGTAGGTGCCGGCCTTGCCGGCGTTGCCACGCGCCACCCGGCGCTTGCGCGGCCGGGATCCGGTGTCCGGCGCAAGATCGTGCAGCTTCATCCCTGACCTCCTTCACCGTCGGACGCAACGGCCACGGCATCCGGGACCGACTCGATGGTCACCAGGTGCTGCACGGCGCGGACCATGCCCCGGACGGCCGGATTGTCCGGCTGGACGACGCTGTCGCCCAGCCGGCGCAGCCCCAGCGACCGCACCGTGCGCTTCTGTCGCTCGGCATAGCCGATGCTGCTCTTGACGTAGGTAATGCGGACCAGGTTCGTTCCGTCATCCATTGCCCCGACTCCAGAAAGGCATGACCTCGTTGACGGGCTTGCCGCGCCGGCGCGCCTCGTCGACCGGGTCCTTGAGATGCTGCAGCGCCCGATACGTGCCCATCGTGACGTTGAGCACGTTGTTGCTGCCGTGCCGCTTGGTCAGGATGTCGCGCACGCCGGCCGCCTCGAGCACGTCGCGCGCCCCGGCGCCGGCGATGACCCCCGTGCCGGGGGCCGCGGGCCACATCATGAGGCGCGCCGCCGAGTAGCGGTAGTTGACCTCGTGCGGGATGGTGTGCTCGACGAGCGGCACGCGCACCATCCGGCGCTTCGCGCGCTCGAGCCCCTTGCGGATCGCCTCGGGCACCTCGTTGGCCTTGCCGACCGCGACGCCGACCCGTCCGTTGTTGTCGCCCACGACCACCACCACGCGAAACCCGAAGCGGCGCCCGCCCTTGAGCACCTTGGCGGTCCGCTGAATCTCGATGACGCGCTCGTCGAACTCGGGCTCTTCGCGCTCCCGTCGGCGCCGGCCGCGTGCCTGCGTGCGATCGTCTTTGCCGTTCATCTTGCCTCCCCCTAGAAGTCCAGCCCGGCCTCGCGCGCCGCGTCGGCCAGCGCCTTCACCCGTCCATGGTAGCGATAGCCCCCACGGTCGAACACCACGGCGCCCACGCCGCTCGCCTTGGCCCGCTCGGCCACGGCGCGCCCGACCAGCGCCGCCTGCTCGCGCTTGGGCTTGCCGGTGAGCTGCCCGGCCAGCTGCGCATCCACCGTCGACGCCGAGGCCACCGTGTGGCCGCGCGTGTCGTCGATGACCTGGGCGTAGATATGCTGCAGGCTCCGGAAGACCGCCAGGCGCGGGCGCTCGGCGCTGCCCTTGAGCTGCTTGCGCACCCGGGCATGCCGTCGGATCCGGGCCTTGCGGCGTTCGGCGGAGATGTTCGTGATCACTTCTTGGACCCTACCTTCCCGGCCTTGCCCGCCTTGCGGCGGACGACCTCGTCGGCGTAGCGGATGCCCTTGCCCTTGTAGGGCTCGGGGGGTCGGACCTGCCGCACGTTGACGGCGAGCTGGCCGACCATCTCCTTGTCGTTGCCACGGATCATCACCCGCTTGCCGCGGTCCTGCACCTCGAACGACGTGCCGGGCAACGGCTCGATCGGCACCGGATGCGAGTAGCCGACGCTGAGCACGAGCTTGCGACCCTCGGTGTCGGCCTTGTAGCCGGTGCCCTCGATCAGGAGCACGCGCTCGAAACCGGACGTCACGCCGGTCACCATGTTGGCCAACAGGGCGCGGGTCAAGCCGTGCAAGGCCCGATGGTTCTGGGTGTCGCTCGGTCGCGTCACCATCAGGTGGCCGCCGTCGAGCGCGACCCGCATGTCGGGGTGCACCGTCCGCACGAGCTCGCCGTTCGGACCCTTGACGGTCACCCGCTGGCCGTCGACGCGCACCGAGGCGCCGGCCGGAATCGGGATGGGTTGCTTTCCAATGCGCGACATGACCTCACCTACCAGATGTAACAGAGGATCTCGCCGCCCAGCTTCTGGCGGCGCGCCTCGCGACCGGTCATCACACCCTGTGGCGTCGTCATGATCGCCACGCCCATCCCCTGGAGCACCCAAGGGATGTCGCGCGACTTGGTGTACACGCGGCGCCCGGGGCGGCTCACCCGCTCGAGATGGCTGATCACCGGCTCTTTGCCGTTGACGTACTTCAACTGGAGCCGCAGCGTGGCATGCGGGCCGTCCTCCAGCACCTCGAAGCCGGCGATGTAGCCCTCAGCCTGCAAGATGTTCGCGATGGATTGCTTCATCTTGGAGGAAGGCATCGCCACGTGCGACTGCCTGCGTTGAATCGCGTTGCGGATACGCGTCATCATATCCGCGATGGGATCAGACATGCTCATCGATTCGCTCCGTCGTTCGCGGTCGCCAGTTACCAGCTCGACTTGACCACACCGGGAATCTTGCCCTCCAGCGCGAGCTGGCGGAAGCAGATTCGGCACAGCCGGAACTTGCGCAAGTAGCCCCGCGGTCGACCGCAGCGGTAGCAGCGATTGCGCACGCGTGTCGGGTACTTCCGACGCAACTCGCGGTACTTCATGCACGTCTTGGCCATGTTGCCTCCTAAGCCCGCTTGAAGGGCATGCCCATCAGTGCCAACAGCCGCCGCGCTTCTTCGTCCGTCCGCGCCGACGTCACGATCGACACCTCGAGGCCACGCACCCTGTCGATCTTGTCGTAGTCGATCTCAGGGAAGATCAGTTGCTCTCGGATCCCCAACGTGTAGTTGCCCCGGCCGTCGAACGCGTTGGCGCTGACGCCCTGGAAGTCGCGCGTCCTGGGCAACGCCACGCGCACCAGACGCTCGAAGAAGTCGTACATGCGCTGGCCCCGAAGGGTGACCTTGGCGCCGATGGGGTTGCCTTCGCGCAGCTTGAAGTTGGCGATGCTCTTGCGCGCCCGAGTCACCACCGGCCGTTGGCCCGAGATCGACGCCAGATCGCTGGTGGCGAAGTCCAGGGACTTGGCGTTCTGCAGGGCTTCGCCCATGCCGATGTTCAGCACGATCTTGCTGATGCGCGGCACCTGCATGATCGAGGCGTACCCGTACTCCTTCTGCAGGGCGGGTACCACCTCGTCGAGATAACGCTGTCGAATGCTCATTCTCGGAATGCCTCCCCGCACCCGCTACTCGAAGTGCGCGCCGCAGCGACGGCACGCGCGCACCTTGCGCCCGTCGCCGAGGACGTCGATGCCGACGCGCGTCCAGCGATCGCACTTCGGGCACACCGGCGCCACGTTCGACAGGTGCAGGGGTGCCTCGAACTCGATGATGCCGGTCTGGGTCCGCACGCCGCCCGTGCGGCGCTGGTGCTTCTTGACCAGGTTGATGCCGTGGACGACCACGCGGTTCTTCCGCGGCATCACCCGATTGACCTCGCCGCGCACGCCCCGCTCGTCGCCGCTGATGACCTCTACGGTGTCGCCTTTGATGATCCGTTGCATGACTGGGCTCCTCAGAGCACTTCGGGCGAGAGGCTGATGATCTTGAAGAAACCGCGCTCGCGCAGCTCGCGCGCCACCGGGCCGAAGATGCGGGTCCCGCGCGGGTTCTGGTCCTTGTCGATGATCACGGCGGCGTTTTCGTCGAAGCGGATGTAGCTGCCGTCACGCCGCCCGTACTCCTTGGCGGTCCGCACGACGACGGCGCGCACGACGTCACCCTTCTTGACGTTCCCGTGCGGCGCGGCCTGCTTGACGCTGCACACGATCACGTCGCCGACGCCGGCATACCGCCGCCGCGAGCCGCCCAACACCTTGATGCACATGAGCTCCTTCGCGCCGGTGTTGTCGGCGGCGCGGAGCCGTGTCTGCATCTGGATCATGCCTGTCCTCCGCGCTTGATCCACTCGACGATCTGCCAGCGCTTGTGCCGGCTCAGCGGCCGGCACTCCTCGATGACCACGATGTCGCCGAGCTGCGCCTCGTTGGCCTCGTCGTGGGCCATGTACTTCTTGCGCCGGCGGATGACCTTGTGGTACAGCGGGTGCGCCTTCATGCGCTCGATCTGCACCACGGCGGTCTTGTCCATCCCGTTGCTGAGGACCGTGCCCTTGAGTCTTCGTCGCGGCATGACCTTACTCCTCGCCTTCTGCAAACGCCTGGTACGCCGCCCAGAGCTCGCGCTCGCGGCGCACCGTCAACAACCGGGCCACGTCCCGCCGCACGGCCCGCGCCCGTGAGGTGTCGGCCATCCGGCCCATCGCCTTCTGGAACCGCAGGTTGAACATCTCGCGGCGCGCGGTCTCGATGGCCGCCTCGATGTCGGCGTCGCTCAGCGCACGGATCTCATTCGGATGCATCGCGCTCACCTCCCACCATCACGAACTGGTCCCGCTTGACGAACTGCGTGCCGACCGGCAGCTTGTGCCCCGCCAGCCGAAACGCCTCGCGCGCCTGCTCTTCGGTGACGCCGCTGATCTCGAACATCACGGTGCCCGGCCTGACGACCGCCACCCAGAACTCGACCGACCCCTTGCCGGAGCCCATGCGCGTCTCGGCCGGCTTGCGGGTCACCGGCTTGTCCGGAAAGATCCGAATGGTCACCGTGCCGCCGCGCTTGATGAAGCGCACGATGGCGCGGCGCGACGCCTCGATCTGGCGGCTCGTGATCCAGCCCGGCGAGAGGCTCTGGAGCCCGTAGTCGCCGTACTGCACCTTGTTGCCGCGCGAGGCCTGGCCCTTCATCCGGCCGCGGAACTGCTTGCGGTATTTCGTACGCTTCGGCATCAACATGTTGCACCCCCTGTCGCGCGGCGGCCCGCGGCCACTGCGGCCGTCACGAGCTCGCGAAGTCCTTGTCGGTGGCGCCCAACGGCTCCTCGCCCGGCAGCACCTCGCCGTTGTAGATCCAGACCTTGACCCCGATCTTGCTGAACGTCGTCAGCGCCTCGGCCTGCGCAAAGTCGATGTCGGCCCGCAGGGTCTGGCGCGGCACGCGCCCCATGATCGTCTTGTCGACGCGCGACATGTCGGAGCCCGCGAGGCGGCCGCTGACCACGATCTTGATGCCCTGCGCCCCGGCCCGCAAGGCCTTGAAGGCCGCCTGCTTCATCGCGCGCTTGTGGCTGATGCGCCGCTCGAGCTGCCCGGCCACCGACTCGGCGATGATCGCGGCGTTGGCCTCGGGCTGAGTGATCTCGTTGACGTCGACCCGGACCGTCTTGTGCGTGATGTCGCGCAGGTGATCGCGCAGCCGGTTCACGTTCTCGCCCTTGCGGCCGATGATGATGCCGGGCTTGGCGGTGTGGATCGTGACGTTGATCTGGCGCGGGAAGCGCTCGATGGTGATGTCGGCGATCCCCGCGCTGCCGGCGTCACGCCGGCTGCTGGACCGCACGACGTTGTCCATGTCGGCCAGGATCGTCTGGCGCACCATCAGGTCCTCGGTCAACAGCTCGCCGTACTCGGCGCCCTCGGCGAACCACTTGGCCCGCCAGGGCTTGATGATGCCGAGCCGGAACCCGTACGGGTGTACTTTTCGCCCCATGAATCGTCCTCCTCCCGCCGTATCAGGCGTTCGACGCGTCGCCGCCCGTCGCGGCCGTGCCACCGATCTCGCGCAGCCCCACCGAAATGTGGCACGTCCGGTGCAGCTCGGGCTTGAACCGCCCGCGCGCCCCGAAGCGCCCTCGCTTTTGCGTCGGGCCAGCCCCGGCCGCGATCTCCGCCACGAACAGCTCGTCGGGCGTCAAGCCGTAGTTCTCGTCGGCGTTGGCCACGGCGCTGGCGATGAGCTTCGCCGTGGGCTTGGCCGCGGCATTCGGCGTGAAGCGGAGGATCGCCAAGGCCTCCTCCACCCGCTTGCCGCGCACCAGGTCGAGCACCAGTCGCACCTTGCGCGGCGACATCTTGATGTGTCGTGCCGTCGCATGTACCGAGAATGTCATCGTGAAACCCCTGACTGCACCGCGCGCGCCTAGCGCTTCACGCGCGTCGACTTTTCCTTGAAGCTGTGCCCGCGGAACGTCCGCGTCGGGGCGAACTCGCCCAACTTGTGGCCGACCATGTTCTCGGTCACGTACACCGGCACGTGGTGCCGGCCGTTGTGCACCGCGATCGTATGGCCCAACATCTGCGGGAAGATCGTGCTGGCGCGCGACCACGTCTTGACCACGCGCTTCTCGCCGGCGCTGTTCAGCGCCTCGACCCGCTGCAGCAGCTTGGCCTCGCAGTACGGCCCCTTCTTCAACGAGCGTGACATCGATGCCCTCCTAGCGCCGCTTGGCGCTGCGGCGCCGGACGATGAACTTGTCGGTCGCCTTGTTGCGGCGCGTCTTCTTGCCGAGCGCCGGCTTGCCCCAGCGCGTCTTGGGACCCGACAGGCCGATCGGCGCCTTGCCTTCACCGCCGCCGTGCGGGTGGCTGGCCGGATCCATCGCCGAGCCGCGCACGGTCGGGCGCCAGCCCATCCACCGCTTGCGTCCGGCCTTGCCGAGCTTGATGTTGCCGTGCTCGATGTTGCCGACCTGGCCCACGGTCGCCAGGTTGTTCATCTGGATCAGCCTGACCTCGCCCGACGGCAGGCGCACCTGGGCGTAGGCGCCCTCCTTGGCCATGAGCTGCGCCGCGGCGCCGGCCGACCGCACGAGCTGCCCCCCGCGGCCGGTGTAGATCTCGATGTTGTGCACCATCGTGCCGAGCGGGATCGCGCGGATCGGGAGGGCGTTGCCGGGCCGCACCTCGGCGTTCGGCCCGCTCATCACGGTGTCGCCGACGTTGAGGCCGATCGGCGCCAGGATGTACCGCTTGTCGCCGTCGGCATAGACCACGAGCGCGATGCGCGCCGTGCGGTTGGGGTCGTACTCGATCGTCGCGACCCGCCCGGGCACGCCGTGCTTGTTGCGCTTGAAGTCGATGATCCGGTAGCGCCGCTTGTGGCCGCCCCCGCGATGGCGCACCGTCACCCGCCCGTGGCTGCGGCCCGCCTTGCTGTGCAGCGACTCGACCAGACGGCGTTCCGGCCTCGATCGCGTGATCTCCTCGAACCCATAGCCCATCATGCCGCGCCGGCCGGCCGAAGTGGGCTTGTAGATCTTGATCGCCATGTGTCTAGGTCCCCGCTGTCAACTGAGATCGATCTTGTCGCCGGGCACCAGCGTCACGATCGCCTTCTTCCAGCGCGACGTGCGGGTGATCCGGCGCCCCCAGCGCCGCTGCTTGCCGGGCATCACCATCGTGCGGACCTTGTCGACCTTGACGTCGAAGAGGTGCTCGACGGCTTCCTGGACCTCGCGCTTGTTGGCCTCCAGCGCGACCTCGAACGCGTACTGGTTCAGGTCGCCGATGAAGTCGGTCTTCTCGGTGCCGATCGGCCGGCGCAACACCGCGTACTTATCCATGCGATTCCTCCTGCGCCCCGTCGGCCGGCAGGGCCTGCCCCAGGTGGGTCACGATGGCGTCGAGCGCGTCCAGCGGCAGCACGAGGCGGTCGTAGCCCAGCAGGTCTCGGATGTTGAGGTAGCCGGCGCGCAGGTAGCGCACGGTCGGAAGGTTGCGGATCGAGCGCTCGACCGCGTCGTTGCGATCCGCCAGCACCACCAGCGTGCTCGCGCCACCGCACACCTGGTCGACGAAGTCGCGCACGAGGCGCGTCTTCGGCGCGTCGAGGGCCAGCGAGTCGACGAGCACGATCTCGCCCGCCTGGGCCTTGGCCGACAGGGCGGACCGCAGCGCCAGCCGCCGCATCTTGCGCGGCATGTCCTGGGTGTACGAGCGGTGCCGCGGGCCGTGGGCCACGCCGCCGCCGACGAACAGGTTGGCCGAGCGGCTGCCGTGCCGCGCCCGGCCCGTGCCCTTCTGGCGGTACCACTTCTTGGTGGTCCGGTCGACCTCCGAGCGGGTCTGCGCCTTGTGCGTCCCGCGCCGGGCGTTGGCCTGCTGACGGACGAGCGCCTGGTGCATCACGCCGCGGTTCGGCGCGATGCCGAAGACGTCCTCCGGCAGCTCGGCCTCACGCACGCGTTGACCGGCGAGGTTGTAGACCGCTGCCTGGATCATGACCGCCCTCCCTGTTGCACGGCGCGGACGATGACCAGCGCACCGTCGTGTCCGGGCACGCCACCGCGGACCGCCAGCAGGTTGCGCTCCGGGTCGGCCAGCACGACGGTCAGGTTGCGCACCGTCACCTGCTCGCCGCCCATGCGCCCGCTCATGCGCATGCCCTTGAACGTCCGGCCGGGCGTGGTGCCGGCGCCCACCGACCCCGGCGCGCGCTCACGGTCGGTCTGACCGTGGGTCTTGCGCTGGCGGTTGAAGTGGTGCCGCTTGATGGTGCCGGCGGTGCCGAGGCCCCGGCTCACGCCGGTCACGTGCACGTGGTCGCCAGGTGCGAACATGCCGACGTCGACCGTCGCGCCGAGCGCGATGCCCTCGACGTCGGTGGCCGCGAACTCGCGGAGGTGCCGCAGCGCCCGCCGGCCGCTCTTCGCCAGGTGCCCGCGCTCGCCCTTGGTCAGCCGGCGCTCGCTCGTCTCGCCGAACCCGAGCTGCACGGCGGTGTAGCCGTCGCGCGCTTCGGTCTTGACCTGGGTGACGACGCACGGGCCGGCCTCGATCACCGTGATCGGCACCACACGCCCGTCGCTGTCGTAGATGCGGGTCATGCCCCGCTTGTAACCGAGAATTCCGTTGATCATGATGTCATCCTTGGTCCCGCGTTCTCAGGTCGCCCAGGCACGCGCCCGCGCGACCCGTCACCCGCTCCGGACGTGATGGCGGGCCGGCTCGCCTCAGCTCGACTTGATCTCGATGTCGACGCCTGCCGGCAGGTTGAGCCGGGTCAGCGAGTCGAGCGTCTTCTGGCTGGGCTCGATGATGTCGATCAACCGCTTGTGCGTGCGGATCTCGAACTGCTCGCGCGAGTCCTTGTCGATGAACGTCGAGCGCATCACCACGTACTTCTCGATGCGCGTCGGCAGGGGCACGGGCCCCACGCACTGAGCGCCCGTGCGCTCGGCTTCCTCGACGATCTTCTGCGCTGATTGATCCAGCACCCGGTGATCATACGCCTTCAACCGGATCCGAATGGTCTGTCGGCTCGTCATGGCCGGCCTCCGCGTTCCACGCGCTACGCCAGGATCTTGGTGATGACGCCGGCGCCGACGGTGCGGCCGCCCTCGCGGATGGCGAAGCGGCTGCCGCTCTCCAGGCCGACCGGCGTGATCAGCTCCACCACCAGGTTCACGTTGTCGCCCGGCA
>WBZR01000164.1_pt2 | contig 102527 bp, 93 predicted proteins | sample 5204231 | NCBI WGS metagenome assembly WBZR01 (sample SAMN12412403, study PRJNA552823) | activated sludge metagenome | isolation source: activated sludge from anammox sidestream of wastewater treatment plant... | place: USA: Virginia | collected 2017-08
GATGGGCAACGGCATTGCCCAGGCCTGCGCGGCATCCGGCATCGACGCCGTGATGCAGGACGTGACCGAGGCGGCGCTCGAACGCGGACTGAAGACCGTGTCGGCTTCGCTCGACCGCCTGGTGAAAAAAGGCTCGATCGACGAGGCGCGCAGGCTCGGAATCCTGGCGCGCATCCGCACCACCGTCCGACCCGAGGACCTCGCCGCGGCCGATCTCGTCATCGAGGCGGCCACCGAGAACGAGGCACTGAAGGTGCAGATCCTGAAGAACCTCGAAGGCATCGTGAAGCCGTCGACGATCGTCGCGACGAACACCTCGTCGATCTCGATCACGCGGCTGGCCGCCGCGACGCAACGGCCGGAACGCTTCGTCGGCATGCACTTCTTCAACCCGGTGCCGGTGATGGCACTGGTCGAAGTCATTCGCGGGCTGCGCACGTCGGACGAGACGGTGGCCGCGGTCACCGAACTTGCGCAGCGGCTGGGCAAGACGCCGATCGGGGTGAAGAACAGCGCCGGCTTCGTGGTCAACCGGATCCTCTGCCCGATGATCAACGAGGCGGTCTTCGCGCTGCAGGAGGGGCTGGCCAGCGCCGGGGAGATCGACGCCGGCATGAAGCTCGGCTGCAACCACCCGATCGGCCCGCTCGCGCTGTGCGACCTGATCGGGCTGGACGTCGAACTCGCGGTGATGGAAGTGCTCTACGGCGGCTTCAACGATCCGAAGTACCGGCCCGCGCCGCTGTTGCGCGAGATGGTCGACGCCGGCCTGCTGGGGCGCAAGACGGGTCGCGGCTTCTATCGGTACGACACGTGAGGGTGCGACAAGTGAGGCGGAGATGACTGCACCGGCGGCGCAGCCGGCCGGCCCGACGCTTGCCTTCTGGCAGCAGCGCTTCGAGTCGCAGCGCACGCCCTGGGATCGTGGCGCGGTCAGCCCGGCGCTTGCGCCGCTGGTGGCGGGCGGGGTGCTCGTTTCCGGGGCGCGGGTGCTGGTGCCGGGTTGTGGCGCCGGCTACGAGGTGCTGCAACTCGCGGCGAGCGGCCTGCGTCCGGTGGGCGTCGACTACGCGCCGGCTGCCGTGGAACTCACGCGCGCGCGCCTGGCGCAGGCGGGGCTCGCCGCCGAGGTGGTCCAGGCCGACCTGCTCGACTGGACGCCGTCGCAGCCGTTCGACGCCGTCTGGGACCAGGCCTGCCTGTGCGCACTGCATCCCGACCTGTGGGTCGCGTACGCGCGGCGCCTGGCGGGCTGGCTGCGACCCGCGGGCACGATGATCCTGCTGGCGGTGCAGGTGGAGCGCGAAGGGCGGCGCGAGGGGCGCATCGAGGGGCCGCCCTATCACTGCGACATCAACGCGGTGCGCGCGCTGTTTCCCGGCGAGCTCTGGCAGTGGCCGCGGCCGCCGTATCCACGGCATGCGCACCCGGCGGGGTTCGCCGAGCTGCAACTGGTGCTCACGCGGGGACGATCGTAGCGTGAACAGGCCCTAACCCTCGAACCCGCGCAACCCGTCGACCGACAGCACGGTGACGGCGCCATAGTCGATCTTCAGCAGGCCGTTGTCCTCGAGGCGGCGCAACGCCTGGTTCACGCGCTGGCGCGACAGGCCGGTGAGGTAGCCGATCTCGCCCTGCGAGATCTCCAGCTTGCGCCCGAGCCCGGGATAGAGCAGCGGGTTGAAGAGCTGGGCCAGGCAGCGTGCCACCCGTGCATCGGCGCCGAGCAGTCGGTCGATCTCCACGGTGCCGATGAATTGCCCGAGTCGCTCGTTCAACTGGATCAGCAGGTAGCGGTTGAACGCGATGCTGGTGTCGAGCAGCCACTGGAACGTGGCGTGCGGCAGGTAGGCGATACGGCTGTCGCGCAGTGCGACTCCGTCATAGCGGCGCGGCTCGTCCTTGAGCATCGAGCCCTCGCCGAACCAGCCGCCGGCCGCGACACCCGTGAACGTGACCGCCTTGCCGCCCGACGAAACGCTGCTGATCTTGACCAGACCCTCGATGACGCCGATCCAGTGCTCGACCGGCTCGCCCTTGCGGCAGACGAAGCCTCCGCAGGCGACCTGGCGTTCGACGATGTCCTGGCGCATCCGGTCATGCTGCGATGCGTCAAGCTGGCGCATCCACGGCGACAGCCCGAGCAGATCGTCGAAGGCGCTCAATGGCAGGCTCCCCCCGGTTTTCCCTGAGTTTGTCGGACGGATGACAACTATACTGTGCCGTCGGCCTTAGACTGCCTGTTGCAGCGCGACGCCGGTGTGCGGACACGCGCGACGCAGGCCGCGACAACGGTTCGGGAGGCAGGCACTTGCAGGGCGGGGCGACACCGGTTCTCGAGGCGAAAGCCATCTCGCTGCAGTTCGGCGGCGTGAAGGCGTTGAGCGACGTCGGCTTCCACGTCCGGCCGGGCGAACTGTTCTCGATCATCGGCCCGAACGGTGCGGGCAAGACGTCGATGCTCAACTGCATCTCGGGCCGCTATTCGCCCACCGCCGGCCAGGTGCTCTTCAAGGGTCGCGACATCACGCGGCTCACGCCGAGCCAGCGCGCGCCGCTTGGCCTGGGGCGCACCTTCCAGAACCTTGCGCTGTTCAGCCACATGACCGTGCTCGACAACATCATGGTCGGGCGCCACCACCTGCTGAAGAACAACTTCCTCAACGGCGCACTGTACTGGTTCGGCGGCGCGCAGCAGGAAGAAATCCGGCACCGGCGCCACGTCGAGGACATCATCGACTTTCTCGAGATCAGTCACATCCGCAAGGCGGTGGCGGGCACCCTCTCCTACGGCCTGCGCAAGCGCGTCGAGCTTGCCCGGGCGATCGCGGTCAAGCCCGACCTGATCCTGCTCGACGAGCCGATGGCCGGCATGAACCTCGAGGAGAAGGAGGACATGGCGCGCTATGTCGTCGACCTCAACGAGGAATGGGGGATGACGGTGATCATGATCGAGCACGACATGGGCGTCGTCATGGACATTTCGCATCGCGTGATGGTGCTCGACTTCGGGCGCGTCATCGCGGACGGCCTGCCGCACGAGATCATGGACAACGAGCACGTCAAGCGCGCCTATCTCGGCGTCGAAGACGAAGCGGGGGCCGCCTGAATGCAGCCCGAGTACGGCGACGTCGTCCTGCACGATACCTTCCCGAAGATGCTGGTGCACAACGCGACCCACTGGCCCGGCGAGGTGGCGCTGCGCGAGAAGGAATTCGGCATCTGGAACGAGTTCACCTGGGCCGACTACCTGGCGCGGGTCAGGGAGATCGCGCTCGGCCTGCACGGGCTGGGCGTGCGGCGCGGTGAAACCGTCGGCCTGATCGGCAAGAACCGCCCCGAGATGCTGTGGGGCGAGCTCGCGGCGCACGCCATCGGCTGCATGACGCTGGGCATCTACCACGACGCGCTGAACCAGGAGGTCGCCTATCTGCTCGACCACGGGCAGGTACGCATCGTGCTCGCCGAGGACGAGGAGCAGGTCGACAAGCTGCTCGAAGTCACCGAAACCTGCGCCACGCGAATCGACCGGATCGTCTATTTCGATCCGCGCGGCATGCGCAAGTACGACGATCCGCGGCTGATGAGCTGGGAGGCGCTGAAGGCCGTGGCTGCAAAGGTGGAGGCCGACGATCCCGGGCGCTTCGCGGCCGAAGTGGCGCTGGGCAAGGGTGACGACGTCGCGGTGCTGTGCACCACCTCGGGCACCGTCTCCAACCCGAAGATGGCGATGCTGCAGTCCGGGCCGTTCCTCGCGCACTGCCTGTCGTATCTGCGCGCCGACCCCAAGCTGCCCACCGACAACTACGTGTCGGTGCTGCCGCTGCCGTGGATCATGGAGCAGGTCTACGCGGTGGCGCAGGCGCTGATTTCGCGCATCACGGTGAACTTCGTCGAGGAACCCGAGACGATGATGGCCGACCTGCGCGAGATCGGGCCCACCTTCGTGCTGCTCGCGCCGCGCGTCTGGGAGCAGATCGCCGCCGACGTGCGCGCCCGCGTGATGGACGCCACGCCCTTCAAGCAGAAGATGTTCGCCTGGGGCATGAAGCTCGGGCTGGCCGCGCTCGACCAGCGGCGCCGCTCGAGGCTCGCCGACTTCGTCCTGTTCAAGGCGCTGCGCGACCGCCTCGGCTTCACCTACCTGAAGTCGGCGGCCACCGGCGGCGCGGCGCTGGGCCCCGACACCTTCCGTTTCTTCCAGGCGATGGGCGTGCCGCTGCGCCAGATCTACGGACAGACCGAACTGTCGGGCGCCTACACGATCCACCGGGCCGACGACGTCGACTTCGACAGCGTGGGCGTGCCGTTCGACACTTCCGAGGTGCGCATCGACAACCCCGACGCCAACGGCGTCGGCGAGATCGTCGCGCGCAGCGCCGGCACGTTCCTCGGCTTCTACCGCAACGAGGAGGCCACCCGCGCCGACCTGCGCGACGGCTGGATGCACACCGGCGACGCCGGCTACATCAAGCAGGAGAACGGCCACCTGGTGGTGATCGACCGCATCAAGGATCTCGCGGTCACCGCGACCGGCACGCGCTTCTCGCCGATGTTCATCGAGAACAAGCTGAAGTTCTCGCCGTTCATCGCCGAGGCAGTGATCCTCGGCCACGAAAAGCCGTACCTGACCGCGATCATCTGCATCCGCTACTCGATCGTCGCCAAGTGGGCCGAGCAGCGCGGCATCGCGTTCACCAACTACACCAGCCTGGCCGCGCAGCCGCGCGTCTACCAGATGCTGCGTGGCGAGGTCGCGAAGGTCAACGCGTCGCTGCCGGAACCGCAGCGCATCCACAAGCTGGTGCTGCTGTACAAGGAACTCGACGCCGACGACGGCGAGCTCACGCGTACCCGCAAGGTGCGCCGCGGCGTCATCAACGAAAAGTATGCCGACATCATCGACGCGATCTACGCCGACCGCCCGACGGTGCACGTCGACACGACGATCACGTTCCAGGACGGCACCCGGTCGCGCATCCGCACCGACCTGGTCCTCGAAACCCTGATCGAGCCGCCGCAGCCGTCGAGGCGGGCGCCGTCCGAACCCGCGGAACTGGAGGCCCGATGAACTTCGACCTGCTGGTGCAGTTGCTGGTCAACGGCGTCATCATCGGCACGCTGTACGGCGTGGTGGCGATGTGCTTCGTGCTGATCTACAAGTCGACCCAGATCGTCAATTTCGCGCAGGGCGAGTTCCTGCTGATCGGCGCCTGGGTCTGCTGGTGGCTGCTCACCTACTGGCAATTGCCGTTCTGGATCGGCTTTCCGGTCACGCTCGCGTTCATGATGGTGTTCGGGGTGCTGCTGCAGGTGATCGTGCTCCGACCGATGATCGGCGAGCCGATCATCTCGGTGATCATGGTCACCATCGGCCTGTCGATCTTCTTCTCGGCGATGATGAAGTGGATCTTCGGTGTCTGGGCCAAGCCCTACCCGGAGGTGTTCGGCACCAGGGCGGTCAACATCCTGGGGCTGAACGTGCAGACGCCGTACGTGATGTCGATGCTGATCTCGCTGCTGATCATGGCGGGCTTCGCGTGGTTCTTCAAGTTCTCGCGGCTGGGCCTGGCGATGCGCGCCACCGCCTTCAACCAGCAGGTCGCGCAGAGCCTGGGCATCTCGGTGAAGGCGGTGTTCGCGATGGCCTGGGCGATCTCGGCGATGGTTTCGGCGCTGGCCGGCGTGGTCGTGGGCATGGTCAACGGCGTGTCCTCCGGGCTGTCGTTCTTCGGCATCAAGGTGTTCCCGGTGGTGATCCTCGGCGGGCTCGACTCCATCGTCGGGGCGATCCTCGGCGGACTCGTCATCGGCGTGCTCGAGAACCTCGCCGAGTTCGCCGACAGCCAGTACCTGAACCTGGGCAACCTGTACACCGTCGCGCCGTTCTACGCGCTGATCGTCATCCTGATGATCAAGCCGTACGGGCTGTTCGGCACGAAACAGATCGAGAGGGTTTGAGTTGGCGACCACTTCGTCCGCACTGATTCCCTGCGGCCAGTTCAAGACTGCGTACCGCGCGGACACCACGATCTTCCCGACGCCCGTCACCCGGGCGGTGGCGATCGCGGCACTGGTGCTGCTGTGCCTGGCGCCGCTGAAGATCGGCGGGTTCGAGCTGCTCAGCAAGTACCAGCTGAACCTGCTGATCCAGATCGGCTACTACGGCATCGCTGCGCTCGGCATCAACATCCTGGTCGGCTTCACCGGGCAGATCTCGCTCGGGCACGCGGCGTTCTTCGGCTTCGGCGCGTTCGCGTCGGCGTGGCTGAACAACTCGTTCGGCGTGCCGGTGTTCTGGGCGATTCCGCTGGCCGGGGTGCTGACCACGCTGGTCGGGCTGCTGTTCGGCATCCCGGCGGCGCGCATCAAGGGGCTGTACCTGGCGATCGCCACCTTCGCCGCACAGTTCATCCTCGAAGACTTCTTCGCGCGCGCCAAGTGGTTCACAGGAGGCTCGGCCGGCACGCTGGCGCAGCCGTTCAGCCTCTTCGGCTACGAGATCAGCGGCGACCACGGCTACTTCTACGTGGTGCTCGCCTGGGTCGTGCTGATGTACCTGCTCGGCACCAACCTGATGCGCAGCCGCGACGGCCGCGCCTTCGTCGCGGTGCGCGACCACTACCTGTCGGCCGAGGTGATGGGTATCGGCCTCACGCACTACCGCGTGCTGTCGTTCGGCATCTCGGCGTTCTACGCCGGCATCGGCGGTGCGCTGTTCGGCCACTACCTCGGCTACGTGTCGTCCGAGGCGTTCACCATTCTGCTGTCGATCCAGTTCCTCGGCATGATCATCATCGGCGGGCTCGGCAGCGTGATGGGCACGCTGCTCGGCACCGCCTTCATGGTGCTGCTGCCCGAGGGCATCGGCGCGCTGTCGCGCGGCATGAGCGACGTCCTCCCGGCGTTCACCGAGGGGCTCGCCTTCCTGAAGGAAGGCGCGATCGGCCTAGCGATCGTGCTGTTCCTGATCTTCGAGCCCGACGGGCTCGCGCATCGCTGGAAGATGATCAAGACGTACTGGAAGCTGTACCCGTTCTCTTACTAGCCACGATCCCAGGAGAGGAGCACTGCAATGAAGGGCACCCTGTTTTCCGCCGCGGCTGCGGCTGCGGTCCTGATCGGCGCCGGCCCGGCCGCCGCCCAGGGCATCTTCGTCGGCCATCTCGCCGACTACACCGGCGCCACCTCCGACGTCGGCAAACCCTACGGCCAGGGCGTGGCCGACGCGCTCGCCTACGTGAACGCGCACGGCGGCGTGAACGGCAGGAAGATCGACTTCGAGACGGTCGACTACAGCTACGAGATCCCGCGCGCCATCGCCACCTACAAGAAGTGGACCGGTTCGCAGAAGGTCGCGGCGATCCAGGGCTGGGGCACCGGCGACACCGAGGCGATGGTGACGTTCGTCGCCAAGGACGAGATTCCCTACTACTCGGCGTCGTACTCCGGCCACCTCACCGACCCGTCGGGCAAGGGCACGCACGGCTCGAAGCCGGCACCGTACAACTTCTTCTACGGACCGTCGTACACCGATGGCTGCCGCGCGCTGGTGCAATGGGCGGCGGCCGACGCGAAGAAGAGGGGCATCGCGGCGCCGAAGTTCGTGCACCTGGGCGACAACCACCCGTACCCGAACGCGCCGAAGGCCGCCTGCGGCGACTACGCGAAGGAGCTCGGTTTCGCGATCGTTCCGCCGATCCAGTACTCGCTCAAGCCGGCCGACTTCAAGGCCCAGTGCCTGAGCCTGAAGGAGTCCGGCGCGCAGTACGCATTCCTCGCCAACACCGGCGGCTCGACGATCTCGCTGCTGAAGTCGTGCGAAACGGTGGGCGTGGATACGCAGTTCCTCGGCAACGTCTGGGCGATGGACGAAAACGCGCTGAAGGCCGCGGGCGACGCGGCCAACGGCGTGGTGTTCGTGGTCGGTGCGGCCGACTGGAAATCGACCGCGCCGGGCATGAAGACGGTGCGCGAGATCTCGAAGGTCTCCGATGCTTCGGGCAACCTGTACCGGCCGGTGCACTACATGCGCGGCATCTGCTCGGTCTACTACATGCGTGACGCGATGGCCGTGGCCGACAAGGCGGGCGGCGTCACCGGCCCGAACATCAAGAAGGCGATGGAGCAGATGAAGGACCACGTCCCGGCCGAGCTGCAGGGCGTGTGCATCCCTTCCACCTGGACGGCGGAAGACCACCGTGGCACGACGACGGTGTTCATCTACCGGGCCAACTCGAAGGGTGGTGCGCAGAGCATCGAGAAGATCGGCGAGTCGGTGATTCCGCGCAAGATGGAGTGGCTCGGCTGGTGATCGCCCCCGGCTTTCCTTCCGCGGCCGCCGACGGCGCGGAAGGAAAGCGGCCGGTGACAGCAGGCAACCCGACCATGGTCGAAACGCAAACGACGCAGACGCCGCCGGCGGTCGCCGCCGGCGCCCCGATCCTGACGATCAACAACATCGAGGTCGTCTACGACGAGGTGATCCTCGTGTTGCGTGGCGTCAGCCTCTCGGTCCCGCAGGGGCAGATCGTCGCGCTGCTCGGGCCCAACGGCGCCGGCAAGTCGACCACGCTGAAGGCGATCTCCGGGCTGCTGCGCACCGAGGACGGCGAGGTCACGCGCGGCAACGTCACTTTCATGGGCGAGGAGATCGCCAACATGGCGCCCGAGCAGATCGTGCGCCGCGGCATCTTCCAGGTGATGGAGGGCCGGCGCATCGTCGAGGACATGACGGTGATCGAGAACCTGCGCCTGGGTGCCTACACGCGGCGCGACGGCGAGGTCAGGCGCGACCTCGACCGGGTGTTCGACTTCTTTCCGCGGCTGCGCGAGCGCACCGGGCTGGCCGGTTACCTGTCGGGCGGCGAGCAGCAGATGCTGGCGATCAGCCGGGCACTGATGGCCAGACCGAAGATGATCCTGCTCGACGAGCCTTCGATGGGCCTGTCACCGCTGCTGGTGAAGGAAGTGTTCGGCATCATCCGCCAGCTCAACCGCGAACTGGGCATCACCATCCTGCTGGTCGAGCAGAACGCGCGCATGGCGCTGCAGGCGGCCAGTTACGGCTACATCATGGAGTCGGGCAAGATCGTGCTCGACGGCACGCAGGCCGATCTCGCCGACAACGAGGACGTCAGGGAGTTTTACCTGGGCGGCGGCGGCGAAGAGCGCCGCTCCTTCAAGAACCTGAAATCCTACAAGCGCCGCAAGCGCTGGCTCTGAGCCGATGTCGGCGTACTACGACCTGCTCGAAACCCGCTCGGCCGAGGCGCGCGAAGGTGCGCTGATGGCCGCGCTGCCGGGGCTCGTCGGGCGCGCCCGCACGCATGCACGCGGCTGGTCCGCGCGGCTGCGCGACGTCGATCCGCAGGCGATCTCTTCGCGCAAGGCGCTGGCGCAGCTGCCGGTGCTGCGCAAGAGCGACCTGAAGGCACTGCAGGACGAGGACCCGCCGTTCGGCGGATTGACCACGGTCGAACCCGGCCGCCTCGGGCGCCTGTTCATGTCGCCCGGGCCGATCTTCGATCCGGAAGGCGCGCGCGACGATCCGTGGCGCACCACGCGCGCGCTGCATGCGGCCGGTATCCGCCCGGGCCACGTGGTGCAGAACTGTTTCGGCTACCACCTGACGCCGGGTGCGTGGATGGTCGACGGCGCCGCGCGCCGGCTCGGCTGTGCGGTGATTCCCGCGGGCACCGGACAGACCGAGCAGCAGATCGAACTGATCCGCCGGTTCCGGCCGGATGCCTATGCCGGTACGCCGTCGTTCCTGCGCATCATCGTCGAGAAGGCGCGGGAGCTGAAGCTCGACATCTCGAACCTGAAGCGCGCGCTGCTGGCCGCCGAGGCGCTGCCGGCGAGCCTGCGCGGCTGGTTCCACCAGCAGGGCATCGAGACGGTGCTGCAGTGGTACGGCACCGCCGACGTGGGGCTGATCGCCTACGAGTCGAGCGCGATGGAAGGCATGATCCTCGACGAGGAACTGATCCTCGAGATCGTGCGCCCCGGCACCGGCGAGCCGGTGCGTGACGGCGAGGTCGGCGAAGTGGTGGTCACCAGCTTCAATCCCGAATACCCGCTGATCCGCTTCGGCACCGGCGACCTCTCGGCGGTGCTGCCGGGCATCTCGCCGTGCGGGCGCACCAACGTGCGCATTCGCGGCTGGCTCGGCCGCGCCGACCAGACGGCCAAGGTGCGCGGCATGTTCGTGCACCCGGGCCACGTGGCCGAGATCGTGCGCCGCGTTGCCGCAGCGGGCCGTGCGCGCCTGGTGATCGAAGGCGAGATGGCCAACGACCGGATGACGCTGAAGTGCGAGGTCGACGCGGCGCAACGGGCCTCGGCCGGCGGCGGCGAAGCGCTCGCCGCGCGGCTGGCCGAGGCGATCCGCGAGGTCACCAGGCTGCGTGGCGAGGTCGAACTGCTCGAACCGGGCAGCCTGCCGAACGACGGCAAGGTGATCGAGGACGCGCGCAGGTACGACTGAGCGCCGCGCGGCCCGTTCCCGCGAATGGCCGAAGCGCGCTGGCGCGTCGCTGCAAGCCGCGCCGACGATCAGACGACGGGTTCTGCGAGCATCTCGCCGAAGCACACCACGCGGTTGCGGCCTTCGGTTTTCGCACGGTACACGCAGTGGTCGGCGTGCACCAGCACCGTTTCGAGCGATTCGGGATTGCTGATCGGCACCGCGCCGATGCTGGCGGTCAGCACGATCGTCGACGAGCCGGCGCGCAGCGGCGCGGTTTCCAGCGCGCGGCGCAATTCGTCGATGGTGCGGTTCGCATCGGCGACGCTGCTGCTGCCGATCAGGGCGCAGAACTCCTCGCCGCCATAGCGGCCGAGCAGGCCGGAGTCCGGCGTGGCTTTCTTCAGCACCCGCGCGGCGTGTCGCAGTGCACGATCGCCGACCGGATGGCCGAAGCGGTCGTTGATCGACTTGAAGTGGTCGAGGTCGATCATCAGCAGATGGTGAACCGTGTCCGATGCACGGCGTGCGCGCAGTCGCTCGCGCGACAGGTCGAAGAAGTGCCGGCGCGAGTGCAGGCCGGTCAGCTCGTCGGTGGTGGCGCGCCGGTGCAACGCACCCGAGATGCGCGCGTGCAGCATCATCTGCACGATCAGCGCGAGCGCGATCGGACTGAGCGCGAACAGCAGGCCGAATGCCGTCTGTGTCGGACTCGGCGCGAACACGCCACCGGCGACCGATCCGACGCCGAGCAATACCGCGGCACCGCGCGACAGGTGGATCAGCGCGTAGCCGGCGAAGAACGCCGCCAGCGAACGCACGTAGGCCTCGCGACCCCAGGCATCCGAGCGCCGGATCGCGTGAAGGCACGCGCCGACGGCGCACGACTGCACTGCCGCGGTCGCCAGAACCCGGCTCGGGACGTCGTCGGGGTCGCTGCCGAGCCAGATCCACAGCCCGGCGAGGCCGATCATCTGGGCCCCGAGCAGCCAGCCGGGCTGGGAGCGCCCGAACAGGCGCCGGGTCGCATCGGCGGTGAGCACCACCCCCGCCGAGACGAACCAGTTGGCGCCCACATAGCTCGTCCAGTCGGGCAAAGTGGTGTCGCGCAGCGCGAACAGCGTCAGCCCGATCGCCATTCCGGCCAGCGCCAGCGCATAACGGTGCAACGCGACGGCGGCGGGCCGGTACATCGGCGCCAGACCCAGGCAGGTCATCGCGGCAAGCGTGCTGGTGCAGGCGCCGACCAGGAAAATCGTGCGCAGATCGAACAGGGCGTTCATCCCCGGCAGGGTAGCCGCCCCGATCACCCGGGGGAAAAGGGTTCCGGCAGGCGCCCGACGGGCGGAAGATCCGGTCGGAGGAGCGCGCAACCGCGCTGCGCCGGCGGGCGCGGGGTGTTGCGCGGCCGATGCACGCCATGGGCGGTGCTAGCATCGACGGCAGAGCCCCAGCCGGAGAACCCCGTGTCCGCCACGCCCACCGTCTACGCCTTCGAAGGCATCGTCCCGGTCATCGACCCGTCGGCCTATGTGCACCCGTCGGCAGTCCTGATCGGCGACGTGATCGTCGGGCCCGGCTGCTACGTCGGTCCGGGTGCCGTCCTGCGCGGCGACTTCGGCCGCATCGAGATGAAGACGCAGGCGAACCTGCAGGACAACTGCATCGTGCATTCGGCGCCGGACTTCGACTGCGTGATGGAAGAGGAGGCGCACATCGGCCACGGCGCGGTGATCCATTGCGCACGGATCGGCCGCGAGGCGCTCGTCGGCATCCAGGCGGTGATCATGGACACGGTGGTCATCGGCGAGCAGGCGGTGGTTGCGGCGATGTCCTTCGTGAAGGTGGCCGACGTCGTTCCGCCACGGACCCTGGTCGCCGGGGTGCCGGCGCGCGTGCGGCGCACGCTGGACGACGACGACATCGCCTGGAAACGCCGTGGCACGGCGCTCTATATCGAACTGGCGCAGCGCGCGCTCGATGGCGGGATCGTCGCGGCCAGGCCGCTGGAGCGGGTGGAAGACGGGCGCGGCCGGTCGCGCTGGGAATTCGTCAGCGTACGCGAACGCGGCGGCTGAGCGCGGTCAGGGGGGCGCGGCCGGCGGCATCCGCGCCGGTCGCGGCCGGCCGACTCGGCCGGTCAGGCGTCGACCAGTTCGTTGCCCTCGCGGCGCAGCAGGCCTTGCGTCACCAGCGAATCCGCGGCCCAGCGCAGCGCATCCGCGTAGTCCATCCCGATCTGCGCGGCCGCGCGGCGCATCACCACGGCGTCGCGCACGCGTTCGTGCAGCGCGCGCTCGTCGATGCGCCGGGCATCGAGCAGCAGGAACTTCACCAGCACCTTCAGCGCGTGACGGGCGTGGCGCCCGGGGCCGGCACGCATTGCGGCGAGCTTGGCGCGCGCGCGCGCGAGCGCCGCCGCGACGTCGTCGAACATCGGGCCGTGCCCCGGCAGCACCCGCTCGACGCGCAGGCGCTCGATCAGGTCGAGCACTTCGTGCTGACCGTCGAAGCCCGGTTCGCCCTCGATCTCCGGGAAGATGACGCCGAAACCATTCTCCCAGAGCGCATCGGCCGAGATCAGCAGGCGCTCGCGCTCGCAGTGAAACAGCAGGCTCTTCGGGTCGTGACCCGGTGCGGCGTACACGTCCCAGTCAAGGCCGCCCAGACGCAGCGTGTCGCCGGGTCGCAGCGTCGCGTCGTGCACGAAGCGCGGGCAGCGCTGGCCGGTCGCGGCGAAGCTCAGCCGCCGTTCGTCCCAGCCGGCGACTTCGTCGGCGCTGGCGTGCGGAATCGTGATCGTGCAGGCGAACGCGTCGGCGAGCGCGCGGTTGCCGCCGCAGTGATCCGAGTGCAGGTGTGTGTTGACGATGTGTGCCAGGCGAGTGCCCGTGTCGGCGAGCAGTTCCCGCATCAGCGTGACGGTGAGCGTCGCATCCCTGGCGTAGCCGGTGTCGACGACGGTGGCGGTGGCAGCGTTGGCGTCGATGCCGACGATCTGGTTCGACGACAGCCAGTCGCGCTCGACGAAGCGCAGTGTCGCGGGCAGCGGTTTCACGGGGCCGGTGCACCGCCCGCGGCTGGCGCGTGCGCGCTGCGGCGCCTCTCGCTCATGCCGCCTGTCCCTGACTCGCGCGCCGACGCGCGGCGATCGCGTTGCCTGCGCGTGAGGCGCTGGCGCGGCCGAGTTCGCGGGAGATCCACTGTCCGGTGTCGACCAGCGCGTCGAGGTCGATCCCGGTCTCGATGCCCAGTCCGTGCATCAGGTAGACCACGTCTTCGGTGGCGACGTTGCCGGTGGCACCCTTCGCATACGGACAGCCGCCGAGGCCGGCGATCGACGCGTCGAAGCGCAGGACGCCCGCCTGCAGGCTGGCGACCACGTTGGCGATCGCCTGGCCGTAGGTGTCGTGGAAGTGACCCGACAGCCGATCGAGCGGCACCTCGCGCGCGACGGCATCGAAAACGCGCCCGACCTGTGCAGCGGTGCCCACGCCGATCGTATCGGCGATGCCGATCTCGTCGCAGCCGAGATCGCGCAGCCGCGCGGCGACGTCGACCACCGCGGCCACCGGGACTTCGCCCTCGTAGGGGCAGCCGAAAGCCACCGACAGCGCGGCACGCAGTCGCAGCCGGTGCTGTTTCGCGGCCTGCGCGACCGGCCGGAAGCGCTCGATGCTCTCGGCGATCGAGCAATTGATGTTGCGCATGGAGAACGCTTCGCTGGCAGCGGCGAAGATGACCACTTCGTCGGCGCCGGCGGCCAGTGCCGCCTCGAAGCCCTTCATGTTCGGCGTGAGCACGGAGACGGTGATGCCGGCCGGTCGTGGCAGCCGTGCCATCACCTCGGCGGCATCGGCCATCTGCGGCACCCATCTGGGCGAAACGAATGACGTGGCTTCGAGCTGGCGCACGCCCGCGCCGAGCAGGCGCCGGCACAGTTCGACCTTCACGTCGGTGCCCACCGGCTGCTTCTCGTTTTGCAGCCCGTCGCGCGGGCCGACCTCGGTGATCAGGACCCGGGAGGGCAGTTCCATGGCGACTCCGGACGACGGGGCGCGGTGCCCCAGGGTGCTTCCGATTCTACTTCCCGTTCCCCCGGCGGCACGTCGATGCCTGCTTCAGCCGCGCGGCACGAAATCGACCAGCTGCGCGCCCTCGGCCACCTGTTCGCCCACCGCAAAGCGGATTGCCGCGACCTTGCCGTCGGCCGGTGCGCTGATCGTGTGCTCCATCTTCATCGCCTCCATCACCAGCAGCGCCTGTCCGCGGGTGACCTGCGCCCCGGGCTCGACCAGCAGCCCGATCACCTTGCCCGGCATCGGCGCGGTGAGCCGCGACTCGTCGGCCGCCTCTTCACCGACGTGGGCGAGCGGCGGCGCGTAGCCGAGCGTGAGCGGGCCATCGGCAGTGAACAGGTGCAGCGTCTCGCCGTCGAGCACCACGCCGACTTCGAACGCACGCTCGCCGACCAGCCCGCGCAAGCGGCGCTCGGCCGGTGACCAGCGCAGGCTGGCGATGCAGGTCGATTCGTCGCCGTCGCGTACGGTCCACCCCGCCGGCGCGTACTCGACGTCGACCGGGCACGGCTGACCTGCCGCCGCGAACGGCATCGAGCGGCGCAGCCAGCCCGACGCCCGCCAGCCGTCACGCCGGTTCCACGGGTCGCAGTGGCCGCTGGCACGATCGCTTGCCGCAGCCTCCTCGATTTCGCCGGCCAGCACCGCCGCGGCAGCGATCGCGCGCTCGATCAGCGACGGTTTCGCCGGCGCGGGCAACAGTGTCGCGCGCTCGCGCTCGATCAGTCCGGTGTCGAGATCGGCATGCGCGAACGCCTCGCAGCCGACGAGGCGCAGCAGGAATGCGACGTTGGTGGCCGGGCCGACCACTTCGAACGCGGCCAGCGCCTGCGTCATCCGCGCGAGCGCATGGTCGCGATCGCGCCCCCAGACGATGAGCTTGGCGATCATCGGGTCGTAGAACGGCGTGATCGTGTCGCCCGCGCGCACGCCGCTGTCGATGCGCACCGGCGCCGGCTCGTCGTGTCCGGCGCCCGCGGCCCGGCCCTCGGCCAGGTGGGTGAAGGCGGTGGCGGCCGGCGTGCGCAGGTGATGCAGCGTACCGATCGACGGCAGGAAATTGCGCTCGGGATTCTCCGCGTAGATCCGCGCCTCGAGTGCGTGCCCGCGGACGCGCAGCGACGCCTGCGCGGCCGGCAGCGGTTCGCCGGCGGCCACGCGCAATTGCCATTCGACCAGATCGAAGCCGGTGATCATCTCGGTGACCGGGTGCTCGACCTGCAGCCGCGTGTTCATCTCCATGAAGTGGAAGCGCCCCGACTGCTCGGCGATGAACTCCACCGTGCCGGCGCCGACGTAGCCGACCGCACGCGCGGCGGCGACCGCCGCCTCGCCCATCGCCAGGCGCCGCGCCTCGGTCATGCCGGGCGCCGGTGCCTCTTCGAGCACCTTCTGGTGGCGCCGCTGCACCGAGCAGTCGCGCTCGAACAGGTGCACGCAGTGGCCGTGGCGGTCGGCGAACACCTGGATTTCGATGTGGCGCGGCCGCGTGACGTAGCGCTCGATGAGTACCGCGTCGTCGCCGAACGCATTGGCGGCCTCGCGCTTGCACGAGGCCAGCATCACATCGAACTGCTCGGGGCGCTCGACGATGCGCATGCCCTTGCCGCCGCCGCCGGCGCTCGCCTTGATCAGCACCGGAAAGCCGATACGCGCGGCCTCGCGCGCGAGCAGCACCGGGTCCTGGTCGTTGCCGTGATAACCGGGCACCAGCGGCACGCCGGCGCGCTCCATCAGTGCCTTGGCCGCCGACTTGCTGCCCATCGCGGCAATCGCGTCGGCCGGCGGACCGACGAACACCAACCCCGCCTGCTCGACCGCGCGCGCGAACGCCTCGTTCTCCGACAGGAAGCCGTAGCCCGGATGGATCGCCTGCGCGCCGGTGCGCCGCGCGATGTCGAGGATGAGGTCGCCGCGCAGGTAGGACTCGCGCGCCGCCGCCGGCCCCAGGCGCCAGGCTTCGTCGCAGGCGGCGACGTGGCGCGCGTGCGCGTCGGCGTCCGAGTACACGGCGACGCTGCGGATGCCGAGTCGGCGCGCGGTGGCCGCGACGCGGCAGGCGATCTCCCCGCGGTTGGCGATCAGGATCTTGCTGAACATCGGGGTTCTCCAGGCCGCACCGGCGCCACGGTTTCTATGCCTGCGCCGGCACCCAGGCGGGCCGGCGCTTCTCGAAGAACGCTGCGATCCCCTCCTGGCCCTCGTCGGAGGCGCGCGCCGCGGCGATGCGCGCCGCGGTCTCGGCGCCGAGCGCATCGTCGATCGGCCGCCCCGCGACGTCGCGGATCAACCGCTTGGTCTCGCCCAGGGCGGCCGGTCCGCCCAGCACCAGGTGCCCGAGGATCGCGTTGACGGTGCCGTCGAGCTCCTCGGGCATGCAGATTTCCTGCACGAGGCCGATCCGGTACGCCTCGGCCGCCTCGAAGACCTCGGCCGTGAGGAAGTAGCGCCGTGCCATCGCCTCGCCCATCGCGCGGATCACGTACGGGCTGATCATCGCGGGGATCAGGCCGAGTTTGACCTCCGAGAGGCAGAACTTCGCCTCCGAACTGGCTACCGTGATGTCGCAGGCGGCGGCAAGCCCGAGGCCGCCCGCGAAGGCCGGGCCGTGCACGCGCGCGACCACCGGCCTGGGGTTCGTGGAGATGGTCTGCAGCAGTCGGGCGAGCTTCAGTGCGTCGGCACGGTTCTCCTCGGGCGTGTACTGCCGCGCCCGCTTCATCCACTCGAGGTCGGCGCCGGCGCAGAACGCGCTGCCCTGCCCGGCCAGCATGATCGCGCGGACTTCGTCGTCTTCGCCGGCGCGCTCGAAGGCGTCGGTCAGTTCGGCGATGACGGTGTCGTTCATCGCGTTGCGCACCGCGGGCCGGTTCAGCCAGATCAGCGCGATGCCCTGGTGCAACTGCGTCTGCAGCGTCTCGTAGCTCACGTGGACGTTTCCTTCTACATGCGGAACACGCCGAAGCGCGGTTCCGGAATCGGCGCGTTCAGCGCCGCCGACAGGCCGAGCCCGAGCACCATTCGCGTGTCGGCCGGATCGATGACGCCGTCGTCCCAGAGCCGCGCGGTGGCGTAATACGGATGGCCCTGGTACTCGTACTGCAGGCGGATCGGCGCCTTGAACGCTTCCTCGTCCTCGGCGCTCCAGCTTTCGCCGCGCGCCTCGATGCCGTCGCGGCGCACGGTGGCCAGCACCGAGGCGGCCTGCTCGCCGCCCATCACGCTGATGCGCGCATTCGGCCACATCCACAGGAAGCGCGGCGAGTAGGCGCGGCCGCACATGCCGTAGTTGCCCGCGCCGAACGAGCCGCCGATGATCAACGTGAGCTTCGGCACCTGTGCGCAGGCGACCGCGGTGACCATCTTCGCGCCGGCGCGCGCGATGCCTTCGTTCTCGTACTTGCGCCCGACCATGAAGCCGGTGATGTTCTGCAGGAACAGCAGCGGGATCTTTCGCTGCGCGCACAGCTCGACGAAGTGCGCGCCCTTGTTGGCCGATTCGGAAAACAGGATGCCGTTGTTGGCGACGATGCCCAGCGGCATGCCCCAGAGCCGGGCGAAACCGGTGACCAGCGTCGTGCCGTAGCGCGCCTTGAATTCGTCGAAGCCCGAGTCGTCGACGATGCGCGCGATCACCTCGCGCACGTCGTAGGGCTTGCGCACGTCGCTCGGGATGACGCCGTAGAGTTCCTCGGCCGGGTAGTGCGGCTCGACCGGTTCGACGACGTCGAGCTGCTGCGGCTTGCGCCGGTTCAGGTTGCCGACGATGCGCCGCGCGATCGCCAGCGCGTGCGCGTCGTCGTTGGCCAGGTGGTCGGCCACGCCCGAGAGCCGCGTGTGCACGTCGCCGCCGCCGAGGTCTTCCGCGCTGACCACTTCGCCGATCGCCGCCTTCACCAGCGGCGGGCCGCCGAGGAAGATCGTGCCCTGGTTGCGCACGATCACCGCCTCGTCGCTCATTGCCGGCACGTAGGCGCCGCCCGCGGTGCACGAACCCATCACCACCGCGACCTGCGGGATGCCCATCGCCGACATCGTGGCCTGGTTGTAGAAGATGCGCCCGAAGTGCTCGCGGTCGGGAAACACCTCGTCCTGCGTGGGCAGGTTCGCGCCGCCCGAGTCGACCAGATAGACGCACGGCAGCCGGTTCTCGCGCGCGATCTCCTGCGCGCGCAGGTGCTTCTTGACAGTGAGCGGGAAGTAGCTGCCACCCTTGACCGTGGCGTCGTTGCACACGATCACGCACTCGATGCCGGCCACGCGGCCGATGCCGGTGATCACGCCGGCGCACGGCGCCTCGTCATCGTAGATGCCGTAGGCCGCCAGTTGCGACAGCTCGAGGAACGGCGTGCCCGGGTCGAGCAGCAGTTGCACGCGCTCGCGCGGCGGCAGCTTGCCGCGCGCGACGTGCTTCGCGCGCGCGGCCTCGCCGCCGCCCTGCGCGACCCGGGCGATTTTCATGCGCAGGTCGCCGGCCAGCAGGCGCATCGCCTGCGCGTTGGCCTGGAACTGCGCGTCGCGGGGATCGAGTCTGCTTGCGATTCGGTTCAATCGGTTCTCCCTGCGTGGCTGGGCCGTGCGGCGGTTCACTCCGCGCCGGGGGCCAGCGCGCGCGCGATCAGGATGCGCTGGATGTCGCTGGTGCCTTCGTAGATCTGGCACACGCGCACGTCGCGCCAGATCCGCTCGACCGGGTAGTCGGCGACGTAGCCATACCCGCCGTGGATCTGGATCGCGTCGGAGCACACGCGCTCGGCCATTTCGGAGGCGAACAGCTTGGCCATCGCCGCCTCCTTCAGGCACGGGCGGCCGGCGTCCTTCAGCGCCGCCGCGTGCCGCACCAGCTGGCGCGCGGCCTCGATCCGGGTGGCCATGTCGGCGAGCCGGAAGGACACTGCCTGGTGCTCGAAGATCGGCTGGCCGAACGCGACGCGTTCCTTCGCGTAGGCGAGCGCCGCCTCGAACGCCGCGCGCGCCATGCCCACCGACTGCGAGGCGATGCCGATGCGCCCGCCCTCCAGACCCGACAGCGCGATCCGGTAGCCCTGGCCTTCTTCGCCGATCAGGTTCGCCGCCGGCACGCGACAGTTCTCGAAGACGACCTGCGCGGTGTCCGACGCGTGCTGGCCGGTTTTCTCCTCCAGCCGCGCCACCACGTATCCGGGTGTCGCGGTGGGCACGATGAAGGCCGAGATGCCGCGCTTGCCGGCGGCGCGGTCGGTCACCGCCATCACGATCGCCACGTCGCCGTGCTTGCCCGACGTGATGAACTGCTTGACGCCGTCGAGCACCCAGTGGTCGCCGTCGCGCGTCGCGGTGGTGCGCAGCCCCGAAGCGTCGGAGCCGACCTGCGGCTCGGTGAGGCAGAACGCGCCCAGCATGCGCCCCGAGGCCAGCGGACGCAGCCATTGTTCTTTCTGCGCGTCGTTGCCCCACGCCATCAGGATCGAGCAGACCGGACAGTTGTTCACCGAGACCACGGTGGAGGTCGCACCGTCGCCGGCGGCGATCTCCTCGATCACCAGTGCGAGCGACTGGTAGTCGAGCCCGGCGCCGTCCCAGCGCTCCGGCACCGCGATGCCGTAGCAGCCAAGCGCGGCCAGGCCGCGCAGCGCCTCGGCGGGGAAGATGGCTTCGCGGCCCCAGCGCGCCGCGTGCGGCGCGATCTCGTTGCGCACGAATTCGCGCACCGCGTCGCGCGTCATCCGTTGGTCTTCGGTCAGCAGCATCGCCTCACCCTGCGATCGTCTGCGCCCCGAGCCCGCGCAGCCGCACCCCGTCGCCTTCAGTGCGATGGCTGGCGAAGACCTGCCACCCGTCGGCGAGGTACTGCTTCGCGAACTCCAGGCCGAGGCCGCGCGAGGCCCCCACGACCAGCGCGGCGGGCATCGTCAGAGCAGTTCGATCGCGACCGCGGTCGCCTCGCCGCCGCCAATGCACAGCGACGCGATACCCTTCTTCGCGCCCTGCTTGCGCAGCGCGCCGATCAGCGTGACGATCAGCCGCGCACCGGACGCACCGATCGGATGGCCGAGTGCGACGGCCCCGCCGTGCACGTTGACGCGGTCGTGAGCGAGCCCGTGCTCCTTCATCGCGGCCATCGCGACCACCGCGAACGCCTCGTTGATCTCGTACAGGTCGACCGCCTTCGTGTTCCAGCCGGTCTTCTCGTAGAGTTTCGCGATCGCGCCCACCGGGGCGGTGGTGAACCACTGCGGCTCCTGCGAATGTGTCGCGTGGCCGACCAGCCGCGCCAGCGGCGTGCAGCCGAGCCGCCCGGCGGTGGAGGCACGCATCAGCACCAGCGCGGCCGCGCCGTCGGAGATCGACGAGGAGGTCGCGGCGGTGACGGTGCCGTCCTTGCGGAACGCGGGCTTGAGCGACGGGATCTTGTCGGGATTGGCCTTGAACGGCGACTCGTCCTTGCCGATCGTCACGTCGCCCTTGCGCCCGGCTACCGTGACCGGTGCCATCTCCCATTCGAAGCTGCCGTCGCTGTTCGCGGCGACCGCCCGGCGCGTCGATTCGATCGCGTAGGCGTCCTGCTGTTCGCGGGTGAAGGTGTACTTCGCGGCGCAATCCTCGGCGAACTGGCCCATCGACTTGCCGCCACCGTTCGGGGTCTTCTCGTAGGCGTCCTCCAGGCCGTCGAGCGCCATGTGGTCGAAGACCGTCGCGTGACCGTAGCGGTAGCCGCCGCGACCCTTGAGCATCAGGTAGGGCGCGTTGCTCATGCTCTCCATGCCGCCGGCCACGACCACATCCTGGCTGCCTGCGACCAGCAGATCGTGCGCGAACATCGCCGCCTTCATGCCCGAGCCGCAGACCTTGTTGATCGTGGTCGCGCCCGTGGAGCGCGGCAGGCCGGCGCCCAGCGTGGCCTGGCGCGCCGGCGCCTGGCCCTGCCCGGCGGGCAGCACGCAGCCCATGATGACTTCCTGGACCTGCTCGGGCTTCAGGCCGGCGCGCTCGACCGCGGCGCGGATCGCGATCGACCCGAGCTGCTGGCCCGCCAGCCCCGAGAGCTCGCCCATCATCGCGCCGATGGGCGTGCGGGCGGCCGAGACGATGACGATGGAATCACTCATGAAATCCTCCTGCTGGATGATCGGGAAAGGGTGTGATGCAAGGATGCGGCATTCATGACGGGTTGTCGACGGCGCGGGATGCTCACGCCGATTCGACCGCGGCGCGCCGCGGCTCGAGCCGATGGCGGAAGCGCAGCGTCTCGGGATAGGGGAACACGTCGTCGAGCACGCCTTCGCGGATGCGACGCTGACGTTCCTGCCAATAGGCGGGATCGAGCAGGTCGGCGTGGTGTCGCATGAATGGCTCGCGCACGCGTGGATCGCCGAGCAGGAAGGTGCCGAATTCTTCCGGGAAGACGTCGTGCGGGCCGACCGAATACCACGGCTCGGCCGACATCTCGTCTTCGGGGGTGCGCGGCAGCGGAATGCGACGGAAGTTGCAGTCGGTGATATAGGCGACCTCGTCGTAGTCGTAGAACACCACGCGGCCCTGCCGGGTCATGCCGAAATTCTTCCAGAGCATGTCGCCGGGAAACATGTTCGCGGCGACCATCTGCTTGATCGCGTCGCCGTACTCGACGATGGCGTGTTCGCGATGCGTGTCGTCGGCCTTCTCGAGGTAGATGTTCAGCGGCACCATCCGGCGTTCGATGTACAGGTGCCGGACGACGATCGCGTCGCCCTCGTCCTCGATCTGCGACGGCGCGAATTCGCGCAACTCGGCCAGCAACCGGGCGTCGATGCGGCTCTTCGGGAACGGCACGCCGGAGTACTCCCAGGTGTCGGCCATGCGTCCGGCGCGATCGTGGAACTTCACCAGCTGGTACTGCGATTTGATGAACTCGCGCGAGACCTCCTTGCCGCGCTTGTCCATGATCACCTTGAACACGTACGGGAATGACGGCAGCGTGAACACGAGCATCACCAGTCCCTTGATGCCCGGGGCCACGATGAAATGGTCGTGCGAGTACTTCAGGTGCTGCAGCAGGTCGCGATAGAACAGCGTCTTGCCCTGCTTGTGGAAGCCGAGCATCGTGTAGAGCTCGGATTCCGGCTTGGTGGGCATCAGCGTCGTCAGGAAGCGCACGTACGAGGACGGCACGTCCATGTCGACCATGAAGTAGGCGCGCGCGAAGTTGAACAGCGCCTCGATGCGCTCGCTGCCGAAGAGCACCGTGTCGAGGTAGAGGCGGCCCTGCGAGTCGCGCAGGATCGGCACCGCGAACGGCAGCAGTTCGCCGTCGTTGACGAAGCGGCCGATCAGGTAGGCGCCCTTGTTGCGAAAGAACAGCGTGCGCAGCACCTGCAGCTGGCAGTCGGCCGCCCAGGTGATGCCGGCCGGGAAGTGCTCGCGTGCGGCAGCCTGTACCAGCGAGAGATCGCGTTCGATGTCGACGAACGGACAGGCCAGCCCGAAGTCGATGATCATCTGCCGCAGCGCCGGCCGCCAGCCGTCGGCGAGCGGGTAGTAGACGCGCCAGCTCGTGCGCTCGGCTTCGAGGTACTCGGTCGAGACGCCCGGACGCACGAAGATGAAGCCGTTGTGGAAGTAGCTGCGGTGCAGGATCTTGCAGCACACCGAGTTGAAGAAGGTCTCGGCGAGCTCGGGCTGGTGGTGGTCGGCCAGCAGCGTGACGTAGCTGCGCTTGACGCGCGGCCACAGCCAGTCGTCGGCCACGCGCTGGCCGCGCTGGCCGAGCGCGAACTCCGATTCGAGCCGCTCGACGGCTTCCTGCACGCGCTGGTCGTAGAAGGCGATGCGGTCGCGCGCCAGCCGCCGGATGCCGTGCCAGTCGCCGCGCTCGAAGCGCGCCTTGGCCTGCTGCGCGATGTAGCGCGTGAGGCCGAAGTGGCGGTCGAAGCCGGCGAGCATCGCCTGCGCGATGATCGCGGGGCGATCGGCGTTGCGGTCGGGCGCGCGCTCGTCGGGACGCTGATCCATGCGGTCGGCCTTCAGGGTGCGGGTCGGCGAAGCGTGCGGGCGCCTAGCGGGTCTCGGCGAACAGCTCGCGGCCGATCAGCATGCGGCGGATCTCCGAGGTGCCGGCGCCGATCTCGTAGAGCTTCGCGTCGCGCCACAGCCGGCCGGTCGGCGAGTCGTTGATGTAGCCGTTGCCGCCCAGGCACTGGATCGCCTCGCCGGCCATCCAGGTGGCCTTCTCGGCCGAGAACAGGATCGCGCCGGCGGCGTCCTTGCGCAGGCTGCGCACGTCGACCAGCCCGGCGCGCGAGCGCTCGCACTGGCGGCCGACTTCGTAGACGTAGGCGCGCGTGGCCATCATCGTCGAATACATGTCGGCGAGCTTGCCCTGCATCAGCTGGAACTCGCCGATCGGCTGGCCGAACTGCTTGCGCTCGTGCACGTAGGGGACCACCACGTCCATGCAGGCGGACATGATGCCCAGCGGCCCGCCCGAGAGCACCGCGCGCTCGAAGTCCAGGCCGCTCATCAGCACGTTGACGCCGCGGCCCAGGCCGCCGAGCACGTTCTGCGCCGGCACTTCACAGTCCTGGAACACCAGCTCGCCGGTGTGGCTGCCGCGCATGCCGAGCTTGTCGAGCTTCTGCGCGACCGAGAAGCCGCGGAATCCCTTCTCGACGATGAACGCGGTCATCCCGCGGGGCCCGGCCTCGACGTCGTTCTTCGCGTAGACGACCAGCACGTCGGCGTCGGGGCCGTTGGTGATCCACATCTTGGTGCCGTTCAGGATCCAGCGATCGCCGCGGAACTCGGCGCGCAGCTTCATCGACACCACGTCGGAGCCGGCGTTCGGTTCGGACATCGCCAGCGCGCCGACCCATTCGCCCGAGACCAGCTTCGGCAGGTACTTGCGCTTCTGCTCGTCGGTGCCGTTGCGGTGGATCTGGTTCACGCACAGGTTCGAGTGCGCGCCATAGGACAGGCCCACGGAGGCCGAGCCGCGCGAGATCTCCTCCATCGCCACGATGTGCGCCAGGTAGCCCATGTTCGTGCCGCCGTACTCCTCGGAGACGGTCATGCCGAGCACGCCGAGGTCGCCGAGCTTGCGCCAGAGATCCATCGGGAACTGGTCGCTGCGGTCGATCTCGCCGGCGCGTGGCGTGATCTCCTTCGCGGTGAACTGCTGCAGCGAGTCGCGCAGCATCGCGACGTCCTCGCCGAGGTCGAACTGAAGGCCGGGAATGGTCACCATCGCGAGGTTCTCCTGGATGAATCCGCTTTTCTGCGTCCGTGCTCAGTCCACGATGCCTTCGCGGCCGCGAATCGTCATCTCGGTGGCGGTCATCGTCGCGACCAGCTTCTGCGCTCCGTCGGCGGCGACCGCCAGCGCTTCGCCCTCCACCAGCAGAATCGTGCGGCCGGGCTTGCGCACGCGACCGACCAGGCGGATGCGCTCGCCCACGCCGGGCGCCAGACAGTTCAGCTTGTACTCGATCGTCAGGATACCGGTCCCGGCCGGCATCACGGTCAGCGCCGCATAGCCGCAGGCCGAGTCGAGCGCTGCGCCGATCATGCCGGCGTGCACGAAGCCGTGCTGCTGGGTGATCTCGGACCGGTACGGCAACACGATCTCGACCTCGCCCGGCGCGATGCGAACGAGCTCGGCACCGATCAGTTTCATGGCCGGCTGTCGCTCGAAGCTGGCGCGCACGCGCTGCTCGAAATCGGGCACGGTGGACATGTCGGGGGCGGATCGGGTCATCGCGGGCGCTGCGGCGGGCAGGATCTGGGCATCCGCCCGTAGTTTACGTTAACGTCAACGTCAATCAATCTGGACAACGCGCCAGGCACCGCTCAGGATCGACGCAGCGGTACGAGCAGGCCGCGGGCGCGTGCCTCGTGCGCTTCGATCTCGGCGAGCGTCTCCTGCAGATCGTGCAGCTGGCGCTCGAGCGTCGCACGATGGCGGGCGAGCACCGCCAGGAAGCGTTCGAGCTGCGCCGCGGTGTCCGACGGCGACTCGTACATGCCGATCAGGTCGCGGATCTCGGACAGCGACAGTCCGAGCCGCTTGCCGCGCAGCGTGAGTTTCAGTCGTGTGCGGTCGCGCTGTGAATACACGCGCTGGCGCCCGCCGGTGCCGGCACGTTTCGGGGCGAGCAGCCGCTGGTCTTCGTAGAAGCGGATGGTTCGCGGCGTGACGTCGAACTCGCGCGCCAGTTCGCCAATGGAAAACGTGGACATCCCCGGATGATCGGACACGGTTTCCGCCAACGTCAATTCGCGAACACGCCGAGCGCGTCGAGCCGCGCATCGACCTGCAGCGCCCAGCCGCGATTGGCCAGCGGGCTGGCCGGACTCGGGTGCAGGATCTGGTCGATGTGCACCCCGCCGGCGTCACCGAGCGCGGCCTCGATGCGCCGGGTCGCCCAGGCACCGATGCCGATCGCCCATTCGGGGCGCAGGGTGGCGATCGCCGCGCGCAGGTGCGCGTCGCAGGCATCCTGCAGGGGCCGCAACTCGGCGGCCGGCAGCTTCCCGGGCGTGAAGTTGCGCCCGCTCGCTTCGAGAAACACCAGTGGACAGTAGTTCACCACGAAGCAGTGCCCGAAGAACGCCTCGGCAGTGCCGAAACGCGCGGCCGCCCAGCCCCACACGCGCCTGCCGCTGACCTCGGAGCGCCGGCACCCGAATCCTTCGATCGGGCGCCGGGGGTGTTCGGCGGGCGGGCGCCGCACCGGCGCCTGCAGGCCCATCCAGTCGCGCACCGCGGCGACTTCGCCGAACGGCACACCCGTCTGCATCATCCCGAACGGGCCCGGGTTCATGCCGACGAACACCACGCGCTTGCGCCCGCCACCATAGCGGCGCAGCCACGCCTGGTGCGGTGCCCAGGCATAGTCGAGCGGGTTGTAGACGTGTGCGACCGGTGCAGCGAAGCGCAGCGGCGAAACCGCGCGTGACAACTCGCGTGCGGCGTGGATCAGGGCGGCAGCGGACACTTCGGGGGACAGGAAGCAGCAATCGGGAAAAGAAAAGGGGCGCGGGTGTGTTGCCGCGCCCCATGAGCCGCGAGTGGCGGCTGCCCTTCCTCGGGCGCGTCGGTCCGGGGTGCGCTGTACATCGCTTCGATGCCTGGCGCTTCTGCGACCGGCCCGCCGTCGGAGCCGACGGCATCGGTGCGCTGTCTGCGCGTCGATGCCCTGCCGATGCAAGGCTAGCCCGAGCGGCGGCGTCCGGTCAAGGGCGATCGGTCGGCAGCGCGACTCCGGCAGCGGCGGCCAGGCTGGCAAGGCCCGGGTACTCGTCGCGCCGGATCGCGTACTTGCGCGCGTGCGCGCTCCACGACTCGCCGGCGCTCAGCGCCTCCACCACCGCCCGTGCATCGGTGATCCAGCTGCCGCCGAACAGCGTGACGCCGTGCCCGAACAGCGGGTCGGGCAGGCAGCCCGCGCCGGGGCCGATCATCGCCAGGTGCGTGGCGCGGCTGCAGTGCCCGAGGATCGAGTCGGCGGTGCCGTTCAGCAGGACCGAGCTGGTGCACAGCACCTTGTTGCACGCGGCCAGTTCGGAGGCGTCGAGCGTGACGCGGTAGCCGTCGTGCTCGCCGACCAGGTCTTCGCGCAACTCGATCACGGTGACGCGCGCGCCGGCTGCGGTGCAGCGCCCGAGCAGCGGTCCGAACAGGCCCACCATGCCCACGTGGTCGCCGGCGCGCGGATCGAGTTCGCCGATCGAATCGGCGCTGGCCGGCGCGACGTAGCCGATGCGATCGAACACGCAACGGCTCGAGGCATTGATCGCCGCCATGCCGAGCGTGCGTTCGAGCGCGTTGTCGTGCGCGTAGCCGCGCGCGAGCTGCAGCGTGTCGGCGCCGGCCAGTCCGGCGTGCACCTGGCGTGCTCCCAGCTGCGCCCAGGTGTCGCCGAGCAGCACGAACGCAAGGCCCAGCGTGCCGTCTTCGAGCTCGAGCGCGCAGAACTCGCCGCGCCGGGTGTCCAGCGTCTCGGGCCGCGGCAGGTGCAGTGCGCGCACGCGCGGCAGCGGCGCCGCCGCTGCCGCGTCTTCGAGCAGCGCGATCAGTCCGGCAGCGATCGTCGATCGGTGGTTCATGGTCAGGCGGCTCGGCGCATGCGGGCCGCCATGATGCGCGCATAGCCGGCCGGTGTCAGCCGTGACAGCCACCAGGCGAGCCGCGCGGTGGTGCCCGGCAGCAGCAGCCGTTGCTCGCGGCGCGCCCCCTCGTAGACGAGATCGGCGATCCGTTCGGGCGCCGCGGGCTTGCCGACGACCGCCTTGGTGCCGCGAAACGGCCTGCCTTCGGGGTCCAGCGCGTGGCGGTCGATGTCGGTGGCGATGAACGACGGGCAGACGAGCATCACGTGCACGCCGCTGGCGGCGAGCTCGCTGCGCAGGCTGTCGAAGAAGCCGTGCAGCGCATGCTTGCTGGCCGCATAGCCGGTGCGCCCGACGAGCGGCGCGAAGCCGGCGACACTCGAGATCGCCACGATCATCCCGCGCCGGGCGAGCAATGCCGGCAGCGCCGCGTGCGTGCAGTGCATCGCGCCCAGGAAGTTGACCGCCATCACCCGGCGGATGACCGCGGGTCGCGTGTGCGCGAACGCGCCGTGATGCGAGATGCCGGCGTTGCAGACCAGCAGGTCGATGCCGCCGGACCCGGCAGCACCGTCTTCGATCGCCTGCCGGCAGGCCGTTTCGTCGGCGACGTCGCAGGCGTGCGCGGTAGCGGCGATGCCGGCGGCGTGCAGCCGCGCCACGCTGTGTTCGAGGGCAGCCGCGTCGAGGTCGAGCGCGACGATGCGTGCGCCCGCGCGCCCGAAGCGCTCGCACAGCGCGCGCCCGAGCCCGGCGGCCGCGCCGCTGACGACGACCGTGGCGCCGGCGAACTCGCGCAGGCTCATCGGGGCGCTTGCGCTTGCCTCACGTGGCCGACCGGCGCGTGCGCAGCCACAGTTCGAAGACCTGCTCCGAGCTCAGGCGCGGCGTGTAGCCGAATTCGCGCACCAGCCGCGTGTTGTCGAGCACCGGGCGGTAGCGCAGGAAGTCCACCTGTTCGGGCCCGTATTGCGTGAGTCCGAGCGCTTTGAGCAGCGCGAGCGCGGCCCGCAGCAGCCAGGCGGGCAGCACGAGGCAGCGCTTGCCCAGACGATCGGCAATCTCGCGGACGGTGAGCGCACCGTCGCCGGCGAGGTTGTAGACGCCGATGCGATCGCTGCCGAGTGCGTGCAGGATCGCGCCGACCACGTCCTGGTCCCAGACGAACACGAACGGGCTGTCCGAACCGCGAATGGCGATCAGCAACGGTTTTTCGAACAGGTCGGTGATCTGGTTGCGAGTCGTCTCGCCGAGGATCGTGCCGATGCGAAACACCACCTGGCCCAGCGCCGGATGCTCCACACGGTACCGGGCGAGCATTTCCTCGACCAGGCGCTTGTGGCGCGCATAGGCGAACGCGTCGTTGCCGCGCAGCGGCTGGTCTTCGGTGATCCACGCCGGATTGTCGCCGTGGTAGCCGTAGGCCGCGCCGCTCGAGCTGACGACGATGCGCTTGACACCGGCGGTCAGGCAGGCGTCGAGCACGTTGCGCGTGCCGAGTACGTCGACCGAATACTCGTGTTCGCGGGTGCTGCCGGGACCCGGCGTGACGATCGAGGCGAGATGGACCACCGTGTCGCAGCCGTGCATCGCCTGCGCGAGCCCGGGTGCGCGCACGTCGGCGACCAGGTAGCGTACCCCGTGCAGGCGCCGTGCGGGCGGGCATTCGCGCACGTCGGCTGCGAGCACCTCGACACTGGCCGCGGCGAGCGCAGCCACCAGCTGGCGGCCCAGGTAGCCGCCGGCGCCCGTCACGAAGACGCCGGTGCTCATCGGTGCGTGCGCGCCGGCGGTGTCCGCTCGCGGGTCGGCGCTCACGCGGCGAACACGCGCGGCGAGCGGCGGCGCCACCAGGTCGCGAGCGCCAGGCCGCTCAGGATGTGCCAGATGCCCCACCAGGCTGCGACGATCGCCATGCCGCCCATGCCGCCGAAGAAGTTGAAGACGAGGATCAGCCCGAAGCCCGAGTTCTGGATGCCGACCTCGATCGCGGTGGCGCGGCAATCGGCTTCCGGCAGGCCGGCGAGGCGCCCGCTCCAGTAGCCACCCAGCAGGCCGAGTGCGTTCATCAGGAACACCACGAGCACCACGCGTCCGACGTAGTCGATGAAGTATGTCCAGTTGCCGGCGAGCGCTCCGGTCACGAAGACGCCGAAGAACAGCAGCGAGAGGATCTTCGCCGGCCGGTGGGCGCGCCCGGCCACGGCCGGGAACCAGTGCGCCACGCTCATGCCCAGCGCCGCGGGGATGCCGAGCAGAAAAACGATCGTGACCAGCACGTCGAGCGGATTCAGGGCCACGTCGGTGAGGATGCGCGCGGTGTCCGGATTGAGACTTCCCCAGAACGCCAGGTTGAACGGCGTGAACAGCAGCGACGCGACCGTCGAGATCGAGGTCATCGTGATCGACAGCGCGGTGTTGCCGCGCGCGAAGTGGGTCAGGAAATTCGAGATGTTCCCCCCGGGGCACGCGGCCACGAGGATCAGCCCGAGCGCAATGCTCGGGGCCGGTTTCAGCACCATGCCGATCGCCCAGCCCACCGCCGGCAGCAGCAGGAACTGTCCCAGCATGCCGATCAGGGTTGCGCGCGGGGCAGCCGCAACTGCCCTGAAGTCGGACACCTTCATGTCGAGCGCCACGCCGAACAGCACCAGCGCGAGGATACCGTTGAGAACCGCGAGCGACTGCGGGCTGAAGTTCAGGCGGACGAGATCGATTTCGCTCATCGAGCGCGGCTCAGCGGCCCCGGGGTTCTTCGTGCATCTTCTTGAAGTGGATCAGGCCCGGGGCCCACATGTGCCGCACCGGGTCGACGTCGACGTGGATGACCGCGCAGGTGCCGGATGCGATCGCGCGCCCGAGCGCCGGGCGCAGTTCGCGCGGGTCGGCAACGCGCTCGCCGTGCGCGCCCATCGCCTGCGCGAGACGGTCGAACTCGATTTCGCCGAGGTCGGCCTTGATGGTCTCTTCGGGGCCGAGCGACTTCACGAGCATCGTCTTCAGCGGCTTGAGCATGAACTGCTGGTTCATCTTGACCATGCCCCACTGCCGGTCGCACAGCACCAGGTAGATCACCGGCAGTCGGTTGCGCACCGCCGTCTCGATCTCCTGTGGATGAAAGCCCATCGCGCCGTCGCCGATGATGCAGCACACCGGGCGCCCGGGGCGCGCGGCCGCGGCCCCGAGCGCCTGCGCCACGCCCGCGCCCAGCATGCCGAACTTGAAGGTGGACAGCAGCGTGTTCGGCTGCCTGACCTGCCAATGAAACATCGTCCAGACCGCCGCGTTGCCGCCATCGGCCACCAGCACGGTGTCGTCGGGAAACACCTCGCGGCAGGCATGGGCCACGTGTGCCGGATTCATCGGCACCGAGGCGTCGGCGAGCGCCTTGTCCCAGCGCGCGCGGTCTTCGCGCATCGCCCTGGCGTAGCGCTCCATGCGCGCGCGGCGCTCGTCGAGCCGGATCTCGTCGCGGCGGCGTTCGAGTTCGTCGGCCAGCTGTTCGAGGAACGAGTGCGCGTCGGCGAGGATCGCCAGGTCGACCGGCCGGTTCATGCCGAGCGCCTCGCCGTCGATGTCGACCTGGATCGTCTTCTGCGCGGCCGCGTCGCGCCAGTACGGCGGCTTGCCCCACCAGTCGGTTTCGCCGACCCGCGAACCCACGATCAGCATCGTGTCGGCTTCGTTGCGCACGCGGTGGTTCAACTCGATGTGCACCATCGGAAGCGCCAGCGGCGAGGTCTCGGGCAGCACGCCACGGGCCGCCCAGCTGGTCGTGACCGGCGCCTGCAGCGCTTCGGCCACACGTCGCAGCGCATCGCAGGCACCCGCGTGGACGACTCCGCTGCCTGCGTGCACCGCCGGCGCCTGCGCCTGCGCCAGCCACTGTGCCGCGCTGGCGACCTGCGCTGCCGCGGGCACCAGCGGGTCGGCGCGGCGGTAGCGCTGCGGCGGCTGCAGCGGCGCGCCGGCGTCCTTGAACTTGCCGTTCATGATGCTCTCGGGCACGTCGACGTGGACCACGCCCGGGCGGCCTTCCCAGCTGCGGCGCAGCGCCCTGCGCACGAGCTCGCCGATGCGCTCGAATGCAGGCACCGCAACGCTCGACTTCGCCAGGCGTGCGATCACGCCGGTCTGGTCGAAGTTCTGGTAGGCGCCGGGCCGCTCGGCGCCGGCGATGCCGATGCGCCGCGCGCTGGTGATCGCGAGCACCCGGTTGCCTTCGGCCTGTTCCACCACCAGGCCGGGCAGCAGGTTGGCGACGCCGGGGCCGTTGCTGGCCATGCACACGCCCAGCCTGCCGGTGAGCCGCGCATAGGCACCGGCCATGTGCGCGGCGCTGGTCTCGTGGCGCGGGGTGACGATCTCGATGCCCAGCCGGTGCAGCGCCGAGTAGAAACCGAAGTACGTGCCGTCGATGATGCCGAAGACCTTCTCGACGCCTTCGATCCGGAGCATGCGCGCGATCAGTTCGCCGCCGCTGATGTCCGCCATCGGTTCTCCCCGTGTGCGCTCAATCGATGACCAGCTCACGACGCACGCAGCGCACGTCGATCTCGAATTCGAGGCCGTCCAGCGGCGGGCGGCAGACGTGCCAGTCGATGCCGAGCCGCGCGAGGCCGCGCGGCACGAACTGGCCGGCCACCAGCGCCCCGATCTCGTGCGCGGTGTAGACCTGGATCGCGGTCACCGCATCCCAGTTGCCGCCGAGCGCGGCGGCGTTGCGCTGCAGGCCGTCGAGCACGCAGGCCGCCTTGCGCGCCAGACCGGCCGGCGAGGTGTCGCGGTACGCGACGATGCCTTCCGGGAATGGCGTGCCCGGCTCCCAGTCGGCGTAGCCGGCGATCACGAAACTGCGCGGCCCCGGTGCGTCGGCCGCGTGGTCCGAGGTGGTCAGGAAGCCGGCGTGTGCCGTGCTGGTGGGCACCGTGTAGCTGAACGCGTGAAAGCCGGGCTGCGCCGGTGCGTCGTGCACCGGACAGACGTTGCTGCGCGCCACCGGATTCAGGTCATTGCGAAACAGGCCCCAGCGTGCGAGTACTTCGACCCAGCCGGCGTTGAACGCGCCGAAGTCGGCGGGGCCGACCGGCGCAGTCGAGCGCAACTCGGCCGCGCACAATGCGGTGAGCGGACGGTGGCGTTCGCGCAGGTGCGCGGCAATGGCCTCGAAGCCCTCGGCGATCGGCAACAGGCGCGCGAAGCGCGCCCGCACGATCTCGAAGCCGGGCAGCGCGATCACGCCCGACGAGAAGGCTCGCCCGCCTTCCAGGAAGGCGTAGTCCGCACCGGCGGAATTGTGTATGGTTGCCACCTCTGCTTCCTCGGTCACGAGCCTCCGGTCGCGCGACTATGCGCGACGCGGCCGGCCTGTGCAAGCATCCGGATCAGGTGATGACTCAGATCCCGGCAATGATGGAATTCGTCGATCACGGCGCCGGTGGCGCGCCGTCGATCCTGCGTGCTGCCCGCATGCCGGTGCCTGCTCCGGGTGCCGGCGAGGTGCTGATCCGCGTGGCCTGGGCCGGCGTCAACCGGCCCGACGTTGCGCAGCGCCAGGGCCGTTATCCGCCGCCGCCCGGCGCATCACCGGTGCTCGGTCTCGAGGTGTCGGGACACGTGGTGGCGGTGGGCGGGGGCGCCGGCACACCCGGCGTCGGCGACGCGGTCTGCGCGCTGACCAACGGGGGCGGCTACGCGCAATACGCGGTGGCACCGGCCGGCCAGGCGCTGCCGGTGCCGCAGGGCCTGTCGCTGCTCGAGGCCGCCGCACTGCCGGAGAACTTCTTCACCGTCTGGACCAACGTGTTCGAGCGCGGTCGGCTCGCGGCCGGGGAGACGTTCCTCGTGCACGGTGGCTCGTCCGGCATCGGCCTGACGGCGATCCAGCTGGCGCACGCGCGCGGCGCCACCGTCTACACCACGGTGGGCGGCCCCGAGAAGGCCGCCGTGTGCGAGCGGCACGGCGCCAGCGCGGCGATCGATTACCGCCGCGAGGATTTCGTCGAGCGCATCGCCGCGCTCACCGGCCGGCGTGGCGTCGACCTGATCCTCGACATGGTGGGCGGGGACTACATCGCGCGCAACTTCAAGGCGCTCGCGGTCGAGGGCCGTCTGGTGCAGATCGCGTTCCTGAACGGGCCGAAGGCCGAGGTCGATTGCACGCCGCTGATGGTCAAGCGCCTCACCTGGACCGGCTCGACGCTGCGTCCGCGCAGTGCGGCCGACAAGGCGCAGATCGCCACGCAGTTGCGCGGGCAGGTCTGGCCGCTGCTCGCCGCCGGCAAGGTGCGCCCGGTGATCCACGAGACGTTCGAGCTGGCCGACGCGGCGCGCGCGCACGAGCTGATGGAGTCGTCGAGGCACATCGGCAAAATCATGCTGCGCGTGGCCGGAGAGTGAGGCGGGTGCGCCCGCGCGGTGCGCGCGCTCAGGTCTGAACCAGCTTGCGCTGCCTGCCGATGGCCATCAGCAGGCCGGCGCCGAATCCGAGCGTGACCATCGCGGTGCCGCCGTAGGACATCAGCGGCAGTGGCACGCCGACCACCGGCAGGATGCCCGAGACCATGCCGATGTTGACGAACGTGTAGGTGAAGAAGATCAGCGTGATCGATCCCGCGAGCAGGCGCGCGAAGATGTTCGCGCCGCTGGCGGCGATCACCAGGCCACGGCCGATCAGCAGCAGGTAGACCGCCAGCAGCACCAGGTTGCCGACGAGGCCGAACTCCTCCGAGAACACGGCGAAGATGAAGTCGGTGGTGCGTTCGGGAATGAATTCGAGGTGCGCCTGCGTGCCGGCGGTCCAGCCCTTGCCCCAGATGCCGCCCGAGCCGACCGCGATCGTCGACTGGATCACGTGGAAACCCTTGCCCAGCGGATCGGACGACGGGTCGATCATCATCAGGACGCGGTGGCGCTGGTAGTCGTGCATGGCCGACCACAGCACCGGCATCGCGGCCACGACGGCGCCGATGCCGCCGGCAATCACCTTCCAGCTCAGCCCTGCGAAGAAGATCGCATAGGCTCCGGCGCTCGACACCAGCAGGGCGGTGCCCAGGTCGGGCTGGCGGGCGATCAACCAGACCGGAAGCGCGAGCAGCACGCCGGCGACGGCGAAGTCGGCCCAGCCGCGGGCGCCTTCACGCTGCTGGAAATACCAGGCGAGCATCAGCGGCATCGCGATCTTCATGAGTTCCGAAGGCTGGATGCGCGTGACACCGAGATCGAGCCAGCGCCGCGCGCCCTTGGAGATGTCGCCGAACAGCGCCACCGCGACCAGCAGCGCCAGGCCGACCAGATAGACCGGCACCGCCGAACTCTGGACCCAGCGCAGCGGCAGGCTCGCTGCGACCCACATGATCGCGAACGCGATCAGCAGGTTGCGCCCGTGATCGGCCAGGCGTCCGTCGAAGTCGAGCCCGGCCGAGTACATGTTGATCAGGCTGAGCGTCGCGAGCAGCGCCAGCGCCAGCGTCAACGGCCCGTCGAACACCAGCACGTGCGGGCGCAGTCGCTCCCAGAGCGAGGGCTGCTCGTGGATCACGGCCGGGGCTCCGGCTCGGCGACCTGCTCGGGTTCGACGCTCACCGGCACGTCGCGCAGCTCGGCTTCGTCGAGCAGCCTGGGCAGCAGGTCTTCGGGCACGTCGCCCGGCAGCTTGCCGAGCAGGTGGAAGTCGAACAGCTTGCGCGCGATCGGTGCGGCGGCCTGCGCCCCGAAGCCGCCGTTCTCGACGATGATCGCCACCGCGATCTTCGGGTCGTCGGCCGGCGCGAACGCCATGAACAGCGAGTGGTCACGATGGCGTTCGGCGATGCGCCGGGCGTCGTAGCGCTCGCCCTGCCGGATGCCGATCACCTGCGCGGTGCCCGTCTTGCCCGCCGCGACGTACCCGGTGTTGGCGAACGCGATGCGCCCGGTGCCGAAGCGGTTGACGTCGACCAGCGCGCTCTTGACGAGATCGAGGTAGTCGCGCCGCAGCTCGATGCGGTAGCTTTCCGAGGGCACCGTGCGCTGCCGCGTGTGCGTGAGCGGATCCTCGATCGTCTGCACGACGTGCGGGCGCATGACGATGCCGTCGTTGGCCAGCGTGGCCGTCGCGTGCGCCAGTTGCAGGATCGTGAAGGCGTTGTACCCCTGGCCGATGCCGATCGACGGCGTCTCGCCGGGAAACCACTTCTGCCGGAAGCGCTTGAGTTTCCACTGCGACGAGGGCAGCACGCCGGTGTTCTCGTGCTCGAGGTCGATGCCGGTGAGCTGGCCGAAGCCCCAGGGTTTCATGAAGTCGTGGATCCGGTCGACGCCCATGTCGTAGGCGACCTTGTAGTAATAGGTGTCGCTGGAGACGACGATCGACTTGCGCAGGTCGACGGTGCCGTGACCCGCCGGTTTGGAGTCACGGAAGCGGTGGTTGCCGAGCTGGAAGTAGCCGGGATCGGAAATCGTGTCCTGCGGTGTGCGTGCGCCGGTCGTGAGCGCCGCCAGGGCCATGAACGGCTTGTAGGTGGAGCCGGGCGGGTAGGTGCCGCGCAGTGGCCGGTTCAGCAGCGGCTTGTCGGGGTCGTCGTTCAGTGCCTGCCAGGTCTGCGTGTCGATGCCGTCGACGAACAGGTTGGGGTCGAACGAGGGGCGCGAGACGAAGGCGAGCACGTCGCCGGACTTCGGCTCGATCGCCACCAGTGCGCCGCGCCGTCCGGCATAGAGCTCTTCGGCGAGTTTTTGCAGGCGGATGTCGATCGACAGCACCAGGTTCGAGCCGGGCACCGGCGGCTTGCGCGACAGCGTGCGCACGATGCGACCGCCCGCCGAAACCTCGACCTCCTCGAAGCCGACCCGCCCGTGCAGCGCGGACTCGTACGATGCCTCGATGCCCACCTTGCCGATGTGCGTCGAGCCCGCGTAGTTCGACAGCAGATCCTGTTCCTCGAGCCGGCGCTTGTCGTCGGGCGAGATGCGGCCGATGTGCCCGATCACGTGCGCGGCGCTCTCGACGAGCGGGTAGTTGCGGAACTGCCGCGCGCGGATCTCCACGCCGGGGAAGCGGAAGCGGTTCACTGCCAGACGCGCGACCTCCTCGTCGGTGAGGCGCACTTTCAGCGGCACGCTGTCGGAGCTGCGCGAGTCCTCGAGCAGGCGGCGAAAGCGCTGCCGGTCGCGCGCGGTGATCTCGACGATGCCCGACAGCGCGGCGATCGTGTCGTCGAGCCGGCCGACACGCTTGGGCGAGATCTCGAGCGTGTAGGCCGACACGTTCTCGGCCAGCAGCACGCCGTTGCGATCGAAGATCAGGCCGCGTGCCGGTGGTGCCGGGACCAGTGCGATGCGGTTGTCCTCGGCCTGTGCGTGGAAGTCCGCGTAGCGGTAGACCTGCAGGTAGACGAAGCGCCCCACGAGCAGACCGAAGCAGACCAGCACCAGGCCCATCGCGATCGCCAGTCGCAGCCGCAGCCGGTACAGATCGCGCTCGGTGTCGCGGACTTCGAGCATCTCGCGGCAGGGGTCAGATCGGCCGGTTCTCGTCGCGGTCGACGGCGCGCCGTTGCGGCGCCAGCAGCAACCAGTGAGCCAGCGGCCACAACAGCGTGCAGCTGAAGCTCTGCAGGAACCACGGCCAGCCCGGGAAGCTGCCGCCGACGGCCAGGCGCACCATGAGCAGCACCAGTTGCGTGAGCAGGAACAGCGGCAGCACGTGCGCCATCTGGCCGGGAACGTGGAACCACGGCACCCGCCGGTGCAGGCTCAGCGCGCCGTACGAGAGCAGCGTGTACGCCAGCGCATGCTCGCCGAGCAGCGCGGCGTCGTGCACGTCCATCAGCAGCCCGAACAGGAACGCAATGCCGATGCCGACCATTCTCGGTTGATGGATGTTCCAGAATACCAGCACGAGCGCGAGGAGGTCGGGCACGCCGGTGGCACGCCCCCAGGGCAGCACGTTCAGCAGGAACGCCGAGGCCATCGTGAACGTGATGAACGCCCGGTTCGCGGGCAGCAGCAGGTAGTGCGGACGCATCTGCATGGCGTCAGCTCCCGCGGCGCCGGCGGCGCGACTCGGCAGCGGGTTCCTCGGACGGCGGCGACGCTCCCTGGGCCTGCGGCTCGGCCAGCAGGATCAGCAGCAGCCGCGTGCGCTCGGCATGCGCGGCCGGCTCGACCAGCACGCGCACGAACGCCGACGAGCCGGCCTCGATCGAGCGCACCGTGCCGACCGGCAGCCCGGGCGGGAACAGTCCGTCGAGCCCCGAGGTGACCAGCAGGTCGCCCTCGCGCACGTCGGCACTGGTGCGCAGGTAGCGCAATTCGATCGTGCCGTCGGGCGAGCCGCCGAAGGCGACCGAGCGCTCGCCGGTGCGGCGGATTTCGACCGGGATCGTCGATCGGCGGTCGGTGACCAGCGTGACCTCGCTCGACAGCGGGTAGACCCGCGTGACCTGGCCGACGACGCCGGAGGCGTCGATCACCGGCTGTCCGGCGATCACGCCGTTCTGCTGTCCCTTGTCGAGCACCAGCCTGCGGGAAAACGCGTCGCGGGTGTCGTACAGCACCTCGGCGACCGCCGAACGGATCGCGGTGCGCTCGCGCATCGCCAGCAACTGCCGCAACTGCTGGTTCTCCGCCACCAGCCGTTCGGTCTGCAGCAGCGCGTTGGCGTTGGCCGTCTCGAGCCGGCGCAACTCGGCGTTCTCGGCGCGCAAGCGGCCGACGTCGGCCAGGTATTCGGCGCCCACGCGGGTCACGTCGCGCGGCACCAGCAGCGTGCGCTGCACCGGGTAGAGCACCGTCGCGATGCCCTGGCGCAGGCGCCCCAGCACATCGAGCCTGGAATCGACGACGAGCAGGGCGATCGCGAGCAGCGAGAAGAACAGCAGCCTGGCGTTTGCGGACGGGCCTTGCCTGAAGAACGGAGGCGGGCTGTGTTCCACGCCGGAAGGGCCTCGCGGACGCTACGAGGGCCTGCGGGGCAGGCGTTACTCGCTGGTGAAGATGGTGCCGAGCTTTTCCATGCGTTCGAGCGCCATGCCGCAGCCGCGCACGACGCAGGTCAGTGGATCCTCGGCCACCAGCACCGGGAGGCCGGTCTCCTCGATCAGCAGGCGATCGAGGTCGCGCAGCAACGCGCCGCCACCGGTGAGCATGATGCCGCGCTCGGTGATGTCGGCACCCAGTTCGGGCGGTGTCTGCTCGAGGCCGATCTTCACCGCCGACACGATCTGGTTCAGCGGATCGGTGAGCGCCTCGAGGATTTCGTTCGAGGTGATCGTGAAGCTGCGCGGGATGCCTTCGGACAGGTTGCGACCCTTGACTTCCATCTCGCGGATCTCGGAGCCGGGGAACGCCGAGCCGATCGTGTTCTTGATCGCTTCGGCCGTCGGTTCGCCGATCAGCATGCCGTAGTTGCGGCGGATGTAGTTGATGATCGCCTCGTCGAACTTGTCGCCGCCGACGCGCACCGAACCCTTGTAGACCATGCCGCCGAGCGAGATGACGCCGACCTCCGTGGTACCACCGCCGATGTCGACCACCATCGAGCCGGCGGCTTCCGAGACGGGCAGGCCGGCGCCGATCGCGGCGGCCATCGGTTCCTCGATCAGGAACACCTGCGAAGCGCCGGCGCCGAGCGCCGATTCGCGGATCGCGCGGCGCTCGACCTGCGTGGAGCCGCAGGGCACACAGATGATGATGCGCGGGCTCGGCGAGAACAGCCGCGACTCGTGCACCAGCTTGATGAACTGCTTGAGCATCTGCTCGGTGACGGTGAAGTCGGCGATCACGCCGTCCTTCATCGGGCGGATCGCCTCGATGTTGCCGGGCACGCGCCCGAGCATCTGCTTGGCCTCGGAGCCGACCGCAGCGATCGTGCGCTTGCCGCTGGGGCCGCCTTCCTGGCGGATCGCGACCACCGACGGTTCGTTCAGCACGATGCCCTTGCCACGCACGTAGATCAGCGTGTTGGCCGTGCCGAGGTCGATGGCCAGGTCGGTGGAGAAATACTTGCGCAAGAAACCGAGCATTTCGCTTCCGTGCAGTGTCGAAGGTTTCGCTCGTACGCGGCGAACGCTCGTGCCGTCTCCTTGGCGAGCCCGGGTGCGACGGCCGTCCTGCTGCAGCGCAAAAGACTTCTCAATTGGCGTTGAATGATACCGTATAATTCCTTGCAAACACGGCGGTTTTTTGCGATGCGACCGCCGATCCGGTGGGCTTCGCCGCAAGTGTCGCGCGGTCGACTTCCCCGGGACTTTCCGAGGTTTCCCCCGCATCCCGTCCGCATCGACCCATGTCCCTGACCCTCGATGACGTCAAGCGCATCGCCCTGCTCGCCCGCATCGGGCTGGGCGAGGACGAGGCGGCATGCACGCTCGCGCAACTCGACGCGGTGTTCGGGCTGATCGAGCGGCTGCAGGCGGTCGACACCCGCGGCGTCGAACCGATGACGCATCCGGTCGAAATGGCGCTGCGCCTGCGCGACGACGTGGCCGACGCGCCTCAGCGGCGTGACGAGTACCAGGCGGCAGCGCCCAGCGTGGAGCGCGGCCTGTACCTGGTACCGCGCGTGCTCGAATGAGCGCGCCGTGCACGACGTGAGCACGACGTGACGGCAACGCGGCCCGCCGCCGATTCGTTGCACGCGCTGGCCGGGCGGCTCGCGCGTGGCGAGGTCTCGGCGCTCGAACTCGCCGACGATCGGCTGGCGCGCATCGCGGCCAGCGACCTGAACGCCTTCATCGACGTGCAGCCCGAACTCACGCGGGCGCAGGCACGCGCGGCCGATGCGCGGCGCGCGCGCGGCGAAGGCGGCGCGCTGCTCGGCGTGCCGGTCGCGCACAAGGATGTGTTCGTCACGCGCGGCTGGCGCTCGACCGCGGGCTCGAAGATGCTCGGGCACTACGTCAGCCCGTTCGACGCCGCGGTGGTCGAGCGGCTGGCGGGCGCCGGCACCGTGTGCCTGGGCAAGACCAACTGCGACGAATTCGCGATGGGTGGCTCGAGCGAGCATTCGCACTTCGGGCCGGTGCGCAATCCCTGGGATCGCGCCGCGATTCCCGGTGGCTCCTCGGGCGGTTCGGCCGCCGCCGTGGCTGCCGGCCTGGTGTCCGCGGCCACCGGTACCGACACTGGCGGCTCGATCCGCCAGCCCGCCGCGATGTGCGGCGTCACCGGCATCAAGCCGACCTACGGCCGCGTTTCGCGCCACGGGATGATCGCGTTCGCGTCCAGTCTCGATCAGGCGGGCGTGATCGCGCGCAGCGCCGAAGACTGCGCCACGGTGCTCGGCGCGATGGTCGGGCTCGATCGGCGCGATTCGACCAGCGTCGATCGCCCCGGCGAGGATTTCGGGCGCGCGCTCGACCGCCCGATCCAGGGCCTGCGCATCGGCGTGCCGCGCGAGTTCTTCGGCGCGGGCCTGTCGGACGACGTGCGTGTCGCCGTCGAGGCGGCGATCGACGCGTTCCGCCGACTGGGCGCGGTACCGGTCGAGGTGTCGCTGCCACAGACCGAGCTGTCGATCCCGGCCTACTACGTGATTGCGCCGGCCGAGGCCTCGAGCAACCTCAGCCGTTTCGACGGCGTGCGCTACGGCCATCGCGCCGCGCAGTACGCCGACCTTCACGACATGTACTGCCGCACGCGCGCCGAAGGATTCGGCGCCGAGGTGAAGCGGCGCGTGCTGGTGGGCACCTACGTGCTGTCGCACGGCTACTACGACGCGTATTACCTGCAGGCGCAGAAGCTGCGCCGTCTCGTCGCCGACGATTTCCGCCGCGTGTTCGAGACGGTGGATCTCGTCGCCGGGCCGGTCGCGCCCACGGTGGCCTGGGACATCGGCGCGATCGTCGACGACCCGGTGGCAAACTACCTGGGCGACATCTACACGCTGCCGGCCTCGCTCGCCGGACTGCCGGGGATGTCGGTACCGGCGGGGTTCGGGCAGGGCGGGCGTCCGGTGGGCCTGCAGCTGATCGGGCAGTGGTTCGACGAGGCGCGCCTGCTCAATGCGGCGCATCGCTTCCAGCAGGCCACCGACTGGCACCTGCGGAGGCCGGCGTGATCGCCCGGGCGTTCTCGCGGGCGGTGCTCGCCGTGCTGCTGGCCGCGCTGGGCGCTTGCGGGCTGATCACACCCGCGTCCGGGCCGGGGACGGCGCCGTTGCGACCGACGCCGATCGCCGATCGACCGATCGACCTCGACGGCACCTGCAGCCAGACCGAGGAAGACGGTTTTCACGAGAGCGCGCGGCTGCTGGTGCGCGGCAACCAGGTGCAGGCGCTTTCGTGGCAGATGCGCATCGGCCGCCGCGGCAACTGCGCCTTCGAGCTGGCGTCGTTTCGCCAGACGCGCAGCCGCCCGCACGTCGAACTGGCCGAGCGCGACGGCAGCGGCTGCAAGCTGATGATCTGGCAGGATCCGCGGCGCGTCACGATGGGCCACGCCGGCTGTGCGAAGCACTGCACGCCGGGCATCTACGACAACGCCTGGCCGGTGATGTTCGATCCGACCACCGGCCGCTGCGCCCGGCCCTGACGCGGCGCTTTCCGGGCGAAACGGGCGCGACAGGCATGCAGTGGGAAATCGTCATCGGCCTCGAGACGCACGTCCAGCTGGACACGCGCTCGAAGATCTTTTCGGGTGCTTCCACCGTGTTCGGCGCCGAGCCGAACACGCAGGCCTGCGCGATCGACCTCGCACTGCCGGGCGTGCTGCCGGTGGCCAACCGCGCGGCGGTCGAGTGCGCGATCCGTTTCGGGATCGCGGTCGGCGCGCGCATCGCGCAGCGCTCGGTGTTCGCGCGCAAGAACTATTTCTATCCCGACCTGCCCAAGGGCTACCAGATCAGCCAGTACGAGCTTCCGGTGGTCGCCGGCGGCGGGCTCGCGATCGCGTGGATGGCCGACGAGCGCGCCGGCCAGCAGGAGCGCTTCGTGCGACTGACGCGTGCGCACCTGGAGGAGGATGCCGGCAAGTCGCTGCACGATGACTTCCACGGCATGTCCGGCATCGACCTGAATCGCGCCGGCACGGCGTTGCTGGAAGTGGTCACCGAGCCCGACATGCGCTCGGCGAAGGAGGCGGTCGCCTATGCGAAGGCGCTGCACGGGCTGGTCGTGTGGCTGGGCATCTGCGACGGCAACATGCAGGAAGGGTCGTTCCGTTGCGACGCGAACGTCTCGGTGCGTCCGGCCGGGCGGGCCGAATACGGGACGCGCTGCGAGATCAAGAACCTGAATTCCTTCCGCTTCCTCGAGCGCGCCATCGACTTCGAGGTGCGGCGGCAGATCGAGCTGATCCAGGACGGCGGGCGCGTCGTCCAGGAGACGCGGCTCTACGATCCCGACCACGACGAAACGCGCTCGATGCGCAGCAAGGAAGAGGCGCACGACTACCGCTACTTTCCCGACCCCGACCTGCCGCCGCTGCTCATCGAGCCGGCATGGATCGAAACGGTCAGGGCTGCGCTGCCCGAGCTGCCCGCCGACATGCGCCGCCGCTTCGTCGAGACCCTGGGGCTGTCGGGCTACGACGCGACGACGTTGACCGCCAGCCGCGAGACCGCGGCCTACTTCGATGCGGTCGTTGCGGCGCTGGCCGGCGGCGGGGATGCAAATGCCGATCCGGCGGCCCGGGCCAAGGCGGCTGCCAACTGGGTCATGGTCGATGTCGCGGCGGCGCTGAATCGCGACGGCATCGGCATGGGCGCCTGCCCGGTGTCAGCCGGCCAGCTGGCCCGGCTGCTGGCGCGAATCCAGGACGGGACGATCTCCGGCAAGATCGCGCGCGACGTGTTCGCGGCGATGTGGGCCGAGCCGCCGGGCGGCGACGACCTCGCCGACCGGATCATTGCATCGCGCGGGCTCGAGCAGATCAGCGATGCCGGCGCGATCGGGAAGATCGTCGACCAGGTGCTCGCCGCCAACCCGAAGTCGGTCGAGGAATTCCGTGCCGGCAAGGAGAAGGCTTTCAATGCGCTGGTGGGTCAGGTGATGAAGGCCAGTCGCGGCAAGGCCAATCCGCAGCAGGTCAACGAGATGCTCAGGCGCAGGCTCGGCTGACTTTCAGCCGGGGGCGCGCAGCCCGTAGCGCGCGCGGTAGGCCGCCACGCTGTCGCGATGCGCCGCGAGGCCCGCGCCACGGGCCTCGCTCGAACCCAGGTAGTCGAGCAGGTCGGCGAGGGCGGCGATCGACAGCACCGGGATGCCGTAGAGCCGCTCGGCTTCCTGCGCTGCCGAACGCTCGCCGATGCGCTCGGCGTCGCCGCTGCGTTCCTGCCGATCGAGCGCGATCAGCACTGCCGCCGGCTCGGCGCCGTGCGCGCGAATCAGCTCGACCGATTCGCGCACCGAAGTGCCGGCGCTGATCACGTCGTCGACGACGACGACGCGACCGGCCAGCGGTGCACCGATGAGCGCGCCGCCTTCGCCGTGGTCCTTGGCCTCCTTGCGGTTGAATGCGAACGCGACGTTGCGCCCGGCGTGCGCCAGCGCCACTGCGGTGGCGCTGGCCAGCGTGATGCCCTTGTAGGCCGGGCCGAACAGCATGTCGAAACGCACCCGCCCGGCGCGCTCGGCGGCCAGCAGTGTTGCGGCGTAGAACTGCGCGAGCCGCCCGAGCGAGGCGCCGTCGTTGAACAGCCCGGCGTTGAAGAAGTACGGCGACAGCCGCCCGGCTTTCGTGCGGAACTCGCCGAAACGCAGGATGCCGTTGTCCACGGCGAACCGGATAAACTGCGCGCGCAGATCGTCTGCCAAGAAACCACCCCGTCACGTACGGATTCGACCGGCGCAATGATACGGGTCGTCACGCTGAACCTGAACGGCATCCGCTCGGCCGCCCGCAAGGGCTGGCTCGAATGGGCGGCGGCGCAGCGCGCCGACGTGCTGTGCGTGCAGGAAGTCAAGGCGCAGGAGGCCGACCTCGACGAGACGCTGCGCGAAGTGGACGGCATGCGCGGGCACTTCCACCTGGCGCAGAAGAAGGGCTACAGCGGCGTCGGCCTGTACAGTCGCCGCCGGCCGCAGGCGGTGCGCACCGGCTTCGGCAGCGCCGAGTTCGACGCCGAGGGGCGCTACGTCGAGGCCGACTTCGGCGCCTTCACCGCGATCTCGGTCTACGTGCCGTCGGGGTCGAGTTCGGAAGAGCGGCAGGCGGCGAAGTTCCGCTTCATGGCCCAGTTCAGGCCGCACCTGCGCGAACTGGTCGAGAGCGGGCGCGAGATCATCCTGTGCGGCGACTGGAACATCGCGCACCGCGAGATCGACCTGAAGAACTGGCGCAGCAACCAGAAGAACTCGGGTTTCCTGCCCGAGGAACGCGCCTGGCTCACCGGGGTGTTCGACGAGGTCGGCTTCGTCGACGTGTTCCGGCGGCTCGACCCGCGCCCGGAGCAGTACACCTGGTGGAGCAACCGCGGACAGGCCTGGGCGAAGAACGTCGGGTGGCGCCTCGATTACCAGATCGCGACGCCGGGCGTCGCGGCGAAGGCGAAGCGTGCCGAGATCTTCACCGCGCAGCGCTTCTCGGACCACGCGCCGCTCACGATCGACTACGCGGTGCGCGGATGAGGCCTGCCTGCCCAGAGGTTAGTCCCAGAGGCTCATCCTGTTGGCAGCATCCTGTTGGCAGCATCCTTGACCCTGCGATGATTTGCGTATAGCGTTAACCGGCCGAGTCCGCACACAACAAAGAAGAGCAGGAAGTCCGATTCCGGGTCCGATTCGGTATGTCGCAGTGATCCTGGAAGCGTCAGACGCGACAACAATAAACTGGATTGCTTACGAGGAGAGATGAGGAATGAAACCGGCTATTGCATTGGCGGCATTGACGGCGGTCGTGGCTGTCTTCAGCTTCAGCACACTTTCTGGAGCGTCGGATAAGAATCCAAAGCTTATCGAAACACCATTCAACGCCCCTGGCTACTATGACTTCGAGATCACTTACAGTACCGATGGCAAGTCTCGTGTCTGGGCCTCCAACAGACCGGGCGGGCACGGTGGCAACGATCTCTATTACGCAGAATTCAAGGACGGCGCCTGGGGTCCGGCAATCAATTTCGGGCCGGCTGTCAACAGTGGCGTCAACGAACAGGAGGCCTCGTTCTCCGACGACGGCGAGTTGCTCTACTTCACACGCTACCATGATCCGAAAGACCTGCTGTCGGGCGACCTCTATGTCAGTCGCAAAGTCAACGGGAAATGGCAGACAGCGCAGAGCTGGAACGACGTTCCGCAGTTGCCTGCACTCAACACCCCTGATGGTGAGGAGCACTGTCCGATCATCGTTAACAAGGATCTCATTTATTTCTCGGTAAACCGAAAAGGCAAAACCCAGGCGAGCGATATCTGGATGGTCGAGCGCAAGAACGGGGTCTGGGGTGAGCCGCGGACTTTGGGGGCTGCCGTCAATTCACCGTATCGTGATCATATTCACTGGACCAACCTGTCCAAGGACGGCAAGAGCCTGATTATCATCTCCAACCGTCCGGACCTTGGCTCGTCCGGCGGTTCCGACCAATGGATCGTGCGCAAGGATGACAAGGGGCAGTGGGGCGCGCCGACCAATCTCGGTCCGGTCATCAACTCGTCTGGAAACGAGATCTGCTGGACCATTCCTCCCGATGGCAAGATACTCATCGGGGCCAGCGATAAGAGTGGGTTAGGCAAAGGCGCCTTGTATTCCGTTGCCAGGGAATCCATATTGGCCTTGCAAGGCTTCGACCCCGACAACAGGCCACCGATGAACCTGCTCAAAGTCAAGTGAGCGCGAGGGTTCTGGCAACCTGCCGCGGTGGAGTTCGAACTGCCGCGGCAGGATTCCCGGTTTCAGCAGGCGTTTTAATAACAGCGCAACGCTTCGCGCAATTCGCCGAATTCCAGCAGCCGAGGGGTTCCTGCAGCCATCCTGTCCGGCTTCGGGTTGCTTATTATGCAGCCCCTCTCTCATAGAGAATTTCCTCGATGATCCCCAGGCTTGCGGCCGGTTTGTTCGTACTCGCGCTGTCAGTCGCGGCGTGCAATCCGGCGGACAAACCGAAGTTCAGAAACTCCGACATTACGGGCGCCGGGTACGGCAAGGCGCTGCGGCTGACCGATCACACCGGAAGAGTACGAACGTTGGAAGACTTCAAGGGTAGCGTCGTTACGGTCTTCTTCGGCTTTACCCAATGCGCGGATTTTTGCCCCACTGAACTCGCTACCATGAAGGAGGTGAAGCAGCAGCTCGGTGTTGACGGCAAGCGCCTGCAGGTGCTGTTCGTAAGTGTCGATCCGGAGCGCGACACCCAGGAGCTGCTCTCCCATTACGTGACGGCATTCGACCCGAGCTTTGTGGGTCTGCGCGGCGATGCAGAGGCTACGGCCCAGGTGGCCAGGGACTTCATGATCTTCTATCAGAAAGCCTCCGGCACGGCACCGGACAGATACACCATCGATCATTCGACCGACAGCTACGTTTTTGACCCCACGGGCCGCCTGCGCCTTGTCATTCGTTATGGGCAAGCCGCTGATGCAATTGCTGCCGATATCAAGCTGCTGCTTGCCGGGTATTAGCCGACTGCTGTCGACGTATGGGCTGGGCGGGCAAGGTCAGAGGGGGCTTATCGGGCTGCCGGCACGCGGTGCCGGCGGTCAGACTGCCATATAGCGCCCGGGCCGGTGATTCACGGCCAGCGTGAGGTTGAGCGCTACGGCACCGATCAGCGACAGTGCGACGATCGACGGCGTCAACACGCTGAGTGACGCCAGCAGGATCGCCGCGTCCATCGCCAGCTGTACCCAGCCCGCGCGCCAGCCGAAGCGCTCCTGCAGATACAGCACCAGCACGTTGAAGCCGCCCAGGCTGCCGCGGTGCCGGAACAGGATCAGCAAGGCGATGCCGAGCAGCAGGCCGCCGACCAGCGCTGCCCAGGCGGGATGCACCGCGCCAAGCGGCAACAACGGACGCTGGAACTCGGTGATCGCAGAAAGCAGAATGACCGCCACCGCCGTCCTGACGGTGAACCGCCAGCCCATGCGCCAGAGCGCCAGCGCGAAGAACGGCAGGTTCACCAGCACGTACGCAGCGCCGAAAGGCAGGCCGAAGCGGTAGGTGAGCAGCAGCGCGAGGCCCGTCGTTCCGCCGGTCATCAGGCCGGCCCGCTCGAACACGGCAATGCCGAGCACCGCGAGGACCGCGGCCGACAGGAACGCGAGCACGTCCTCGATCGTCGAGTGGTGCTGGGCGGGTGATGGAGGGGCTTCGGGCATGCGCAGGCGGATCGGCGTCGGGTGGTCGCATCGTACGCCGGGCAAGCGCGGCAGCGCCGGCAGGTAAACTGCCCGCCCAGTGACCCGAGCGACTCGCCCCCTCCTGCAGGTGTTCGGCAACCGCCGCATCGCGGCGATGCTGCTGCTCGGGTTCGCCAGCGGCCTGCCGCTCGCGCTGTCGGCCGGCACGCTGCAGGCCTGGCTGACCGTCGAGGGGCTCGACATCCGCACCATCGGCTTCTTCGCGCTGGCGGGATTGCCGTACACCTTCAAGTTCGTCTGGGCGCCGCTGGCCGACCGCTTCGAGCCGCCGCTGGTGGGGCGGCGCCGCAGCTGGCTGGTGGTGACGCAGCTGGGGCTGGCCGCGCTGTGCTTCGTGATGGCCACGCTCGACCCGAAGGCCTCGGTCGCCGCGGTGGGTGCCTGCGCGGTCGCGATCGCGTTCCTGTCGGCGTCGCAGGACATCGTCTTCGATGCCTATCGCACCGACCTGCTGCACGAGAACGAGCGCGGCGCCGGCGCCGCGGTGTCGGTGCTCGGCTACCGCCTGGCCATGCTGGTCTCCGGCGGGCTCGCGCTGATCCTCGCCGACCAGTGGCTCGGCTGGCCCGGCATGTTCCGCGCGATGGCGGCGCTGTTCGCGCTGATGGCTGCGATCACGCTGTGGGCGCCGGCGACCCCGCCGGTGGCGTCCTCGAAGAGCGGCGTGCGTCGCGAGCTGGTCGGTTTCGTCGCGATGGTGGTCGCCGGCGCGGGGACGTTCTGGCTGTTGCGACAGCTGCCATGGCAACTGCTCGGCACGGGGCGCTTCGTTGCGCTGGGTGCCGACACGGTGATGTTGCTGGCGGCGATGTTCGCGGCCCTGCAGGCAGCGCGCCGCGCCGGCTTTCCGTCGTTTCTCGCGCCGTGGGACGCGTTCTTCGCTCGCGAGCGGGCAGCGGTGCTGCTGGCGATGATCGTGCTCTACAAGCTCGGCGATGCATTCGCCGGCAGCCTGTCGACCACCTTCCTGATTCGCGGGGCCGGCTTCACGGCGACCGAGGTCGGCGCCGTCAACAAGGTACTGGGCCTGGCGGCGACGATCGTCGGCGCACTCGCCGGTGGCGCATGGCTCGCGAGGCGCCCGCTCTACGGCTCGCTGATGCTCTTCGGAGTCCTGCAGGCCGTGTCCAACTTCGGCTACTGGCTGTTGTCGGTGCTGCCGAAGGACTACGCGCTGATGGCCGCGGCGATCGGCTTCGAGAACCTGTGCGGTGGCATGGGCACCGCGGCTTTCGTCGCGTTCCTGATGGCGCTCACCGACCGGCGCTTCTCGGCGGCGCAGTACGCGCTGCTGTCGGCGCTGTCGGCCGTGGGACGCGTCTACGTCGGACCGGCGTCGGGGGTCATGGTCGAGGCGCTCGGGTGGCCGACGTTCTTCGTGTTCACGGTGGGTGCGGCGCTGCCCGGACTGGCGCTGCTGCGGTGGCTCAAGCCACAGGTGGTCGGGCTCGATCGCCCCGCGCCAGCGCAGGCCGGCCGGGCGCGCGGATGATCGACGAGAGGCCGGTACACCGCCAGCGTCCGACGACGACGCCCTACAATTGCGCCGAGGCGGCGCGCGACAGCACGGGCCATCCATTCACCGAGGAACGCGAACATGACCGAAGTCTTCATCTGCGACGCCGTGCGCACCCCGATCGGCCGCTACGGCGGCGCCCTGTCGCGCGTGCGCACCGACGACCTGGCAGCGATCCCGTTGCGCGCGCTGCTGGCGCGCAACCCGAAGCTCGACCCGCGGGCGATCGAAGAAGTGATTCTCGGTTGTGCGAACCAGGCGGGCGAAGACAACCGCAACGTGGCGCGCATGGCCGCGCTGCTGGCCGGCTGCCCGGCCGAAGTGCCCGGCGCGACGGTGAACCGGCTGTGCGGTTCGGGCATGGACGCCGTGGGCATGGTGGCACGGGCGATCCGCTGCGGCGAGATCGATCTCGGGATTGGCGGGGGCGTCGAGAGCATGTCGCGCGCGCCGTTCGTGATGCCCAAGGCCGACTCGGCGTTCTCGCGCAGCAACGCCGTCTACGACACGACGCTCGGCTGGCGCTTCGTCAATCCGTTGATGAAAAAACAATACGGCATCGATTCGATGCCCGAGACCGCGGAGAACGTCGCGGCCGAATTCGCGGTGTCGCGCGAGGACCAGGACGTGATGGCACTGCGCAGCCAGCAGCGCGCGCTGGCTGCGCAGAAGAGCGGTTTTTTTGCCGGTGAGATCGTGCCGGTCACGATTGCCCAGCGCAAGGGCGATCCACTGGTGGTCGAGCGCGACGAGCATCCGCGCGAGACCAGCGCCGAGGCGCTCGCAAGGCTCGAACCGATCGTCCGGCCGGGCGGAACGGTGACCGCGGGCAATGCGTCGGGGGTCAACGACGGCGCGGCCGCGATCATCCTCGCCAGCGAGGCGGCGGCGCAGCGCCACGGCCTGACGCCGCGCGCGCGCCTGGTCGCGATGGCGACGGCCGGCGTCGCGCCGCGCATCATGGGCATGGGCCCGGTGCCGGCGACGAAGAAGCTGCTCGCCCGGACCGGTCGCTCGATCGGCGAGATCGACGTGATCGAACTGAACGAGGCGTTCGCGGCGCAGGGCCTCGCGGTGCTGCGCGAACTCGGCGTGACGGATGACGCGCCACAGGTGAATCCGAACGGCGGGGCGATTGCGCTCGGCCACCCGCTCGGCATGTCCGGTGCGCGGCTGGTGCTCACCGCGGTCAATCAGTTGCACCGTGGCGGCGGGCGGTTCGCGGTGGCCACGATGTGCATCGGCGTCGGTCAGGGCATCGCCACGCTGATCGAGCGCGTCTGACACGCGCCGGCAGCGATCGCAGGTGTCGCCGGCGGCCGGCTGCCGATCCGCAGGCCTGTCCTTGCGCTGGATCAAGCTGCCCGCCCTTCCGCGTGCCGCACCATTCACGCTGGCCGGCACCGGCTTGAAATCGGCCCGCTGAGCACTCATTTGACGGGAACGGGCCGGCAGCAGGCGCCGGCCGTCATCCATTGCAGGAGTGTTGCCATGACCCGACTTTCCGTCTACGACCCGTTCGCCGAGGTCTTCCCCGAACTGTTCCGCGGCTTCTTCCAGCCGGCACGCGCGGCGGGTGCCGAAGCGCTCGAGATCCGCGTCGACGTCAAGGAGAACGACGGCGAATACACGGTGAATGCCGAGATTCCCGGCGTGAAGAAGGAAGATATCCAGGTGCAGATCGACGGCAATCGCGTCTCGATCAGCGCCGAGGTCAAGCGCGAGTCCGAGAAGAAGGACGGCGAGCGCGTGCTGCGCAGCGAGCGCTACTACGGCGCGGTGGCGCGCAGTTTCTCGCTCGCCGCCGAACTGGACGAATCGAAGGCCGTGGCGAAGTACGACAACGGCGTGCTGACGCTGACGCTGCCGAAGAAAGCCACGCCGTCGGCCCGGCGCCTGGCGGTCAGCTGACCGGCCTGGCTTCGTAGCCCGCCTCGACGATCGCCCTGGCGATCGCGTCGGCGGGCCGGCTGGACTCGACCTTGACGATGCCGCCGGCGAGGTCGACGTCGACCTTCGCCGCCGGGTCGAGTTCGTGGATCGAGGCGGTCACGGCTTTCACGCAATGACCGCAAGTCATGCCTTGGACGTCGAAGGTGGGCATACTGGGGCTCCCCGGGTTCACCGATGAGGCTTTTTAGCACATGAGCGAAGCTGCCGCGCAGGCCGACCTCTCGGCGACCATGCTTGCGCTCGACATTGGCGGAATGACCTGCGCGGCCTGCGCGACGCGGGTGGAGAAGAGTCTGCGCAGGGTCGACGGTGTCGCCGACGCGGGCGTCAACCTCGCCACCGAGGTGGCGAGCGTGCGCATCGCGCCGGGTGCGGTGCGCGTCAGCGAGCTGATCGCCGCGGTCGAGGCGGCCGGCTACGAGGCGCGCGTGCACACCGACACCGTCGCGGGCGTGCCGGCGATGCCGGTGCGCGCCGATCGCGGCGGATGGTGGGTTGCGGGCGCGGCGCTGCTGTCGCTGCCACTGGCCGCGCCGATGTTTGCCGCGCCATTCGGCATCGACCCGATGCTCCCGGGCGGGTGGCAATTGTTGCTGGCGGCGCCGGTCCAGTTCGTGTTCGGTGCACGCTTCTACCGCGACGGCTGGAAAGCCGCACGCGCGCTCAGCGGCAACATGGACCTGCTGGTGGCGATCGGCACCTCCGCCGCGTTCGGCCTGAGCGTCTACGAATGGCTTGCGCACGGCGACGGCCACGACACGCACTACTACTTCGAAGCGTCGGCAGTGGTGATCACGCTGGTGCTGCTCGGCAAGTGGCTCGAAGCGCGTGCCAAACGGCGCACCGTCGACGCGATCCGCGCCCTGCAGGCGCTGCGCCCCGACATCGCGCGCGTCGTCGTCGGCGCGCGCGAGCTCGAGTTGCCGATCGCGCAGGTGGCGTTGGGCGACGAGGTGCTGGTGCGCCCGGGCGAGCGCATTCCGGTCGATGGCGAGATCGTCGACGGGTTCACGCACGTCGACGAGTCGATGCTGACGGGCGAGAGCAATCCGGTCTCGAAAGGCCCGGGCGCCCGGGTCGTCGGCGGCTCGATCAACGGCGAGGGGCTGCTGCGCCTGCGCACCGCGGCGATCGGCACCGAGACCGTGCTGGCGCGCATCATCCGCCTGGTCGAGGACGCGCAGGCGGCGAAGGCGCCGATCCAGCGGCTGGTCGACCGCGTCAGCGCGGTATTCGTGCCGGTGGTGCTGGGCATCGGGTTGCTCACCCTGCTCGGCTGGGGGCTGGGCACCGGCGAGTGGACGCGCGCGGTGCTCAACGCGGTGTCGGTGCTGGTCATCGCGTGTCCGTGTGCGCTCGGCCTGGCCACGCCCACGGCGATCATGGCCGGCACCGGCGTGGCGGCACGCCACGGGATCCTGATCAAGGACGCGCAGGCACTGGAACTGGCCCATGCGGTGCGCGCGGTGGCCTTCGACAAGACCGGCACGCTGACGCTCGGGCAGCCCACGCTGCTGGCCGCCGAGCCGGCGGCCGGGGTCGATCGCGCTGCGCTGCTGGCGCTGGCGGCGGCCGTGCAGCATGGCAGCGAGCATCCGCTGGCGAAGGCGGTGCAGCGCGCGTTCGATGCCGAGGCGGCAGGCGCAGCGCTGCCGCCGGTGTCCGGCATCCGCGCGGTTGCCGGTCGCGGGGTCAGCGCCACGCTGCCGCAGGACGGAGCCGAGGTGTTCATCGGCAGCGAGTCCTGGATGGCCGATCGCGGGGTCGACCTGACCGAGTTCGCGGCCTTCGCGCGGGCCCAGCAGACCGATGGACGAACCGTCTCGTTCGTCGCGGTCGCGCCGACACGCGCCGGCGCGCGCCAGGCAATCGGCTCGGGCCCGGCAGGCCAGGCGCGCGAAGCGGGCGAAGCGGCGGACGAAGCAGATGTTGCGGGGGATGCAGCACGGGCCGACGACGGTGCCGGTGCGAATGCGCGGCCGCGGGTGCTCGGTCTGTTCGCCTTCGGCGATGCGATCAAGCCGGGTGCGGCCGATGCCATCGCCGCGCTGCACCGGCTCGGGGTTCGCACGGTGCTGCTCACGGGCGACAACGCGGGTGCGGCGGCATCGGTGGCACGCAGGATCGGCCTGGACGAGGTCCGGGCGCAGGTGCTGCCCGAGCAGAAGGCCGAGGCGATTCGCTCGCTGCGCGTGCCCGGTACCGGTGGCACTCCGGTGGTCGCGATGGTCGGCGATGGCGTCAACGACGCTCCGGCGCTGGCGGCCGCCGATGTGGGCATCGCGATGGGCACCGGCACCGACGTGGCGATGCACACCGCGGGCATCACGCTGATGCGCGGCGATCCCGCGTTGGTGCCGGCGGCGATCGACGTCTCGCGGCGCACCTACGCGAAGATCCGCCAGAACCTGTTCTGGGCGTTCGTCTACAACGTGATCGGCATTCCGCTGGCCGCGCTCGGCTACCTGAGTCCGGTGGTCGCCGGGGCGGCGATGGCGCTCTCCAGCGTCAGCGTCGTCACCAATGCACTGACCCTGAGACGCTGGCGGCCTTAAGCCTGCCCTAAGTCGCGATCGGCAAGATCGCATCCACGGTTCGACTTCGATGAAGGGAGTGATTGGTGGAAGCCTTGCCCGTACGTTTCACGATCGATCTGCCCCTCGAGCGCGCCAGTGCGCTGCTGCGCCGCGAACTCGAGCGCGAGGGTTTCGTCGTCGCCGGTTCGGTGCAGCCCGAAGGTGAAGATCAGGACGACCGGCCGGCATCGCTGGCCCTGTACGCCTACCACGGACCGACGATGCAGGCGGCGTCGCGCGCGGATCGCCGGGTGGGTCTCTACATGCTGTGCGCGGTGACCATCCGGCCGCAGAACCAGGGTTGCAGCGAAATCCAGGGCATCTCGCCGAACCAGCTCGCCGGCGTCTGGGGCGGGCGGCGGCTCGAGCAGCACGCGGTGGCCCAGCGCCAGCACTTCGAGCGCGCGCTCAGCCGGCTGGAGTTCGACTACGCGCCCGCCGAGGCGGCCGGTTCGATGCGACGCAGGGCGGCCTGACGCCGCCTGATACCGCAACCGGTGGCGAATGCGTGCCACCGGCAGTGCGCCGCGGACGCGCCTCAGCCGTCGCGGCCGTCGAGCCGGGGCGCAGCCAGCATCGGCGCGTATTTCAGGAAATAGAGCGCGAACGCCAGGCTCCAGGCGCTGGCGGCCGCCGTCGCCCACGGCAGGTACGGCAGCTCGGGAACCAGCATCGGCAACAGTCTGGTCAGTGCTGCGGCCTGCACCAGCAGGTAGGCCGCCACTTCGATGCGTCCGGCCTTCAGCGGCCGTGCGGTGTGGCCGAGCGCAGTGCGCGTGATCATGCCGATGATCAGCCCGCCGATGGCGCCGAGGGTCAGCGCGTGGATGCCCGCCGACATCGGCAGCTCGCCGGCGACACCGCCGGCCAGCAGCACGAGGCCCAGTGGAATCCACGCGTACGAGACGTGCAGGATCCACAGCAGGGCCTGCTGACGCGCCGCCCACGGATTCCAGCCCGCCAGCCGCAATGCCTGCAGTGCGGCCGCGGCCATGCAGGCCGCCACCGTCGGCGCCACCGGGGCGCCGACCAGCACCAGGAGCAGTGCGACGCCGGTGCCCGCCAGCGACAGCGCGTCGAGCCAGCGGTTACGAAACTGCCAGATGCCGCGCAGCGCATTGGCGGTGAACGACGGGATCACGCGTCCGCCGATCACCGTGATCAGCATGATCACGGTGAACACGAAGAAATGCACCGCGATGATCGGTGCGAAGGTGACGCGTTCCGCCACCGCAAGATGGAACAGCGTATTCGCGATCAGGAATGTGGTGAGCACGGCCAGCACGAACAGGTTGCGATCGCTGCGCGCCTTCACCAGCACCAGGCCGAGCGCGATCATCGGCAGGATCAGGAAGGCCGCATCGGCGAGTATCGCCGCCGGTAATGGTCCGAAATAGTTGAAGACGCGCGCGGCCACCCACAGTGCGGCCAGCCCCGCGAGATGGCCGCCGGTGGGCGTGGGCAGGCCGGTCCAGACGCGCGCCGCAGTGAGCAGGAAGCCGACGATCACCGCCAGCACGAAGCCGTAGCTCATTTCGTGCGCATGCCAGAGCATTGCGGGGAACGGCGCCGGCGCCGGCAGCAGGCCCGCGTACTGCGCGATCCACAGCGGCACCGACAGCGCCGCGAACAGCGCAGCCAGCAGGTAGAACGGCCGGAAGCCGAGTCGCAGCAGCGCGATGCCGCGCGGCGCCGCGGATGCGCCCTGCGGTTCGAGCAGCGGTACGAGTACGGTACGGGCGGGAACGGGCTTCATGTCGGCCGGACTCGAAGAGTCAAACGAAATGCATCTTAATGGCCGGACCCGACCCGGACAAGTCCGCTCGGGCACGCACGAGCGGCACGCAGGCCCGCCGCAGCGGTGCTGCGGCGGCCGCCAGCGTCAATGCTTCATCGCACCGTGTCCGGAAGTGAGCGCACGCACTTCGGCTTTGATTGGCACCGTCTCGCGGGACTGGTCGGAGTGTTCGAACACCAGTTCGAGAGGCACCGTCTCGCCGGCCGTCAACGGGCCTTTCAGTTGCATCAGCATCAAGTGGTAGCCGCCCGATTCGAGCTTGACTGCCTTGCCGGCTGGCAGGGCCAGCGCATCGATCGCGCGCATCCGCATCACGTTGTTCTCCAGCGCCATCGTGTGGATCTCGACCACGCCGGCCACGGGCGAGCGCGCCGCCACCAGGCGGGCGTCGCGTGTGGCCGTCAGCGTCATGAATGCGCCGCTGGCCTTTTGCGCGGCGACGGTCGCGCGCACCCAGGGGTCGGACACCGTCACCTGCGCGAAAGCGGTGCCGGCAAGCAAGAGCGAGAGAATCGAGGCAGTGAGCAGGCGTTTCATGTTCGGGTTCCTTTCGCGTCCCGGAGTCTGGCCCGGGGCGCTGGCAGTGGGTGCGCACGACCGGCGGCGGCGCGCACCCCTCGTGTCGGAAGATCGGAAATGTCGGGAAGTCGGGAAGTCGGGATCGAAGCGGATCAGGCGCTGGCGGGCGGTGCCCGTGGATTCGCCGGGGTCCATGCGGGCGCAGCGCCGGTGGGTGCAGCGGCAAGGACCGGCAGAGGCCGACCCGGCACGACGGCGGCCACGAACGACGGTGCGGCTGCCGGTGGCGGGCCGCCGGGGTCGGCCGCACCGGGGCAGGCCGGGCAATGCGCGAAACCCGGGGTGTTGCGCCCGGTCGGGCCGGGGGGCGGCGTCGCGGGAGCGCCATCGGCAGCGACCGGCACGCGGATCACGGTCCGCCCGATCGGGTGGGCCGAACACCGTTCTGCCACGAGCAGCGGGGATCCGCGAGTCGCGGTGACGAGCTGGCCGATCGATGGCGACAGCACGGCGGTCAGGACGGCCAGGCAGGCGATCCACGCGGTGCGTCGATGCGATCGGCGGGGGGTCACGAGCCGGATTCTAGCCCAGTGAAACCGGGGAACCGGCTGTGCACCGGGGCCTGCGAGGACGCGCTGGCTCAGTCGCGTCGCACCGGCTCGGCGATGTAGCGCGTCACCATCGGCGGCTTTTCGCCGAGATGGAACGACAGCCGGCGCGCGCGCAGCGCGACGTCGGAGGCGGTGACGCGGTCGAAGCGGCGCAGGTGCTCGACCCACGATTCGTCGACGAAGTACTCGACGAAGCGCCCCGGATCTTTCGTGTCGCGGAACAGCTCCCACGACAGCGCCCCCTGACGCAGCCGGCTGCTGCGACTCTCGTGCATCACCGCGCGGAACTCCGCGGCACGCGCCGGATCGATCAGGTACTCGATGGTCGTCATGACCGGCCCGGCGTCGGGCTGCACCGGCAGCGCCGTCACCGGCACCTTCCAGTCTTTCGACGGCGTGAGGTCCTCCGGAACGGCACCCTCGACCCGGTAGTGCCGTGTCAGCCACAGCGCCGCCACGCCGGTGAGCGCCGCGAGCGCAAGGCTGATGCGCACGCTCGTCAGACTGGCGACCTGACCCCAGACGGCGGCACCGGCGCCGGCGCCGCCCATCAGCGCCACCTGGAACGTGGACATGCCGCGCGCGCGCACCCAGTTCGGAAGCGCCAGCTGTGCGGCCACCGAAATGGAATTGGCCACCGTCAGCCACGCCATGCCGGCGACGATCATCACCGGCACGGCAACGTAGACGTTGGGGGAGATGCCCGCGGCGACCATCGCCAGCGCCTGGACCACGGAGCCGTCGCGGATCAGCTGGTCGCGCGAGCGCGCGTGGCGCATCCGCGGCAGCAGGAACACCGACAGGATCGCACCGAAGCCAAGCGAAGCGAACAGCAGCGTGTAGGTGCCGGCCGAGCCGCCGTGCATGCCGCGCGCCACCAGCGGCAGCAGTGCGATCAGCGCGGTCGACTGGCCGAAGAAGGTCATCACCCGCACCAGCACCGCACGCATCGGCACCGACTGGCGCACGTGCTGCACGCCGACCCGCATCGCACCGATGAAGCGCTCGCCGGGCAGCGCGCTGGGCTCCTCGACGGTCTTCCAGCGCAGGATCAGGAACGCAGCGATGACCGACAGCACGACGTTGATCACGAACACCCATTCGGTGCCGGCACCGGCGATCAACGCGCCCGCGAACACCGGACCGACGATGCGCGATGCGTTCATCGCGAGCCCGTTCAGTGCCAGCGCAGCCGGCAGCTGCACGCGCGGCACCAGCCCCGGCACGATGGCCGAGTAGACCGGCCAGCGCATCGCCAGCCCGATGCCGTTGAGGAACACCAGCATCAGCAGCAGCGTGGGATTGATCGCGTCGGTGATGATCGCAAGGCACAGCAGCAGCGCGGTGACCGCCACCCAGAACTGGGTGACGACGAAATAACGCCGCCGGTCGAGGATGTCGGCGAGCGCGCCGCTGGGCAGGCCGAGCAGGAACACCGGCAGCGTCGCCGCGGTCTGCACCAGTGCGACCATCACCGGAGAGGTCGTGAGCGTGCTCATCAGCCAGGCGGCCGCAACGTCGTTCATCGCCATGCAGACGTTGGCGGTGAACCACACCACCCACAGCATGCGGAAGACCGGATCGGCCAGCGGCGCGAACGCGGCCTGCGGCAGCGCCGGCCCTTCGGGTTCGTGTGCGCTGGAGGGCGAGTCGGACAAGCGGGGTTCCTGGTGGAGCGCGAAGCCGATCCGGCGCGCACAGCCCGCATTGTCGCTCAGCCGGACGCCGGCGCGATCCTGCGGCTGCCCGGGCGGCGTCCACGACCCCGATTCAGGGCCGTTCGCGCGCGAGCGTGGCCGCCAGGCGCGCGCCGGCCAGGTCGGCACGCAGTTCGTCCACGGTGAGCGGCAGCCTGCGCCGCCAGTTCGGGTGTTCCTCGACGGTGCCCGGCAGGTTGTTCTGCTCGACGACGCCCAGCCAGTCTTCGGGCTGTACCATCATCAGTCGCGACGGGCAGGCGGCGAGCCAGCCGTGGATCGCCTCGATCAGCGCGGCCGCGAGCGGGCCCTGCGCCAGCGCCTCGATGTCGGCATCCGCGGGCAACCGGCCCGCGCGCACGAGCGCATCGAGCAGGCGCACGCGGTCGAGCGCACGCTCGCGGCGGTGCCGGTCCCGCGAGGTTTCGTCGGGGAACAGGCCCAGGCTTTCACGCAGTGCGATGTCGCGACCCTGCCACCATCCGCCCAGCGTCGGCAGGTCGTGCGTGCCGATCGCGACCAGCGCGTCGCGCGGGTAGTCCTGCGGCGGCAGGAACCCGCCCGAGGCGTCGCGCTGGAAGTAAAGCAGCCGGTACGAGAGCACCCGTGCGCGCGCGAGCGCCTCACGCACCGCGTCGGGCACCGTGCCGAGATCCTCGCCGATCACCACGCAGCGATGACGCAGGCTCTCGAGCTTCACGATCGCCAGCAGCTCGTCGAGCGGATAGCGTACGTAGGCGCCGTCGCGTGCGCTGGCGCCCGGCGGCACCCAGTACAGCCGCATCAGCCCCATCACGTGGTCGATGCGCAGTGCGCCGGCGTGACGCATGCTCGCGCGCAACGCGAGCACGAACGGCTCGTGGCCGCACTCGCGCAGCGCCTGCGGCAGCAACGGCGGCAGGCCCCAGTCCTGGCCCGACAGGTTGAAGTCGTCGGGCGGTGCGCCGACGCTCGCGGTTGCGGCGTAGCAGCCGGGGAACGACCGGACGTCCGAACCCTCGCGGTCGACCGATACCGCGAGGTCCAGGTACAGACCGATCGCCATGCCGCGCGCGCGGCAGCGTGCCGCGACCCGCGCCAGCTGCAGATCGGCCTGCCACTGCAGGTACTCGTGGTATTCGATCTGCGGCAACACCCCGTCGGCGTCGTGCATCGCGTCGGCCGCGTGCGTTGCCTCGAAGCGCGCGTATCGGCGCAGCGTGTCACCGGCACGCGCCTGGAAGGCGCGAAAATCGCGCGCACGTTGCGTGTCGTGTGCCAGGTGGCAACCGCGAAAGTGCGCGTAGAGTTCGCGCAGCACCTCGTGCTTGGCCCGTGCGACGCCTGCGTAATCGACCAGGCTCGCCGCGCGCAGCGCCACCAGCCGCGACCGGAACGTCGGTGCGTCTGCGCGCGCGCGCGCCGCCGCGCATTCCGCGAAATCGTCGAGCGCCTCCACGTCGATCGCCAGCACGTCGAGCCAGAATCGCGACGACGGCGCGTACGGGCTGGTGCGTTGCGCGTCGTGCGAAAAGCGCGCGTGCAGCGGATTCAGGCCGATCGCGCAGGCCCCGCGCAGCGCAGCGAGGTCCACCAGGTCGAGCAGGTCGCCGAGATCGCCGATGCCCCAGTTGCGCGACGAGCGCAGTCCGTAGAGCTGGACCGACCAGCCCCAGACGCGCGCATCGCCGGCGAGCCACGGCGGCTGGTAGCAGGTGGCGGGCGCGGCGAGGACGAGCACGCGGGCGGCGGCTTCGCCCGCACGCAGCTCGAGCTGGTGGTAGCCGGGGGGCAGCGTCACCGGGATCGCCAGCGTGCGTGCCTCGTGTACGACACCCGCCACTTCGCTGCGCTCGCGCAGTGCGAGCGCGTCGATGTCCGTGTCGCCGCCGGCCGGCTCGCCCGCTTCGATCCGCAGGTCCCAGGCGATGCGCTCGCCGGCTCCGCGCCGCGCGATCCTGACCAGCACCTCGAGCGGTGCGGCACCCGCCGCCACCGCGACGACCGGCTCGGCGAGGCGGCACCAGTAGCGCCGGTGCGTGGCGGCCAGCCCGCGATCGACGTCGGCGGCGCTGTCGGCCGGCACGCCCAGTTCGCGCAACAGTGCGCGCAGCGTGGCCTCGGGCGCCTCGTGGTGCCGCCCCCAGATGTCGTGAAAGCCCGGCTCGATGCCGTGTGCGCTGGCGAGCCATTTCAGCCGCTCGCGCGCGCTGCTCATGGCAGCGACGCGGGGCGGGTGAGCAGCGCGAGCGCGCGCCCGTGCAAGGTGCGGGTGGCCCCGGCCGGCCAGGCGCCGTCGCGGGCGCCGGTCGCGTCGATGGTGCCGGGGCGGCACCCGTCGCCGTCGTTGCCGGCGGTGTCGAGCACGCAGCGCCACGGTTCGCCGGGCAGCGGCGGCAGCACGAAATCGGTGTTCCCGTCGTGCGCGTTGAACAGCATCAGGAAGTCGTCGTCGCGCACGGCGCGTCCGCAACGGTCGACCTCGTTGAGTCCGTCCCCGGCGAGATAGACCGCGAGGCTGCGCGCGTGCTCGCGCTCCCATTCGTGGTCGCTCATCTCGGCACCGTCGGGACGCAGCCAGAGAATGTCCTTGACGCCGCCGCCGCGCAGCGGACGACCCTGGAAGAAATCGCGCCGCCGGAACGACGGGTGGTCGCGGCGCAGCTGGATCAGCCGCCGCACGAACGCGAGCAGCGACGCGCGTTCCGCGTCCTGCGTCCAGTCGATCCAGGAGATCTCGTTGTCCTGGCAGTAGGCGTTGTTGTTGCCGCGCTGCGTGCGCCCGATCTCGTCGCCGGCCAGCAGCATCGGCACGCCCTGCGACAGCAGCAGCGTCGCGAGGAAATTGCGTTGCTGGCGCGCCCGCAGTGCGCGCACCTGCGGGTCGTCGGTGGGTCCCTCGACGCCGAAGTTCCACGACAGATTGTGGTTGTGCCCGTCGGCGCCGTTCTCGCCGTTGGCCTCGTTGTGGCGTTCGTTGTACGAGACGAGATCGGCGAGCGTGAAGCCGTCGTGCGAAGTCACGAAGTTGATGCTCGCGTGCGGGCGCCGGCCCGAGCGGCCGTACAGGTCGCTCGAGCCGGTCAGGCGCCGCGCGAACTCGCCGATCGCGCCGCCATCGCCTTTCCAGTAGGTGCGCATCCCGTCGCGGTAGCGGTCGTTCCACTCGGCCCAGCCCACCGGGAAGTTGCCCACGCGGTAGCCGCCGGCACCGACGTCCCAGGGCTCGGCGATCAGCTTGGCGTGGCTGAGCACCGGGTCCTGGCGGATCACGTCGAACAGGCTGTTCCAGCTCTCCACGCCACCGGCGGCGCGCGCCAGTGCCGGTGCCAGGTCGAAACGGAAGCCGTCGACGTGCATCTCCTGGGCCCAGTAGCGCAGTGAATCCATGACCAGTTGCAGCGTGCGCGGATGCACCAGGTTCACCGTGTTGCCGCAGCCGGTGTAGTCGGTGTAGAGACGCGGTTGGGCCGGATCGAGCCGGTAGTACGCGGCGTTGTCGATGCCGCGCAGGCTCAGCGTCGGCCCGAGGTGGTTGCCCTCGCAGGTGTGGTTGTAGACCACGTCGATGACCACCTCGATGCCGGCCGAGTGCAGCGCCTTGACCATCGACTTGAATTCCTCGACGCGTCCCGATGCGCTGTAGCGCGCCTCGGGCGCGAAATAGCCGAGCGTGTTGTAGCCCCAGTAGTTGCGCAGCCCGCGCTCGACCAGCGGGCGTTCGTCGACGAACGCGTGCACCGGCATCAGCTCGAGCGTGGTCACGCCCAGGCGCCTGAAGTGGTCGATCACCGGTTGTTGCGCCAGTGCGGCATAGGTGCCGCGCAACGCCTCGGGCACGTCCGGGTGGCGCATCGTGAAGCCGCGCACGTTCAGTTCGTAGATCACCGTCTCGTTCCACGGCACGTCCGGCCGGCGGTCGCCGCCCCAGCTGAACGCAGCCTCGATCACCCGGCCCTTGGGCGCGAAGGGCGCGCTGTCGCGCCGGTCGAACGACAGGTCTTCGCGCGCGTGTCCCCGGGTGTAGCCGTACAGCGCGTCGTGCCAGCGCACGGTGCCGGTGACCGCGCGGGCGTACGGGTCGAGCAGCAGCTTGTGCGGGTTGAAGCGCAGCCCCAGCGTGGGCTCCCAGGGCCCGTGCACGCGGTAGCCGTAGACCAGGCCCGGGCGGGCCTGCGGCAGGTAGCAGTGCCAGACCTGGTCGGTGCACTCGTCCAGTGTGATGCGCTCGATCTCGTTGCGACCCTGCTCGTCGAACAGGCACAGCTCGACCCGCAGGGCCTCGCCCGCGAACAGCGCGAAGTTGACGCCCTCGCCGTCCCAGCTGGCGCCCAGCGGATACGGCCGGCCGGGCCACGGACGTTCAGCCATCTGCGGCCTCCTTCATCACGACGATCGACAGCGCCGGCAGCGTCAGCGACAACGACCAGGGATGCCCGTGGCGGGGCAGCGGCGCCGCGTCGACGCCGCCGAGATTGCCCCAGCCGCCGCCGCCATAGGCGTGCGCGTCGCTGTTGAGCATCTCCTGCCAGCGGCCGGCTGTCGGCACGCCGAGCAGGTATCGGGTGCGCGGCACTGGCGTGAAGTTGCAGGCCACCAGCAGCGCCGGCGCGTCGCCGCGCGCTCGGCGCAGGAACGCGATCACGCTGTGCTGCGCGTCGCTGAAGTCGACCCACTGGAAGCCGTCGGCGCAGAAGTCGAGCTGGTGCAGCGCCGGTTCGGTGCGGTAAGCGCGGTTCAGGTCGGCCACCCAGCGCCTGACGCCGTCGTGTCCGTGCATCGACGCCACCCACCACTCGAGCTCGCCCTCGTGGGTCCACTCGCGTCGCTGGCCGAACTCGCCACCCATGAACAGCAGCTTCTTGCCGGGGTGCGTCCACATGTAGCCGTAGAGCGCGCGCAGGTTGGCGAACTTCTGCCAGTCGTCGCCCGGCATCTTGCCGATCAGCGATCCCTTGCCGTGCACCACTTCGTCGTGCGACAGCGGCAGCACGAAGTTCTCGTTGAACGCGTACCACAGCGAGAAAGTGAGCTTGTCGTGGTGGTGGCGCCGGTGGACCGGATCTTCGCGTGCGTAGGCGAGTGTGTCGTGCATCCAGCCCATGTTCCACTTCATGCCGAAGCCCAGTCCGCCGGACCAGGTGGGGCGCGACACCATCGGCCAGGCAGTGGACTCCTCGGCGATCGTGATCGCGTCGGGGTGATCGCGGTAGACCGCCTCGTTCAGCCGCCTCAGGAACGCAACCGCCTCCAGGTTCTCGCGTCCGCCGTAGCGGTTGGGGATCCAATCGCCCCCGGTGCGCGAGTAGTCGAGATAGAGCATCGATGCCACCGCGTCGACACGCAGCCCGTCCACGTGATAGCGCCCGAGCCAGAACAGTGCCGACGACAGCAGGAACGCCGACACCTCGTGGCGCCCGTAGTTGAAGATGCTCGAATTCCACTCGGGGTGGAAGCCCTGGCGCGGATCGGCGTGCTCGAACAGGTGCGTGCCGTCGAATTGCGCCAGCCCGTGCGCGTCGGTGGGGAAGTGCGAGGGCACCCAGTCGAGGATCACGCCGATGCCGTGGCGGTGCAGATGGTCCACCAGGTACATGAAGTCCTGGGGCGTGCCGTAACGCGCGGTCGGCGCGAAGTAGCCCGTCGTCTGGTAGCCCCACGATCCGTAGAACGGGTGCTCGGTCACCGGCAGCAACTCGACGTGCGTGAAGCCCGTCTCGAGCACCCAGGGCACCAGCGCCTCGGCCAGTTCGCGATACGTCAGGTAGCCGCCATCGCCGCGCCGCCGCCACGACCCCGCGTGCACCTCGTAGATCGACAGCGGCGCATCGAGCGCATTGTGTGCGCGGCGTGCGGCCATCCATTCATCGTCGCCCCAGTGATAGTCGAGCGGCCAGACCCGCGACGCGGTACGCGGCGGCTCCTCGCAGTGGAACGCGAACGGGTCGCTCTTGTCGGGCAGCGTCGCCCCGGCGGCCGAAACGATCCGGTACTTGTACGCGTGGCCGGGGCGCGCCGCGGCGACCGCGCCTTCCCAGATGCCCGAGCCGTCCCAGCGCGGCTGCAGCGGGTCGGCGCCGCCGCGCCAGTCGTTCCAGTCTCCGACCACCGACACCGCACGCGCGTTCGGCGCCCAGACCGCGAACTGCACGCCGTGGCCGCTGGCGTGCGGATGGCAGCCGAGGTGCTCGTGAAGGCGCGCGTGCGTGCCTTCACGGAACAGGTAGATGTCGTGGTCGGTCAGCACCGCAATTCCGCGTGTGGGTCGCACATGGTAAGCCAGTGGTCACGGCGCCGGCTGCGGCATGGCCCGGCGCCGGCCCGCTTCCGGGTCATGGAGCCGACGGCCCGTGCAGGTGCGCTTCTCCGACGACCCTGTCGACCGGCAGCACGAAGGCGATGCCGCGCCCGGTCTCGTCGAGGTCGGTGGCCTGCACGATGGCGGCGAGGATGTCGTCGGCGCGCGCCGCAGGCACCAGCGTGAGAACGATCTCCTTTTCGGGTTCGATCGCGAGGCCGAAGAGCTTGTCCTTTTCGTGGATGCCGGCGCCGCGGCCGCCGAGCACCGTGCTGCCGCGCGCGCCGGCGGCGACCGAGGCCTCGAGCACGGTACTGCCCCAGCCCTTGTGGACGATGGTGACGATCAGCGAGATGTTCATGGGTGATCTCCCGGGGACGAAGGAGCGGGCCGTGTGCGCGATCGGATGACGAGGCCCAGCAGCATCACGGACAGGATCGGGGCCAGCGCGATCAGCGCGACCAGACCGAGGCCGTCGAGCAGGGGATCGGCCTGTTCGTCGCCCGCGGCCAGGCCGAGCGCCAGCGCGAGCAGGAAGCTGTTGGCCAGCGGCCCGGTGGCTACGCCGCCGGCATCGGCGCCGATGGCGACGAAGGCCTTGTCGCTGAAGTGCATGAGCACCAGAGCCAGCGCATAGCCCGGCAGCAGCAGATGGGCGACCGGGATGTCCAGCGTGATGCGCAGCATGCCCAGCCCCACCGAAACGGCGACACCGGCGCAGATCGTGGTCAGCACCAGCCCGCGGCGGATCGAGCCGCCCGATGCATCCTCGACCTCGTCGGCCAGGATGCGCACCGCTGGCTCGCCCCAGGTCGTGACGAAGCCGAGCACCAGGCCGATGGCCAGCATCCAGGCTGGATGCGGCAGGCCGGCCACGGCTTTGCCGATCAGCGCACCGAAGGGCAGGAAGGCCAGGCTCACGCCGGCGATGAACAGGAACAGGCCGAGCGCGGCCACGAGCGTGCCCCGCAGGATTCGCGCCACCTCGCGTGGAGGCAACTTCACCAGCAGCGCCTGGAACGCGAGGAAGACCAGCACCAGCGGCACGACCGCAACGACGACGCTGCGCGCCGTCTCGGCCAGCAATTGCAGCAGCGCGGCCCCGTTCACCGCAACCAGCCGATCAGCAGGACGACGATCACCGGACCGGTGGAAGCCAGCCCCAGCAGCCCGAAGCCGTCGAGCGTGCCGGCGCGTCGTGCCAGCACGGCACTGAGCCCCAGCCCCAGAGCCAGCAGCACGGGGCCGGAGAGCACTCCGGTGGTGACGCTGCCGGCGTCGTAGGCCAGGGCCAGGAACGCCGGCGGGGACAGCAGCGACAGCAGCACCATCAGCGCGAAGGCCACGGACAGCAGCCGCGTCAGCGCCCGCCCGTGCGCGATGCGCCACAGCGCGGCGGCCGTGAACAGCCCCACGCCGCTCGCGATCAGGTACGTCAGCGCCGGCCCACCGACCGGGCTGCCGTCGATCGACGCGACCTGCGAGGCGAGCACGAGCACGTCGGGCTCGGCCACCGTGGTCACGAAACCGAGCGCCGCGGCCACGGCGACGATCAGCCACCCCGAGCCCCTGCGCGGCAGCTCGGCGCCGACGTAGCGACCCATCGGCAGGATGCCGTGCTCGATGCCGGTCAGCAGCAGCAGCATGCCCAGGGTGGCCAACACCGCGCCGCCGAGGAACTGCAGGAACAACGACGACGGCGCGTGCACGATCGTCACCTGCAGCACGCACACCGCCGCCACCAGCGGCGCGATGGCGCGCAGCACCTCGGTCAGCCTGGCACGCATGAAGGTCCACAACGACATCGGGCACGCACCCTCGAAACGCATCGCGCCGGCATGGCGGATCGCCAGCGTCACCAGCATGCCACGAACACGGCAGCGCACCCGGGGTGCGGGCGCGAGCGCGGCTTCTACTTCGACGGTCCCGACGGCCAGTGCCCGGAAGCGTCGACGCGCGCATCCGGCCGGCCGATTTCGCCGAGCAGGTAGCTGGTCATCGTGATCGAGCCCATCGAGCCGCCCTCGACGAAGACACGCGCGGGCTCGCCGGCGACGTCGCACAGGCCGGCGAGGTACGCGAGCGGCAGGAGATGCTCGGGCGTCGGCACCGACAGCGCGAAGTCGCGATGCGAGGCGATCGACGGCAACCGGCCCGGGTCGGTGGTCATGATCGTCTTCACGTCGGCGTCGAAGCGCTCGCCCCAGGCGTAAGCGGTGTCGCCGAGCGCGGGGTTCATCCGGCGCAGGTTGTGCACGACGTTGCCGCTGCCGACGATGAAGATGCCGCGCTCGCGCAGCGGCGCGAGACGCCGTCCGAGATCGAGGTGGTCATCCAGCGGCGCTGCGCCGTTCAGCGACAGCTGCAGCACCGGCACGCGCGCATCGGGGAACACGTGCGCGAGCACCGACCAGGTGCCGTGGTCGAGCCCCCAGCTGTCGCGGTCGAGCTCCACGCATGCCGGCTTCAGGACGTCGACGATCTCCTGGGCGACGCCGGGCGCACCGGGGGCAGGGTAGTCGTACTCGAAGAGCTCGCGTGGAAAGCCGTAGAAGTCGTGGATGACGCGCGGTCGCGGCATCGCGGTGACTGCCGTGTTCTCGATGAACCAGTGTGCAGAGATCGAGAGTACGGCGCGCGGTCGCGGCAGTTTCGTGCCGAGATCGCGCCAGGCCGCAGTGAACCGGTTGACCCCGAGCGCGTTCATCGGACTGCCGTGGCCGATGAAGGCAGCGGGCATGCGGGCAACGTCGGTCATCGGTTTTGTCCAGGCAACGCCGTCAGCGCCGACGGAGCGGGTTCACCCGGTGATGATCGCAGCGTCACCTGCAGCTCGCCGACGAGCGCCGGGCGTGCGTTCAGGAATCCTTCCAGCGCGGCAGGAACCGGCGGCTGCGCGAGCGAAGGACACGGCTTCGGGTCAGGAAGACAGTCTGCCTCGTCCAGGAAACCCGGGGCCACCCGCATCTCATTCGACGGTAACCGATTTCGCCAGGTTTCTCGGCTTGTAGCTCCGGCCGGCGCTTCGCGCCTTGACCTGCGCCTGCGGCGCAGGTCAGCCTTCGCTGTAAACCTCGCGCAAAGAGCGTGCCGGTCATTCGACCGTCACGCTCTTTGCAAGGTTGCGAGGTTTATCCACGTCCGTTCCACGCGCCAGCGCCGCGTGATACGCCAGCAACTGCAGCGGAATCACGTGCAGGATCGGCGACAGCAAGCCGGCGTGGTCGCCGAGGTTGATGATGTTGATCCGGTCTTCGGGCTCGATGTGCGTGTCCTGGTCGGCGAACACGAACAGCTCGCCGCCGCGCGCCTTGACTTCCTGCAGGTTCGACTTCAGCTTTCCGATCAGCGCGTCGTTGGGGGCCACCACGACCACCGGCATCTCGCTGTCGACCAGCGCCAGCGGGCCGTGCTTGAGTTCGCCGGCGGCGTAGGCCTCGGCGTGGATGTAGGTGATCTCCTTGAGCTTGAGCGCACCCTCGAGCGCGATCGGAAAGTGCACGCCGCGGCCAAGGAACAGCGCGTGCTGCTTGGGCGCGAAGCGGTTGGCCCAGTGGCGCACGACCGGCTCGCACTCGAGCACACGCGCGATCGCCGCCGGCAGGTGGCGCAGTTGCGCGAGCAGTTCCTGTTCGCGTGCCGGCGAGAGCCGCTTGCGCTGTCTGGCGAGCACCAGCGCCAGCACGAACAGCGAGGCGAGTTGCGTGGTGAACGCCTTGGTCGACGCAACGCCGATCTCGGGGCCGGCGCGGGTGAGAAAGCGCAGCCTGCTCTGGCGGATCAGCGCGGATTCGGGCACGTTGCAGATCGACAGCGTGTCGCGCAGGCCCAGCGACCTGGCGTGCTGCAGCGCTGCGATGGTGTCGGCGGTCTCGCCCGACTGCGAAATCGTGATCACCAGCGTGTCGGCCAGGGCGACCGAATCGCGGTAGCGGTATTCGCTGGCGATCTCCACCGACACCGGCAGTCCGGCGATCGACTCGATCCAGTATCTGGCGACGTAGCCGGCGTGATAGCTGGTGCCGCAGGCCAGGATCAGGATCTGCCTGGTGCGGGCGAACACTTCGGCCGCTTCGGCGCCGAACAGTCCGGCCGACAGCCACGCCGCGTTCATCACCATTTCGAGCGTGTTTGCGACCGCGCCCGGCTGCTCGAAGATCTCCTTCTGCATGAAGTGCCGGTACTTGCCCAGCTCGATCGCGTCCGTCGACAGCTGGCTCTCGACGATCGGACGTTCGACCGGGTGGCCGTCGCGATCGACGATCGAATAGCCGTCGAGCCGGATCTGCACCACGTCGCCTTCCTCGAGGTAGGCAACGTACTTCGTCACCTGCAGCAGCGCCGAGGTGTCGGACGCGAGGAAATTCTCCCCCTTGCCCGAGCCCGCGTTGCCGATGCCCAGCAGCAGCGGCGAGCCCTTGCGCGAGCCGACCACGGTGTTGGGCTCGCTCTTGTTGATCGCTGCCACCGCATAGGCGCCCTCGAGCTCGCGCGCCGCCTTCTGCATCGCTTCGAACAGGTTCGATCCGGCCGCGACGTGGCTGTGCAGCAGGTGCGCGATCACCTCGGTGTCGGTGTCGCTGGCGAACTGGTAGCCGGCTCCGGCCAGGCGCCGGCGCAGCGCCTCGTGGTTCTCGATGATGCCGTTGTGCACCACCGAGACTTCGATGCCCCCGCCGGCCGAGAAATGCGGGTGCGCGTTCTTCTCGGTGACGCCGCCGTGCGTGGCCCAGCGGGTGTGTGCGATGCCGGTGGGTGCGTCGGCGCGTGCTTCGCGCGCGCGAGCTTCCAGGTCGGCGACGCGACCCACCGCGCGCACCCGCTCCATCGTGCCGTTCATGATGGCGATGCCGGCCGAGTCGTAGCCGCGATATTCGAGCTTGCGCAGCCCTTCGATCAGGATCGGGACGACGTTACGTTGCGCGACGGCTCCGACGATTCCACACATGTTGCGATGTCTCCAGGTCGGCGTACTAGGGTTTGCCGGCGGGTTTGCCGCCGGCCTTGCCGGCCGGGCGTTGCCATGACTCGACCGTCGTCTGCGGCGCGCGGGACAGGGTCAGCTTGTCTTCGGGTGCGTCGCGCGTGAGCGTGGTGCCGGCGCCGAGCGTGGCGCCGCGGCCCACGCGCACCGGCGCCACCAGCTGCGTGTCGCTGCCGATGAACGCGTCGTCCTCGATCACGGTCTGGTGCTTGCTGGCGCCGTCGTAGTTGCAGGTGATGGTGCCGGCGCCGATGTTCACGCGCTCGCCCACCACCGTGTCGCCGAGATAGGACAGGTGGTTGGCCTTGGACTTCGCCGCCATCCGCGTGTTCTTCATCTCGACGAAGTTGCCGACGTGGGTTTCCTCGCCGAGTTCGGTGCCGGGTCGCAGGCGTGCAAACGGGCCGATGCGCGCGCGCGCGCCGATCGACGCGTTCTCGATCAGCGTGAATGGCAGGATCTGCGCGCCCGCGCCGATGCGCGTGTCGCGGATGACGCAATGGGCGCCGATGCTGGCGCCGTCGCCGATGTCCACCTTGCCCTCGAAAATGCAGTTCACGTCGATCGACACATCGCGCCCGCAGGTCAGTTCACCGCGCACGTCGAGTCGCGCCGGGTCGGCCAGCTGCACGCCTTCGTCCATCAGCCGCTGCGCGAGCCGGCCCTGGAAAGCGCGCTCGAGCGCCGCCAGTTGTGCCTTGCTGTTGACGCCGAGCGTCTCCACGACATCGACCGGCCGGGCCGAGGCCACTTCGACGCCATCGTGCACCGCGGCCGCCACCACGTCGGTGAGGTAATACTCTTTCTGCGCATTGTCGTTCGACAGCGCGCCGAGCCAGCGCGCCAGCGCGGCAGTCGGGGCCACCAGGATGCCGGTGTTCACTTCGCGGATCGCGCGGGTGGCCGGGTCCGCGTCCTTGTGCTCGACGATGCGGACGATGCGGCCGCCTTCGCGCACCACGCGGCCGTAGCCCGACGGATCGTCCAGTTCGACCGTCAGCAGGCCGAGCCTGTCGGAGCCGGCAGCGGCGATGAGCCGCCCGAGCGTCTCGCGCCGGATCAGCGGCACGTCACCGTAGAGCACCAGCGTGGGGCCGGCTGCGTCGAGGTGCGCGAGTGCCTGCATGACGGCGTGGCCGGTTCCGAGTTGCGGCGCCTGCAGCGCCCAGCACAGGTCGCTGCCGTCGATCGCGCGCGGCACCAGGTCGCCACCGTGGCCATACACGACGACGATGCGCGCAGCCCCGAGGCTGCGCGCGCAATCGACGACGTGCGCGAGCAAGGGCTGGCCCGCCAGTGGGTGCAGCACTTTCGGCAGGTCCGAACGCATCCGCTTGCCCATCCCGGCAGCGAGGATGACGACATTCATATTTCCCTTGTTTTTCAGGAAGTTAAGGAAAGCGTGATTCCCAAAAAGCTTATCACGCACCGCTGGCCACTTTTGTTGCCGCTGGGTGCCGCCTGTCTGCTGGCGAGCGCGTGTTCGTCGATCCGCCCGGGCTATGGCGCGATGCCGACGTGGCTCGGTTGGCAGGTCGACCGGCACCCGGGGCTCGACGACGCTCAGCGCGAGCTGGTTTCGGCGCAGGTCGATGCACTGCATCGCTGGCGTCGGCAGACGCAACTGCCGGCTTGTACGACGTTCCGGGCCTCGGTGCAGGCGCGCCTGGCTCCGGACGTGGCCGCACTGGCGCGGACTCTGCGCCCGGAGCAGCTCGCGCGGATGCACTTTTTCGTCGGCGACCCGCCCGGACAACGCGAACGGGAGGTGAGGATGCTGGCGGCGACCGGCGATGCGCTGTCGGCCACCGTGCTGGCGCAGCCCGAGCAGCGCCGGCAACTGCACGAGCGCGGTCTGGCCGATGACTTCAGTGCCCTCGCCGCCCGCTGACCGCGTCGGGGTGGCCGTGGCCGCCGGCGATCTGCGGCGCGAGCGAGCCGGCGATCATGCCGAAGATGGCCGCACCCAGGCCGACGATCTGCGGAGGTAGCAACGCATCGGGCGCCGACAGTTCCATGATGCCCCAGGCGGTCAGGCCGAGCACGATCGACATCATCGCGCCCTGCGGGGTCGAGCGACGCCAGAACAGGCCGAAGGCGAGCGGTGTGAACGCCGCCACCAGCGTCACCTTGTAGGCGTTCTGCACCATCTGGAACATCGAGGATTCGCTGTTCAGCGCGAACATCATCACGCACAGCGCGAAGATCACCAGCACCATCCGCAGCATCATCAGCATCTGCTTCTCGGGCACGCGCCCGCCCATCAGCGGGCGCAGCACGTTCTCGGTGAACACCGCGGTGGGCGCCAGCAGCGCGCCGCTGGCGGTGGACAGGATCGCCGACAGCAGAGCGCCGAAGAACATCACCTGCGCGAACAGCGGCGTCCTGGCGAGGATCAGCTGCGGCAGGATCAGCTGGAAGTCGAGCCCTTCCTCGGCGAGCACGGCGCGCACCTTTTCGGGTTCGACGAGCAGCGCCGAGACCGCGATGAACATCGGCACGAACGCGAAGACCAGGTAGAAGCTGCCGCCGATCAGCGTGCCGCGCATCGCGGTGCGCTCGTCCTTTGCCGAGGTGACGCGCTGGAACACGTCCTGCTGGGCGATCGAGCCGATCGCCATCGTGGCCCAGGCGGCGACGAACGCGATCCAGTCGCGCAGTTGCGCCTTCGGCCAGAATTCGAGCTTGCCTTCGCTCACCGCCGCGTCGAACACCGCGCCGAAGCCGCCCGCCATGGCGCCGAGCAGCCACGCGATGTAGAGCAGCCCGAGCACGATGATGACGGTCTGGAACAGGTCGGTGAACGCCACCGACCACATCCCGCCGAACAGCGTGTAGACGAGCACCACGCCGGCGCCCAGCACGATGCCCTGCGCCAGCGTGATCGCGCCGCCCGACAGCGTGTTGAAGACGATGCCCAGCGCGACCATCTGTGCCGAGGTCCATCCGAGGTACGACAGCGTGATCGCCACGCCGGTGGCGATCTCGACCGTGCGGTTGAAGCGCTTGCGATAGAAGTCGCCGATCGTGAGCAGCTCCATCCGGTAGAACGGCCGCGCGAAGACGAGTGCCACGATGATCAGGCAGAACGCCGCGCCGAACGGGTCGGCGACCACGCCGCGCAGCCCGTCGCGCAGGAAGGTGGAGGAAACCGCGAGTACCGTTTCCGCGCCGAACCAGGTTGCGAAGACGGTCGCGATGTTCATGTACAGCGGCAGGCTGCGGCCGGCCACCAGGTAGTCCCTGGCGTTCTTCACCCGCTGGGCCGCGTACAGGCCGATGCCGACGGTGACCGCCAGATAGACCAGGACCAGGAAAGTGAGCATGTCGGGGGAGGGGTGTCCGGCGAAGCGGGCGAAACAGTAGCCTAACTGGCCGACGCGGTAAAGCGCCGCGCCGCGCCCGCTACCCGCCGAGCCAGCGAGCCGCTTCGAGCGCCAGCAAGGCCGCCAGCGCGGCCCCGATCAGGCCGAGCCGGCGCCGCGTACGGCGCTGGTCGTCGCCCAGTCTTTCGAGCAGCGCGCGTGTGGCCGGATCCGCCTCGTTGCGTCCGGCCCGGGCGAGCGCGGCGTGCGCGAGCCGTGGCAGTTCGGGCAGCAATCGACCCCAGTGCGCCGATTCCCTGCGCATCCGCTCGTTGAAGCCGGCCACGCCGAGCTGATCCTGCATCCAGCGCTCGAGGATCGGCTTGGCCGTCACCCAGAGGTCCAGGTCGGGGTCGAGCTGCCGTCCGAGTCCCTCGACGTTGAGCAGCGTCTTCTGCAACAGCACCAGTTGCGGCTGGATCTCGACGTTGAAGCGGCGCGACGCCTGGAACAGGCGCAGCAGCACGAGCCCGAGCGAGATCTCCTTCAGCGGCCGGTCGAAGAACGGCTCGCAGCAGGCGCGCACCGCGCCTTCGAGTTCCTCGACGCGGGTCGACGGCGGCACCCAGCCCGACTCGACGTGCAGTTCGGCCACACGCCGGTAGTCGCGGCGGAAGAAGGCGAGGAAATTCTGTGCGAGGTAGTTCTTGTCGAAGTCGGACAGCGTGCCGACGATGCCGAAGTCGAGCGCGATGTAGCGGTTGAAGTCCGGGCCCGGACCGCCGACCAGGATGTTGCCCGGATGCATGTCGGCGTGGAAGAAGCCGTGCCGGAAGACCTGCGTGAAGAAGATCTCGACGCCGTCGCGCGAGAGCAGTCTCAGGTCGATTCCGGCCTCGCGCATGCGCTCGATCTGGCCGATCGGGAAGCCGTGCATGCGCTCCATCGTCAGCACGTTGGTGGCGCACCAGTCCCAGTGCATCTCGGGGATGCGCAGCAGGCGCGAGCCCGCGAAGTTGCGCCGCAGCTGGTTCGCGTTGGCCGCCTCGCGGATCAGGTCGAGCTCGTCGTGCAGATACTTGTCGAACTCGTCGATCACGTCGAGCGGGCGCAGCCGGCGCGCATCGGCCGACACGCGCATCAGCAGGCTGCCGGCGGTACGCAGCAGCGCGAGGTCGCGGTCGATCACCGGTGCCATGTTCGGGCGCAGCACCTTCACCGCCACTTCGCGGCCGTCCTTCAGGCGCGCCAGGTGAACCTGCGCGATCGACGCCGATGCCACCGGCACACGGTCGAAGTCGTCGAACAGTTCGTCGAGCCGCCGGGCGAGACCGCGTTCGATCTCGCGCACCGCGAGCTCGCCCGGGAACGGCGGCACGCGATCCTGCAGCCGCGCCAACTCGTCGGCGACGTCGGCCGGCAGCAGGTCGCGCCGCGTCGACAGCACCTGGCCGAACTTCACGAAGATCGGCCCCAGACTCTCGAGCGCGCGGCGCAGCCGCTCGCCGCGCGGCGCGTCGAGCCGCCGGCCGAAACGCAGCACGCGCGCCGCCGCCAGCGCCCAGCGCGAGCCGGTGGTCGCGGCGGCGCCCGAGGCGGCCAGTTCGTCCAACCCGTGACGCCAGGCGACGAAGACGATGCGGATAAGTCGGGTGGTGCGCAAGGCGTGGGGGAACGGATGGCCCGGAGCAGGGTGGCCCGGAGCGGACGCGCCATTCTAGGCCGGACCGGCCCGACCGAACCCGCGGGCCGCGACCGCCCACGCGTTGGGCGGCCGCGCACCCCGCGCTGGAGCGATGTCGCGAAGCCCTTGCGGCGGGATATGATCGTGGCGTCTTTCTGCCGGAGTCCGTCCATGAGACCGTCGCTTCGCTTCGCTTGCCTCGCCGCCGCCGGATGCGCAACGGGTTTCGCTGCGGGTGCGGCGGCCCAGCAGGTGGTCAAGCCGCCGATCGCGCAGTACTGGATCGACGTCGCGACCCATTCGATGGCGGGGATGCCCGAGATGCCCGAGATACCGGGGATGCCGGGGTTGCCCGGGTTCATGGGCGGCGGCGCAGCGGCGGGCAGCAATCACTACGGCAACGCCCGCGGCATGGCGCCGGGCCGCTGGCTCGATCTCGCGCTGTACACGCGCAACAAGCCGTCGGGCAGCCAGGCGTCGCATTCGATCCCGCCGGGCATGCAGATGGGGGAGCGCCTGCCGCTGGTGCCGCTGGTCGCGCAGCCGCGCGGCGAGCGCGAACCCGGTGAAGTGACCGAAGACCTGCGTGAGCGGCCGACCGGCCGCGTGCTGATCTACTGGGGCTGTGGCGAGGCGGTGCGCGCCGGGCAGCCGCGCGTCATCGAACTGGGCAGTGCCGACCCGCAGGCGTTCGGCCGGGCGTTTGCCGGCCGCTACGCGCCCGATCGCGGCGCGCGCGTCGCGCCCGGCTACTCGATCTGGCCCAACGAGGAGAACCGCGCGAGGGTGCCGCGCGGCGCCTCGCTGGCCGGCGACCACGCGATCGGCGGCGAGGGTGTTCCCGCGAGCATGAAGTTCGCGATCGGCCCGGCGCAGGACTTCATGCCGGCGATCGAACTGGGCGCCAGCGGTGCGCTCGCCGACAGCATTGCGCTGCAGTGGCCGGTCGTGCGCAACGCGCGCGCCTATTTCCTGCACGCGCTGGCCAGCGCCGGACGCGACCTGGTGCTGTGGAGCTCGGCCGAGACCCCGGACACCGGGATGGGCCTGTTCGACTACCTGTCCAATGCCACGATCGATCGCTGGCTGGCCGAGAAGGTGCTGCTGCGGCCGGCGACTACCCACTGCGCGGTGCCCAGGGGGATCTTCGCGTCGGCCAGGGAAGGCGGTGCGATGTTGCGGATGATCGCCTGGGGCAGCGAGTTGAACCTGGCGCATCCGCCACGCCCGAGCGATCCGCGCACGCCGTGGGAGCCGGAGTGGAGCGCGCGCGTGCGGGTGAAGGCGAGCACGATGGCGATGCTGGGTGTCGACATGCCTGCCGCCTCGCGGCGGGTGCCGGAATCGCGGGCGCAGCAGCCCGGTGCGCCCGCGCCCGGGCAGGACGCGCAGAATGCGCAGGATGCGACGTCGTCGATCCCGGGCCTTCCCGGCGGCGCGGGTCGCGCCATCGACACGCTCCGCGGCATCTTCGGCCGCTGAGCCTCGCGCCGGGCGCAAGGGCACGATGCTTCCTCCGTTCGTCAAGTGGCTGATCATCGCCAACTTCGCGGCTTTCTTCGCGCAGGGTGCGTTCGGCGCGTTGTTGATCGAGTGGTTCGCGCTGTGGCCCGGCGATCCGGTCGCGTTGTGGTCGATGCCCTGGACGCTGGTGACCTACGGGTTCCTGCACGCCGGCCTCACGCATCTGCTGTTCAACATGTTCGCGCTGTGGATGTTCGGCGCCGACCTCGAACGGGTCTGGGGCGCCGCGCGCCTGGCACTCGGCTACTTCGGCGGTGTCGTGATCGGCGCGCTCGCGCAGGTTGTCGTGGTCGTCGCGTTCGGTGTCCCGGGCGTGCCGGTGATCGGTGCCTCTGCCGGTGTGTTCGCGATGCTCGCCGGCTACGCGATCGTCTTTCCGAACCGTACCGTGATGCTGCTGATTCCGCCGATTCCGCTGCCGGCGCGCGTCTTCGTGCTGCTGTACGGTGGGCTCGAACTGGTGCTCGGCGTCACCGGCACCGCCACCGGGGTGGCGCATTTCGCGCACCTGGGCGGATTGGCCGGCGGCTGGATCGCGTATCGCTACGGCGGGCGCCTGTCGGGCCGCTGGCGCGGCCGGTGATGAGTGGCGGGCGCCCGGGCCTGTTCGCGGGGCTCGACGATCTGTCACCGGCGTACTTCGCGCTGGTGATGGCGACCGGCATCGTCTCGCTCGCATCGCAGCAGCTCGGCCTGCAGGTGGTCGCGGCCGTGCTGTTCGGCCTGAATGCGCTCGCGTGGATCGTGCTGTGGGTGCTCAGCGTTCTGCGGATGCTGCGCCATCGACGGCGCTTCTTCGGCGATCTCGTCGATCACCTGCGCGGGCCGGGCTTCTTCACCACGGTTGCCGGCACTGCGGTGCTCGGCAGCCAGTGCGCGCTGCTGGCGAACGCGTACCGGGTTGCGGTGGCATTGTGGGTGCTCGCCCTGATCCTGTGGGTGGGCCTCACCTACACGGTGTTCACCGCCTTCACCATCAAGGAGGTCAAGCCGACGCTGGACCGCGGCATCACCGGCGGCTGGCTGCTCGCGGTGGTCGCCACGCAGTCGATCGCGGTGCTCAGCGCGCTGCTCGCGACCCACATCGAGCAGCCGTGGAAACTCGAGCTGAACTTCTTCGCGCTGTCGATGTGGCTGTGGGGTGGCATGCTCTACATCTGGATGATGTCGCTGATTTTCTATCGCTACACCTTCTTCCCGTTCTCGCCGGGCGATCTCGCACCGCCGTACTGGATCAACATGGGGGCGATGGCAATCTCCACGCTCGCCGGCTCGCTGCTGATCGTCAACGCGCCCGACGCGCCGTTCCTGCGTTCGCTGCTGCCGTTCCTGAAGGGCTTCACCGTCTTCTACTGGGCCACCGGTACCTGGTGGATCCCGATGCTGCTGGTCCTGGGCGTCTGGCGTTACGTCTACAAGCGCTTCCCGCTGCGCTACGACCCGTTGTACTGGGGCGCGGTGTTTCCGCTCGGGATGTACGCGGCGAGCACGCACGAGATGGCACGCGCGATGGGGTTCGATTTCCTGGGCTTCCTGCCGCCGGTGTTTCTCGGCGTGGCATTGCTCGCGTGGTCGGCGGCGTTCGTCGGCCTGTTGCGCCGTCTGGCGAAGATCGCGCGGCCTGTATGATGGGCCGCATGCCGTCACCTCGTGGAAAGATCGATGCACGCCGGCCGCCCGAATGACACGCACGCTTCCGGAGCCCCGGCCGGCCGCAGCGGCGGGCTTCGGTTCGATGCCCTGCTGCTCGACTTCGGCAACGTGATCTCGATCTCGGTCTTCGAGCGACAGCGCGAGAACGAGGCGGTTCTCGGCCTGGCGCCGGGTACGCTCGACTGGCGCGGCCCGATCGACCCGGACGGCGATTCCCTGTGGCAGCAGATGACCGCCGGTGCCTTGAGCGAGCGCGACTACTGGGCGCTGCGCGCGGCCGAAGTCGGACGCATGCTGGGCCACGATGCGTGGACGCCGCTGGACTTCCACAGGGCGATTCGCGGCACGGACCCGAACCGGATCGTGCGCGAGGCGGCGCGGCGCACGGTCCGGGCGGCGCGTGCCGCCGGCCTGCGTGTGGGCGTGGTTTCGAACGAACTCGAACTGTTCTGGGGGCGCGATTTCATGGATCGGCTCGATCTGCTGCGCGAGATCGACGTGCTGGTCGACGCCACGCACAGCGGCGTGCTCAAACCCGATCCGCGTGCCTACCGCACTGCGCTCGGGGCGCTCGGTGTGGCTGCGCAGCGCGCGCTGTTCGTCGACGACCAGTCACGCAACGTCGAGGGTGCGCGTGCGGCGGGCCTGGATGCAGTCTTCTTCGACATCGCGGACGCCGAAGGCAGCTTCGCGCGTGTGCGTGCCCGGCTCGGCATCGACGATCGCGCGTTCGCGTGATTCTCAGGGCGGGTCGCGATCGGGCGGCCGGACAGGCGCATCGAGCGCCGGATCGGCGTCGAACGCGATGTCGCCGCCGGGCATCGGCTCGCCGGTGGCGCGCAGGCCCGCGAAGTCGAAGCGCTCTCGGTCCATCAGGTGCGAAGGCGTGAGGCGGCCGAGCGCCGCGAACGCGTTCTCGACGCGCCCGGGAAAGCGCCGCTCCCAGTCGCGCAGCAGCTGCTTGATCTCGCGGCGCTTGAGGTTTTCCTGCGAGCCGCACAGGTTGCACGGGATGATCGGGAACTCGCGCCACTGCGCAAACCCGGCGAGATCTTCCTCCTTCGCGTAGGCGAGCGGCCTGATCACGATGTGCCGGCCGTCGTCGGAGACGAGCTTGGGCGGCATCGCCTCGAGCTTGCCGCCGAAGAACAGGTTCAGGAAGAAGGTCTCGAGGATGTCGTCGCGATGGTGGCCCAGTGCGATCTTCGTCGCGCCGAGCTCGTCGGCCACGCGATACAGGATGCCGCGGCGCAGCCGCGAGCACAGCGAGCACAGCGTGCGCCCCTGCGGAATCACCCGGGTGACGATCGAATAGGTGTCCTGGTTCTCGACGTGGAAGGGCACCCCGCGCGACGCGAGGTAGCGCGGCAGCACGTCGGCCGGAAACCCCGGCTGCTTCTGGTCGAGGTTGACCGCGACGAGGTCGAAGGCGACCGGGGCGCGGCTGCGCAGCGTGATCAGCAGGTCGAGCAGCGCGTGGCTGTCCTTGCCGCCGGACAGGCAGACCATCACCCGGTCGCCGGCCTCGATCATCCCGAAGTCGGCGATCGCCTGCCCCGCCTGGCGCAGCAGCCGCTTGTGCAGCTTGTTGCGCTCGTAGGCGAGCTTTTCCTCGCGGCGCGTGGCCGGCGGCTCGATCGCGCTCACGGATGCCTCCAGACCTCGACGCGCACCGCGCGCGCGCGCGGCAGCGGTTGCGGCTTGGTGACCGACACCTTCAGTGCGCGCAGGCCGGGCAGTCGCGCGAGGTCGTCGGCGAGCTCGGCGCACAGCGTCTCGACCAGCTTGAAGCGGCGCTCGGCGACGATGCGCTCGACCGCCTCGACGACGCGCTCGTAGTTGACCGTCTCCGACAGCGTGTCGCGGCGCGAGATCTTCGCCGCGTGCGGCACGTACAGCTCGACCTCGATCACCACCGGTCGGCGCCGTGCCTGCTCGCGCTCGTACACGCCCAGGAAGCAGTCGATCTCGATCCCTTCGACGAGAATGCGGTAACAGTCGTGGAACGTGTCCTGCATGATGGACCGGTGCGAAAGGTGCCGCGCCCGGTTCAGCGCGGCTCGACCCAGTGCGAGACCAGGCTGGCGCCGCCGTCGACGTTCAGCACGTGGCCGGTGACGTAGTCGTTGCCGAACAGCAGGAACTCGACGGCGCGGGCGACGTCGTGACCGGTGCCGAGCCGGCCCAGCGGAATGGCAGCCTCGCCGGCGCGGCGCTCGCGATCGGTGAACACCGGTTGTTCGGGCCAGTCGAGCGAGCCCGGGGCGACCGCGTTCACGCGCACCTGCGGCGCCAGTTCGAGCGCGTGAGCCCGGGTGAGCGCGACGATGCCTGCCTTGGCGGCGGTGTACACCGAAAACTGCGGCAGCGGGCGTTCGGTGTGCACGTCGCAGAGGTTGACGATCGCGCCGCCACGCAGGCGCAACCACGGTGCCGCCGCCTGCGTGGCGAACAGCACCGCCTTCAGGCTGCCGTCGACCAGTTCCGACCACTGCCGCTCATCGACGCTGCCCAGCGGAGTGCGGTAGAAGCTCGATGCGTTGTTGACGAGCGCGTCGAGGCGGTTCTTCCAGTGCGCCGCTTCGTCGACCACGCGGGCGCATGCGTGCGCACTGGAGAGATCGGCAGCGATCGCCAGCGCCGAGTCGGCGCGTGACCGGTTCAGCGACGCGGCCAGCTGCCGGGCGTCGTCGGCCGAGTGCCGGTAGTGCAGCACGACGCTGCATCCCAGCGCGTGCAGGTGGCGTGCGATCCCGGCGCCGATGCGTCGGGCCGCGCCGGTGACGAGGACGACGCAGTCCGTTTCCATCTGGAGGTCAATGAAGGGGTCAGGCGAAGCGTCGGCAGTTTAATGCATTGCGTCCGGGTGGCTGGCCGGACTGGTACGATCGCCGCATCGCCCCGAGATCCCCGGGCGCACCACCGCTATCCCCATTTCACCGCACCGGCGAGTATGTTGAGCTTCCTGCCATCGATCGCGCGCGGCGTCGTGGCGTTCCTGATGCTGACGGCGAACACGCTGTTCTGGTGCCTGCTGCTGTTCGCGCTGGCGCTGGTGAAGCTGGCGCTGCCGTTCGCGCCGGTGCGCGCCGCGATCGACCCGCTGCTCAACGGTGTTGCCACGCGCTGGATTGCCGGCAACAGCGGCTGGATGCGGCTGACCCAGCGCACCGTCTGGGATGTCGCGGGGCTCGAGGGCTTCGCCTGGCGCGGCTGGTACATGGTCTGCGCGAACCACCAGGCCTGGGTCGACATCTTCGTGCTGCAGCACCTGTTGAACCGGCGCATCCCGCTGCTCAAGTTCTTCCTGAAGCGCGAGCTGATCTACGTGCCGATCATGGGGCTGGCGTGGTGGGCGCTGGACTTCCCGTTCATGCGCAGGCACTCCGAACAGTACCTGAGGAAGCACCCCGAAAAGCGCATGGAAGACCTCGAGACGACACGGCGTGCCTGCGCGAAGTTCGCGCTCGTGCCCACCAGCGTGATGAACTTCGTCGAAGGCACGCGCTTCACCGCCGCGAAACACGCGGCGCAGCGCTCGCCGTACCGCCATCTGCTCAAACCGAAGGCCGGCGCACTCGCGCTGTCGCTGGCCGCGCTGGGCGACAGGTTCGATTCGATGATCGACGTGACGATCGTCTACCCGGGCGGCGTGCCCACGTTCTGGGAGTTCCTGCGCGGTGACGTCGCGCGCATCGTCGTGCGTGTCGAGCGCCATCCGATTCCGGCGGGCTTCGCGAGTGGCGACTTCATGGGCGATTCGAAGCTGCGCAAACGGGTGCAGGCGTGGCTGCACGAGATCTGGGAACGCAAGGATCACCGCGTCGACGAACTGCTGGCGGCCGCCGGCTCGCCGGGTGCGCACGACGCGGCGTCATCCCCGGGAGCGTCGGGGCGTGGCGAGCGCCGATAGCCTGCCAGCGCCGGCGGCAGCGGCCGCACAGGCCTCGCGCGAACTGGCGGGGCGCATCGCCGGTGCGATTGGCCGCGCTGGTGGCTGGATCGGCTTCGATCGCTACATGTCGATGGCGTTGTACGAGCCGGCGCTCGGTTACTACGCCGGCGGCAGCCGCCAGTTCGGTGCCGATGGCGACTTCGTGACCGCGCCCGAATTGTCGCCGCTGTTCGGGCAGTGCCTGGCGGCGCAGAGTGCGCACTGGTTCGATGCGGCGCCGGCGACGATCGTCGAGTTCGGCGCCGGCTCGGGGGTGCTCGCCGCGCAACTGCTCGCCTCGCTCGATGCGCTCGGGGCCACGCCCGAGCGCTACCGCATCGTCGAACTCTCGGCGCCGCTGCGTGTGCGCCAGCGCGAGACGCTGACGGCGCGCGTGCCGGCCCTCGCCGGTCGCGTCGAGTGGCTCGATGCGCTGCCCGAGCGGATCGAAGGGGTCGTGGTGGCCAACGAGGTGCTCGACGCGATGCCGGTGCGACTGTTTCGCTGGCGCGAAGGCGTGGTGTTCGAACGCGGCGTGACCTGCGTGTCCGGGGACGGGGGCTTCGCGTTTGCCGACCGGCTCGCCGACGACGCCTTCGCCGCCAGCGTGTCGGCCGTCGCCCACGACGCCTGGGGCGCGGGCGGCGAGCCCGCCGGCGACTACGTCTCGGAGATCGGCGAGCAGGCGCAGGGCTGGGTGGCCACGGTGGCCGGGCGGCTGGCGCGTGGCGCGATGCTGCTGCTCGATTACGGTTTCCCGCGGGCCGAGTACTACCACGCGCACCGCAGCACCGGCACGCTGCAGTGCCACTATCGGCATCGCGTGCACGGCGATCCGTTCGTCTGGCCGGGGCTGCAGGACATCACCGCGCACGTCGACTTCACCGCGGTGAGCCGTGCGGCGCGCGGCGCCGGCCTGCAGGCGCTGGGCTACAACTCGCAGGCGCGCTTCCTGCTCGATTGCGGGTTGCTCGATCGCCTGGGGCAGATGCCGCGCGACGATGCCCGCCTGTGGACGAAGCAGGCGCAGGCGGCGCAGATGCTGCTGTCGGAAGCCGAAATGGGCGAATTGTTCAAGGCGATCGCGTTCGGTCGCGGCGTGCCCGACGACGCACCGGGCTTTGCCACGCGCGACCGGCGCGGCGCGCTCGGCTGAACAGGCACCGCACCGGCACCGCGATGCTGAAGTGGCTGCTGGTCGTGACGCTGGCGCTGGCGCTGTTTTCGGGCCTGATGCCGCTGCTGCGCCGCCTCGGCATCGGCCGGCTGCCGGGCGATTTCGCGTTCCGCGCGTTCGGCCGCGACTGGTCGATTCCGCTGGCCTCGACGGTGCTGCTGTCGCTGGTCGCGGCGCTGGTCGCGAAGCTGCTCTGAAGCCGGCGCGCCGGCGGCGGCTTGCCGCTGTGCCGGCGACTGCCGGTTGCCGCCGTGCGCTGCGCACTCCCGGTGCCGATGCGCAGCCGTGTCAGCCGCTTTCGTGCCCGGGCGCGCCGATCGCCGCGGTGACCGCGGCAACGCGCGCGGCGTGGATCGCCTCGCGGATGCCGGTGGCCGAGTCGGCGTGCGCGGCCGCGATCGCGCCGGCGTCGACTGCGCGCATCGCCTGGGCAGCCAGGCGCAGGCGTGCGGCCTGCGGCCACGGACGGTCGCCGAAGCCGAGCCGGCCGCGCCAGTCGCACTCGCAGGCGGCGATCAGCTCGTCGAGCCGTTGCGGCTTGCGCAGCACGTCGAGGCGTTCGAGCAGCCGGACGAGCGTGCCCGGACGCAGCTCGAGCGTGCGGTGCATCAGTTCGTGCTCGCGTGCGACCAGCCGCGCCAGGTCGCGGCACTCCACCGGAACGCGCAGCCGCGCGCACAGCGCATCGATCATCGACGGCGCGCGCTCCTCGTGTCCGACGTGTCGCGGCCATTGGTCGCGTGGCGTCGTTCCCTTGCCCAGGTCGTGCAGCAACGTGGCGAAGCGCACGGCCAGCCGTGCGCCGGTGGCCGCTGCGTGATCGATCGCCAGCATCACGTGCACGCCGGTGTCGATCTCCGGATGGTGCTCGGGCGGTTGCGGCACGCCCCACAGGCGGTCGACTTCGGGCAGGACGCGCGCCAGCGCGCCGCAGTCGCGCAGCACCGCGAACATCCGCGAAGGGTGGCGCTCCATCAGTCCGCGCGACAGCTCCTGCCAGACGCGCTCGGCCACCAGCGCGTCGGCCTCGCCGTGCCCGACCATGCGGCGCATCAGAGCCATCGTCTCGGGGGCGACGGTGAACCGGTCGAAGCGCGCGGCGAAGCGCGCCAGCCGCAGGATGCGCACCGGATCCTCGGCGAATGCAGTGCCCACGTGACGCAGCACGCCGGCGCGCAGGTCGGCGAGTCCGCCGTGCGGGTCGATCAGGGTGCCGTCGGCGTCGCGCGCCATCGCGTTGATCGTCAGGTCGCGGCGCAGCAGGTCGTCTTCGAGGGTGACCTCGGGCGCGTAGTGCACGGCGAAGCCGCGATAGCCGGGCGCGGTCTTGCGCTCGGTGCGCGCGAGCGCGTACTCCTCGTGCGTGCGCGGGTGCAGGAACACCGGGAAGTCGCGGCCGACCGGCTGGAAGCCGCGCTCGATCAGCATCCCGGGCGTCGCCCCGACGACCACCCAGTCGCGATCCTTCACCGGCAGGCCGAGCAGCTCGTCGCGCACCGCGCCGCCGACGCAGTAGATCTTCATCGGGTGCGCCGTGTGCGCAACGGGGGCGGCGCTCAGCGGCGCGCGCGCATGCGCTCGGTGCCGAAGGGGGCCGGGCCGCGGCGCAGGTACGCCGGCGCGATGGCGCCCAGCGGGGTGGGCGTCAGGTCGAGCTCGGCAGCGATCGGGCTGCTCGCGACGTTGTCGATCGACATCGAGTCGAAGCTGTCGCGCGACATCAGCGTCGGGCCGGGCGCGAACTCGAGCAGCGCCGCCTGCAGCCGGCCCAGTGTGTCGGGCAGGGCGACGATCGGGCGACGGTGGCCGCCGTGCACGCCGGCCAGCGCCACCAGTTGCCGCAGCGTCAAGACCTCGGGGCCGGCGAGTTCGTAGCAGCGGCCGTGCGTGACGGGGCGGTCGAGCGCGTTGACGAAGGCCTGTGCGACGTCGCCGACGAAGACTGGCTGGAAGCGTGCGTCGGCGCGACCCAGCGGCATCACCGGCAGCCACGCCTGCAGGCGGGCGAACAGGTTCAGGAAGCGATCGCCCGGGCCGTACACCACCGAGGGCCGGAAGATCGTCCAGTCGAGCGTGGGCGCCGCGCGCACCGCGCGTTCGCCGGCGGCTTTCGAGCGCAGGTACATCGACGGCAGCGACGGCTCGCCGTCTTCGCGCACGCCCAGCGCGGACATGTGCAGCAGCCGGCGCACGCCCGAGGCGGCGCAGGCCGCTGCGATCCTTGCCGGCAGCCGCACGTGCGCCTGCTCGAACCCGGCACCCCAGGGTGTGCCGCGGCGATCGTGCAGGATGCCGACCAGATTGACGACGGCGTCGGCCTGCGCCACCAGCCGGCCAAGCTGCGCGTCGTCGTGGATGTCGGCGACGCGCACCTCGACCGTTGGCAGCGGCAGCAGATGCCGCGCGCGTTCGTAGCGTCGCGTGGGCACCGTCACCCGCCGTCCGGCGGCGGCGAGCCGCGCTGCCACCTGGCTGCCGATGAAGCCCGAACCGCCGATGAGGAGAATGCGCGCGTGGGCCATGTCGGCGCGCGATCAGGGAAGCTCGCTGGGCGATGCGGGCTGCGGGGCAACGCGGCCCAGCCGCGCTTTCAGCGACTGCGGCTCACCCGAGAACAGCGCCGCGTAGAAGACGGCATTCGACAGCACCTTCTTCACGTAGTCGCGCGTTTCGTTGAACGGAATGATCTCGGCGAAAATCGCGCCCTCCACCGGATGCGGCAGCGTGGAGCGCCAGTTGCGCGAGCGTCCCGGCCCCGCGTTGTAGGCGGCCGATGCCAGCACCGGCGAGCCTTCGAGGTCGTCGAGCACGCTGCGCAGATAAAAAGTGCCGAAGCGCAGGTTGGTGGACAGGTCGTGCAACTGCTCGACGCGGAAGTTGCGCTCGCCGAGCTTGCGCGCGATCCACCGTGCGGTCGCCGGCATGATCTGCATCAACCCCTGGGCGCCGGCCCAGGAGCGCGCATCCGTGACGAAGCGCGATTCCTGGCGGATCAGCCCGTAGATCCAGGCCGGATCGAGACCTTGTTCGGCGGCCGCCGGTTCGAGCGCGTCGAGGTACGGCGAGACGAAGCGCAGCCGGAAATCGTGCTCGGTCTCGGTGCGGTCGGCGGTGTTCACGCAGCGGTCGAGCACCTGGCGCTGGCAGGCCCATTCGGCGGCTGCGAGCAGCTGCCGGTCGTTCATGCCGCGCAACTGGAAGTTCCACTCGCGGTTGCCTTCGAACCGCAGGCCGAGCCGGTAGAACTCGAGCGCGCGGGCAAAGCCGGCATTGCGTGCCGGCTCGACAAGCTCGGCCTCGGTGGGCGCAACCGCGCGCGGCGGTGTGGCGGTGAGCTGGCCGAGATCTTCGGCCGCGAGCTGTCCGTAGAACGAGAACTGGCCGGCCAACGTGCGCAGCAGCGCATCGGCACCGGCCGATTCGCCGGCCTCGCGCATCGCGCGCGCGGTCCAGTAGATCCAGGCCGGTTCGCGCCGGCCGGCTTCGGACATGCGCCCGACCACCGCGCGCAACGTGGGCCAGTCCTGGGCGCGCAGCGCGGCACGGGCGAGCCACACCCAGGTCTCGTCGGTGGCTGGCGCTTCGAGCGCCAGCCGTGTCCAGTCGAGCGCCTCGGGCGCGAGGCGGCGCATGCCGGCGGCCGCGACCTGCGACCAGGCGAAGTCGAGGTCCTCGCCGCGCAGTGCGGCCACGCCGGCCCGCAGCTTCTGCGCAGCGGCGTCCGGGTCGTTGCGCGCCAGCCGGGCGAGCGCGACCAGCGCAATCTCGCTGGTCGCCGCCTGGGCGAGCGCGCGCGACGGCTTCGCCAACGCCGCGTCGACCGCAGCCGCATCGAGGCCGAGCGCGGCGGTGGCGCGCCGGATCGTGTCGGGTCCGTTGGCTTCGATCGCCACGCGCAGGCGCGCGCGCAGCTCGGCGGGTTGCAGCACGCCCGAGCGCGCCATCGCGTCGAGCAGTGCGCCGCAGCCATCGCCGAGACGGCGCACCGAGAACACGATCTCGCGCGCCTGCGGCGCCGGCTCGCCGCGCTGCAGGCGTCCGAGCGCGGCATAGCAGTGCACTTCGTCGTCGTCGCGCAGCACCCACTGCGCGTATTCGTCGTCGAAGACACTCCAGAGGCCGCGTCGTCCGAGGTCGAGCAGCCAGTCACGACGCATCAGGTCGGCCACGAGCGTGCCCCGATGACGGTCGATGAAGCGGCGGATACCGGCATCGGCCGCGCCGGGCGTGGCGCTGGCGCGCGGCGGCTGCAACTGCAGGCGCAGCCGCCAGAAGCCGAGGTATTCGGCCAGCGGGTGCGCGCTGGCCTGCGCAGCGGCGGCCTCGAAGCGCGCGGGGTCGTTGCCTGCGAACGCTTCGCGCGCCGCCACCAGCGCATCGTCGATGCCCATCGTCGCCGCGGCGCGCGCCGCCGGGCGCTTGCCGGCCTGCACCGGCGCCAGCGTGCACGCGCCGATCAGCCCTACAATCGCGGCAAGCGCGATACGTTGTTTCATCGCCGCAAACCCACTACGCACCACGCGCGGATTGCCACGCACGGCGCACCACGAGCAGCGCACGCTGCATGAACGACACGACCCCAAAGCCCGAACCGAGGATACCACGCAGCATCGGCGACGAATCCGCGCGTCGCGACGCGCGCAACACGCTGATTGCATGGCGCCGCTCGATGGACGTGCAGCTGCGCTGCACGGCCGATGCAGCGATCGCGGCGCGGCTCGATGCGTGGCTCCACCGGTGGCGCGCGACGCGTACGCACGGCGCGCGCGAGGTGCTCGGAGTCTATTGGCCGGTGCGCGGCGAGCCCGACCTGCGCGCGCCGATGTCGGGCTGGCATCGTGCCGGGCACGCGATCGCGCTGCCACGGGTGGCTGCCGGTGGCGGCGCACTCGAGTTCGGGCGCTGGACGCCGGCCACCGCGTTGCGCGTGGCCGACTTCGGCATCCCGCTGCCCGAGCCGTTCGTGCCGCTGACGCCGACGCTGCTGATCGTGCCGTGCGTGGGCTTCGATCAGCGCGGTTACCGGCTCGGTTACGGCGGGGGCCACTACGACCGCACGCTGGCGGCGCACAGCCTGCCGGCGGTCGGCGTGGCCTACGATGGTTGCGAGCTCGTGCGCTTCGTGGCTGGCGGGCACGACCGGCCGATGACGGCGATCGTCACCGAAACGCGTACGATCACGCCGCCGTGAGCGCGGCGAGTTGCGCGGCGGGCTTCAGTCCGTAGGCGCCGTCGGCCAGTCCACGCACGATGCGCACGTGGCCGTGCTCGCGATCCTTCGCCATCGCGTGCAGCTCGCGCTCGAAGGGCGCCGCGGCCGGTGTCTTGTCGGGTCCGGTGAGCACCATCACGCGCGGTTCGAGCCGCCGCACGCGATTGTGGGCGAGCACGACCGCCACCTCGCCGGTGGACAGCTCGACCAGGCTGCCGACCGGGAACAGTCCGATCGCCTGGACGAACTGCTCGACCAATGCTTCCTCGAACGACGAGCCGGCCCACTCGTAGAGGTTCATCAGCGCATCCTGCGGCGCCGACGCATTGGCGTAGGCGCGGATCGCGACCAGTGCGGCGAAGCTGTCGGCGATCGCTGCCATGCGTCCGTGGATGCCGATCTCTTCGCCCCTGAGGCCCTTCGGGTAGCCCGACCCGTCGAGGCGCTCGTGATGCTGCGCGATGCCTTCCTCGACCGGGCGCGGCAATCGCATGTCGCGACGCAGCGCCTCGAGCCCGAGGCGCACGTGTTCCTTGACCACGTTGTACTCGGCCGGCGTGAGCATGCCGGGCTTCTCGAGCAGGGCCTGCGGCAGCAGCGCCTTGCCGACGTCCGCGAGCATGCCGATCGCGGCCAGATGGGCGAGTTCGCGGCGCGGCAGACCGAGGTGGCGTCCGAGCGCGACCAGATAGAGCGCCACCTTCAGGCCGTGCGCGCTCGCGTCGCGCTCGTCCTCGTCGAGCCGCGCCACCCACATCAGCGCGTCGGGGTTGTCGATCATGCTGTCGACCACCTCGTCGATCGCCCGTCCGAACTCGTACAGGTCGGGCGCGCGGTGCTCGCGTACACAGGCGGCGATCGCCCGCAGCTGGCGCAGGGCGTGCGCCCAGGCCGCGTGCGCCCGCGGCAGTTCGTCGGCGATCGGTGCGCGGTCGGCGTAGCGGCGCAGGCGCGCCTCGGGTGCCAGTTCGGTGCGGATCGCGTCGCGCACCCGGGCGAGCGAGGCGCGCTCGCTGTCGGAGGCGTCGTCGTCGCCGAGCAGGGCGCGCACCCAGCCGAACGCGCGTACGAGCCGCGAGGGGTGCGTTGCGGCGGCTTCGCTGGCCACCGCGGTCGCCTTGATGAACTGGCGGAAGCGTTCGCGGGTGCGGTTGCTGATCTTCACGTCGGAGCGGATGCGCACCGGCCGCGGCGCCCGCTCCTGGCGCTGGCTGCGCTCGTCGAGCACGTTGTCGAATCGCAGCGGCTCGCTCGGACCGGCTGCGGATGGCCGCTCGAACGGGTGGTCGCTCAGTTCGGCGCTGCGGATCGTTTCGGCAAGCCCGGCGTCGGACAGGTCGGGATCGACGTACACGTAGCGGCAGTAGCGGCGCAACGTCTCCAGCTCGATCTGGCTGTCCACGCGAAAGCCCTGCAGCAGGAACGGCGTGTCCAGCCAGGGTCGGTCGAGTTCGGCCACGTACATGCCGTGCTGCAGACTGTCGGCCGGGATCTGGAAGCGCATGGCCGGAATGGCGCCGGGGAACTGCGGGCTGGCTGGCATTGCGGTGTGTGTGCGGCGCGTCGTCGGGCGCGCGAGTCGGGTTCGCGGTACGCAATCATGGTAGCCACGCTCGCCGGGCCCGACCAACGACGTCGCTCTACGGTTCGCGGCCGCGGCAACAGCAGCCGACGAGCGGACAGCGGCCCGCCATCGACGGCTTGCCGCCGCCGGTGCCGTAGTGCCGGACCGGGTGCCGGCGCTGCGCTGCCACGCGGGCCGCTCAGCCGCGCGGCAGCCCGATCGCCTCGAGCACCCGCGCGGTGACGGTGCTCTGGTTCAGCGTGTAGAAGTGCAGCCCCGGCACGCCTTCGGCGAGCAGACGTCGGCACATTGCGGCCACCACCTCGACACCGAAATCCCGGATCGCCTGGACGTCGTCGCCGCAACTGGCGAGCCTGAGCCGGATCCAGCGCGGAATCTCCGCCCCGCAGGCGTCCGAAAAGCGCGCCAGCTGGGTGAAATTGCCGATGGGCATGATGCCGGGAACGATTGGCACCTCGATACCGCGCCGGCGCGCGGCGTCGCGAAAGTGCAGGTACGCGTCGGCGTTGAAGAAGTACTGCGTGATTGCCGAACTGGCGCCGGCGCGCACCTTGGTGGCGAAGGCCTCCAGGTCATCGTGCGGCGTGCGCGCCTGCGGGTGCATCTCCGGGTAGGCGGCGACCTCGAGGTGAAACCAGTCGCCGGTCTCGGCGCGCACGAACGCCACGAGGTCGCTCGCGTGGCGGAAGTCGCCGGCTTCGCGCATTCCCGAGGGCACGTCGCCGCGCAGCGCCACCAGGCGCCGGATGTCGTGCACGCGGTACAACGCGAGCAGTTCGCGCACCGACTCGCGCGTGGCCCCGACGCACGACAGGTGCGGCGCCACCGGGCGCCCCTCGGCGGCGATCTCGAGCACCGTGGCGAGCGTCTTCTCGCGGGTGGCGCCGCCGGCACCGTAGGTCACGCTGAAGAACTCGGGCGCGAACGTCGCGAGCCGCCCGCGCACCTCGCGCAGCCGGGCTGCACCTTCGGGCGTGTTGGGCGGGAAGAACTCGAAACTCAGGGCGGGATCGATCGGAGGTGTCATCGGTGTGCGTCGAGGAAGAATTCGCGGTTGCCGTTGCCGCCGCGGATCGGGCTTTCGAACCAGTGGTCGACGATCCAGCCTGCGGCTCCGGCGGCCTCGCAGATCCTGCAGCGGACGAGCGCGTGAAGACCGGGATCGCGCACGATGCCGTGGCGCTCGACGCCGCCCGGGCCGACTTCGAATTGCGGCTTGGCCAGCGCGAGCAGCCGAGCGCCCGGGCGCGCCAGCGCGAACGCCGGCGTCAGCGCGTGCGTGAGCGAAATGAAGCTGAGGTCGGCCACGATCAGGTCGAATCCGCCTCGCGGCAGCGCCGCCCCGAGCAGCGCCGGCGTGAGTGTGCGCACGTTGATGCCTTCGAATGCCAGCACTCGGGGGTCGTGGCGCAGCCGCTCGCGCAACTGGCCGTGCCCGACGTCCACGCCGACGACCCGCGACGCGCCGGCCTGCAACAGGCAGTCGGTGAAGCCGCCGGTGCTCTGGCCGAGGTCCAGGCAGGCGCGTCCGCGCGCATCGACTCCGGCGCGCTCGAGCGCGCCGGCCAGCTTGAGCCCGCCGCGCGAGACGAAGGGCAGCGTCGCACCCGGGGCGACCGACAGGGGGGTGTCGTCGGCGAGGTCGGCCGACGCCTTGCGCAACACCTGTTCGCGCGGGCCGAGGTGCGCGCGCACCGCACCGGCCTCGATCAGCTCCCGCGCCCGGGCGCGCGACGGCGCCAGGCCGCGCGCGACGAGGAGCTGGTCCACGCGCATGATCCGCCGCGCCGCCGCGCCGCGCGGCGGCGCGCACGCCGCCGGCGGGTTGCGCGCTTGTGCGTCAGTAGCGATACGAGTCGGGCTTGTAGGGCCCCTCGACCGGCACGCCGATGTAGGCGGCCTGCTCGGGGCTCAGTTCGGTGAGCATCGCGCCGAGCTTTTTCAGCTGCAGCCGCGCGACTTTCTCGTCGAGGTGCTTGGGCAGCACGTAGACCTTGCCGCGCTCGTAGAAGTCGCGGTGCGTCCACAACTCGATCTGCGCGATCGTCTGGTTGGCGAACGACGAGCTCATCACGTACGACGGGTGGCCGGTGCCGCACCCCAGGTTCACCAGCCTGCCTTCGGCCAGCATGATGATGCGCTTGCCGTCCGGAAAGATGACGTGATCGACCTGCGGCTTGATGTTCTCCCACTGGCACTGCCTGAGCGACGCGATGTCGATCTCGTTGTCGAAGTGGCCGATGTTGCAGACGATGGCCTGGTCCTTCATCGCCTTCATGTGGGCGTGCGTGATCACGTCCTTGTTGCCGGTGGCGGTGACGAAGATGTCGGCCTTGTCGGCCGCGTACTCCATCGTGACGATGCGATAGCCTTCCATCGCGGCCTGCAGCGCGCAGATCGGGTCGCACTCGGTGATCCACACCTGCGCCGACAGCGCGCGCAGTGCCTGCGCCGAGCCCTTGCCGACGTCGCCGTAGCCGGCCACCAGCGCGATCTTGCCGGCGACCATCACGTCGGTGGCGCGCTTGATGCCGTCGACCAGCGATTCGCGGCAGCCGTACAGGTTGTCGAACTTGCTCTTGGTGACCGAATCGTTGACGTTGATCGCGCGCAGCGCCAGTTCGCCGCGCGCCGACATCTGGTACAGGCGCTTGACGCCGGTGGTGGTCTCTTCGGTGACGCCGACGATCGCGTCGAGCTGCCGCCGGTACCAGCCCGGATCGGTCGCGAGCCGCCGGCGGATCGCCGCGAACAGCGCCACCTCCTCCTCGCTGGTCGGCTGTCCGAGCACCGAGGCGTCCTTCTCTGCGCGGGTGCCCAGGTGCAGCAGCAGCGTTGCGTCGCCGCCGTCGTCGAGGATCATGTTCGACGGCTGGCCGTCGGGCCACTCGAAGATGCGGTGCGTGTATTCCCAATAGTCTTCGAGCGACTCGCCCTTGATCGCGTACACCGGCGTGCCGGCGGCAGCGATCGCGGCCGCGGCGTGGTCCTGCGTCGAGAAGATGTTGCACGAGGCCCAGCGCACCTGCGCGCCGAGCGCGGCGAGCGTCTCGATCAGCACCGCGGTCTGGATCGTCATGTGCAGCGAACCGCTGATGCGCGCGCCGGCGAGCGGCTTGCTCGCCGAGTACTCGTCGCGGATCGCCATCAGGCCGGGCATCTCGGTTTCCGCGATGCGGATTTCCTTGCGGCCCCAGTCGGCCAGCGCGATGTCGGCGACCCGGTAGTCGGGCACGCCAGGGGTCTTGGGTACGGCAGACATGGTCACTCCATCAAAGGGCGACCCGCCGGGGCCACGGCGGGCGCCGGTGCTGCGCGCTCGCCGGCCGTGGGGGTCACGGTTCAACGAGCGCCGTTGCAACAGGGTGAGACTCCCGAGCCTGGCGGCTCCGGCGACGCCGGAACCCGTTGCAGCGCTCCTCGGGATCGCGCGAATTATAGCTGGACGGTGCTCAGGCGGACACCGCGAAGTAGTCCCTGAGCCGCAGTCCGAAGGAGCCCGCGGGCAGCCCGCGTGCGATGCGTACCTGCGTGCGCCGACCCGAACTCTGCGCGGGGCGCGCGGCGGTGGCGTCCGGCGGGCGTCTGGCTGGCCCCTTGTCCGGGCCGGTCAACATGACCAGCGTCGGTTGCAGCCGGTTCCCCGAACCGAGGCCGACGACGGCTGCCACCTCGCCGGTCTGCAACTCGACCAGCGTGCCCACCGGAAACGCGCCAATGGCACGGACGAATTGCTCGACCAGATCGCGGCAGAACAGCGACCCTGACCATTCGTGCAGCGCCGCGAGGGCATCCTGGGCGGACAGCGGGTTGGCATAGGCACGTGCGGCGGTGAGCGCGCAATAGCAGTCGACGATCGCGGCCATCCGTCCGTGCAGCCCGATCGCGCCGGCGCGCAACCCGGCAGGGTAGCCCGACCCGTCGAGCCGTTCGTGGTGCTCGGCGACGCCGCGCAGCACCGCTTCGGGAAGCGTGCCCGCACGCGCCAGGATGTCGAGGCCGATCGTCACGTGCTGCTTCATCAGCGCGAAGTCGCTCGGCTCCAGCACGCCCGGGTGTTCGAGCACGGGGCGCGGCAGCAGTGCCTTGCCGACGTCGGCGAGCAGTGCGATCAGCGCCAGCTCGCGCAGCGCGGCCAGTTCCATGCCAAGCGCCCGACCGAAATCGGCCAGATGCACCGCAGCGTACGTCGCGGGGTTCGGCGTTGCCGCGTTGTCCGCATGGAAGGCAGCGAGCCAGCGCATGGCATGGGGTGCGTTCGCGATGCTCGCCGCCAGCGCGTCGGCCACCTCGACGAGCGGCTCGAGTGCGAGGGGCGTGCCGTGACGCACTTGCCGGACCGCGATGTCGGTGGCTGCGACCAGGCGTGCGTGCACCGGCCGCGCCAGCGCGATCGATTCGCGGATCGGTGCGCCCTCGCCGTGATCGCAGGCGCCGACCGCGTCGCCCCAGCGGTCACGCAGGCGCAGCAGTGCCTGTTCGCGTTGCAGCATCCGCGTGTCGGGCGAGTCGTCGGCAGCCTTGCCGCGGCCCAGGCCGAGCCAGCGGCGCACGCCGGACAGCGCACCGTGGGGCGGCGGCACCGCCTGGTCGCTTTCACGCACCAGGCGCAGGATCTTCGCCCGCGTGACCTCGGCCGGACGGACGTCGTCGCGCGGCCTGGGCACGTTCACGGTGCGTGCGGCGCGCCTGGGCGTGTCGTGCTGCGCGGTCGCGGCGGCGACGTCAGCCGCGCTCTGCGCGGCGTGCGGAGCCCACGCGCCGTCGTCCGGCATCGGGTCGGCCGACAGGACTGCCGCTGCTTGAATCGCGGCGGCCAGTCCGGACGACGAGCGGTCGGCGTCGACCATCACGAACCGGCAATAGTGGCGCACCGACTGCAGCACCGCGTCGCTGTCGACCAGCAGGCCGCCGTGCGGCAGCGGCGTGTCCGACCAGGGCCGGTCGAGCCCGGCGACGAACATTCCCTGCAGCAGGCGTCGGGTGTCCACCCGCTGCAGTCCGCCCGCGGTCATGTCCGGTGCGGCATAGACGATGAATTCGCCCGTGTCGTCGTCGACTGGAAAGTCGGCGGGCGGTGATCCCTGCGTTTCGATGACCTGGGTCATTCGGGCGATCCTCGTGACGACCCGTGGCCGGGTCCGCTTGCACAAGCGTAAACGGTGAATGTTCCCGCGACCAAGCCTGGCCGGGTGGCGATGTGCGGGCGATCCCACAGCGCCCGATGGATGGTCGCTGACGTCACTTCGACGGCGCCGTGCGGCGCCGCGCTACACTGGGCGCATGTCCAGGATCGCCGATCTTCGCAAGAGCTACGAGCGTGGCGAATTCGACGAACGCCACGCGCACCCCGACCCGTTGGAGCAGTTCCGTGTGTGGTTCGACCAGGCGCTGCAGGCCGACCTGCCCGAACCCAACGCGATGACCGTCGCGACGGTGGGCGAGGGCGGCAGGCCGTCGACGCGGGTGGTGCTGATCAAGGCGTTCGATCTGCGCGGCATCGTCTGGTACACGAACTACGAGAGTCGCAAGGGGCGCGAACTCGCCACGCGGCCGGTGGCCGCGCTGCAGTTCCACTGGACCGAACTCGAGCGCGTGGTGCGCATCGAAGGGCAGGTCGCGCGGGTCGATGCGGCCGAGTCCGACGCCTATTACGCGTCGCGCCCGCTCGCGTCGCGGATCGGCGCCTGGGCGTCCGAGCAGAGCCGGCCGTTGCAGTCGCGGGCCGCGCTGGTTGCGCGTGCCGCCGAGTTCGGGCTGAAGTACGGACTGCACCCGCCGCGGCCACCGCACTGGGGCGGCTACCGTCTCGCTCCCGACTACTGGGAGTTCTGGCAGGGGCGCCCATCGCGGCTGCACGACCGGATCGCCTACCGCCGCGGCAGCGACGGTGGCTGGACGCGCCAGCGGCTCGCGCCCTGAGGCCGTGGCGCGCGCCGCGCGGGCGGCGCTTCAGCCGGCGTCGGCGCGCAGTGCCGCGGCCCGGTCGGTGCGCTCCCAGCTGAACTCGGGATCGTCGCGACCGAAGTGGCCGTAGGAAGCGGTCTTCTGGTAGATCGGGCGCAGCAGGTCGAGCATCTGCACGATGCCCCTGGGGCGCAGGTCGAAATGCCTGGACACCAGCGCGGCCAGCCTGTCGTCGTCGATGCGCCCGGTGCCCTGCGTGGTGACCATCACCGAGGTCGGTCGCGCAATGCCGATCGCGTAGGAGATCTGCACCAGGCACTTGCGGGCCAGACCGGCCGCCACGATGTTCTTGGCGACGTAACGGGCCGCGTAGGCGGCCGAGCGGTCGACCTTGGAGGGATCCTTGCCGGAGAACGCACCGCCCCCGTGCGGCGCGGCGCCGCCATAGGTGTCGACGATGATCTTGCGCCCGGTGAGACCGCAGTCGCCCTGCGGTCCGCCGACCACGAAGCGGCCGGTGGGGTTGACGAGGTAGCGCACATCGCCCTTGCGCAACCCGGGCGGGATCACCGGCTCGATGATCTGCTCGATGACGGCCTCGCGGATCTGTTCCTGGGTCATCTCGGGCGCGTGCTGGGTCGAGATGACCACGGTGTCGGCGGCCACCGGCCGGCCGTCGGCGTAGCGCAGCGTGACCTGCGACTTGGCGTCGGGCCGCAGCCAGGGCAGCGTGCCGTTGCGGCGCAACCCGGACTGGCGCTCGACGAGCCGGTGCGCGTAGTAGATCGCCGCCGGCATCAGGTCGGGCGTCTCGTCGCAGGCGTAGCCGAACATCAGTCCCTGGTCGCCGGCGCCCTGGTCGAGGTTGTCGTCGCCGGCCTTGTCGACGCCCTGCGCGATGTCGGGCGACTGCTTGTCGTAGGCGACCAGCACCGCGCAGCCCTTGTAGTCGATGCCGTATTCGGTGTTGTCGTAGCCGATCCGCTTGAGCGTGTCGCGCGTGACGTGGATGTAGTCGACGTTGGCCCGGCTGGTGATCTCACCGGCCAGCACCACCAGGCCGGTGTTGCACAGCGTCTCGGCGGCCACGCGCGAGCGCGGATCCTGCGCGAGGATGGCGTCGAGAATCGCGTCCGAAATCTGATCGGCCACCTTGTCCGGGTGCCCTTCGGAAACCGATTCGGAGGTGAACAGGAATTCATTTGCCACGCATCTCTCCTGTCAAGGCGGCGGCGCGAGCGCCAGTCGACCGGGTCGCCCCGCCGGGAAACGGGGGGCGATCCGATTATATGTCGAGCCGTCGCGGTGCGGGCCGCATGCGAGACGAAGGGGTCCGGATCGCATAGACTCGCGCCGCGCCCCGGCGCATTCGCGCCGGCGCGTCAGCCCCCTGGAGCCGATGTCCGTCCAGTCCGTACAACCCGACTCCACCGACCGCCTGCCTGGCCGCGTGCTGGTCGCGCTCGCGCGGATGCTCGGTGTCTTCCCGCTGGGCTGGCTGCAGGCGTTCGGCGCTGCATTCGGCGTCACCGCGTTCCTGCTGTCGGCCGGCTACCGGCGCAAGCTGCGCGCGAACCTGCGCGCCGCGGGCTACGGCTCGACGCGCGACCTCTGGCGTGCTGCCGTCGAGGCCGGGCGGATGGTCGGCGAATTGCCGTTCGTGTGGCGCTGCGCGCCGGCCGAACTGGCGCGCCGGGTGGTCTGCGACGACCTGCCGGTGCTGGAAGCCGCCGAGGCGCGCGGTGCGATCGTGTTCCTCGCACCGCACCTGGGCGCGTTCGAGGTGATCGCGCGCTTCTACGCGAGCCGCGCGCCGGTCACGGTGCTCTACAAGCCGCCGAGGCAGGCCTGGATGCGCCCGCTGGCCGAGTTCTCGCGCGCGACCGGTGCGATGCGTGCGGTGCCGGCGACGCTCGCCGGAGTGCGGGCGCTGCTGCGTGCACTGCGTGCCGGCGAAGCGGTGGGCCTGCTGCCCGATCAGGTGCCTGATGCGGGCCAGGGGCGCTGGGCGCCGTTCTTCGGCCGGCCTGCGTGGACGATGACGCTGCCGCAGCGACTCGCCGAGCAGCCTGGAGCGCAGGTGGTGCTGGCGGTTGGCGAGCGGCTCGGCGGCGCCCGCGGCTGGCGCCTGCATCTGGAGACGATGGACGAAACCCCGACTCCCGAGGCGCTGAACGCCCGGATGGAGGGCCTCATCCGCCGCTTTCCGTCGCAGTACCTGTGGGGCTACAACCGCTACAAACGTCCCGCGGCGGCGGGCGCGCCCGATTGAGGGTCGGGGTGTCGGAGCCGCTCGTCAGGCTGGCGTTGCTGCTGATGCGGGGCATCTCGCGGCTCCCGTATCCGCTGGTGCGCCGGCTCGGCGAATTCGCCGGCGCGCTCGCCTGGCTGCTCGCCGTGCCGCGCCGGCGCGTCACGCGCACCAACCTGCGCCTGTGCTTTCCCGACTGGAGCGAAGCCCGGCGCGGCGAGGTGGCGCGCGGTCACTTCCGTTACTTCACGCGCAGCTTCTTCGAGCGCTTCATCTTCTGGTACGGCTCGCCGCAGCGCATCCGCCGGCTGTGCCGGCTCGAGGGCGTCGAGCACTTCGAGCGGCACCGCGGGCGCCCGCTGATCCTGCTCGGGCCGCACTTCGTCGGCCTGGACGCCGGCGGCATCCGTCTGTCGCTCGAGGTGCAGCTCGCATCCATGTATGCGGCGCAGAAGAGCCGGGTGTTCACCGAAGCGATGACGCAACGCCGCGTGCGCTTCAACGACGGACGCATGTTGCTGCGCACCGAGGGCCTGCGCCCCGCGGTGAAGGCGCTGCGCGAAGGACTGCCGTTCTATTTCCTGCCCGACATGGACCTGGGCGCACGCGACGCGCTGTTCGTGCCCTTCTTCGGCGTGCCCGCCGCGACCGTCACCTCCGTGGCACGGCTCGCACGCATCACCGGCGCCACGGTGGTGCCGATGGTCACCACGATGACCGACGATGGTTATGTCGCGCGCTTTTACCCCGCCTGGGAGGATTTCCCCGGGGACGACCTGGAAGCGGCGACGCGACGCATGAACCGGTTCATCGAGGAGCGCGTGCTCGAGATGCCGGCGCAATACCTGTGGAGTCACAAGCGCTTCAAGACGCGCCCGTCCGGCGAGGCCAGGCCGTATCGGCGATAATCGGCGCGATGAAATTGCGCTTCACGAAGATGCACGGTGCCGGCAACGACTTCGTCGTGATCGACGGCGTGCGCCAGTCGGTGTGCCTGTCGCAGGCGCAAAGACGCTTCCTGGCCGACCGGCACGTCGGCATCGGTGCCGATCAACTGCTGCTGGTCGAGCCCGCGCGCGGTGTCGGCGTCGATTTCCGCTACCGGATCTTCAACGCTGACGGCGGCGAGGTCGAGCAGTGCGGCAACGGCGCGCGCTGCTTCGTGCGCTTCGTGCGCGAGCAGGGGCTCACCGACAAGCGCGCGATCCGCGTCGAGACGATGGGCGGCGTGATCGAGCCGCGACTCGAGGGCGACGGCCGGGTCACGGTCGAGATGGGCGTGCCGGCGTTCGATCCCGCGTCGATCCCGTTCGACGCGGGTGGCCTGCAGCCGCAACCCCTGGGCGAAGACCTGCTCTGGCCGATCGATCTCGACGACGGGCGCCGCTGGGTCTCGCTGGTATCGATGGGCAACCCGCACGCCGTCCAGGTGGTCGATGACGTCGGGCGCGCGCCAGTGCGCCGCGACGGGCCGTCGATCGAGAGCGCTGCGCGCTTCCCGCGCCGCGTCAACGCCGGCTGGCTGCAGGTGCTCGCGCCGTCGCGCATCCGGCTGCGCGTCTGGGAACGCGGCGCCGGCGAGACGCTCGCCTGCGGCACCGGCGCCTGCGCGGCCGCGGTGGCCGGCATCCGTCGCGGGCTGCTGCGTTCGCCGGTGGACGTCGAGATGTGCGGCGGCACCCTGGCGATTGCCTGGGACGGTGCCGGTGTGCGCATGACGGGGCCGGCCGAGACCGTCTTCGACGGCGAAATCGAACTGCCGGCCGACGCATCGCCGGTGACCCTCGTTCCTTCCTTCACGGGCCACGCATGACCGATCGCACCATCGGCGCCGACGAGGTGGCGCGCTACCTGCGCAACAACCCCGGCTTCTTCGAAGCGCACGCCGAGCTGCTCGCGGCGATCACCGTCCCGCACCCGCACGGCGGGCGCGCGATCTCGCTGCATGAGCGCCAGCTCGAGGTGTTGCGCGAGAAGCTGCGCGCGCACGAGATGAAGCTGGCCGAGTTGCTGCGCATCGGCCAGGAGAACGACGCGATCAGCGAGAAGCTGCAGCGCTGGACGCGCCAGTTGCTGCTGGCCGCCGACCCGGCGCAATTGCCCGGTCTCGTGGTCGACGGCCTGCGCACGGCGTTTTCGGTGCCGCAGGTCGCGATGCGGCTGTGGGCGCTGCGCGAGGCGCATCTCGGGCTCGATTGCGCGCAGCCGGTGCCGGTGGACGTGATCACGCTGACCAACGGCATGCGCGAGCCGTTCTGCGGGCCGAATTCCGAATTCCAGGCGGCGGGCTGGCTGCCCGAGGCCGGTGCCGGCACGCGTTCGATCGCGCTGCTGCCGCTGCGCAAGGGGGTCGATCCGAACGCGTTCGGGTTGATCGTGCTCGGATCGGCCGATCCCGAGCGTTTTCGTTCCGGCATGGGCACCGCGTTCCTCGAGCGGATCGCCGAAACCGCCAGCGCGGCGCTGTCGCGACTGGCCGAATGAGCCACGGTGGCCGCCGAGGCGATTGCGCGCTACCTCGAGCGGCTGCGCAGCGAGCGCGGCTGCTCGCCCCGCACGCTGGCGGGCTATCGGCTCGACCTGCGCGCACTGGCCGAACTCGCGCGGGCTGAGCCCGTCACGGCGGCGCCACCGCAGGCCATCGGCGAGGGGGCCGGAGCTGCCGCCGTGCTGCCGGGGCCGGCCGAACCCGACTGGTCGGCGGTGACCGAGCACCGGGTGCGGCGCTGGGTCGCCGCGAGCGCCCGCGCCGGCCTGTCGGCGCGCTCGATCGCCCGTCGGCTGTCGGCCTGGCGTGGCTTCTTCGACTGGCTCGCCAGCCAGGGCGAGGCGGCCACGAATCCGGCACGCGGGGTGCGCGCGCCGCGTGCGCCGCGACGCCTTCCCAAGGCGCTGGCGCCCGACGTCGCGGTGCGCTTCGCCGCCGCGGCCGCGGGCGATGGCTTCGAGGCTGCGCGCGACCAGGCGATGCTCGAACTCTTCTACTCGTCGGGGCTGCGCCTGTCCGAGCTCACGTCGCTCGACCTGAGGCACTTCGACGGCCCGCCGGCCGCCTCCACCGGATGGATCGACCTCGACGAGGCCGAGGCGACGGTGCGCGGCAAGGGCGGGCGCGTGCGCGCGGTGCCGATCGGCAGTGCCGCGCGCGAGGCGCTGCACCGATGGCTCGGCGAACGCGCGGCCTGGTGCGCGCGGCACCCGGGCTGCGAGGAGCGGGCCCTGTTCCTGAGCGGGCGCGGGCGCCGGCTCGCCAACCGGACGGTGCAGGCGCGGCTGAAGCGGCTGGCGATCGTCCGGGGCGTGCCGGCCGACGTGCATCCGCACGTGCTGCGGCATTCGTTCGCCAGCCACCTGCTGCAGTCCAGCGGCGATCTGCGTGCGGTGCAGGAGCTGCTTGGGCACGCGAGCATCGCGACGACCCAGGTGTACACGTCGCTCGATTTCCAGCGGCTGGCGGCGGTCTACGACGCCGCCCACCCGCGCGCGCGGCGGCGCGGGTCCTGACGAACATGCCCCCGCTGCCGGCGCTGCTGCGGCGGCGCCCGTAGAATGCCCGGTCCAGAGAGGGATCGACATGGCCGACACGCACGTTCCGGTGACCATCCTCACCGGCTTTCTCGGCAGCGGCAAGACCACGCTGCTCAACCGCATCCTGCGGGAACAGCACGGCCACCGCATCGCGGTGATCGAAAACGAGTTCGGCGAGGAAGGCGTCGACAACGACCTGCTTCTCCAGGAGCGCGACGAGCAGATCGTCGAGATGAACAACGGCTGCATCTGCTGCACCGTGCGCGGCGACCTGGTGCGCATCCTGGGCGATCTTCGCGCGCGCCGCCAGCGCGGCGAAATCGCCTTCGAGCGGGTGATGATCGAGACCACCGGCATGGCCGATCCCGGCCCGGTGGCGCAGACCTTCTTCATCGACGACGACATCGCGGATTACTATCTGCTCGACGCGGTGATCACCGTCGTCGATGCGCGCCACGGCGAGCGCCAGCTCGACGAGCACCGGGAAGCGCAGGAGCAGGTCGGTTTCGCCGACCGCATCCTGATGTCGAAAGTCGATCTGGTCGATGCGTCCACGCAGGAGCGGCTGCGGGCGCGGCTGGGCCGGATGAACCCGCGCGCGCCGGTGCGTGCCGTGCACTTCGGCGACGCACCCATTGCCGAGATCCTCGACATCCGCGGCTTCAACCTGAACGCAGTGCTCGAAATCGACCCGGCGTTCCTGGAGAGCGACGAGCACCACCACGACGACGCGGTGCAGTCGTTCGTCTTCCGTTCCGGCAAGCCGTTCGATCCGCTGAAACTGGAGGATTTCCTGTCCGGCCTGATCCAGGTTTACGGACCCGACATGTTGAGGTATAAAGGCGTGCTTTACATGAAGGGGTCCGACCGGCAGACGGTCTTCCAGGGTGTCCACATGATGATGGGCGCCGACGCCGGACGACGCTGGAAACCCGCCGAACGGCGGGCCAGCAG